>ERZ1292623.267-Hain-H51-01um-R1-267-length-58275-cov-19_pt1 | contig 31270 bp, 31 predicted proteins | sample MGYA00564398_ERZ1292623 | MGnify/ENA primary metagenome ERZ1292623 (study PRJEB36523, sample SAMEA6512633) | groundwater metagenome | collected 2019-01-07 | study: AquaDiva: Metagenomics assemblies of 32 groundwater samples
AGCCGGTGACCGTCCACGCGCACCAGATGGTCACGCACGCCGGGCAGGCCGTCCAAGTGCCGGAGTACCAATCGACTCGCAAGAAGAAGCCCGAAGATGAGCCGAAGGAAAAACTGCCGCTGTTCGCGTGGAAGCCGCCGGCCGCACCGGCCACTCCAGAACCGACTCCTGCCGCGATCGCGGCGGAGCGGAAGCCAGAGCCGGAAGTGACGCCGAGAGTCGAACCCGGTTGGCGAGCCACGGTGAAGCAGTCGAAACAGGAGTCGCCGCACGACGTTGGCCGCGTCAAGAAACTAGTGGACTATTTCCACGCTGGATTTCGCAACGGCATAGTGCCCACGGACCCGCGCGTGATTCGGCAACTTGCCGCAACAGAGACCGGGGGGAACCCGGAAGAGTACACCGACGACCTGTACGACTCGATCGAGGGTGGCTTGGCCCGGCACCATTCAGAATCGTCGATGAACGCGCCGCGCGACTCGATCGGCGATCGCCTCGAACGGGCCGAGCGGCACGAGAGCATGATGCCGCGCCGCAACCGCACGCTCGAACTGTCCGAGTTGCAGCAGTTCTCGACGCCGCTCACGATCTCCGAAGCGGTCCAGATCGCCGCGTCGCCCCGGCCGGGCGAGACCGTGCTCGAACCGACGGCGGGTACGGGCAACCTGATCGGCACATTGGCCGCGCACCACGACGGACCGATCCACGTCAACGAACTGGCGGAACGCCGCGTCAACGTGCTGAAGCACTCGGAGTGGCCCGACAACGTGAAGGTCGAGAAGGGCAACTATCTGGCGCGCAAGGGCAAGGCCGACGTGATCGTGACCAACCCCCCGTGGGGCAAGTACAGTTCCGGCAAGTACGGCAAGCCGATCGGTCTCGAATTCACGCCCGGCGACGTGGCCGAGCGGTTCGTCATGAAGAACATGCGCGACCTGGCCGACAGCGGCCGGCTCGTCGCCGTGATGCCCACGACGATGCTCGGACCCGGCGGCGCGGCGTTCCGCAAGTGGCTCGACGAGAACCACACGGTGCGGGCCACGATCGAGATGCCGGGCGACTGGTACGGTCGCCGCGGGACGAACATCGGGTCGGTGCTGCTGGTCGTGGACAAGGGAAAACACGGCGACGCGCCGGCCCCGATCACGCGGACCTTGCAGCACGACGAGCGAGGCCGGTCGGTCGGCACGTACCAGCTCAGCGAACTCGCCGGACTGCTGCAGCCGCTGGCGGAAGGCGGCACGCACGGGCGGACGCCGCTTACAGAGTCGCGCAAAGATGACGTGCAAGCTCTGCAAAACCTGTTTGATGATGCGAAAAACATCGCACGCGGAAGGAAAGACAATGATCGCACCGAAACTGACCGCCCGGGCCCGACAACTGGCGGCGCAGGCGCACAGCCCGAACCTGCCGGCAGCCGAAGTGGTGCTGCTGATCAACTCGACGCCGGAGAACGAGCAACAGGGGAACCCGGTGTTCGCGTTCGACCCGCAGAGCCCCGGGTGGACTCCCCAGTGGTGGCCGACGCACGCCAGCGGGCAGCCGATGACCCCAGCCCAGAGGGCGGCTTGGTTTCTGGAGGCCCTACGCGAGAACTACGCGCCGCCATTGACGCTGACCGAGCCCAGCAGGCCGCTCGCGCAAAGGATTCGCCGATCTATACAGAGTTTGTACGACCATACGCGCATGCACGAGGACTACCCCACCCCCGACTGGTTACCGAATCAAGAAACCTCGCCGCTGTCGCCGCACCTGAACTCACCTACGAACCCCACGAGTCCGTCCTCCGCGCCAACAAGCTCGGTCGCCTGAGCAACGAAGCGTTGATCGGAGTCGCCGCCGCGCGGCAGGCGAACGAGAACGGGAGCGGCTTCCTGCTGTCCGACGCGACCGGCCTGGGCAAGTCGGCCGCGGCTGGTGCGTACGCGCTCGACCTCATCAAGAGCGGCAAGGCCAAGAAGATCCTGGTGTTCACCAAGGCCAAGCCGAACGTCCAGGACCTGATGCAACATTTCGGCAACGTGGCTGGCGGGAAGAAAGACCCGAAGGACTTCCCGGCCACGATGTTCTACATCCCCGACTACAAGGATTCAAGCAACAACGTGTTCGAGAAAGAGGAGTCCCGCTGGACACCGCTCCCCGTGCCCACGAAGCTCGAAGGCGGCAAGACGGTCGAGACGCCTGCGGTGTACTTCATGGACCACTCTGGCGGGCCGGAGCGGTACGAGAAGGCCATCATGGAACTCGGCGCGGACGCGCTGGTCGCCGATGAGGCCCACTCGTTTATCAACGTGGACTCGAAGCGAGGCTCGCTCTGGACCGGACTGCACAAGAATCTGATGGACGCCGACTCGCCGATCCTCTACCTCACCGCCACGCCGGCCACGAGTATCAACCAATTGGAATATCTCTACGGGTTGCGCGAATGGAAGCCTGGTGAGTTCGAGCAGTGGACGGACCAAATCGCCGGCCACTTGGTCGAGGCCAAGCCGGGTCGCGGCACCGTCGAGACCGGTGAAGACGACGAATCGGAACTCGAAGGCGAGACGGCCAGCGTGCAGGACGAGAGCGCGAGCCCGCGCGGCAAGCCAGGCAAGAAGAGGTTCACGCGGGCGACGGACAGCCCGTTCCGCCCGCAGTTCACGCCGGCCGAACAGGAACAGGTGATCCGCGAACTGAAGATGAAGGGCAAGTTCATGGGCCGCGACCTGTGGCGCGAGCCGGAGTTCGCAGCGCACGAAGTGCCTCTGGACGATGATGAGAAGTCCGAGTTCGACAAGGCCATGAACCTGCTGCGCGACGTGCGCAAGACGCACTACACCTGGGGCGCCGCCGACAAGACCAGCGGTATGAAGCCGGACCCCACGTCACTGATGCAGTTCGCCGTGAAGCGCATCCTCGGCCACTACCGCCTCAAGCGCGCGATCAAGTTGGGCCAAGAGGCGGTAGCCCGCGGCGAGCAGCCCGTGATCTCGTTGATGTACGTGAACGAAGACGACCCGAGCGGCGAGGGGAAGACCGGCTTCGTCCACGGGTCGATCAACACGATCAACACGCGGCAGAAAGAGAAGGACGAAGACACCGGCGAAGCGGTGGACATGGGTGAGATCCCCGAAGCCGCGCTGGCCGTCGCCGAACTGAAGGAGCGAGCCCGCGACGAGTGGCCGCACCTGCCAGACCCGATCGAGATGATCCGCAATGCGTTCCCGAACCATACCGTCGCAGCGATTACTGGCCGTACGAACGCCAAAGACCGCAAGAAGATTCGCGAACAGTTCCAAACCGGTGAAGCCCACGTTGGTGTTATTTCTTCTGCTGGCAAAACCGGAATATCTCTCCATGATAAAAATGGCAAGCGGCGGCACTTGATCCTGTCGGACTACGAGTGGTCGAGTCCGAAGTTCATGCAGGAACTCGGCCGGGTTGACCGCACCGGCCAGAAGTCGAATCCGAAGATCACGGCCGTCCACATGGGCGCGGCTGGTGAAAAGAAGTTCATCGCCACGATCGCCAACCGTCTCGCGTCCCTCGGTGCCACGTCCAAGGGGTCCGCCGAATCAGGTAGCGTCGATGCGTTGGATGACTTCGAGTTCGGAGCTCAGCCGCAGGACACCAGCGCGATGCAGGAGATATGGCGGGAACTGTCGGACGACGAAAGGAACCTGTTCCTGCACCGCGACTTCAAGGACCAGCACGACGTTACGGAAGGGCAGGGCAAAGAGAAGCGGACGAAGCCTGTCCACGAGCGCATGGCTGCCGCCGAGACGCGGGCCGACATCGCCACGTTCCTGCGCGAGCTGCAGTGGATGCCGAACGAGAAGTCGGACGCGATCTTCGACCGCTGGTTTTCCCGTCGCCAAGAGTTGCTGTCGGGCGGAGACTCCGACGCGATGATGAGCCGCACCATCCCGATCTCGGCACAGCTCGACAAGACGACTCCTCTCTCAGAAGACGACAAGGAGCCGCTGCACCTGCACGAGTTCGATGCCACGGACGTGAATCCAAAGAGTTGGAAGTCGCACGAGAATCTCGGCAAGGTCGCCGGATCTCTGGCCGAACTGACGGGCACGCACAAGAGCGTGTGGCACAAAGACGACGTGGCCAAGTTCAATAAGAAGATCGGCGACCTGCAGTGGAAGTTGCGCGAGGTGCGCCAGCAGAAAGAAGCGATGGACGAAAATTACCCGGCCGACTCCGACGACGAGTGGGCGAAGGAGCAGCGTGCTCGGCATCAGGGCGTGGTCGATCAGAAGATGAAGGCGATCAAGGAACTGCCGCATGTCAAGGAGTTCCTGGCCGCGCGAGAATCGAAGCCGCAGCCGCGCAAGGTGCGCAAGTCCATCGTCGCCGGCATGGTCACGCCGCGCATGCACCAACTCAGGAATTTCCTCGATCGTACCGAGTCGGGCGGTCCGCGCCGCGTGTACCAGCGTATCAAGGCCGACGATGGCAGAGAGTACGTCGGCCTGACGATCCCCCAAGAGAACGTCGAGGCCCTGCGCGAGCAACTCGCCGTAGAGGGCAAGCGTGACAAGAAGCCGTCTCCATCTACCGCGCTGCACCACCTCGGCCAGGGCAAGCGTCTGCAACTTGCCAACGGCTGGAAGCTGTACCGCTCGAAGGACGGTAAGGTGCGGTTCGAGGGCACGCGCACCGGCACGGACAAGGACACGCTGCAGCGGCACGGTGCGAAGTTCTCAGCGGTCGGCACGTACTGGTGGTTGCCCGACGAGCACGTCGAGGATTTCGTGAGGCACTTCAAGTTGACCGGTCTGGCCAAGGCGTTCCCCACCCGCCTCGTGATCCGCCGCCGCGTCGCATCTTAACCAGCCATATCGCCGCCGCGCCGCCGCGCCGGGCCATGCTGTCCCCCAGTGGCTCGCACGATTCCCGAATCTCGAATGGAGTGACCGCCCATGAAAGGCCCCTACGCTCTGCCGCACGTCGATGCCCAGTCCGCGCTACCGGGAATCAAGGTGCGGTACTACGAAGTCACGATCAATCCGGCGTCGGTCACGGCCGCGACCGGCGTGGACCAGACCGACATCTCCGTGCCCGGCCTGAAGCTCACCGACATTGTGTTCGTGAACGCCGCGGCGCTCACGGCGGGGCTCGGCATCGGCAACGCCTTCGTGTCGGCGGTGGACACGCTGACGATCACATGGCTCAACGTGAAGGCGACGGGCACGATCGACATGACGACCCTCGCGCTGCGCATCCTCGCGTTCGGCCCGTGATGTCCGTCGGCATAGGAGGGCGTCCCCGTGCTCCGAATCGTTCTGGCAACTCTAGGCATCCTCGGCATCTTCGGGCACCGGCACCGAGACTGCCGGTGCTGCTGCCACTCGAACCTCAAGAGCCCCGTCGTGGTCGAGGACACGACGCAGGTTCCAAAGCCCGCGCCGATGCCCGCAGCGCCGCCGCGGCGGATCGACCAGAACGACCTCGCCAAGCGGATCACGCTCTGCGAGGGCCAGAAGGAAAGCCAGTCGATCGCACAAGTAAAAGAGACCCTTCGCTGTACTCTGGAAACATTGGCGAAGATGCTCGACGACGGTGAGGCGACAGAGTCGGAAGTCATGGAACTGGTCAACGCAAAACGATGCCCGAAGTGACCATACAACCTGGCGAACTCCACAAAGTCACCGTCACCGAGTGGATCGACGGCGACACGTTCCACGCCACGTACAGGGCGAAGGTCGAGACGCGCACGACTATCAAGCTACCGTGGCAGCCGAAGAAGGCCATCGAGATCGTGCAGACCGGCGAAGCGGTGATCCCGGTGGTGGTGCGCTGCTGGGGCATCAATACACCCGAGTTGCACGCTCCAGACCGCAAGCCTGGCCAAGCAGCGAAAGAGTATGCGCAGAAACTCGCACCGTCCGGCACGATCGTTACGGCCCTGCTATCCGCTCGTAGCGAAGAAAAATTTGGTCGGTGGCTCGCTGACGTGCAATTGTCAGACGGTCGGATGTTCCGCGAAGTGATGATCAAAGCGGGCAAGGCAGTTGAATACTACGGAGGCCAGCGATAAAATGCGGACACGGCCACGATAGTTCGTGACCGTGTCCAGAACACAACTAATCGTGGAGCGATTAGTCATGTCAGAACAAGATCGTATCATCCAACGGTTTCTTGCCAAAGTTCAAAAGACGCCCAGTTGCTGGATTTGGACAGCCAACTATCTGAGAACTGGATATCCTTACGGATTGTTCAAGATCCGTGGAGTGATGCGAACTGCACACCGCGTTTCTTACGAATTGTTCGTCGGTGCAATTCCTGACGGCATGTGTGTGCTTCACAACTGTCCAGAAGGAGACAACCCTCGATGCGTCAATCCAGCGCATCTGTGGGTGGGCACGAGGACGGATAACAATCGAGACACGAGTGCGAAAGGAAGGGCTCGCGGCGGCAATCTTTCAGGAGAACAGAACGGGTTTGCGAAACTGACATGGGGAGAGGTTAGAACAATTCGCTGGCTGTATGCGATGGGGTGCTTTTCACAGAGTTTGATTGGACGCATTTTTGGACACGACCAAACACTCATCAGCATGATCGTTCGCAGACGAATCTGGAAAGAGCCGATCGAATTCCATCACTCGCCATGATGGACTGCGACGAACAACCACCAATTGAGGAGGCCACAATTGGCTCGCGATTGTCTGCTGGACGTAAAAGAAGCGGTTCCCCCAAGCGGACGAAGCCGGACATCACCCGGCCGGGAGCAACCGCCTCACAGGTACTAATCGCGATTTGAGGAAACAAGCGGACATGACTCAGGCAAAAATTCCTCAAGTGATGGATGATCCGGTCCCGGTGCGGAGCGTCGCACCGGAAGGGGGACATCTCGTGAAGCTGACCCAAGCCGAGTGGATAAAGATTATCGTCGTGTTGGCGATCCACGGCATCGGCATGTTCCTCGGCGCATGGTCGATCAGCCTGTCACTGGAACACCGGTTGACCAAGATCGAGACTAAGGTCGAGTCGGTACGGGAACAGCAAGTCGAGATCAAGGCGGATCTCAAGGCGCTACGACCATGAGTAACCGCTGCCCGCACTGTTCCGGCCTCTGCAAGGGCGACCGCTGCGACGAGTCGGGACTCGTGAAGTCCGACGACCTGTCGCCGGCCAAGGCCCGCGAGATCTTGCACGACGGCACGGTACACGGCAAGCGGATCACGGACCGGCAGCGGCGGTTCTTTGGGGCGCGGGCGAGCGGTCAGCCGTTGCGGAAGGCGACGCGGCTCGTAGTTCGGACACGATAGGAGATATCCATGTCGTCATCGCTATTCTTCAACGGGTCCGTCGAGTTGCTGGACTCCGCCAGCGGCGTGCGGCAGGCGTTCATCGACCTCGCCGGCAACCTCACCGTACTGCCCGAGGAAGGCGACCTCAAGGTCAGCGACGGGCCGCGCAAGATCCGGCTCGCCGCGTCCCAGGCGAACCTCGAAGTGACGTTCGTCGGCATCACGACCGGCAAGTTGCTGTTGCTCAAAACCAACAAAAACCTCACGATCAAGCGCAACTCGTCGGGCGGCGAAGCCTGGCCGGTCGGCCGCTGGAAGTCCACGACGCCCGGCGGCATCCTGATCGGCCCGACGTCGTTCACGTCGTTGTTCCTCACTAATTTAGAGGCCGCGGAGGCGGAAGTTGATCTGCTCGTGGCCGGGGTGTAAATAGTGCCGGGAACGCTCTACGCCGACGCCCTGGGTCGGCCGCTGAATCAAGCTGAAGTTGACCGCCTGCACCAACTCATCGTGGCCTACCTCGGCGACGTGGACACCATCGCCGAGCAGATGGCCGTGGTCAGCGTGCTGGCCGACAACCACCTCCGCCGCATGACCCTCTTGGGCGTGCCGATCGAGACGTTTTTGCGCGATGATCCGCCGGCCCTCACGATCGCCGACGCGATGACGCGCTACGGCCTGAGCCCGCAGCACCTCCGCGAGATCGAGTACGCCAGAGACAACGCCACGCTGCTGATCAAGAGCTGGCGCGACGACATCCGTAGCGACCTGCCGAAGATCGTCAACAACGGGATCCGGGCGCAACTGCACCCGCGGGAGTTGGCGAGCATCCTGACGGACCGGTTCGTCGACTACAACCGCGACATGACGCGGATCGCCGAGACGGAGATCGCCTCGGCCACGAACAACGGAACGATCGTGGGCGTGGCACCGGGCGGTTACGTGCTGGGGCAGAGCTTCCCGAATGCGTGCGCGTGGTGCCGGCGGAACATCCACGGCAAGGTGATGAAGGTCGTGGCGCCGCCGAAGCCGGGCGAGCAGCGCGACTGGTCCAATGAACTCTGGGTCGGAAAGTCGAATTTTGGTCGCTACCAGAGTCCGCGAGAGCGCGGCACGGGGCGGATTCGAGACGATCATGAGTTGTGGAAGCCGGCTGTTATCGCACATCCGCACTGCCGTTGTGTATGGCAAAGCGGATTCGACCCGGAATTCCACACGGTAGACGAACAGGGACACATCCAAGTGCGGCCGGACATCCTCGCGAAGTACGGCCCGAAGGAGAAGACGCCATGAAACGAGTCGTATTCGCCGCGCTCGCCTGCCTGACGTTCCCGCAGTACGGCTACGCGCAAGTTTGTCCTCCAGGCAAACCGTGAGGCACGACAACGACGGCGGTTCGCCGTCCCCAGAATCTGGTCTCTGTACCGGCGGTTCGGCTGGTGCAAAGGTACGATGATCCAGCGTTGACCGCCCGCGAGTCGCAACTTGTGAACTGGGTGAATGAGGCGCGGGCCGGGGCTGCGGCTGGAGCTGTAGAGGTAGACGCGAAGCTGATGGTTGCTGCGCGCAAGCACGCCGAGCATCTGGCGACGAAGCAACATCTCTGTGAACCGGCTGAAGTGCCAACTGGCCAGAGATATGTGCCATTCGAGGGGTCGTTCCCCTGTGTGAAAGTGCAAGCGAAACTAATCGAGTGGACTAAATTGACTGTTGGGGTTGGAAGCTACGAACATCCATCTGGCAAGTTGTACTCATCGGTACTGCTCGCAGAGCCAGCCCCAACACGAACAGCGTCATCCGCCGACGCCGAGAGTGCCCTGCTGCCAGACTACCACGCCGCCAGTGTCGAAGTCGTGATCGGCGCGACCGGAGAACGCAACTGTTTCTCAGGCACGATCGTCGAGGTGTCGGACACGAAGGCCCGCGTGCTGACGTGCGCGCACGGCCTCAAGCCCGGCGAAATCCGCATCCACGTCCCGTGGCCGCCCAAGGTCTACAGGGGCGCGAAGGTCGTGGCCAACGACGCGGCGGCGGACCTGTCGATAATCGAATTCGACAAACCGGCCGCGGATAAGTTGGTGCCGGTATTCGTGGGGCGTCAGGACCACGAGTTGCGTGTCGGCGACGCGGCGGTGTTTATCGGCAAGGGTCGTGACCCCGCCGGAGCGGTGACCAAGATCGCCTCCGTGAACAAGTTCCGCGACAAACCGAACTTCGAAGTCGTGGCGCCGGAGTACGAGCCGGGCCGGTCGGGCGGCGGCGTGTTCCAGCGCGGACGGCTGATTGGCAATGTGTGGGGCCACGCGGACGGCCTCGGCATGGCGCGCGGGCTGTCGTCGCTGCGAACGATGCTCTTGGGATTGCCGCGAATCGGGGCAATTGATACTGAGGATGCTGTCGCATCTCTGCTCGGATCGATTGACCCGGAATCCAAAGGAGAAGACCCGTGACCCGACTCACCTGTTTCGTGCTGTTGTTCTCGCTGGCCCTCGGCGGCTGCGCGCACCGCATCGCGATCGAGAAGAAGGAGAACCCCCACGAGGGGCACTTCTGGCACGCCTCGCGGCAGCCGATCGTAGCGGAAGACATCGCGGCCGGCGAGTCGCCATTTCCAAAGCGATAATGTTGGCCTCCTACTCTTTGTTCCGTCGGCGTCGCCTGGCAACAGCCAGCGACGCCGATTTTGTTTTTGGCGGCGTAGAATCAGCGGCATGATCGACTTCACCATCACCGCGCCGCGCCGGCTCGTGGTGCGAAAGGGCTTCTACACGGAAGCCGAACTGGGAGCGAGAGCGAACCTCGCCGATCGAAACCCCACGCCCGCACAAATCGACGCCGGGAACTACCGCAAGGGCCACGTCCGCCTGCACGGTCTCGACATCACGATCGAGAATCCCAAGGGCAGCACGCGGAGCGGCGTCGGCGCGGACGGCAAGCCGTGGTCCGTCACGATGCGGGCACACTACGGCTACATCAAGCGCACCGAGTCGGAAGCGGACGGGGACCACATCGACGTGTTCGTTGGTCCGCACCCCGAGAGCGAAGCGGTGTTCGTCATCGACCAGAACAAGACCGACGGACGGTTCGACGAACACAAGTGCATGCTCGGCTACCGCAACGCCGCCGAGGCCAAGGCCGCGTACCTCGCGAACTACTCGGCCAACTGGACCGGGTTCCGCGCGATCACGCCGCTGACCATCGACCAGTTCAAGCAGTGGATCGAAGACGCCGACACGTCGAAGCCGGCGGAGGACCGCGTCGAGTTTTTGGCCAAGGCGCACGTGCCAGCCAAGGGACAGCTCGCCCTGCCGCTCACGAAGGAACCTGTCCAAGTGCATGGGCACACTCGCGTCTCGCCGACGGGGAAGCCGGTCACGGTGCAGCCCTACACGGAACAGCACGCGAAGCGGCCAGTCCAACAGTCGCTTGCTGTTCCACGCCTGCCAGACGACGAGCTTGGGGCGATACATCACGACTATGTGCGGATGGACGACCCGCGTGTCGGTGCCTACCCAAGCAAAGAAACAATTCAAGCACACGCTCGCTGGGCGCGGCGCAAGCTGAGCGGCGAGAAGACGGGACCAACCGCGCCGCACGAATTCGCTCGATTCGTGCGCGTGAGGCTGGAAGGGAAGCGACGTGGCCACGATCTGCGCTCGGCCATTGAGGCTTTTAGGGCTGGCAAAGATGTCTCACCAGACGACCAATCCGAACCGAAACTGAGGGCGATTGATCCTGCTGCCGACTACAAGCAGAACGGCGTGCGCGCCAAGTCGTTCAAGGCATGGTTCGGTGATTGGGAACGCGACCCGGCCAACGCATCAAAGGTCGTGAACGCCAAAGGTGAGCCGCAAGAGACGCATCCGGTCGAGTCATCAAAGGTGATGAGGGATGGCAAGCCGATCGTGGTTTACCACGGTACGGCACACGGCGGGTTCGCGACGTTCGATAAAACGAAGGTTGACAAGGATGCGCTCTACGGGCCTGGATTCTACTTCACTGAGGACAAGGAAGTTGCTGAGTCGTACACCCAAAAAGACGAACCTGCACCGAAGCCACTCATTTCACCATTAAATGTCGAAGCAGAATTGCATCGACGAATCGACGCTACTTCCGCTGAAGACGTAGCTCGGGCACACGTTGAACATGCGGGGCGACTCCCAGAGGGCGACATAGGCACGGTACGCCGCAACCTCAAAACGACGGCTCAGTTTTGGAAAAACACGACGCTATCCCATTGGAAACGACACGGCATTGATGTTTCGGGAGTATTGGAGGATACCGCCAAGCCAGAAACAAAGACCGTCTACCTCAACATTCGCAAGCCGTTTGACGTGGACAAAGATACGGTCACACCGGAATCCATAGGCCGAGTAGATCCAGCGCTGCTTCAGTGGTCTCGAACGGCTGCCGAGCGCGACACTTTTACATACGACCAACTTCCAAAGGACTGGGGTAACAAGAAAAACGAACTGCTCCAACGGCTTGGTTACGACGGCATCACACATATCGGCGGCACCGTCACCGGTGGCAAACCGCACCGCGTCTGGATCGCCTTCGATCCGAACCAGATCAAGGCAGTGGACAACGTCGGCACGTTCGATCCCAACAACGACGACATTACCAAGTCTCTCGCACCCGGCCGCTACCGCTACACCGACGGCACCGAGACCGGCGAAGCGTGGATCTGGGATGCGGCGGAGCTGCGGAAGGCTCATGTCCGCGCCTACCAGCGAACGATGCCTGGTGGGGCAGTAGTTCAGGTGCGCGAGTACGATCGTAAAGATGTGGCGCGCCGGATGGAAACTGATGAGGCTGTGACCAATAGTGTGGCATTCCAAAAGTGGTTCGGTGATTCCAATGTCGTTGACGAAACAGGAAAGCCGCGGGTCGTGTACCACGGAACCGATACGGAGTTCCGCACATTTCGGCCAGCGTCTGAATTGCTCGAAGACGAACTCGACGCAGACAAGCGCAGCAACACTGGCGGCGAGGGCTATCAAAAGTTGCTGCGATCGCGCATTGAGGATCTGCGACGCATCGGAGAAGTGTATTTCTTCTCGGAGGAAGAATGGTTCGCCAGAGACTGGGCCGATGTCACCGGCAAGCGTGGCGTCGTGATGCCGGTGTACCTGCGCGTTGAGAATCCAGCGCCAACAACGAACCGCGACGAAGCCACGCAAATGATGCGTGAGAATCGGAAGTACGACGGTGCCAGAGTCGAGGATACTCGACCCGGCGGCAGTTACGGCGGATGGATTTGGATGGTTCGGACGCCAACTCAGATCAAGTCTGCAGAACGAAATAGCGGTTGGTTTGACCCACACGATCCCGACATCTACAAGTCGTTTGTAGCTACAAATCTGGAAAAGGCCCGCCGCTGGATCACGGTACACCCTGGAGGCGACAAGGAAGCGCCGGGACATCCGGTGCTCATCGAGGACCACCCCGACGGCACGGCGCACGTCATCGCCGGCATGGGCGCGGCGTCGCGCGGCATGCAGTTCCTCAAGCTCAAGAACCTCAAGTCGCCGGAACAACTCAAGGCTGCGGCCAAGTTGAAGGGTGCCGCGAAGCGCAAAGACTACCACGAGCAACTGAAACGCAAGGCGCAAGAGTACGCCGGCGGGCAGCCGGTGACGAAGCAGCACGTCGCGCAGGCTCGCGCGCACCTGAAGGGCGAGGCCGAGAAATTCAAAGCCATCCAGACCGCGGAGTACAAGGCGCACGTCTCGCACTTCGCCCCGCTGCTCGGCATGTCGAACTGGGAGCACGATCCGGCCGGCGGGCAGACCGAACACCAGCACTGGCGGGCCGCGTACCGCAAGTTCGACCAACTCTACCACCGCTCCGGGGCAGCCCTCATACGCGACCACGAGTTGGTGTCTGGCGTGATCGCGGGACTCGGCGAACCGCTCGACATCTCGGACCTGCTGCCCGACGCGCCGCGGGCCCGCGGACTCGGTTACCAGCGCACGACCCGGCGCGAGGCGGCGGAAGGCAGCGAAGTGCCGGAAGTCGAGGCGGTGCGGGCGGCGTTCGACCACTCGGAAGACGCCGGCCGCGACGCCGCCCGGCAGGCGGTCGATGCGATGGCCGGCGAGTTCGCCCAGAGCAAGCTGCCGTCGGACCAACACTACGGTGGCGAACTCAAGCAGTGGCTCGAGGGTGAAGGCCGCGACGCCGATCAGGACGCGATCGAGGAGAAGGTCGCCGAGGCAGCCGATGAGCGGACGAAGTCAGGATTCAAGGCCAGCAAGGCCGCTCCGGACCCGCTGCGAGCGATTCAACAGGAACTCAAGGGAATGCAGAGCCGCGAGGCACGGCAGAAGGCCCTGGCGGCGAGAAAGAACCACAAGATACAGGTAGGCGACCAAATCTACGATCCGGGCGTCCTCTCGCAGTTCATGCGCGGCCACAAGAAGTTCAAGATGGAGCAGCGGGCCAAGCGGACCGGCCGCGACGAAGACAATGTGTGGGGCCAGGGCATCCACGTCGATTACTCGGACGTGGACCGCGGCATCCTGCAAGACCTCCAGACCGAGCAGACGGCCGCCAGAAACGAGTCGTTCCTGCACGAAGTCGAGCGGGCGGCTGCGGACCCGACTCAGCCGGGGCCGGCGAACCCGGCGCGGCAGCTCAGGCAGTACCTCTCGGAAGGGACTTTCAATGGCCTCAACTACGCCTCGGGCGCGGTATTGGGTGGCGGGGTGCTGGGTCGGCGCGCGGTCGATCTCCTCGGACTCGACGGCGCCAGCCAACTGGTGGCGAAGCAGATCGCTCGCCGCGCTTCTGACCCGGCTACGGTCCGGCAGGCACTGGTCGATTGGCACGAGAAGGACCACGCTGCCGCGATCGACGAAGCCGTGCGCGAGTCGCGAGAGGCCGCGGAACAAGCTGAGGCCATCACGATCCCGCCGATTCATTCGGCCGACGACCTCGCGGTTGCGGCAGAATTGAGCCGCACCCGCCGCGAGCTGCTGGCCGACAGCCAGGCCGTGGTCGGCCGCACCCTCGGTGAACTCGAAGCCGCGGCCGCGCTGATCAACGCTCTCGGCGGTCCGCAGTCGGACGCCGTCGAGGTGTCGGTACCCAACGGCAGCGTGGACGCCGCGATCCGCGAACTGCACGCGCTCGGACTCACGGATGAGGAATTCGACCTCCAGCCCAGCAAGGAGGACGGCAAGAATGCGAAACTGGCAATCAACCCAAGTGGCCAAGACAAACTTGCCCAGCCTCCTGACCCGGAAGCTGAAAAGCTCTATCAGGATATTCAGGCGATCAAACGCGGCGACCACGATGAGGACGATTGGTTGCCTCCCGGTTTTGCACGTCGGGCGTCCGACCTCACACCGCCCGATTCGCTTCCTGATCTGGCATTTAGACAACGGCTGCAACTGTCCGGTACGAGTGACCCGTCGCAGATTCACGGGCAGGTGAGCGACTACGTGCTGGCGCAGTACAATAACGGGCGTAGTCAGAAGGAGATTCGCGATGATCTTCTCAGCGGACAATTCGCAGCCCAGCACGGTCTCGATTCCTCGAACGTCGACGCCTTCGTCGACGCGGTGGATACCGTACTCCCGACCGTACAACCTCACGACTACGCATGGGGACATACCGCTGACCTTCGGGATGAGCAAGGACAGTGGAAAGACGCCTCTGGACCAGCCGCATACCGCAAGGCGTTCCGCGAAGGCGTCGAGCGGGCCGGCGAAGCGGAGCGGCACAACGAAGTGCGCCTGCGCAATCTGTCGGGTGACTTCGCTCAGAGAGTGGGCGGCTCGACTCCTGCCCTGCACGACCAGTCGGTAGACATCGACGACCCGCAGGTACACGAAGCCGCGTTCCGCGCCTTGGCCGAGACGCCGACTGCCGTTGCCGCGTGGCGCGCACCCGGTATGATGTCCCGCTCGGATCGGCAGGCGCTGCGTGACCACTTCTGGAAGACGTTCGCGAAGGAGAAACCGGGTGAGTTCGAAGCGCGTTTTACGGAAGGCACTGGCGGCCGGCATCCAGGCAAAGATTGGCAAGTGTTTGTCGCAAAGAGCGGCGGCGCCGACAAAGCCTACGCCGCAGTCCAAGAGAACTTACGGAATCAGTCCGGTGCGTCGGCTGGCGGATCAGGTGGCCTTTTCGGAGGATCTCCAGAACCTGAACCTCTCGCTACTGCGAGGCTTGATGATCCCGCCAGTCTGGTTGAGGCGGTAGGCGACAACAAGCACCTGCTCCGCGAAGGGCTGGCCACGGGCGACGCCGAGTGGAAGGCACGCACGCACGAGGAACTGCGCAAGAAGGCCGAACACCAGATCCGCAACCACTTCTTCACCGAGATGGCCGGCTACAAGCCGCACGAACTAGAAGCCTACCACAAGGCCACTCAGGACGCCGCCGGCGACGCCTGGGACCGCTACGTGACGATGATGGGCGGCGACACGGCCGCCTACGACTCGCTGCGACACGACGTGAAGGGCCAGTTCCTCGAACGGTTCGCCAAACACCACGAAACCACGACCGGCAAGCAGATCAAGGCGGCCGAGGTAGAACTGCCCGGTGCCGACAAGCACAAGCGCGGCGTGCTGCCCGAAGACGAAGCCAAGGCGGCGATCGCCGCTGAGCAGTCCAAGAAGGCCCGCGAGCTGGCACTCGTCGCCGAACGGTCCGGCGGCAAGTTCGCCGGCGGTGAACGGAAAGAGAAAGCCGAGCGACTCCGCGAAGCGATCAAGCGCGGCGGCCAGCGGGCACTGTTCGCCAGCGACGACGATGAGGCCACTCGCGCACCGTCGACCGCTGCGGCCCGGGGCGACGCGAAGCGGGTCTCGATTGGCGACCGCGCCGAGAACCAGCTCGCCCGCATCGTCGAGCACGTCGGCAAGAACTTCGACCCGCGCAGCAAGGGGCTGAAGATTTTTGGTGCGAAGATGAGCGGTGAGCGGGTGCTCGCGCAGCGCGGTATCAAGGCGGCACTACGGGCCAAGCGGCTCGGCATGTTCTTCTCGGCCGGGTCCGGCAAGACCAACGTCGCGCTGGGCACGTTCACGAGCCTGCACGACCAGGGCAATGCCAAGCGGGCACTGTTCGCCGTGCCCGGCCAGGTGCAGGGCCAGATGGGGGCGGAGATCAATCGGTTCCTCGAACCCGGCAAGTACCAGCACTGGGCGCAGCCTGGCGCATCGCGAGCCGCTCGGCTCGCGGCGCACCGCAACGCGGACAACCACATATCGGTCGTCACGCACCAGTCGCTGCGCGACGACACGTTGCATTTACTCAAAGAACATGGATTGGTACAGGGCGACGACGAGATGGCGGTGAGCAATAATTTCAACGCCATGCCGCGCGAGCAACGGGCGGCTGCGGTCAAGAAGGCACTGGACGCCGCCGGCATCAACTACGACATGCTGGCTCTCGACGAAGGGCACGACGCCCTGAACCGCCGCGGCAAAGAGAACTCGACGATGGCGAACGTGATGGACGCGATCTCGGACAACACGGCGACATATTTACCAATGACCGCCGATCCCATAAAAAATGACCCGTCCGAGGCGTTCGACTGGCTCTCGAAACTGCGGTCGGACAAGTATCCAGAAGACGGCCGCAACGAGTGGCTGCGGCGCTACGGCTCGAACACTAGCGGTTCGCAGGATGCGCTGCACCGCGAGATCGCGTCGTCGTTCTACGCGGCGAACGTGCCGACGGGCACGAAGCGGCAGGAGATCTTCCACGACGAGATCAAGTTGCACCCGGAGCAGCAGCAGGCGCACGACCAGGTGGGTCAGGACTACGCCCGCGCGGTCCGGGCCCGCGACACCGACAACTGGTCGCCGGAAGCGGTCGAGAGCATGAAGCGGCTCGCACCGACGCAGTTCGCGGCCGCGCCAGAAGCGGAGCACGCCGCCGTGGCCAGGAAACTATCCGACTCGCTGGGCGTGCTGCGCGAGACGGCGCTGTCGAGGGTCGTGAACACGCACCCGAATTCGGCCAAACTGGACAAGCTCGCCGAGATCGTGCGCAAGGAGCGGGCCAACGGCCAGCCGGGCATCGTGTTCGCGCACCACCGGGACTCGGTGAAGGCCATCGTCGATCGGCTCCGCGCCGAGGGGCACCGCGTCGGCGTGCTCGACGGGTCGATGGGCGGCAAGGAGAAGGATAAGGCGCGGCTGGCCTTCCAGCCGGAACAGGGTGACCCGGAACACGACGTACTGGTGATGTCGGACGCCGGGGCGACGGGCATCAACGCGCAGCGCGGGCAGTTCGCCGTGCAGTACGATCTGCCGATGACGCACAAGACGGCGGGCCAGCGTGTAGCCCGCATCGATCGGTTGGGTCAGCAGACTCAGACGCCGATCCGGTCGTACACGCTCGCCACGGCGACGCCGTTCGAGCGGACTGCGATGGAGCGGCTGAACACCAAGCGCGAGCTGGCCAACGTGTTTCAGAGTTCGACGGAAGGGGTGGACGATAGTGGTTTGGGCGCACACTTAAACAGACTCCGTTCCGGCCAAGAATCGTCGAGAGTATCGGCGCGGCCCGTAGTCGAGTCGCTGCCGGGGGCGGCGGCATGACCGACTTCATCCGCCAACTGGACGCGGACTGGGCGTTCTGGATTATGCTCGGCACCGTGCTGGTGCTCATGGCGGGCTACTGGCTCTGGGATCGGCGCGACGTGCGCGTGCTGCGGCACCGCCGCCGCGAATGGAAAGGACGGACAACCGTGGCCACGGAAACACCGACGCCCGAGACGCCGGAAGCTCCCAAGGCAGATCTGAGCAAGGCAACCGTGCAGGATCTCCTGGACGCCTTCCGGTCGGTCCAAGAGTTTAACAAGCCAGGCAAGTACGTGGCGCTGCTGTCGTCACGGCGATTCCAGGCGGCCGTGGTGGCGCTCATAGGAATCTGGTCGGGATACGCGACGAAGGCCGTGGACCTGCCGACCGCGATCTATTCGAGCGTGGCGACCGTCATCGGCTGGATGCACTCGGACGCGACCCGTAAGACGGAGTAATCTCCGTGGACAAGATCAAGCTGTGGATTCTTGGTACTCTCGTCTCCGTGATGGGCAGCGTGCTGCTCGCGGCGCTCGGGTGGCTCTTCCTGGATATGTTTGGCCAGATACGGACCAACGGTCAGGACATTGCGGTGCTCAAGTCTCAGGTCGAGGCGCTGCGCGAAGTTGCGACATACCACTACGGCAGCGATGAGCGGCTGGAACGAGAGTTCGAGGGGAAGAAGTGATGGCGGCGTTCAAGTGCTTCATGCTCCGTGAGACCGACCGCGTGGCCCGGTGGCTGCGCCGGTTCACGTCGGCAGCGGAAGTCGGAGTACGACTGTGCGAGCCGCGCGGCATGCACGAAGCAGCGGTGCGCATCGAAGACGGACCACTCATCTGGTCGCACGACCGCACGTCAATTTGTACTGACCCGATGCTGTGGCCAGCCGACGATCCGCGCTGGCCAGAGAAATGCGACGCCTGCGACTACCGGTTTCCAGACAATACCGGTGGCCAGATGTTCTACCTCAAAATCTGGCTGATGCCGGACGGTCGCGAAGTCACCGTGCATCCGCACCGGTGGCCCGGCATGGACAAGGCACCGCCCGGTGCCATGTGGTACTTCGACTGGAATCAGAACTGGAGAGGTCCAGACGGGAGAACTCTCTACTGCATGACGCCGGCGGGCGAGTGGTGCATCGACGGGCCGTCGTCGGGTGGTGACTGCAAACCGTGGACGCGCATCGGAACACCGCCGCTGGTCACTGCGAACCCATCCATCGTGTGCTCGAACTATCACGGCTGGCTGCGCAACGGAGAACTTGTCGATGCCTGACCGCCTCGCCGAAGTCCGTCGCGAGCACCTCCGCACCGCGTACTTGTCGCACCGCGCCGGCGACGAGCAGACCCGCATCCGCCACGCCGCGATCACGCTCGAGCGCGACCTGATGCGCCGCCGCGACGCGCTGCGGAGGAAACTGGAATCTGATCCGAGCGATGAAGGGGATGGCGACGAGTACCGCGAGGTGCTGCACGACTTGGCTCGGGTGGCGCAGGCGTGGCCGGGATTGCGCACGGAAGGCTGAGTCAGGAATCGGGCGGTTCGGTAGGCGACATCGTCGCAATCCAACAGTCAATTGAATCAAAAGCAGCCTGTACCGCGAGCCGTCGCAACGGAAACACCGGGTATGTCTGGCTCGTCGTATTGCCGAGTCGCCACACGACACCCCACGATCGGCCCAGCTTGTAGGCTCTGATTGTCGCGCCGCGATAGCTCATTGTGTCCACCTATTCAGGTCAAACATGCACCGGTAGTTTCGGCATCTCGCGGACGCGGAGATCCGCAGGCCACTCGCTGGGGTCGCCACCCTTGGAATCGTGCATTGATCTACATGATGCTCTAGCGCACTCGCTCAAATCTTCATCGCTCAGGTTCCCGCCTAATTGTTTCACGAAGCACGGTACCTCGGCAGCCTTGCACTGCTCCACGATCGACCGAATCCAGTTCAGATCACACGTCCTGGCTGCCGGCCCGCTCTCGCCGCCGACGATGACCCAGTTAATGGCGCCGCAGTTCATGTCCATGTCGGGAATTGCCATCGTGCCGATGAGTGGATAGACCTCGCGCGGAGTGCTGAAACCGGATTCGTTCCACAGGGAGAGATGGTCAATTCGGATTGGTCCCAGCAGCGGCTCGCAGCTTAGGAACCGCACGGCGGCGGGAACCTGGAGCAACAGCGGAATTCGTTCGTCTGCTTCCTTTTGCCGCTCGACCGAAACGCCGAACCACACGTTCGACCAGTTCGCCAGCCAATCTTCCTCACTGTCGCGTCGCGTCATGCCTCCGTAGTTCCACTCGTAGAACTCCAGAAGACGATCGGCGCGCTTGGTGAGTATTTGAAACGTGTGTTGCTGGTTCTGAGCCATCACGGTGAAGATCGCGGATATTTTTCGAAACGGTAGTGACTCGTGGAACAGGTCGCTCATCGAGTTAACGAACACGGTCGTCGGTTTTTTCCATCCGTATGGATCGTCGAGGGCCTCGGGCACAACGGCCAGCTTGCCGTTCCACCGACCTTTGCTGTCGATCACCTTGATGTAGTGCCGCTTCCGTCCCGGGTCGCGGCCAGTCGCTTTGTCGGCGATCGCCATTCCCTTGAGCCGGTTCGCCATCGTCTCGGCGTAGCAGTGCGCGCAGCCGGGACTCACCTTCGTACACCCTACGACGGGATTCCAAGTTCTCTGGGTCCACTCGATGGAAGAATTTGCCGCCATGCGCTACCTTGATTGACCTTCAATGTGATCGAACACGAGCCGATCCATGCCGCAGCCGTTACAAACCAGTGCTGGCGATTTCGGGAGATGGATCGAGTTCATCCTGACAACCCTGCCGCAGTTTCGGCATTCCCACACCTCGACATCATGAGGCATGAAAATAAGCCACGCGAAAAAAAGTACAACCGCACAGATCAACACGAATGCGATCATGCCGCCAATTGTTTCCTTCGTGTCTTTTTTCACGTCTACCTCGTTACCACGTAGAATCCGTCGAACCCCGAGTACCACTCGACCCGAGTGCCGCAGCGTGCCCGATTCCGCATCCGGTCGCGCCGGTCCGTAGCTTCGGACCGCGCGTTCTCGAACACCAGTTGCTGCCGCGCGTACAGCGGCAGGTAGTTTGGATCGGGCGGTGGCTGGCGGCGGCGCTGCTGCTGCGCAGATGCGAAGATCGGCAGCGACAGCACGATGCAGCATGCGAGCAAGAGGCGTTTCATGGTGTTGGCTCCAAAAATAAGACGGGCAGCGCAACGGCGCGACCCTTTTCGGGATAGTCGATCAATCCGAGTGATCGCAGCCGGCCGAGCGGATTGTTGAACGCACCGCCCTGAGCATACCCGGCACGCTCGGCGAGTTCGTGCTTCTCCAGACTGTTCGGGTAGCATCCCAGCAGCACGCCGAGAATCCGTTGCTCCGGGCCGGGCAATCGCTCAAGCACGCGACTCTGTAACTCGCCAGTCGTCAGCGATGTTTTCGGTACGTTCGCGTGGTCGGTGCCAGCCTCGGTGAGTCGGATACGGTCGCCAGTCCGGTATTCGATGTAACCTCGTGTGTGCAGTCGCCCGCGCGGATTGTTGAACGCGCCGCCGCCGTAGGTGTAGCCGGCGAGGAACGCTACGGCGGTCTGCTGCGGCTCGCCGATGCCGAGCGACTCCAACCATGCGATCGCGTCGAGGATGCGCTGCTCGGGTCCGGTGATGGTCTCGCCGTTCGATTCATGAGTCCGGCACGTGGACCCCATATCCGATACTTTCTCCTGGGCAGCTTTCGCGGCCTCGGTACGTGACGCGACGGTTTTGGAGGCCGTCGCCGGGAATCCGCCCGCGATTGGCGTACGTGCCGGACTCTTGCTCATTGCGATGGATTGGCGGATCGCCCAGGCTTCGTCTTGGAACGCTTTCGCCGTTTCGAGCAATCCAACTTTTGTGGCTCGTTCCACTAGAGTAACGGCTTTGGCGTCGAGACGGTCGGCGAATTGTTCTAATCGACTGATCTGAGAGTCTTTAATGATTGGAACTTCGACTCGCGTCTCTTTCGGCTGCGCAACTGGGTGCGACTTCGGCGCATCGGTGAGTTGTCGCTGCAATGCCGCTATTTGTTTGCGCAGTTCCCGCGGGTCGTCCGCTTTCGCCCGCTCGATCGTCGCCGCCATCTTCGTCTTCAAGTCGTCCAGGTCGAGCGGCTTCAACTCGCGGCGCACCATCCGCTGCCCGACCTTCGGAGTGGCGCTGGCGTCGAGCGTCTTCTTTGACGATATGGTTATCTTCTTCAGAACGCCAAGCCACTGTGGAGACCACAAGTAGGCTGTCCCGACTTCCATCGACGGGAGTTCGTCGAGCAGGTTCACGTCGGCGCCGTGGTGAACGATCCACTCCTTCAGGGCCTTCCGCTCTGGAACTCCGTTTACTTGGAACACGACGAGACACTCCGTCTGAGTCAGGGCCTCCTTGTTTACACTTTGCGGCCTCTGGGTGATCATCGACACGCCGATGCCGTAGTTGCCGCCGAGTCGCACAATCTCCTCGAAGATCCCCACCATGCGCGCGTCGTCGCGCCCGACGAACTGCGGGATGAGTAGCTGGCTCTCCTCCAGCACGAGATGCAGCGGTGTCGGGTGCGTCTCGGCTTTCTTGCGCTGCCAGAGACGCAGCGCGAACGCGGTGGCGAACCGCTTGCGGTCGCCGAGCGAGAACTGGCTCACGTCGATGATGACGCTACGTCCGGTGTCGGACACGGCGTCGGCTACCAACTCACCGCCTGTGGCCTCTAACGGTAGGTCGTGTCGCAAGCCGCCGAACACCGGGACGTCGTAGCCCGGCCCCTTGCCGTCGGCGGCGAAACGAATTCCGTACCAGTTGCCAACGGTGTCGAGGATCACGACTTGCACTTGGGCGTCCAAGAGCAACTCGACCAGTTTGCCGGCGGCGTAGGTCTTGCCGCTGCGCTTGCGACCAATGAACGCGAACGTCTGAGTCGCGGCGTCGATCGGCAGACTCAGGTCATGGGACAAGTGCAGTTTCATTCGTCTTCGCTGCTTCCTTTCCAGAACACGCTGTCACCGGACCCTCGTACATCCGCATCCATCGCCCGCACCGCCTGCCCTTCTTGTCTGAGTAATCGACGTGCGCCGTGGTCGGCTCCGGCTGCTCGTACTTCAGACCTGGCCCGCCGTTGATCTGTGCCTTCGGGCACTTGCAGGTCACTCCCTCACGGAACGCGCAGTCGAGGCACACCGACATCGCGCCGGGGAACGGCTCGAACCTCGGCAGCGAATGGTACAGCCTCGGGTGCGGCTCGATGATCCGGTCCGCACACGGCTTGCACAGCACGACGACGATCGTCTCCGGCCGGTCGTCCTCGTCGTGCTCGATCCACCGCGTGAAGTCCTTGTTGCCGTTGCAGCCGCACGACTGGCAGCGGTCAGGCGACTTCGGGCCGGTCAGGGTTTGAGACAGTCGTGGCCAATTGCTCATAGGGTTGAGCCATCCTGTCTGGACGATGTTGTGGGCAGAAATCAAAATTGGTTGCGTCACACGAATACCAATCGTGGGCTGCGACCATTTTGGACGCACCAGAGTCATCAGCAGCACGATGCTTTTGGCCTGGCGTCACCAAAGGAATTTCAATGGACACACCGCACACCTCACACGTCGCTATGAGAATCAGGCGTTGACTCATATTCGCAACTCCCTTTCCACCAGTTCCACGAACCGCTCGCACTGCTCTTCGGTGAACCGCGCCACGTAGCACCGCTCCTTCGGCAGCCGCATCACCGCGCGCATCCAGCGGTGCGCCGCCTGGCGCGTCATCGCGCCGGATCGCCAGAGCCGCTGCAGCGCCAGCGCGGCGGTCGCCCTGGCCCGCAGCGTCGTGGGGTTCGGTTCCACGACCGGCGTACCGTCCGAGTACGCGGGCCGGGTGCCGAAGCACGACGGGTACTCGATGCAGCCGAAGAAGAACCCACCGCGGCGGTTCTCGCGCAGCTCCATCACGGACCCGCAGTCGGGACAATCAAGTTGCTGCGTTGTCGAAACGCTCATGGTGTTTCCTTGCCAACTCGGCCGCGTTCTGCCACTCCTCCGCACACCTCTGGCACGTCTCTGGATTGCTGAAAGCCGGAGAGTTGCAGTATGGACAGTCGGCGTTGGACACGAGATCCTCCGGTGTCGGACGGTCATCTTCGACTGGTTGACAAACCAAAGTGAGATTTTTGCATGCGAGTCGTGCCAGGTAGCACACGCCGCAGATCAGCGACGTGCCGACGTGGCTCCAGTACGCGAACCGGTTGGCGTCCGAGAAGCTGGCGTGCTGCTCGGTTCGGGTGCAAGCGGAGCAAGTGAATTTCATTGGCGAGATTTCTCTTTGTCTTCAATTTGGTCCATGTACCGCTTGGCAGCGCCAAGATGAAGGCACACGCTGCAATTGATCCCAGCAACCGACAGGCGGTGTCTCTCGCTAAATGCGTCATGTCCGAACGTATTTAGATGCTCGTAATAAGTGGCCAACATCGTGGACACAACGAACTGAAACATCAAGCCGCCGTAGCACTGGAGCGTGTCGCCGGTTGAAGTTGCGGTACTCTCTGGTTGTTGGACGTCAGTCGTCTCGTTCATGTTTTTCATTTGTCGGCATCGTCCTCGCTGAACCACAGCGTTACCGCCCATCTACGAAACAATGCGAGACTCAACCGAATCGAGTGCGTCGGTCCACCGGCAGCACGCATCGAGATTCGCACATGCTTCGGCGAATATTTGGCTGGCCGGTTCGTCGCTCGTTGTTTAGTGTCAGTCTGTTGCATCGTCGCACCGTAAATTAGTCGCCGCATAATCAGTAGTTCTGCGGACTAACTCATCTGATCCGGTTTCGCCGATCGCGGCGGGTTCTGCGGCCCACTCACGTTGCACTCTGGATGAAACTTCTTGTGATGCTCCCGATACGCATCCAACACGATCAATGCTGATTTCTCTCGCTGCAAGGCATCATCTCGTTCCTGCCGTGCCCGATCACGACTCGCACGCAATCTCGTAATTTCCGCCTCTGGCGATGGGTCATAGCCAGGGTTCACTCCACCAGCGACCGCAGAACAAGGCGGTGCAGCCGAGTTGCGGTCGTTACCGTTTTCCATAATCAAAGCTCCTTGGCCGCAACCGGCTGACCTTAGGCGTTACCGCCCGTCCACGATCTCGAAGCTCAACTCCTCCTGGTCCGACACCTTCGTAAAGATTACCTGCCAGCCCTTCTCCGTAGCGAGATCAAACAGCACTTGCCGACTCCGCGTACTCAAATGTTCGCCATCGTCTACCTTTAGGACGCGCAGCAGCGGTTCCTGCATCATCGCGATCGTCGCCCCGAGCCGGATCTGCTCCTCCGTGCTCGACTGCTTGATAGACACGCCGTTCAGCAGCAGTTCACCTTCTCCGATGCACAGGCCGGGGAATCCCAGGTCCGTGTCGTCGATCAGGTGCGCCCGCAGTTCGCGGATCTTCGTCACGATCTGGTCGAACCGCTGGTAGCCCTGCAGGGCCATCGCAGTCTCCGTCTCCAGGCGGATCACCTGGCCCTGGCAGTTCGACCGCTCCGACAATTTGCGGTTCGTGGCCTCGATGGTGTGGAGAGTTTCCTTCTTGGCCGCGATGTCGTCCGACGGGTCCGGCAGATTCTCGGCCGCCGCCTTCGCCGCGTCGGCCGCAGACTCCAGTGCCGACAGTTCCGCCTCGTCGCGCTCCATCGACTCGGACATCTCTTGCACTCTGGCCTGCTCCGACTCGATCTTCGCTTCCTTCTCGGCCAGCTCGCGCCTCAGCGCCTCGACCTGCTTCTCCAGAGTCTCGACGCCAGCCAGTCCGGCCTGCAGGTCGTCGCGCTTCCTGTCCAGCCGCGCCGCCGCCTCGGTGACGGCCCGCCGCTTCTGGTTCGCCGCGGCGAACGCCTCGGTGCGCTTGTTCGCTACCGCCGTGAGCTGCTCGATCTCGGTGATCACCGCGCTCGGCGCCTGCGGCTCCTCGTGCTCCCGAATCTCGCCGCCCAACAACTGCAACTCGTCGCGCTGGTCCTTGAGTGCCGCCTCCTTGTCGTCGAGTTTTGCCCGCCGGTCGCGGCGGATCAGGTAGTACACCCCGGCCGGCTCGCTCACCAGTCGCTGCAGGTATTGGTCGGCCGGCTCCTCGGTGTTCGGCTCGACCAGCTTCGTCGCGTCGCCGACGATCTCGCGCACCTCGTCGATCGGCGGCTGCACGCCCAACAGGTTCAGCAACTCCCCCACCTGGTCGGCCGGCTTCTGCCGGGTGAACTTCAGCGGGTCGAGCATGTACTTGCCGACGAACGAGTCGAGCAACTCCTGCTGGTTCTTGATCCGCTGCCCGTTCGCGGCCCGCACGACGAGCTTCGTATCGTCGGCGGTCCATATCCGCTCGACCGTGTGCGTGCCCAGGTCCAATCGCACGTACGCCTCGTCGGCGCCGGTGTGGACCGGGGTCGGCACGTTGTCGCGGCCCTTCAGTCCTTGAAGGGCGGCGAAGAAACTCGTGACGGCCGACGTCTTGCCGGTGCCGTTGTCGCCTGAGATCAGTACGTGCCCGCCGTCGGGCTCGGCATAGAATGCCTCGATCCTCATGAAGTTCTTAGCTTCCCAACTGATCAGCTTGGGTGTGGTCTCGGTCCTGGTGCTCATGGTGTGGTCGCTCTAAATTGTTAGGCTTGCGAAATAACTCGTGCGCCGTCGGAGCAAAAGTCTTTCCATTGATCCAGTGTGCATCTTGCGGTGTACCGAGATCGACGGTTCCAAATGTAGTAGACGTTGCCGCCAAAATCGCGATCAATCACGCGACGGGTCTGGTGCTGAGCGGCACGACGATTGTTTACCGTGTCGCCGCGTTTCGGATCGGCAGCGATGCGTTGCAGCTTAACTCTCGCCGTAGATGATCTCCGTGGCTGCACGGCGCTCATCCTTTCGCCCCCACCGGCTGCTGCGCCGCGATCCGCTTCCCGGCCGCCGTGTACTCTGCAGCCAGCCGGTCTCTGACTTCCTTGGGCACCGTCTCGAACGACAACTTCTCGCCGAACTCCTTGAGTTTGCTTTCCTCTCTGGCCGCCTTGAACATCGCCGAAAATTTGATGTACGTCCGATTCTTGCTGATGTCATCGGCGGGCGGGGCCGGAGCGGCTGCCGGCTTCTGGCCGTTGCCGGCCTGCTGCGACGGTTTCGGATCTGCAACCTGCGTCTCTGCCGGTGGCAGCGACACGCGGTTGCCGCCGGTAAGCCACTCGTAGTATCGCTCCGCCTCGGCGATCACCTCGCCGGTCGGCACTTCCGGGTGTCCGGCGAACTTCGATGTCGCCGACTTCAGCGCCGACTGTCGCGCGATGATCTCGTCGCGCGAGAACGTCTCGATCGGCCTGCCGTCCTCGGTCGCCGGCACATGGTCCTTGGCCGGCTTGAACCGCGGCAGCGCGTTCTCCGCACCGTGGTACACGCGGCAGGCGTGGTGGTAATACTTGTCCGCGTCCTCGCCGGCCTGCGCGTACCCGTCCACGGCGATCACCTCGCCGTTGGCGTGGCAGTTGGTCAACTCGTTGTGCAACTCCGTTTCCTCGCGACACCAGATCGCGAAGTTATATTCAACATCGCGGCCCTGGGGTTGGTACACCACTCGCACGAGCCCCTTGGACGTGGGCGCGTCGAAGTTCAGGATCAGGGCTGGTCCGGTGCAGAAGTAGAATCGCTGGATGTCCGGCATCACGCACGCTCACTTTCTGTTGAAGGGACTGCCATCCCGCCGGGGCCGTATACGCTCGCCTGCGGTGCGCTCGCCGCAGACTGGACCGGATCAACGCCGACAGCCACTTGTGAGGCTACCCGGCCTACCGCTTCGGCAGGATTGACAGTCGAGTTTATGATTGCGTCCCACACTTTCCAGTAATCGCGACGGTCAGGAAGAATCGCGTCGAGACACGACTCGCAAAACTCACGATGCGCAAACGATCGCGGCGAGCACGGCTGTTTGCATACGCAGCAAACCGGAGGCTCTTCGAACCGGTGCTCGTTGAACAACTCCAGGTGAAAGTCGTGCGGCGGTCGGCCGCGGTTCGGTAGCTGTTGTTGTATTTCGAGTTCTGTCATGATTCCACCGTGAATTCGATGCCATCGGCCGCGAGCCACTCGCAGAAGGCGTCGCAGCGCTCTCTGCTTTTGAAGTTGCCGCCGAGTAGCCAGCGGCCGTTCACGCAGTATCGGACGGTGTAGGTCACGCCGCGTCCCTCTCAGGTAATTCTTCTCGCTCCAACTGCACTTCGGGCGGTGCCTCAAACAGTAAGCCAACTCTGCGACCGCGCACGTACGAAGGACTCACGTAGAACTTCACCCCGTTCACCTTCACCCGCACGCGCTCTCCGACTTCTCGACCCAGCACGAGCCTCGCCATCTTTTGATCCCTCCGTGGATGCGATTGAAACAAGTGTGTTCGGTGACCAGTCGCTGAACCGCGTCCGCGCCACCGTGAACTCTCGTTTGCTCCCGTCGCGGTTAGTAACTTCTACGGACCGCTGCTCCTCGCCCTCTAACTTCACGTGCGCCCGGCACTCGTTGGCGTGGACCAGCGTCCCGCGGATGCCCGTCTCCGGCTGCACGAACGCGGCACCTGGTTTGAGGAATCGGATGGCGGTCGTCATGCGGCCTCCTTCAGCTTCAGGTACGCCGCGATGTCTGACCATGTGACCCGCTCCGGCGCCCGCAACTCCGGGTCGCCGATCCGCAGCCACGCATCCAGGTCGAAGTGCATCGGGTCGCACACGAGCTTGATCGCGAGTTGCTGCGCGTGCTCCATCGTCGCGATCGGGCCGGTGTGGCAGATGTTGCAAAGCAAAAGATAGTTTGAGCGACTACCCCAACGCTTTGGTGCTGCGCTGCGTCGCTCGATCTCGTGTACCTCAAGAGGTTGCGTGTGTGAAACAAGTCGCGGTGATGCGCTGCACAGCATGCAGCGGTAGGCCATCGCGTTGCGCCACTCGCGGCGGTCGGGTTCCACGGATCTGGCGTAGGCGTTACTCATGGCGACGGATTATCCAGATCGGCGTTACTGTGTCAACACACGTATCAACGAAAAATGAAGAAATTTTTTTGGTTCAAGAATTCACGAGCTTGCGGTCCATGTCGCGCGTCCATTCCTTCAATAAGCCCTTGGGATCGTCGAGCAGCCGAATCATTTTGTCTCGTAACGTCGCGCTCGGCGCGCGCTTGCCGTCGATGAGCAGCGTCAAATGCGAGTTGCTGATTCCCAAGAGGGCGCACAGGTCCACACGTTCGATAGTGCCCATGTACTTGTCGAGTATCTGTTGCGCGAGGCTTTTGGATGCCATCGGTTCGAGCCTAAAATCGGTCGCGAGCTGTGGTCACTGCTGATTCGTGACGATTATCCAAAATCGTGAGTTACTGTCAATAGGTGTGTTGACAATGAATCGTGGGACTGTAGAATCCGCAGTCACACGGACGGCAGCACGGATCGTCCTCGTAGTTTCTGCGGGCCGGGTGCGAAGACGCTGGCACGATGCGCCGACCCGCCATTTCACTTTAACGCTGGGAAGGAGTCGAGCGATGGCACGGTTAGATTTGAGCATGGAGACGCTGGGAGAAGTCGATCGCGGCGCCGCGCAGGCGATCGTGGACGCGGAGATTTCTAAGGCGATTGAGGACATCGACGACCGCGGCTCGGACGAGAAGCCGCGCGAGGTGAACATCAAGCTGGTGATGCAGCAGCGGCCCGACGGCCTGGTCGAGACGCACGTCGCGTGTCAGGCCAAGGTGCCGCCGCGCCGCACCAACCCGACGCTCGCAGAACTCAATCGCAAGGGCGGCCACAGCAACTTGGTGTTCTCGTCGCACGCTCCGGACAATCCGAATCAAAAGACGCTTCCCGTGATGGATCGGGAAGACGAAGACGACGGCTAACCGAAAGGATGGTGGACTGTGTTGGCGGAATTACTGAATGGAATCGTGGAACTTGGCAGAGAGTCGGGCGGCCTGAAGATCGTCCCGGAGCCGAACTCGCACCGCTACTACTTGCACGATGTGAGTGCGGGTACTCACGAGTTGGCGGAGACGCCGCCGACGGCGCGGGCGCACCGGGCGAGCGACTTCGAGACGATCGTGGCGCTGGCGCGCAAGAACAAGGACGGCGCGGTGGTGTGGTACTCGCGCGGCGGCATCGTGCTGCTGGTGGACGACGAGACGCGGCGCGACCGCGTCACGCTGTCGTTCGAGTTGTCGCCGCAGATCGCGGCGCTGCAACTCTTGGAGAAGCAGCAGCGGGCGATGACGCAGTCCGATCTGCGGAACCTGCTGCGCCGCGTGTTCAAGAACTGTCTGAGCCAATCGGGCAACATCATCGAGTTGATCAGTAACCTCAAGTTCACCGTGGCCACGGACGGTCGGTCGGAAGTGTCTCAGGGCAAGTCGTCGATCGGCAAGGCCCTGGAGGCGCAGTTGACCGGCCAGTCGGTGATACCCGAGTACATCACGCTGAGCGTGCCGGTGTTCGTGGCGGCGTACATCGTGCCGCAGTCGGTGCAGTGCGTGCTGGACTTGGAGCCGACGAACCAGACGTTCCAACTCATCCCCGTGGCCGGCGAGTTGGAGAAGGCGATCACGGCGGCGGAGCGCGCGGTGGGCGAATCGCTGATCAGTGAGTTGGATCGGGAAGTGCCGGTGTACTTCGGTACTCCGTAACTGTCGGCCTAGTTTCCCCGCAGCAGATGCGGTGGGGCGGATTGAAACTCTTTTGAAGTCGCCTGCTTGTTGTGGGCGGCCTGGGTCCGGCTCGACTGGTTGTTCCGAGCCGGACCCGCATTGTGAACGGTGGGCGGGCGGACCCGCAAGCCCCAGGGCGAGCATCCTGAACGTCAGGACAATGCACGCAGGTTCGACTCCTGCACCGTTCGTTCGGGGAGTACGTCGCCCTGTGCGCCGCTGACGGACCGGCGGCGCGTTCGGAGTCGGTGGTCGGGCCTGGACCGGATGCCGGGCTCGTCCGCCACGGAGTGATGGGGCACGGAGGATTTTGTGAGCAAGAACGAAATCATCATTGACAAGGAGTTTGAATCCCTCATCCCGACCGAGAGCGATGAATCAAATCGCGGTTTGCTCAATCAACTGGTCGAGGAAGGCTGCTTGGATGCGCTGGTGCTGTGGAAAGGACACAACATCCTGCTCGATGGTCACCGAAGGTACCGCATCTGCAAGCGGCGCGGAATCGGATTTAAGACACGAGAGATGAAGTTCGGTGATCGCCGCGAGGCAAAGATATGGATACTCGCGAACCAGTTAAACAAACACAATCTCACCGACTTTGCGCGCACCGAGGCGGCACTGAAGTTGAAGGATGAGATTGCCGCGTTGGCTGCAGATAGAGAAAAAACAGCGAGAGATGCGGCCAATGCGGCGCGTACTGCGTCTAGTGGGGGGGGGGGGGGGGGGGGGGGGGGGGGG
>ERZ1292623.840-Hain-H51-01um-R1-840-length-31259-cov-6_pt1 | contig 31259 bp, 50 predicted proteins | sample MGYA00564398_ERZ1292623 | MGnify/ENA primary metagenome ERZ1292623 (study PRJEB36523, sample SAMEA6512633) | groundwater metagenome | collected 2019-01-07 | study: AquaDiva: Metagenomics assemblies of 32 groundwater samples
CTTCAGCCCACGTGTTAGTTTGTTTAGCTTCATCATCCCATTTTTGTAAAATATCTACAAATGCATTTAGTCCATTGTCTGAGGTACCGTTAACTTTTGTAATGAATCCTTTGAGTACGTACAATTTTTCTGTAGAACCTAGAGCTTGCTGATTTCCTAATTCTTGTCCTGGGGCTGAATTATCTCCTAGGCCTTCTTGATTTTTAATTTGCAATCCATCAGCGTACAAAAATGCATTTTCTATAGATGTGTTTTTGCTGGAATTAAAAGCAATTTTTTCAGTAGCTCCAACATTAGCTAAAACATCAGTAGCTCCAGTGACACGATAGAGAGTAACAACAAAAGTCATTCTAATTTACCTTCGATACCCTAATGGAGAAGTCGTCTTCTAAAGTTTCCTTATCATTATTGAATAATTCAAATGAATTGTATGCACTACGTGGGTTTGTCGTGCCAGCTCTTGTAGTGTAGATCACCTGGGTAAATCCAGATAAGATTTCTTGTTGTACCATTTTGTCTCTAAATGCATCGAGTCTAGTTGATATTATATCTCTAAAGTTTACTTGAAGTGGGCCTCCTGGTTTCATTAGTTCACCTATGACAAACTGCACGATATCTTTTACAGCTAAGATTCCACCTAGTATTGGCAACTGTCTAGCAAACAAGTTTGTCATAAAACCCACGGGGTTTTTGCCAAAACTTAACAGATTATCGAGCTTGTCAGTTCCTAATTTACTTCCAGTTAATTTATCTAACTTGCTTGTAGATCTTGCTACTGCATCATCGATAGCTTTTTGAAAAGAACTATTATGTTGGATTGGTGCTCCAGTACCACCAAGATTTATTTTTCCATCTTTAGCTAGTTTCTGAATACGTTGTAATGCAGATTCTTCTTGTTGGCGTTCAAAAGATTTTGGTAGATCTCCAGTGTCTTCAGCAAAAATTCCACCACGTTTTTTATTCTGAGCTTGTATCTTTTTTAATTTCTTTTCCTGGGCCTCTGCAATTTTATCTAGCTCAGCTAATCCAGCTTCCGTGATATTTACAGTGCCTTCAAAAATATCTTCGACTCCCATTATGCTATCACACTCTTAAACCACTGTTCTTCACGTCTCTGAAATTCTTTCTGGATGTTTTCTCGTTCTTCTGTTATGGTATCTTTGATTAGATTTAGGCCAACGATTCCACTTACCCAGTGTCCTTTTGAATATACACGTTCACCATCTTGAATCCAGGACAACACACCATCAGGATCTTTTGGCTCTATGAAGTGTCGTTTGGTTCCAAATTCTCTAAATCTTACAATGTCAAAAGAAGCATCGCCACTAAGTACTTCAGATTTTATTATTACCTGGAATGTTTCTTCAAAGATAAACACGTCACTAACAATTGTAGAAGCTATAATATCACGTCCATAATTTGCTTGGGCCATCTTTGTACGAATCTTTGGTAAAAGAAATTTCTCTACAGTCTCACGCAAGATTTGTTTTTGTACTGTTGCCAGTTGTAGTCTTGCGACTCTTAGCTTGCTACGAAATTTGCCGTAGTCAGTAAGTTTCGTAATCTCAACAGTAATCAACTGACCTCACGTAGTGCAGATGTGAAAGCTATTACTTTGCCTTCTACGTTAAATTCATCAATGCCCCTTTCTTCAGCTCTGTCAGGGCCACATTTTTTAATTCTGAATTTGAATCTGTAACGACCAAATTTACTGCCACCACTTTTTTCAGCTTTGAAAGTTTGAATAAAATCAATCTCTGGAAAAAGGCCCTGTGCTATTTGCTCCAGCCAGTACGAAGCTAACCATGTATTGGATGAAGGAGTCGTGGTATCTAAAATATCAACTACATTACCCATTCTAAATTTAAAATCTCCAATTTCATCACCGATTCTTGTAAAAGTTGGAGCACCATCATCTATTCTGTTTAAGTCAACATTTTGATCATCGAGAAAAACTTCTGTCTCTTTTACGAATTTGTACTGGTATGTATTAATCCCAACACTGGCCTGAAAAATACCAGAATAAGTAAATGTTCTCTCGTTCTTATCACCAATGAGTATGTTGGCCATAACCTAGATTCGAATCGTAGATTTTAAAGATTATGCAGTAATTCGCATTGACAAAATGGATTTTTCAAATACATCACGCTCAGTAGCCTTTCTAAACTCCTTTAGAAATACAGTCATAACTCTCGTACCTGTAGGTGCTGTTAATGTAGCTGAGATATCACTACCAGCCGAGATCAAAGATTTTACAGAAGTATCTAGTGCATCAGTAGATTCATACTCAAAATCCAAAAGGCCCGTGAAATACATTTTAGTTTCCATTTCAGATCCATCGTCCAACAAATCTAGTTCTGAAACATTTCCTAGAGTCTCCAGTGGTTTTGATTCACCTTCCAAAACTATAGGGCCTGGTAATGTCAACGACCATAAAAATCCTATTTGTAATTGTAATGTTAAAGTCATTCCATCTTGTTCCGTACCTGGTTTTTTGTTTACACGGGAAATATCTTTTACAAGTAATTTTTTAACTAGAGGATCATTGAGTGCAACTGGTTCCTTTAACGTTGGATTGGCCTGGAGTGTACGTACTATTTCATCAGTAAAAAAGAAAAGACTTGATTGAACATACTCGATAGATTTAGCTTGCACCATTACAGTTAACTTGTATTCTACAATTTGCTGGTTACGTTGGGCCTGCGATGTTCCTATTGTGTCTCTTGTACTTGCAAATCTTGAAGGAATTGAAATGTAACAGTATGGAGTTACATCATCAGTAATGTCATAATCTGATTCTGCAATTTTGAATTTACGTAGTACCCTATTTTTATCATCGTCCTGTGTTAACACTTCATTATTTTTTAGAATGTCTAAAATTCTCTGCATTATTTTCCCGTGGTCAACAACTAACAAACTCATCCTACATTACCTTTTTTTATTTGATAACGAAGTAATCTAGCTCTAACCCAGGCCCTCATTCGTGAGTTGTACCATAAGCCTTTCATCGATTGAGCTGGATATTTTAGCAAGACTCTAGCAATATCATTAAGAGAAATCCAAATTACTTTAGGATTGTAGTACGGCAACATTAGATCATCACTTCCTGTTTTTGTAGAGTGTGTTAGTCCTAAAGTGTGTCCGAACTCATGTCCACCGATAGCTAACAAGTTGTAACCTCTGATTTTTTTGCCGTCACCTTTTGTATAATGAATAGGATCTACAAGATATGCATCTACTTCATCACCTGTAAGATTGAAAAAATAATCATCGTTGAAAATTATAATTCCTGAAACTTCACCTTGCTCTGGATAATATGCAACTGCTAAAACTGACGGTTTATCTTTGAAATATTGTTCTTCTGAAGACGATCTCCAGTATAGTCTAATGTCAGAGTTAGGATCATTACTTGGTATCAGTGTAGGATTTATTTCAATATCCCACATCGTCATGAAAACATTTACTGCACTTTTGAGTTGATTTAATTTTTCAACATCATACGTTGCTCTGATTATCGTGTAAGTTAGAATGTCCTTATGCCATTTTCCAGGACGTTCATTTTGAATATTTTCTACTGCGTGAAAACTATTGTTAAGAGGATCTGCTATATCATCAGCTATAATCTCACAAAAAATCTTCGATGTATCTATCATGTTATTGTTCTCCAATATTGTTCAGTTTGTAGAATTTAATATTCTTTATTTTTAATCTTTGATTTCTCATACGAATTCTATCACATTCTCTACGACATTCTCTACAGTGTCTCATATTTTTATATTGATATGTGTTTTCTTTATTGTATTCATGTCCTTGTGGACAGTGTGTCTTTGATTTATTTAGTTCACCTGTTGCCTTTCCAGTATCACCACGACTGATATTCTCTTGATGTGTTACAGCTTCAAGATGATCAGGATTCACACAAGATCTATTTTTGCATAGATGATCTAATTCTAATCCTTTTGGAATATCTTCTTTCAGTAGTTCATAAGATAGTCTATGTGCTAAAACTTGCTTTCCATTCAAATTAAACTTTCCATAACCATCTTTATCTTTATAACCTATCCACTCCCAACAGTTATCGGTTTTCTTAATTTTACTTACAAATTTTTGAATTTGATTTGGATTCATTATATTATATCAATAATTGTTTTATTTATCTTTTGATGAACTGCCACTCACATCTATAAAAATAAAAAATAAAAGATAATTTTTGATTACGGAGTTTTCTTTATTGTATTATCTGATTCAATCCAGGCCCTATCATTTTGTGCGTTAGCTTGTGAGATTGCCTTTGTGTTTAGTTGTTGTGCTACCAGAGTTACGGCAACCATAGCTACGCCTATGATAATTCCCACGAACTGACTCAGATCAAAAGAGCCCGTGAATGTAATTGCCCCAGGATTATACATTATTGCTAATGCAAATCCTACGCCTACAATTCCGAAAGTAAATGCTAGTGATACCATCAGAATAATCAACGACCATTCCTTTAGGCTTCTACCAGCTAGTTCTTCAGACATGACATTTTATAAAATTACGTTACTGATAAAGATTTAATCGTCCTGGGGATCAAACACGTCTGCTAAATTATACCAAGGACAGTTTGATTTTGTGCCGTCAGAATAATGACAGTCAATTTTTTCTAGTTTTTCTTTAATTTTATCTAGAATTTGCATATTCATTAATCACCTTTGCTATTTGTGGCCACGTGACTACCAGGCCCGACAGAATTGGTAGCCCAAAAATAAAATCCCAATGAATCAGTGTAGGATCTAAAAGATAATTTGCTGGCAGTACCACGGGAAATCCTGAGCCATAACCATTTACAAACGTTGCTAATATTTTGGCTCCACGTTTTGACCAATCTATCATAGTTATCACTTACTCGAATTAAAAGTTTTTTAACATTACTGAGTAGCGTAATTTGACTAGTCAGTATGAACACCCGAAGGTTCTAAAACTTCAACGAGGAACTTCTGACGTGAATGGAGGACTAGATTTCCTCCTGTAGTTTGATAGACTTCTAATTGACAATCATAAGTCGTAGTCTCATTGAAAAAATTAGCTGGCACGTTAAATGTTGCAATTTCACTAGATGCTCCAGACGGAGTACCAGTCCAATCGATTACTCTAGGTGCTCCACCATCGGATTCTTTGAACCACCATTTTACAAACACGTTAGTAATTGTTGTGAGATTTTTTACGACACCATCCTGTTTTATGGTAAAACTCTTTGAAAACCCCCCCTCTCCACGGTAAAATGTTAGCTTTAATTTAGTAACCATTAGACTTCTTCCACATCCATCACATCGGTACTTTGAGAAATAAGGGTTATGGTCGCATCAAATTCACCTATAATTTCTATGTCATTTATTGCGTTAGAATCAGGCAGATAAGCTACATCGTTGGACTGTGAAATTATCTCAATTTCATCCGTGCTTTGTGATATCAGATCAACTATTGTAATATCAGATAACGGCTCAAAGAAATCAAGTATGGCATCCATCGACACTTGTTTTTGGAATTTCTTCTGAAGTAGTACGTCCATAGTTAACGGTTTTGTAAATCTTTTTTGTAGTAATGCATCCATTGAAATTATTTTTGTCCTGGCTTGCTGAAGTAATGCATCTAATGAAATGAATTTGGTACGTGCTTGTTGTAAAATGGCATCTAACGATATTGCTTTTGTAAGTCTGTTAACTAATATGACATTTATTGAAATTGCCTTTGTCCTGGTTTGTTGTAATAGTACATCGATAGATATGGATTTTGTACGTACTTGTTTGAGAAGTGTATCAATGGTTATAGATTTAGATCTTACCTGTTTTAGCATGGCATCGATAGAGACTGATTTGGTAAATTTTGCTCGTAGTAATGCATCTAGAGAAATTGTTTTGGTGCGTGTCTGTTGCAAAATAGCATCGATACTAGCTAGTTTAGTTCTAGTTTGTTGTAACAATGCATCTAGAGATACAGTTTTTGTGAATCTGTTAACGATGATTGCATCTAGAGAAATTGATTTAGATCTAACTTGTTTAAGAATTACATCGATGGATATGGATTTTGTAAGTCTGTTAACCAGTAGTGCATCTAGAGATACAGCTTTAGTGAGTGTCTGACGTAGAACAGCATCTAAGCTAATGGCCTTTGTCCTGGCTTGCTGAAGTAATGCATCTATCGAGATGTTTTTGGTGAATTTTTTCTGTAGTAATGCATCAATTGATATGGATTTTGTAAATTTCTTAACTAATATTACATCCAGTGTAATTGTTTTGGTAAGTGTCTGACGTAGTAATGCATCTAGAGAAATATTTTTAGTAAATCTGTTTACTAGAATTGCATCAAGTGTTATGTTCTTTGTGAAGGTCTTACGTAACAGAGCATCCATGCTAATAGATTTGGTACGGACTTGTTGTAGAATTGCATCTAATGAAATTGCCTTTGTTCTTACTTGTTTGAGGAACGCATCAATTGATATGTTTTTAGTTCTTACTTGTTTTAGCAAAGCATCTAGAGAAATTCCTTTTGTCCTGGTCTGTCTTAACAAAGCATCTAGGGAAATATTCTTAGTGAATCTATTGACAATTATTGCATCTAGAGATACAGCTTTTGTCCTCGCCTGTCGTAACATGGCATCAATAGAAACAGCCTTTGTTCTTACTTGTTTGAGGAACGCATCGATAGAGATAGATTTTGTAAAAGTTTCTCTTAACATGGCATCTAATGAAATTGCCTTTATGCGTGTCTGTTTTAACAAAGCATCCAAGGAAACAACTTTTGTGAATTTTTTCTGTAGTAATGCATCGATGGAAATATTTTTTGTAAATCTGTGGATTAACAGTGCATTGATAGAAACTGTTTTAGTGAGTGTCTGACGTAACAAAGCATCCAGGGAAATATTTTTTGTAAATCTATTAACGATGATTGCATCTAATGAAATTGCCTTTGTTCTTACTTGTTTTAGTATCGTATCTAGAGAAACAGCCTTTGTTCTTACTTGTTTTAGTATAACATCAATAGAGACTGATTTTGTAAAAGTTTCTCTTAGCATGGCATCTAAGCTAATGGCCTTTGTCCTGGTCTGACGTAGAACAGCATCCAGGGAAATATTCTTGGTGAATTTTTGTTGTAATAATGCATCTAACGATATGGATTTTGTAAGTCTGTTAACTAACCTGGCATTGATAGAAACTGCTTTTGTACGGGCCTGTTGTAATAACGCATCTAAAGTAATGTTTTTGCTAAATTTCTTTTGAAGCATAGCATCTAATGAGATATTTTTTGTGAAAGTTTTTTGTAATAATGCATCTAAGCTAATGGCCTTTGTCCTGGTCTGACGTAAGATTGCATCAAGTGAGATTGTTTTGGTACGGATTTGTTGTAATAACGCATCTAAAGTTATAGATTTAGTTCTTCTAAAGATCAGCCTGGCATTAATCGATATTGCCTTTGTCTGTGTCTTTAGTAAAACTGCATCTAAGCTAATGTTTTTAGTAAATGTATTTCTTAACAAAGCATCCAGCGTGACGGCTTTTGTGAAAGTTTTTTGTAATAATGCATCCAATGAAATTATTTTTGTTCTAGTCTGACGTAGTACTGCATCTATGCTAATTGCCTTAGTTCTAACTTGTTTTAGGATTGCATCTAACGATATGGATTTAGTGAATCTATTAACGATAATTGCGTCTAGTGAGATGGCCTTTGTCCTGATTTGTTTTAGCATAGCATCTAAGGAAATATTTTTTGTGAATCTGTTTATGACTATAGCATCAAGTGAAATATTTTTGGTGAGTGTCTGACGTAAAACAGCATCAATGCTAGCTAGTTTGGTACGTGTCTGTAATAAAACAGAATCTATCGATATTGATTTAGTACGTACTTGTTTTAACAATGCATCTATGCTAATTGACTTTGTAAATCTGTTAACTAACCTGGCATCCAAAGAAATTGCCTTAGTCCTGGTTTGACGTAGCAAAGCATCAATAGTTACAGACTTTGTGAATCTGTTAACTAACCTGGCATTAATCGATATTGCCTTTGTCCTGGCCTGTTTCAGTAAAGCATCTATCGAGATGTTTTTTGTTCTAGTCTGACGTAGTACTGCATCTAGAGAAATATTTTTACTGAATTTCTTTTGTAGTAATGCATCTAAAGAAATAGCTTTTGTCCTGGTTTGACGTAAGATAGCATCAAGACTGATATTTTTAGTTAAAGTCTTTTGTAGAATGGCATCCAGTGTAACAGCTTTTGTACGTACCTGTTTTAGCAGAGCATCTAATGTGATTGCTTTAGTTCTTCTTACTATCAGTCTAGCGTTGATTGAGATTGCCTTTGTCCTTGTTTGACGTAGAATTGCATCAAGTGTAATGGATTTAGTACGTCTATTGATTAATCGTGCATTGATAGAGATTGCCTTTGTTCTAACTTGTTTTAGTACGGCATCTATTGTGATATTCTTACTTCTAGTTTGTTGCAAAATTGCATCCAGAGAAATTAATTTTGTACGTGTTGCTTGTAAAATACCGTCAATAGAGACTGATTTAGATCTTACTTGTTGCAAAATTGCATCTAGGGAAATATTTTTAGTTAAAGTCTTTTGTAGTAACGCATCTAATGAAACAAGTTTTGTTCTAGTTTGTTGCAATAATGCATCTAAAGAAATTACTTTGGTACGTCTGATGATCAGTCTAGCATTTATTGATACAGCTTTTGTGAATGTCTTACGTAATAGAGCATCTAATGATATGTTCTTTGTTCTACGATTAATCAGAATAGCATCTAGTGAAATATTCTTTGTAAATTTCTTTTGTAGCAGAGCGTCTAGTGTAACAGATTTTGTGAAAGTTTTTCTTAGTACTGCATCAAGTGATATGGCTTTTGTACGTACCTGTTTTAGAATTGCATCGAGGGTTATAGCTTTAGTTCTTTTGTTTACTAGGATGGCATCCATCGATACAGTCTTTGCTCTAACATCTGGAATGTCTAGAGCATTTGTTTTGACGTTGCTACCATCTTCAAAGGCGTAATCGATAAAACTACCACTTGGATTAGGATTATTATTGTATTTACTCCACTTTACTTTTACATCGTTGAAAGTTCCTGTTTCTAAAACTGTTTTAACATAAGATCCAGTACGATTAGTTAATACTGCTACATCATCATTTACATCGATATAATACACATACCAATAATTACCAATCATAAAAGCTGATACGGATTTTGTAGCTCCAGAATCAACATACTGTATGGTAGTATTCCATGTACTCCATGTGTCAGAATAGTTATGAGTTGCTCCGTTCATTTGAGATCCTCCAGCGTGAAAAATTAACAGTTGTTTACTATTTTGATTTTGGACTAATGATATTGTCGTATTAAGATTCACAGTTAAACCTAATCCATTTATAGTAAATGACGTAGCGTTTAACGCATTACCGTAAGATATTATCGGATTTTCATTTGTGCTTCCTACATCAGTCCTGAAAAGCACAATCGGTCTATCTGCACCGACTGATGATAGAGGATCGCCAATAATTATCTCTTGAGCTTTACAATGATTTGCCTGTGCTAATGAAACGGCAGTATTCCAAGTTCCACCTACACGATTTCCGTACCAAACAGTAGATATTGAAAACATTATATCTTCTGCATCTGTCCAAGATATGTGAGGAATATTGTTAACATCGATAGCTATTGCAACTGATCTTTGATGAGTTCCGATACCAGCTAATTCTGCATAAGCTGTAACTACACTTGAAAAAGTATTTGATGAAGTGTTGAAAGTAAAATATCGTAGGCCAGTTCCTTCATCCCAAAAAATTCCGTGGATAACATCTGTAGCATCGATAGCTATTGCAATAGCATCTGTATCAGCTCCAGTCGGCTCGTTTGCAGAATCTTGATCAAGCCAGAGATTATTAGCATCAGGTTTGGCTATGTGAATCTCGGAAGTTCCAGAGTCACGATACGCTGTGTATAGAGTGCCATCTGATTTTCTGACTTGTACTCTAGCTCCATTTGCGATTTGAGCTGATTCAACTTGATTTGGTAATTTTAGAATCGCATCTATTGTAACTGCCTTTGTTACTTTCTCAGCTACGAATGTAATTGTGTTTGATAGTTCTATCCAAGGCACTAACGATGTAGTTTCTGTATCGTTTTCTGCATGATCTGACGTTGCACTTGGAGCTCCGTATCTTGCCTGAGCTTCAGGACTTGCACCAGCATTATCAGTAAATCCAATCTCGACAACTAGTCTGTCACCATCTACTGTCGTGTAAGTTCCTGATACAATATCTGAATTTGCATAGGTTACGTTTCTCAATGAAGCATTGTTGATAAATTCTGCCGTAGTACCATAGTTTGCAATAGAAAGCAAAACCTGTTGTACTGTATTCCCAGCACGGTTCACTATCTTTAATGCCATTCGTGGAACAGAGTCGTCACCTAATGCAAATTCCCTGCAAGCTAGCTGTAGTTTTACCGTTGCAGAAGAAAATGAAATCCCTGATGCCATCGGAGGTGAAACATATTGCCTGTCTAACTGTGTGACACCAACGGCCCAACCTATTCTAGTTCCAAGGTTTAGAGCTTCACCTGAAGCTTGTTTTGCCGTCAGTAATTTTCTTCGTACTGCCTCTGATGATTCTCCCCACGCCTCAAATCCTGGATTTACTGGACTTGCTTGTGCATCGGAAAAATAAAATCTAGTTGCCAATTAAGATCTCCTTATTTGATTCGTTGGTCTTTAGAATTGTTCCATTCTTCCAGGTATAACGTTGCCAATCATCGATACTTTTGATGTTGTAATATTTCTCCAGGGCCTTCACATCTATCTCGTGAAACTGATTCTTTGAAATGCGATTGAATTCTATTATGGTGTCCTGGAGAAGTTCGTCAGGTATGCATGACAAAAATCTGAATGAAAAAAGATAGTCAAATGTTTCATCGTCAAATGTATTAAGATCATAAGGTACCTCTTTGTATTGCAGATACTCCAGGGCCCCTTCTTCTGCATGTAACAAAATGTACGTGCTCCAGTCTATTCCAAATGCATCTACACCAAGTTTACGTAAAGAGTTTACAAGAAATCCCTTTGCACATCCAACGTCCAGGACTTTTTTTCCTACGAGATTGAATCGTTCAGTGAGATACTTTGCACATTGAGTGAAATTATCTGATTCGTTGTTGTACCATCTTTCGTAGCTTGTATAACCAGCCTTGTCCTTCAGCCTACTGTCTGGATCTCCAAAATAGACAGGGCCGTAATCATTTTTTTTTAGTATCGCTGGCAAAGTGCTCCAACTCCAGTTCTGTAAGTTCTATTGGTGTGTACGGACTAGTACTACCAAAATGAGTTCGTGTTTCTATTTTTCCATTTTCAAAAAGATAGTAGATAGTACTTTCTTCAGAGTCGTAAGTGTACTCCTGGTTTCCGTGATTATTTGGAATGAAAGCTTTTTTTGGATTTTCTTTTGGTCGAGATAATAACGCAACAACCCACACACGAGCATTGATTCTATTATTAGAAATTTCTCCAGACTCTCCCATGTTAAAAGATCCCACGGACTTCATTCTAACTGCCAGGGTTCTTTCTTTTGGATGTAATTCTAAAATGGTATCGTTTCTATAGATTAATGCAAAAGTATCTAGATCATCCCTGCGAATAAGTTCATATTTTATTACTCCGTTGATTTGTGGGCCCTTGTGAATTATTTCACCGTTGTTGTGCTTCGCTACCCAAAGAACTACTGTCAAGTCAAGGGAAGGAGTAAACATTATGTTATTGTGATAATTTCCTTGACTTCTTGAATCAATTCAGACATTTTTGGTTTATCCATTTTTGTTTTTGGCTGTTCGCACTTGCCCCAAAACTTTACGGACACTTGCACTTTATCACCTGGTTTTAACAAGTGATCTCGTTGTCTGGTTTCTAAGTTTAATTTAGTTGGACGGAAAACATAACCTGCAATTTCAGGACATCTTCTTCCTGCAATATATCCAGTTGCGAAAGGAGTTTTATCACCTACATTGGAAAACTCTATTGTCATCTTATCGTGTGGAGGTTCTACAGGACAATGAATAGCTTCAGCGTGTTTACATTCCTTTGGAATTATACAGATAAATTTGTCAGTCATTTTTAAATCTCGTCATATTCGTATGTGATAGTTTCATTTACCAAGTCGCCAGGAGCAGCAGTATTGATAACTTCCATTTGTAAAACCAGATAATCAGTTTCTTCGTTGATGGCATTTAGTATGTTGCCAGCTTCGGAGATTCCGATTGTTTTTGGAGCACCAGAAGAATAAGTGAAAAAGTTTGTAGTTGTTACAATTATCACGTGGCCTGTAAGTAATTCATCTGCAACGTCAGAAGGATCATAACCTGTATCTGCGGCTAATGTATTTACTACTGCTTCGTTTCCAGATAGAACGGTAATTCCCGTACCAAATCCAGTTGTATCAGTGTAAACTTTCATGTTGTTAATTTGTGTATCAGGGGCCACGGAAACTTTAAGGTAAATGTGCTTCCATCGTGATCGTGTAGTACCAGAAGAAGGAATTGGTAAAGGATCAGCAGTATCGATGGTGTTGTTGTCTGCATACTTGAATCGTAGTTGTGGAGGGCCTAATGCATCGGCATTTTGTTTAGTGCCAGGGGCAGTAACAGCTCCACCGAAATCAGTGTAAACTAGTAAAGTAGCAACCATTTGAATTTCTATAGAATTGATTTATTATTAAGGATTTCCGTTAAAACTTTTTAGACTGTGAGAACAATTGTTGTGTCTTATAGTCGGTAGTTACGGACACTCTTTTTGTCCTGGAGGTGCGTGTAGCTTGTAATTTTAGTATGAATTTTTTCAGTTCATCTTCATAGAGATCGTTGTAGTACTTTGCCAAATCTTTATTTTGTTTTTTGGCCTTCCACAAACTACCAGTTTTTAACGAACATAAATTTTGAGCTAGTTTTAGATTGTCTCCAGTTAATGGAGTTATTGAGCCGTCTGTAGTTTCTCCAATGTATGGAAATAATGCAGTATCGATACTACCAGAGGCCAGGACTCCCAATTTTAATAATTCAGGATCGTCTAATGCATCAGGAATATCTACGATATCTCTAAAGTTATCTATCAAAAAGAAACTACTTGTCAATCTTTACCTCTTTTTTTGCATGTTTTTTTTCAAAAGCTATTTTATTTTTGTCGTGACATAAACATTCTCCAGGTGCCTTTGTGCATTTTTCCACGTGAAGATTAGTACCACATTGACACCTATCGTAAGTAAAAAACGTATGATTTCCACATTCAGCACAAATAGTCAACTATGGATTTCACCGTCTTTCTTTGTATTATCGATTGCCATTTGATCAATTTGAGGCTTGAACAAATCATATTCATCTGTCTCGAATGGTTTGGCCCCAGGATCTTTTCTGGAGTGTATAGTGTACATATCAACATCATCGTTATCTAGATGTGAAGTCTGTCTTTTTGGAGCTCGTCTGTAACCTATCGGCATCTTAACCAGCCTATGAGTCTTTGAAGTCCTTTACATTCTTTAGCATCAAAAGAAGTTTCGATTCCACGTTCATAATATGCACATCCTGGATTATGTGAATTATGAATTATTGTACTATCGATAGTTTTGCCATAGTGTACGCAAGAACAATGAGGACACAAACAACGCCATATCATGATTGATTCTCCAATGGTTTTAGTCTGAAATTTAACACATTGATTCTACGACATTCCATGCAATTTCTCTTATTTTTGTAATAATATGTATTTTCTTCGCTGTATTCATGTCCTTTCGGACAGTGGGTTTTGACTTTGTTTTTTGCCGTTATGCCAACTCCTCTTAAAGTGTTCTCTTGATGAGTGACAGCTTCCAAGTGATCAGGATTTACACAAGCACGATTTCTGCAAAGATGATCCAATTCAAGTTCTTTTGGAATACCTTCTTTGAAAAGTTCAAATGAGATTCTATGAGCGTAGTATAGTTTTTGATCAATTGTGAATTGACCATATCCATTTGATTTACACCCTGTCCACTCCCAACAATTTCCAGTTTTGATAACTTTTGACATGAAATTTTTTATTTGTTCAGGAGTTAATTCCATGATATCACATACAAATACTAATTTATTTATGTTTTTATAAAAAATAAAAAAAGAAAAATTTGGCCAATCAGAGCCCAGTCATTTCACTACCGAATGAGGTAGCTAATTTGGTTGGTACTAATGGTTGAACCCATTTTCTAATCACGTTGCCACTTACGGCTGATTGAGGATCACGGAATGTCTCAGACACCATTGGGCCTTCACCGTATGTCAAAGCTCGTTTGTCATACAAGTAGGCTGTGCCGTCTGCGATATCTTCATCAATGATGAAGGTGAATCCTGGCAATTTGTCGAAAGTGAACACACCTGCACCACGTTGAGTAAATGCTTGCTCCATACCTTTCACGAATGAGTTTCCAATCATGTGAGCCCAAGTAATACTGTTCATCACAATAGTATTTGGTCTTCCGTGATTTTTCACAATTCGTGCTCGTTCTGTAGCAATATCTACTAGTGGACTACGTGTGTTGTGATCTGTTGTGAACGCTGACCAAGAACCTTTAGCTTGATTTTCGAACTCTGCAAGTGCATCTTTGATCAAAGAGTTTTCATCCTGGCTCATCACTTGTGACAAGTCCTCAATACTCTTTTGTGATGGTGAGATTAAGGCCGATAGCTCGTCCTCATCTGCCACGTCAATAGTTCTGGAGAGTTTACCATAGGCTGACAAATCAAAGTTGGCCTGGATAAATTCAGGTGCTTCAACTTGTGGCTTTTGTCTCTTTGGAACTAGGGCGTTCTTACCACGTGTCTTGATATGCAATTGTATGTCGTAATCTAACTTCAATTTAGGAACTGGAATACGATCAACACCATTGATAAGAAATACATCTTTGTACATGGCGTTTCGAATCTCTGTTAAGAGTTCGACACGGGTGATATTAGCAAGTGAAGTAGAATCTACCTCTGCTTGATAATGATGGCCGTGAGCTTGTACGTACCTTTCTGCTTTTCTCATCATTTCGTGATTGACGTATTCAACTGCACCTTGTCGGTCATAACTTGGGCCTGGTATCTTACCACCAAAACCATCGGACATTACAGCTAATTTCTTCGGATGAAGAATTGCTATTGGTTCGTAGTTTTGTTCACTTCTTCCAGAGAAAGTTTCACCCATTTCGCCAATTGCACCAACGTAGAATTTGTTGGTGTATGGAACGAAAGTAACTGCTTCTACTTTAGGCAACTTAATCGGCCCCCAATCGGATTACTCCGATTTCTGTGTCTGCACTTACTGTAGGTTCTTTTTCTTCTTTGTGATGGCCGTAGTATCTGCCAAAGTTTTTGTTAACATAGTCTCTTACCAAATCCAACGCTGTTTCTACTTCTACATCTGAGAAGACAGCATTTAACGCTGAATTTGCTGGAGAGCTGTTAGCAACTGCTTTGAAGGTAGCATTTAGTTTCACTTTTTTAAATGGAGGTACTGCACCACCCATCGTGAAACCGACAAAGGTTGGAGCTAATACTGCTTGTAATGAAATTGCTCCATCACCACCAGAGTTAACTCCAGATTCACGAGCTACGCCCAATCCTTCGGACTGAGTGCCAACAGAATCAGAAGCCTTTAACATAAAGCCGTTTGTATCAAACGTAATAGGATCACCAGCAACGATAGTAGTTGAGGCTTTGACACCACGTCTTACTATGTTGTTGTTGTCAGGAAATACTAATTGACCAGCCTTTAGGCCAGTTGTTTCTAGTACATCGCTCAAGATCCCATCTTGCTCCTAATAGTGTTAACGAAGTCGTAGCTGTGTTTCTTGTCTTCCTCACTTGCTTGATACTGATTTGTGTATCTAACGGCTGGAGTCGTTGTACTTGCTTTCAAATTGGCGAATTTGCCTACCATGGCTTGATAAGAAGCATCGATTCTGGTTAACGAAGAAACGGATTCCTTCATTAATTCATCTGTCTTTGCTTGCTTGTCAGCTTCAGTAATCAATTCTAATTTGATTGAAGCATCAACGATTCGACCAACAAGTGGCCTCTTTTCTGAGGCTTCGAAGTTAGCTTGTAGCTCATCGGTCTTTTTGGAAAGTTTAGTAACTTCATCATCGGAGGCTTTTTTCTGAGCCTTCAATTCTTTCAGTTCTTCTTCTTTCTTACTCAAGTCCTCAGTAGCTTGCTTTGCTTCTTTTTCTAGACGTTCTAATTTTTGTTTGTCGTCTTCGTTTGACATTATTGATTCTTCATTACTTCGATTTGTTTTTAAGGATTCCGAATCGTCTTTGTTGTCATTAGATTTAGCTTGGTGTGAGTTTTCTTCAACTATCTCCACTGGTATCTCTACACAAGACATTCCATTTTTAGAACATGTCAATTCACTTACGGAGGCCTGGACGTTAGCTAGATGTGCAAGGCAAGTTTTAGGATCTCCTGTGCATCGTCCTCTGATTTGGGCCTTCAGATTTCCAAATGCTGGTTTTTTTACTCCAGCCGTATGATTTACTTTGAATTTTGTAATTACTACTTGGCCGTTAGATAGTTGCATTTCTTCCAGGGCCCGTAATGATGGACTGATAAAATTAATTAAATTGTCCTGGAACATTTTGATTGCTATCGGATCAAATATTTGTGCAATAACCCAGGCCCGTCCACTTGCATCATCATAACCAGCATCGATAGTGTCTCCAACTCTCCAGCGTTCTTGCATTGTAACCATTTCCTCACCAGCCGAAGGATCTGGATTAGGATGGCCAAAATTATCCATTACGATAAATGGTGCAGTTTTTCCTCCAGGAAATCTTTTCTCCAAAGCTGTCTTCATGTCACGTGCAAGTGCTTCTTTAGTAACTCCCCAACGATTCAAATTAAAAGTAGAATCTGCGAAGAAAGTTTTGATAAAATAACCAGTGTTACCTTTGAAGTTGTCTGTTATCTCGTAGGCCCTTGGCTCTTTTTCTAATTCAGTCCTGGAGATATTTTGTTGTGATGTTGGTTCCAGTTCTGCGTTAAGATTTGGCAAGCTGTTTTTTCTCCTTGGCCTTTTGAACTAAATCTGGTGTCGTGGCATTGTCTTCTATTGTCTGCATGACGTTAGGATCTTTCAAAATATTGTCTTGACCGTTAGCTTTCATTTGTTTTATTTTGTCTGTCAATTCATCCAAGTGTGCAAGTTTTAGAATTTCTTCGTCAGGTAATCCAGGTATTACTTGTTTTAGTTTCTGTAATGCATCGATGTTATCAATCCAGGACTCTATGATTATTGGTTCAAACTCTACAGTGACTCGTACTTTCTCTAGAATATTTCTGTCAATTTTCTGTAAGTTTCTTTCGTACCATTGACGTACAAGACATTTTTCTACCCAACGTCTTTGTTGTTTGATAGGGCCAGCTATGAATAATCTAATTTTTCCTTGCAACGTTGCCATGTTAGCTTCTTCTTCACGTCCAAGTAATGGAGCTGGAACTTTTGTGTTACCGATAATCATTTGCTCAATTTTTTCCGTGATTGACATTAGGCCAGCAATTTCTGGTGTTGCATCTAACGGAAAGAAATTAATCTCGTCTTTCTTTGCGTTGATTACATTAAATGCACCAGCTTTTAATCCGTCACGGATAATTCCCAAATCAGATTTCTTTTCGTTCTCTGTCATTCCCTCCTGGTCAACTGTTAACATAGCTCGTTTGGCCCAAAGTGATTCTACAATTTCAACAACATCAAACTCCATAATTCTACGCAAAGCTTGTGATTGTCCTACGACTCTTTGAATGTCAGAAAATCCGTAGTGCATGCTTCTTCTACGTGGAGAATTTTCAAAGTTAACCAAGTAAATCATGTCTTCAGCTTTAATCAATTCTCTTTTCTGATATGCATGTACTGAAGACAATGACCAATCAAGCTGATGAACAAAGACACGGCCCAGGTCACGAGGATGTATTGGTTTGAGGGCCATAAGATTTTGCCAATCTGGTTCGAAAGCTAACACACCTCGTCCAAATACCAGGGCATTTCTCTGCAAATCATCTAGATGATCATTTAGTCTAACGTGTGGTAAATCATCAATCTCAATTAATGATTCTAGAATTTTATCATATTTTTTTAGTTCGTTAACTTTTGCATCTCCAGTAATTGTTTTATCTTTTAATTCAAATTTTGGTTTGACACCTTCGCCTTGCGTAAATTCTACTTTAGTATCGATAGCTGTACCAATTACAGTGTTGGCCCATTGGTCTTCAAAAACATCATAATCATTATCGTTGTATTGATTGTTGAAATATGCTGGTACAAAACTGGAACGCTCCAGGGCCACAGCACCATGATAGTTTTTCTTCTTGGCCATCGATTATAACACAAATATGTTCGTTTTAAAGTTTAATGAGAATGATTTTTGAGCTTGTGCTCTTTAGCTTCCTTGATTGTACCAAAGTACTCGTGACAAGTATTTACTGAGCACGTGGTAACTTTTTTCATCTTACCCTATAATTTCTGGTATTCGTAATGCCGTTGTAATAATCAATGTTTTTACCAGTCACTATAGCCCCGTTGGGAATACCTGTACCGAGATCTAATGAATCGCTATTATTTCCTTTATTTGACAAAACCATTCTTTTCGTTACACCAAAATCTCGCATTATCCATCGTCTAATATAGAATAGATTCACCATAAAGGCCATTACAAAATCATCGTGTTCTTCACCTTCTGCCGAGTAAGATGTTTGCCTGGATGCAGTAGTCTTTCGTACAAAAGAGTTTAGCTGATTTTCTAACGTGAGTATTCCAGCAGTTTTTTGTTTTGGAAACTTGATTTTTCCCTCCTGTCTTTTTTTATTAATCCATCCTACCATCTCGACTTTATCCATCGTCTCACCTTTGTTGATTATTTTTTTTGATTTGATGTTGCTCGATGTTGTCACTGATTTTACTGGTATGCCGTGGCCTCTTTGTAGTGATTGAATTACGTGTACACCTGAAGCATTTTTCTCTATTACCAGGAAATCCAAATTATATTTTGTAAATGAATTGGCCACGTAGGTTTCTACTTCTGGATATTCTATTTGGCCCGTGACGAACTTCCAACCTTTGGCCCCCATGACATAAATTATGTTATCAGTCTTGTCGTACTTTAGAAGAACAAATGCAAAAGCATCACGGAGCCCTCCAGGATCTCCAGAGCCCACCATGTACGTTAAGTTATCAACCATGTCTGAAATCCCTGTTTTGATATTGCTTCATTGTATCGTAGATATCTTTGCTTTCATCGAAGGCCTTTTTTCTTTTTTTCTTTGATTCAGTGTTAGCCATTAGTGATCATCGATTTCTATTATAATGGAAGTTTATTAGATTTTTCCCTGTGAAATAAACTCCTGTCAATATAATTACAGATAAAATAGAAAGTTTCACAAGATCTTTAAGAAATTCAATATCGCTCATTAGTAACTACCTTTCTTGTGACGATTAGCAACAAATCTATCGTTGTAAGTATTTGTCATGTCTGCAATAAATTTGTGGCCATTTGGTGCGATACCAGTTTTTGGATCATGTTCTCCAGCTCGTTCACCTTTTTTGCAGACTTTACATAATGTCATTATTGTTCACGTTTATTCCATATTCCAGCATGACCATATTCAATTTCTGGATGATCAAAAGATTTACCTAACGCAGTATTTTCTAATTTGTCCATAGTCTTTCTAACGCATGTTTCACAGACTCTAGCATTTTTATTTTTTCTCATAGGGCCCTGGCACTTTGTACAAATTTGTTCAGCACTCTTTAGTTTCTCTTTGTATTCCTTTCGACATTCACTAGAACAAAATAGTCCATTACAATAATTACCACATTCTGGACATACGTTAGTTATTGTTTTTCCTACACCTGTTTTCATTTTTTCATATCCATCAAGAATTTTTTCTGAGCTTCTGTTAATACGCCTTGACGTTCCATCATTATTCTAATAGTTGCACCACATTGAAGACATTGATAATATTGTGGATCGTCTAATTCTCTAGCAAAAGCATCATCATCACAACGAGGACAAGTTACATTAGCCATTATTATTATCCTTGAAAAATTTCATCTTTGTCAGCTCCGTTCATTCCGATTCTCCAAATCTTGCCTTTTATTTTAGGATCTTCCAGGGCCATAGCTACAATATGTTTCTCGTTAAACTTTCTCATTACACCTTTGGCATCGATAAATCTAATCTTTGCCGTAATCTTTGCAGTTTCAAATTCCTTCTCAGCAATTTTAGACATAACTTATTTCATTGTTTTTAATATAAAAGTGTGCGTCACAATTGGGATTAGTGCATTGAATCGAAGGATCTATTGTAACGGTAATCTCATCAATCCAGGTAATACTATGCTCCGTAAGTGCGTGAACCATTCCACATTTAGGACACCCGATGGTAAGTGATTTCTCAACTGGACTAGTCCACAGATAACATGCAACTCCAGGGCCCAGCTCTACTGGCTCACCTCCATCATACGGATGTTTCTGATAGATTATAATTTTCTCACGTTGCATAATTTTATTTGGTTTTCTAGTTTCTAAAGATTATGTTCAATTGGTGTGTTCACATAATTACCAATATCCTTGAAAAATTCTTTTATCAATGGTGGTGGTAATGCATTACCTATCTGTTTTCTAACGCTATCTTCTTTGCCGTAAAAAATATAATCTTTTGGAAAACCTTGTAATAATGCACGCTCTTGGTTGGTTATTTCCCTACATGGCATGCCATTATCCAGGCCAGTTTTATCTTTGTTTAACCAAATATGTTTTTCTTCTGGAAGATATTTTCGGGTATAGATCGGAATTGGAGTTAGATAGAAGTGTTTCATTGTTGTCAACGTCATTGATAATTGATTCATTGTACGACTAGGACATTTTTGGTTTCTGTTTGGAAATGCAAAATCGGTTAGATATTCATACTCATTCTGTTTTAAAACATCTTTCATTACTTTCTTTTTTGTTGATAATGGCAAAGGTAGGTTTGTAAATATCCTTCTTAGTCTGTCCTGGGCTACCCCGTAATCGGAAACATTCACCAGATAATTTTCCCTGTTTGTAACCTTGATAACATCCTGGACATTTTCCATTAGGTAATATTTTGGATGAACGATCTCCACTATAGTCCAAAACAAGTCAACTTCACAACTGTTAAAAGTTCTATTTTTATTAGCTCTGGAAAATTCTGGACATGGTGGGCCCCCGACAACCAGATCAAATCTTCCTAACGAAGATTTGATGTTTGATACTTTATCACATAATATTTCCGTATCTGGATGATTTAGCTTCATTGTTTCACACGCATCTTTCCAAAGATCAATTGCTAGTGTTGTTTTGATTCCAGCTTGTTTTAATCCCTCGTCTATTCCTCCAGCTCCACAATAAAGGGATAATACTTTCATTTATGACACCAGCACGTACAACGATGGCCAGTCTTTTTTATTATTTGATTTTTGCATAGTGCATGATGGCTCGTGTAACATTGATTACTGAAGCCTTTCTTTTGTCCTGGAGGAATTGCCGTCATACGGCCCTTTGGTTTGTCAGTCATTTCTTAATTTTTTCAACGATCTGATTTCCTTTAGATATTTCAGTTAAAATGGTAATTGTTAATTCTCCCCTGGCCGTAGTTTTAAGAAGTGTTTTTTTTGTTGTCTTGTTGTAATCAAATCGAATTAATTTTGATTCCAAAAGGAATTTTACGTATGTAGGGTTTAATTCAACTAATACTTTTTTAGTTTTCATATTGTAACTTCCTCGGTTTGAGAATTTGGCCATGATTCTACTATAAGGTCTTCTTCAATTTCAGGTTCTTCATATTCTTGTTCTGCTTCATCAACGTCTGGATCTTCGGAGCTCATTTTGTCTTCTCCAACATTTTCTTAATCCACTCTGGAGGATCTTTCATAAGCACCTTTGTACTTCTATTCATTATGCAATTTGCCGAGCAATCCAATAAATTAAATTCATTGAATAAATCTACGATGTATTTAGGAGAAATTTGAAACTCTGAATGAATTTTATGGACGGCCCTGTTTAACCTCTCGGTTTTTGCATGTCTCATATCAAGTGGATCTGTTTTTAGATATTGATGAGTATCGACAATGATTAACTGTTGTAAGAGGGCCATTAGTACATTCTTTGGTATCGTCATAGTCCAGGTATCATATTCTGCAACTGTTATATGTTCTACTCCTTCATAGTACTCTGAGACAAACCTTAACAGCTCTTTCATCGTAGTTATTTTCCAAATTTTATTGTCGTCCACCCTGGTTATTGTTTTTCCTACTAAATGTTCCAAAAAATGTTTTAGTGGGTACTCGTACCACATAATACCAACCAGGCCCGTAAATACTGTTTCTTTACTGTCCGATATAACGTCTGATGTTTTTACACCATCCCAGGCCAGCAATTGAGTTTTGATTTCTCCTTTTATCTGTGAGATGTGGTTTAGTAACGGAGATATTTTCATCCCAATTTTTAATTTCATAATTTCATTTTCATAGTATGTTATCTTACGATGTATTTTATTGAGTGCATGTGTTTTTTGATACACTTCTTCAAGTGTAACAGTACCGTCTTCATCATCGTCTTTTGTTGGTAAATTAGCTGGAATAAAATGGGAATCTAAATAGGCCATGCTTTGATCAAGTCGTAGTCTGATTATTGGTAAAAGCACATAAATTTTATAGTCTATGACATGTTGATTTAGATTTTCAATCGATGTTATTTCATTTGAATCATAACCATATTTCTTTATTGTGTAGCTCATGGTAATGCCTCGTGGCCCCTTTTGTAACCGTTAAACTTTCGATACTCATAATCTGATAGCTGGTAATTGCATCCACACTTACAGAGTTGTTTCATTTTGCATACAGCCCTGTCGGATGCATCGGTAGTTTCTTGAATATAATATTACATGTCTTGCAATACCAATAATTCAAAACTCTTACGGGAGAACAAGTCTCATTATCTCTGTATGACATTGGATGTGCCAGGTGTCCTTTCTTACAAGTAATTTTATGTCGATTTGGCCCACCTCTCATTTGTTTAGGCCCCCGTGACAGCTACAACGACAATTAGGATTATCCTGGTTACAGCATTTTGTAGCATCTGTTGAATCGTTCCACTTACACAAGTTTATCGGCCTCTAATGTGTTTACTTTGCACTGTAGTTCTATTATTTTTTCTTGCTGGTCGAAGAATTTATCAGTGTACAATCCAATCGAATAATCTAGATTAGAAATTCTTTGTTTTAGATTCTTTATTTCATGTTCTTGTTTATCTTTGATTTCATGCAAGGCCTCGACATTAGCATTTGCTTCTTTAAGTTGTTCTTGCAGTTGATCATTTTCATATTGTAATTTGGCCCTCATGTCTCCCAACTCTGCTATAGCTTTTAACGCTGATGTAAACTTTGCATGTGTCTCAGCATCTACGGTAATTGGGAACGCTGGCTCTACGAAAGGTGAAATGTGTTTGAGGCCCCCATCTTTGATAGAAAGGGTATGCTTTTCACAAGCTTTAACGATGCAATTGCCATTATCAACGGAAATTAATTCGCAATCGCAATCAGTAAATTTCATCGGAGCCTTGACACCTGGATTATATATTTTGAAATAAAATGCATTAGGATCTAAATCAATACTCACATCAAATCACTCTTATCGATAAAATTTCCACAGTTGAGGCACGTTGTCGTTCCATAAAAACAATAAGGACTTTCACACGTGCAGGGTTTGTGCTCCTTGTTTTCCATCTTTAGCATCAAAGCTCGTTGGGTATTTTCTATGTTGTCAATGCACATTTGTAATTTTGTTATTTCTTTGATACTAAGTGTGTCCTTTGTGTAATTTCGCAATACGAGAATACTTGCACCTCTTAGAAGTTGTACTCTTAATTCATCATCGGTTAGTTTTTCAGCTAGGTTGAGGATATGATCACTGTACAAAATACTTTGAGCCTTGTCCTTACGGTCTTGGAGATATTTTTCAGATAAGCTTGCTCCGTTATTCATAACTTTTAAAATTCCTAGTGTTTGTAATTGATCCATTACTGCATCGACTTCATCCATGAGTAAACACATCCTTACATTTTTTAATTTTATGACAGACTTCGCATTGGCCCTGGGATGTTGCCGATGGTCGTAATTTGGCCAGCTCTGGTTTTTTGTTGAGGCAATCAGAACAGATGAACATAATTATTTTTTTCAATTATCATATTTAAGATTATGACTCATTTAGATTTTTTACGGTCTTGGTAGTATCGTTTTTGATAGTCTTTCATGTATAGTATGGTTTCAGGCCTGGCTCGGTATTCTTTTTGATATGAAATTCTTTTCGGATTTTTTTGATATTGTTTACTAGTTTCCTTTTTGCATTTCTTACAATATCTCTCATTTTTAGAGATGGATGTATTTTCTTCATCATACTCGTGGCCTTTTGGACAATGAGTTTTTTTAGAATTACCATTGTTATCGCCAGTAAAACCTCTTGACAAATTTTCACTACGTGTCACGGCCTCCAAGTGTTCAGGATTGACACAAGCTCGATTTCTGCAAAGATGATCTATATCTAGTCCTGGGGGAATGTCACCTTTGAATAATTCATAACTGAATCGATGAACCAACATTTTGTTTCCAGTAAAATTAAACGAGCCATATCCACCATTATTTTTGCCTCCTGTCCATTCCCAACAATTATCAGTTTTAATTACTCTCGACCAAAATTTATTTAGAATTTCTGGAGTCAGATTCATTCGAAATCACTCTCATCGAAATTAATGGGCATGAAGTCAGCTTCCTGGAAATCTCCGAAAGCACGGTTCTCTGATAATAGAAATTTATTGTCTAACTCCTGTTCGTAAGTTGTAGGATCTTCTCGCTGTAGTTTCAATACTTCTTCTTTTGATATTACGGGAAGCTCTACATCGACAACTTCTTTCCAATTTAATACGTGCTTGAAATATTTCGATTTAACTTCTGGATTGAATATCTTAGTCCAAAAGAATCCAGCCTGGCCATTTGGTGTAGATATAGCCCCTATGTGAGCTGAAGATTTTACCACGTGAGGCTCTGCACTTTTTAAAATTGGTGAATCATCGATTAATTTCCAAAATGCAGATTCCTCCAGTAAGATATCTCCTACGTTTTGATATGATCTTACGGCCTGGGGGTTTGCTGGTGTAGCTTTGATAACTCCTAATTTTAAATAAATTACACTTGGCGTGTCTGATTTGGGGGCCACACGATACATGAAAGGTATTCTGTCTGCAAGCTCTTTCATCCTGGTTAGATATTCTACAGCTTCTTTCTCGTTGATACCTCCTACAATCATGCATAGTCTGTTTTTGATTCTCGTTGTGCAATACTTGAAAAGCATCCATCGGATAGTTAGAATCTCGCTGGCCCCTGCACCTCTGCATTTGTTTAGTGCATAGTAGTTAGTTGATTCGTAGTTTTCTAAAATCTCTTGCTCATAGTGATGTAACGGTACTGGTTTTGATTCTCCAGTGATAACACCAAATTCGTCTTCATATTTTATTGTCGGTAGGCCTATCAGGTGATTGAAACAACAGTAAGGATAGCACGACTCTACATCTTTTCTAATTTTCTTTTCTTTTCTAGTTTCGTTAGGTAGCCAGCCACAATAAAATAAAGATGGTACAAATTTATGAATTACTTCACGTGGCCTTTCTTTCTCAGGATGCTCTAACCAATATTTTTCTTGTTTATCTTCTTCTTCTAATTCTTCGAGAAGTATTTTACTTGGAAAATGCTTCGGGTTTGTGACCATAGGCTTTCATCTCTCTTTTATGCATGTAGTAAAGTGCTTCCGAGTAACCAGTAATTGAATATTGGTATTCTCTAATCTCACGGGCCAGTTTTACCATATCGTTAACTTCTCCTAGACTAGAAGCTTTGTTGTATGCACCTATCAGATCTTTCCCTATAGTGTCAAGTAAATCGTGTTGCTCCACTGTTAGCTCTGGATATTCCATAGCTACCTCACGGGCCCTGTCTTTTCTTTTAGCTTTGGCCTTACCGAGTACGTCATAATATTTTGTTTTTTTGATAGATACTTTGGCCCACTTTGGATCTACTTCTTTGGTTCCTGGTGTGTTGTAACCTAGTTTGAAATTAACATAATAGAGTTTCATTAGTATTGAATTGTAAGAACGGTCTGCATGCAGTACGTGAGTTTCTAATTCTGTAAATGTACCCATAGGTATAGGCCCAACATTTGCCTCCAGTTCAGATTTGCCAATATTCTTACCCATGAGATAGAAATATGAGTTCGTAATTAATAAGTACTACAGGTTTTCTTGATAACATTTAACGTGTGTCTGGAGTAGAAATAAAGGGGTTGTATCGATAACTGTACGGCCTTGAATTTGTAGTATCGAAAGCAAAAAGGACATAATTCTGTCAATTGCTCCATACTGTTTTGTAGTTGTAATTTACATAGTTTGCATTTGGTAGGAAGATTGGGCCTGATTCTTTCTCCTGGGCCACGATGTGATAGTTTACAACTCAATAATCTATAATGTAATTTATGGAATATAAGTATCGCTGTTTTGGTCTGTAGTTGTTGACCGTGATATGATTATTCAGTTCTACCTATCTTCTCTAGTCTCTCAGATTCTTCGAGTTTTAGTTTTGCCTTTGCAAGTTCTTTTGTAGAGTGTGCTACATCATCGACAGCGAGTTTGTATTGTTTGTTAAATCCTGGGTTATTACCTTGCATGCCGTCCATTACTACAAGCCAGTCTTCGGCATATTTCAAATCAATCTCCCAGTATTTTACTTGAGCAATTGCGTTATCTAATGGTAGCCAGTCTGACCAAAAATTCCACTTCATGGTTATCGTTAGATGTACTAGTTAATAAAAATCGCCCCCCCAAGTACTCGACAGAGTTTCACTGAAGGTATCTTGGGTGGACTTCCCGTTACTGTTTCATGCAGAGCCTCAATTGGTATCTCTTGAATACTGAAGACTTTATCTGATCTTGTGTGTCTTCTATTGGCCGTCCAAAGTACCCCTACGGGCCTTGAAATGGTACTAGAGAGCAATTTCAAAAGTGCTACGGAGTTGTATTATAAAAGAATAGTGTGGCCCTAATGATGATTCGATAGAATATTGCATAATAGGTACCGTTGATAGTTGACTTGCAGGAGAACTATCCATTAGGGCCACGTTAGTTAATTGGTAGTCTAGTAATTATGCTATTCTCTTATGGTTGTTATTGATTAGATAATTTCTGTGTGCGATTCCACTCCTTGGTTTGCATCGTAGCCTACATCCACAACACGGACAGCTAAACTCTAGAGTCTCTATAAAACTACAATACTTGCACCTCTTTACGTTGCCTTTGTATCTTCCTGGGTATGTTGCTGGTGTCTTGTATTGTGCACATCTTCGAAGACAGACTGGCTCACTCAATTATTCCACGGTTCCTCAATTGCTCTCTAATGTAATCAAACATATCTATTTTTAATTCTTCTAGGTCTTCCTTAGTTACTACGATGAAATCTATCTTGGCCTGGGTATAATCCCAATTACGTTCATCCGTTCTAGCTGATTTTCTCCTATGTGCTTTTCCATCTATCTCCAGGATAACGAATCTATTCTCCAGGATTAGTACAAAGTCTGGATGATGCACGATGAATCTCTTTACCTGATCTTCTGTTAACGAGTCTCCTATGTGGATTAGTGATCCATATTGTTTATCAAATAAGATGTAGGGCTCCTGGTGAAAGGACACGTTATGGCCACGCAAAAGAGAAGCAACAGCTATCAAATCTACTTCATCGCCCTTGCCATGAGCCCGAATTATTTTATCACGTACTTGATTATAACTTTTGTTCAATCTCTACTAGTCCAGAATCTTTGAAAACCTTATCAATCTTTTTGATAGTGTTATCTAATTCTGTAATTAAATCGTGCACCTGGCCATCGTCTTCAATGTCTTCTAGAATCATTTTAGAACTACACCTATTTTGTTTAATCTAGCTTCTACGTCCAGGAGATAAGATTTTGCCGTGGATTCAGACACACCTATGAGTCGTGCCATCTGCATTATTTCTTTCCAGGTATAACGTTGAGTCCTAGCTTTATTGAAAAGATCTACAACTCGTGTGTGTCTTTTTTGATCAGGGCCCATTATCATGTCTCCCTTTGTCGCTAAATAATGGATTGATAACTAGTGTAGGTGATACTACGATAAAGGTACAAGTATTTTTGCATGCTATGTAGTCTTCAGTCATGGATATTCCCCAGGAATTATTTGGTATGTGTTCATAACGGATCATAATTTAATCAGCATCAACATCAATAAAAAATTTTAGATATTCAATAGGTATATTGATAGTTTTTGGTAGTTTTTCAATCTTATTTGCAAATATCCTTAAAGTTTTCTTTTCTAATTGGTTTCTTGTGTATAATTGTTGGAGTTTGTCACGATGTGCCCTCATTATGTGATTAGCTAGATATCCCTGGTTCTCAAATGGTTTTTTTCTGCAATAAGGACATTGATTATTCATCTAGAGTTAACGTCCTTTTTGAAAATCTCTTGATTTGTATGTCTTTTTTTAGCATTACAGTTGGCACATAGAACTTGTAATGTTTTTTTAGCTAGTTCTGGATTTCTTAGGTAGTAATAATACATTGATGTATTTCCTCTTAATTTTATTTCTTTAGAACCTCCCCCATTAATATGATCAAAATGCAAAATTTCATAATCTGAAATATGACAGTGATTACATTTTGCACAACCTAATAATTTCATTAAATTTTTTCGTAATATATGAAATCTCTTTCTCAGTAACTCTCTACTTTTATCAATATCTTTGTAATAACATTTCTGTCTAACTTGTCTAGCTTTCTCTGGATTATTCTTTACCCATCTTGTAGCATTAATACGTGCTCTTTCTCTATTATGTTCTAGATTTTTTTGCCAAAATTCTTTATAATAATTAGGATTCTTGGCTCTCCATTCTCTTTGATATTGTTTACGGTTATCTTTCCATCTAGTCATATCTAACGGCTATTCACGTCCTTTTTAAATATTAAGTATTGCGAAACAACACTTTGAGCAAATGGGAATCGTCCACCCCTGGAGGAATACACACCTCGATAATGAATACAGTCTATCAGATTAAATTTAGATTCTGGATTTTGTGCTTTGTCCAGGGCCTTGATAGCTTCCACGTGGTTAGCTCGTAGTCTCTTACCCTGGTGTGAGTCTCCTATTTTGATTATCAAATTGTCTGTAACTTTGTTCCAGGCCTCGACACATTTAGGAAATAATTCATCTAAAGGAGTAAATTCTCTAAAGTAAAATCCACGTCTAAATTCCTGGTTACGATTGTTTTCACTTTGTCCTTTTTTATTCCTGGTTCCAAATGACTCTACGCCATTTTTTAGTTCTGTAAATGGAAAGTCATTAAACAAAATATCCCATTTTTTTCCTAACTGATCAATGCTTTGAGCTGGTACGTGATATTCTGCTTTTGCTTCTTCTGAGATATCATTGAAATCAACGTGCCAGTGTTCAAAGCCACAAGGCGATAGATGATTGTATGGAAATACTCTCCAGGAAATTCTTTTGCCAGCCGTGACGTCAATAATTGTTTTACCAGGATTCCAGTAGAAAGGAATTATCATGTGGAGTACTTTGGGTAATTTTATCATGTAGAGTAGATTTGTAAGCATCTTACGGCCATCGTCATACCTCTCTGTACGAAATCTTTTCTCTCTATCACGATGATAATCTACCATTCCAGGAGGCAGTTCTTTCTTATGCCTTGGCAACTTTCTCTTTTCCTCTATGTATTACACCGATATGACAGTTAACACTCAATACAGTAGCACCAAAAAAATCACAGTATGGACAATAACACCAATGAAAATCTAACTTACTCATCGAACCCCGTCACCCATTCTAAAATTCCTTGTTGAGTTGCCATGTCGTTTCTAATTTTATGAATATCAAATTTAGCTAGATGTGTGTTATCATGTTGAACTTTTCTTTTGCACCTGGTAATTGTATCGTCTGATGGAATAGTTTTCCATAAACCCCTAGGTATTGGCTCATTTTGATTGATGTTGTAAACAATTTTCTTGTAGGCCCTGGGAAAAGATTTAGATCCAGCGTTGCGTAGTCCTGGTATCTTTTCTAAAATGTATTTTACTTTAGCTTCTGTTGCTTTGAAGTGAACTACAGTCTCGGTAAGTTGAGATAGAAATTCTGTTAATGGCTCCAGATACTCTTGACACATGCATCCGACAGAACCTTTACAAAATGGCCCATTATGAGATTCTTTCTCATGGAAACAACCAGCACACGTCATTTAGACACCTCCATACAGTATTTCATTGTAAGTGCTACAGACATGTCGATCATAGATTCACATAATTCTTTTACACTTTCATTAGCTTGAATCACTTCTAGCAAAGATGGAGATTTGTTTCTTAGTGTCTCCAGGATTTCATTAGAGATTCTTTTCTGCATGTCGTCAATGGCCTGGTCAAAATCACTCAGAATAATTCACCTTGGCTCTATTGGATTTTATTTGTAATTTCTTTTCAAAGTCCTTATCATACTTCTTTTTTGTTTTTTCATCTGTCTGACATTTACAGTCACAAGCTTCATCGAATCTTCTTTTGAAACAAAAATAATGATTGTAATTTTGACACTCTGGACAAGTCATTTTTTCCTCACGCCAACTTTAATCAGTTCTTTTTTAATTAATGAAAGAATAGCTGGGCCTGTTTTAATATTGTTATCTCTGCAATAATTATTAAAGTCCTCATAGATGTTATCTGCATCATCAAAAAATGGCATTACTCGACACTCTCTTTTTTCTTCTTTGATTTAGTTTCTACTTTTTGGCCCCAGGATGGATCATTTCTCCTTCTAGATTCTACAGCCTTGCGAGCTATTGCTGATCTATCTTCAGCAGTTAAGATTTTCTTTTCTTTCTTTTGCTTCTTTTCTTTCTTGTCTTTAGCCATGATATTTATCAAATTGAATATTATTTAAGTATATGACTCAATATGGATTCATAGATAATTATATAATCCTGGCATCCGATAACTTGTCGTGGTCATTTATCTTTTAGACTCATTAGAGAATTTAGAGATATTATCGATGCAAGGTAGGTTAGAGCAAAAAACCAGGCATATTGAAAAGT
>ERZ1292623.841-Hain-H51-01um-R1-841-length-31244-cov-9_pt1 | contig 31244 bp, 26 predicted proteins | sample MGYA00564398_ERZ1292623 | MGnify/ENA primary metagenome ERZ1292623 (study PRJEB36523, sample SAMEA6512633) | groundwater metagenome | collected 2019-01-07 | study: AquaDiva: Metagenomics assemblies of 32 groundwater samples
AGTTGAGCCCAGGTAAGGTTCCTCGTTTATCGTCGAATTAAACCACATGCTCCACCGCTTGTGCGGGTCCCCGTCTATTCCTTTGAGTTTTAGCCTTGCGGCCGTACTCCCCAGGCGGCATACTTAATGTGTTAACTTTTTTAAGCGACACTGACAGGGTCGATACTGCCAATATCTAGTGTGCATCGTTTAGGGCGTGGACTACCAGGGTATCTAATCCTGTTTGCTCCCCACGCTTTCGTCCATGAATGTCAGGAGTGTACCAGTAAGCTGCCTTCGCCTTTGGTGTTCTTGCAGATATCAACGCTTATTACGACTACACCTGCAATTCCGCTTACCTCTTCCATCCTCTAGTTTAGTAGTTTAAAAGGCCATCCTAATGTTAAGCACTAGGTTTTAACCCCTTACCCGCCAAACCATCTGCGGACGCTTTACGCCCAATAAATCCGGATAACACTTGAGGTCTCTGTATTACCGCTGCTGCTGGCACAGAGTTAGCAACCTCTTATTCTTGGGGTACCGTCACAAATTCTTCCCCCATAAAAGTAGTTTACGACCCGAAGGCCTTCATCCTACACGCGGCGTCGCTCCATCAGGCTTTCGCCCATTGTGGAATATTCTTGACTGCAGCCTCCCGTAGGAGTCTGGGCAGTGTCTCAGTCCCAGTGAGGCAGGTCACGCTCTCACGCCTGCTACTGATCGAAGCCTTGGTAGGCCATTACCCTACCAACTAGCTAATCAGACATAGGCCCCTCTCTAAGCGTCTTGCGACTTTAAATGCGAATGACTTATGTCCCCGCATTACCATCGAGTATTAATTCTCCTTTCGGAGAGCTATCCTCGTCTTAGAGGTAGGTTACCAGTGTGTTACTCACCCGTTTGCCACTAGATTTTGTATTGCTACAAAACCACGTACGACTTGCATGCCTTAAACACGCCGCCAGCGTTCATCCTGAGCTAGGATCAAACTCTTAAAAAAAGAGTTTAATCTTGTTCATTTTGAACAAGTTAATTTGGATTTATTTTATATTTATACTCGAAATAACTCGAGTTTTTTAGAATAGACTTTTTTTGTGGTCTTTGTCACATTTATGTTGTCAACGTGCTTTCCCAATCGTTTTGTTGGAATACTTTTTTCTCTCTGTTACCTGACAGAAAGAAAAAAGAGAAATCAAATTTTGATTGCTCTTTTCTCTCTCCAGTTTCCTGACCAAATTAGGACTTAGAAAAACCGATTAATTTTGAAGCGCTTAGTTGGCGATTTTTTAGGTTAACTTTTTAGTGTCTAAATATTAACACAGAGCATAATATATGTCAAGAGAACGGATTGGGGGGGGGAAATGGGGATAAATTAGCCGCTCTTTTTCTGGCGCCACTCCTCTATTTTCTTGTGGTCACCGGACAAAAGCACTTTTGGCACTCTTAATTTTTTGTTTTTTAAAGCGATAACTTCCGGCCGGGTATAGTGCGGATATTCCTTATGAGAAATTTGGAAATTTGGAAATTTGGAAATTAATTTCTTTATTTCTTTATTTCTTAATTTTTTAAAACTCTCTTCTTCCAATGACTCTGTATTCCCCAACACTCCGTGGATAAGACGCGTGACCGCTTCCATAACAACCATAGCTGGCACCTCACCGCCAAACAAAACATAATCGCCAATAGAGATTTCTTCGTCAGCGATTTCGGACATCACACGTTCATCAATGCCTTCATAGCGGCCGCAAATCATTATCAGTTGATCCAGCTTGGACCAATTGCGCGCCATCTCTTGAGTGAATTTTTTTCCTTTAGGATTAAAAACAATTACTTTGGTTTTTTTACCTTTAATTTTTGATTTGATTTTTTTCACCGCTTTGTAAATCGGCATAAACATTAAAACCATTCCGGCTCCACCGCCATATGGTCGATCATCTACTGTTCCACGCGCGTCATCAGCATAGTCGCGCAGATTGTGGACATTTATAGAAACCAAGTCTTTTTTTTGCGCGCGAGAAATCAAAGCTTCGTTTTTGAAGCTTTCAAAAAAATTTGGGAAGATGGTGATGATATTAAATTTCATACGGTGAGTATACTACCATTATTTAACTAAAATATCAACCTATTACAGCGCCGGGTTTCAAAGGACGTTACCCGGCATAGTTTCGTTAAACTAAAACCGCCTTCGGAGAAATCCGAAAGCGGTTTAAAATTTATATTTTAGAGACCAAGATTATCCACTGCGCTGGTATCAACCACTTGATTACTTTCCATCTGCGCTGGGCGGGGGGCTCTGCCACCAGCTGGCTCATTGATCTTTAGGTTAACGCGGGCATTGTGCTTGGCGCCAACTATTTTGAGCAAGGTGCGCATAGAGCGGGCGGTTTGACCTTCGCGACCAATCACATAACCCATATCGGTTGGATTGACGTCCAAAGTAATCAAAACTCCTCTTTCGTCTATGGTGCGGGTTGTCTTTACGTCGTCGGGATTGTTGACAATCGCTTTCACGAGTGTCTCAATAAACTGTTGATCAGCTTCCATATATGTATATCATTCTTCACTTTATAATTTTCGCAGACTGTCGACCTGTCAAATTACCAGTCCTGCTTTTGTTACTATTACAAGTATATCAAGCCGTGAAATCCTAGTCAACCTTACGCTTTCGGTTCTTCCGCTGGTACTGCGGCGGCTTCCGGAGCAACTACGGCCTGAACTTCTTTTGGAGCGTTTGCTTTGACTTTTTCGGCAATTTTCACAGCGCGTTCTTTGGAAATATAAACTGATTTCTTTTTTTTGGCGTCACCAATAATGCCTGCTTTCAAAAACAAGTTGTGCACGGTATTTGAAGTCTGGGCGCCTTTTTCCAGCCAATACTTAATGCGGTCTGTGTTCGGAATTAAACCATTTTCTTTGGCGTGCGGATTAAAACTGCCCAAAATTTCCAAATTCCGGCCCTGGGTATCCCTGGCCTTTTCGGCAATCACCAAACGATAAGTCGGAGAGTTCTTTTTTCCTAATCTTTGTAAACGGATAGTTAACATAACAACAATAATTTTTAATTTCGTGATAATTGAGAGCGTTGGCATTTTACTATACCTAGACTGTTTTGTCAACTAGCTACCCCCTTCGTACTTAGGCACTTCTTCCAGCTTTACGCTCAACAATTTGGAAATACCACCATTACCCATCACCACGCCATACAAAGCGTCGGCCGCGTGCATGGTTACGCGGTTGTGAGTGATGATTATAAATTGAGATTGGGCTGACAATTCACTAACTATTTCGGCAAAACGACGGGTATTGGCTTCGTCTAAAGCCGCTTCCACTTCATCCAAAACCACAAATGGCGACGGGTTATAACTCAAAATAGCGCAAATCAAAGCGATGGAAGTAAGAGTGCGCTCACCACCGGAAAGGGTGTTGATATTTTTTATTTTTTTACCAGGAGGATTGATGAAAATGTCTATGCCAATGAGGACTTTGGAATTTGAACTTTGAACTTTTTTATTTTCAATATTTTCATCAATTTCAACATTTTCCTCCGGCTGTTCTCCGTAAATCTCATAAATATCGCCTTCCCCGCCATCAAACAATATTTTTACATAACGATCAAATTCTTTTCTAATTTTTTTAAAAGAGGCCGCGCGTTTTTTCTTCATAATATCATCCAGCTCCAAAATCATTTTTTCCAAATCAGCCATGGCCGCGCGCAAGTCGGTAATTTGTTCGGTCAAAAAATCAAATCTTTCTTTAGTCTGCGCATGTTCCATCACGACCTCTTCATCAATACCACCAATCAGGCTTAACTGATATTTTAATTTCTGAATATTGCCCAGTAACTCACCAACTTTGTCCAGACTTACCACCGGCGGTTTGCGTTCCATAATCGCTTCTACCGTGGAATTTAATTCCGCCCTAACTTCTTCGGATACTGAATCCTGTTTTGTTTCCAGTTTCGCCGCTTGAATTTTTAAATCATTTCTCTTGGCCAAAATTTCATTTACCAAATTTTGCTTTTTCTGCATGGTCTCTTGCAAGGAAAAAGCTTTAAGAAGTTTTGTTTTAGAATTGGTTGCCTCTCTTTTGGATTCCAGTTCCAATAATTTTTCCTTGGCTTCTTCATAACTGGCATCCAGCTTTATAATTTTTTCTTTTTCCAAATTAATTTGCGCCTGATGTTCGGCCAACCTGTCTTTACTCCAAGCTAAACGGCTGGAAAATCCCAGCCCGTCTTTTTTTATCTGTTTATACCCGCCTTTCATGACCCCGCTTTTTTCCACCAAATCTCCGGCCAAAGTTACCATGCGCGCCCGCCCAATGCCTATTTTTTGAGCCACGGACAAATTTTCCACCACTATTGTCTGCCCAAAAACAAAGGAGAAAATATTATTAAATTTATCTTCATGTTTCACGATATCGGCGGCCAAACCAACCACGCCCGCCTGCGTTAAAACTTCGGCGGACAAGCCGGACGAACGTGACTCAATTTTATTTAGCGGCAAAAAGGTGGCAAACCCCAAACGATTGTTCCGCAAAAATTCAATAGCCGATTTGGCCACTTCATCGCTGGCCACAACCAATGCCGACAAGTATGATCCGGCCGCCGCTTCCAAAGCCAGCTGGTATTTTTCTCCCACCTCGCCCAGTTCCGCCACTACTCCGTGCACCACGCCGAATTTGTCTTTGTTTTCCAAAATTGCCTGCGCGGCAGACAAACCACTTACCTGGCGATAATTTTGTTCGGATTGATCTTGATAAATTTGTTTCTCCAAAGAAAATATTTTCAACTGCGCATTCGTTTTTTCTTTGAAAATATGCTCCAATAATTTTCTTTGCACGGCAATAATTTGTCCGGCGCTATCCGACGCTTTGTTTTCCTCTTCGGCAGAATCACGGGCCAAAACCGACAGTTCTTTCTGCACTTCTTCCAGTTCTTTAAACGCCTGGCGATAATTGATATCCACGCCAGCCAAAATTGAATTTAATTTATCCAATTCGGATTTATTGGCCAAATAAATAGAGGCATAATATTGCTCTTGGTTTTCCCGTAATTTTATTTCCACTTCCTGGCGTTGTTCCAATTTTTTCACTTGCTTTGCCAAAATTTTCAAACGCGGCTCAACTTCCTGTACCAGCCGTTCGGCCTGCGCCACATTTTCCACGGTACGGGCAAGTTTAAGTTCCGCCTGATGCTGTTTAATTTGAAATTCCTTGATGCCGGACGCTTCGTCTAGAAAATCCTTGCGTTCGCCGGGACTGACTGTAAGCAAACGATCAATCATGCCCTGCCCCACTACGCTGTATGAATGCTGAGCAAATTGCGCCTGGGCCAACAGCAAGTGTACATCCAACAAACGCACCTGATTGTTGTTTATTAAATATTCGCCTTCTCCGGAACGGTACAAGCGGCGCGCCACGGTAATTTCCGAATAATCAGACATTATTTTCCCATCACTATTATCCAAAACCATTGTGACTTCGGCGGCGCTCAACTGTCCTTTACTAGCCGAACCGCCAAAAATTATGTCTTCATTTTTTTTGCCGCGCAAAGTTTTCAAACTCTGCTCACCCATTACCCACCGCACCGCGTCGGCAATATTGGATTTGCCGGAACCATTGGGACCCACAATAACCGTAATGCTATGACGATTATTTTTATACGGTAAAAAATCCAAAACCGTTTTGTCGGCAAAGGATTTAAACCCCTTCATTTCCAGGCGTTTTAGGTACATAGTTAGGCTCTAATATATCATACCTTGACAGAGCCAGACAATAGGGATATACTGGCTAGTTAATATAGAAAACCCAACATGCACCGCACTGCCCAACAAATCCATAACCACCTAAAAACCGCCACTAAATTGGCGCTGGTTTCGCATCCAAGCCCTGATGGCGACACCTTGGGCGCGGCCGTGGCTTTTGCCGAATACTTACAGACATTGGGGAAAACCGTTAAAATTTTCTGCCTTACTCCGGTGCCGGATAAATTCAACTTTCTTGGCAATATACATCTGATAAGCAACGACCCAAATGTTTTTCTGGAATTGGATGCCATTACTGTGCTGGATTGCGGCGACCTGCGCTTTGCGGGCGTGGCCGAAACCCTAAAAAACAATCCGGCGACAATTATAAACATAGATCATCATGCCACCAACGAAAAATATGGACACTTGAATATGGTGATGGTCGGCGCCGCTTCTACCACCGAAGTTGTCTATAATTTCTTTAAAATAAATAGCGTCCGCATTACTCCCGCCATGGCCACCGCCCTCTTAACCGGTTTAATCACCGACACCGATAATTTTTCCAATTCCGCCACTTCTTACACTTCACTCACCGCCTCCAGCGAGTTGCTTCGCTTGGGCGCGAACTGGACAATTATCCACCATTCGCTGGTACAAAATAAATCTATTGCCATACTTAAATTGTGGGGATTAATTCTAAGCAGGCTAAATAAAAAAGAAGGCTCGGATATGGCCTACACTTATTTGACCATCAAAGACTTAGAACAATACGGAATAAATGATGAAGAGGTAGAAGGAATATCAAATTTCTTAAACAAACTGGATGGCGCGAAAATATCCCTATTTATAAAAGAAACGGCTGATGGTAAAATTAAAGGCAGTTTCCGAACCACCAGCGATGATGTAGACGTGTCGGCTCTGGCCAAAAAAATGGGCGGCGGCGGACATAAAAAAGCGGCCGGATTTACCACCAATGGAACGATAGATGATGTTGTAAATAAAATTATCGGCATGATACAATAATAACTAATAATTAATATCCAATAAATAATATGTCAGACACCAAATCCCAATACCTTATCCCTACAGTTATAGAAAAAACCAGCTACGGTGAACGCGCTTATGATATTTATTCGCGCTTATTGCAAGACCGCATTATATTTTTGGGTACAGCCATCGACGACAATGTGGCTAATGTCATTATCGCCCAATTGTTATTTTTGGAAAACCAAAATCCGGACAAAGATATTAAGTTATATGTCAATTCTCCGGGCGGATCGGTAACAGCAGGCATGGCCATCTACGACACTATGCAATATATAAAACCAGACGTTAGCACCATTTGTATCGGCATGGCGGCCAGCATGGGTGCATTTCTCTTGGCGGCCGGCGCCAAAGGCAAGCGCTTTGCTTTACCTAACGCCGAAATTATGATCCACCAAGTGATGGGCGGCATGGAAGGCCAGGCTAGCGACATCAAAATCAGAGCCGAACGGATATTAAAGATGAAAGAAAACCTAAATAAAATCATGGCCAAACATACTGGCAAGGGTTTGGCTCAGGTAGAAAAAGACACAGATCGTGATTATTTCATGAATGCCGACGAAGCCTTAAAATACGGCATTATTGATAAGGTGATAGAGAAACAGTAATTACATCAAATTATTCAAAAATCCCTCGAAATTATGGGGGATTTTTTGATTAAGAAATTACCCAAAATTAGCCAAAAAACGACATTTATCCCCTCTTTACCCTTGACAAAACTAGGATATTATGGTATATTTAACCGTTACCTACTTAGATAGATAAATCAAGTCAGATAGTTATCGGGTAATAGCAACACTTCAAAGATGATTCTAAGGATGATTCCGGCATGAACTGGGTATGGAACGTTGATTATCACAAGGTAATTAGCGTCCCGTATCCACGACAAGCATGGAGGTGTGTTAGAGGGAACAATTGGCTTCGGCTCGTTTTCTTCTTTAACACATCTTCTTGGGTGCGGTTTTAGGGGGGAGTTTACTTCCCTCAATATAAATAATCCAGGCCTCGACTTTATGTCGGGGCCTGGTTTGTTTTTGATTTAACGAAATCACGCAGGGCAACCAACGTCCATTGAAGCCCGGCGCTGTAATATTATTAAGGGGCTACGTCAACCGCGATCGGTAGCGTGGAGGTAGCTCCGACCGTACAAATTTTTGGCAATGGCCGATAGTAACTATCAAAAACCCGCTCAATCTTTTCGCTGGAAGAAGTTATTCTAGTGTAAGTAAAACTAGTCACCGCTCCGCGAAACGCATTCTGACACTTGCTTTCCCCCGGCTTTAAATCCGCGGTAGCAATTTCTTGCGGCGCTCCTGCCGGTATCCATTTGCTAACAACCGGGTGGGTATAACTTCCTGCGCGCCCATCACTTTTTCCCCACAATGTAAAGACCAGCTGTTGTTTTTTATAATCAATTGAAGTTTGTAAAAGTAAATAGTTACCCGTGTCGTTTACAAATTTAAAATCTACGTTTGGTTCATACAAAGTGGCATCAGTTCCCGGATTGCCGTTTACCGGATCCGCGTAATAATTTACCACCAGTGAATGATTGCGGCGTTCGCTAATCGGCATGCCTGTATTCATGGCCGTTCTAAATAAGGTGGTGCCTATTTGACACATGCCTCCACCTACTTCGGGCAAAATCTTACTGCCTTTTATTACCATTTCGGGTAAAAATCCATTCTCTTTTGTATAAGGACCGGCAAATTTGTTGGCTGAAAATTCCTCGCCTGGTTTGATTAAAATGCCGTTGAGCCGTTTTACCGCGTTGGCAATATTTTTTATCCTGTTGGTGTGGCTGTCTTTAAATGTTGAAAATCCAGATCCCAACACTTCCATGATGCCCAGATTATTCACATCGGACATGGCTACGTTTGGTTTAACAATATCCACTGACACCGTTAGAGTTTTGGCCAGCTCGGCCGGATTGTAATTTCGTTCGCGGAAAATAGCGTCTAAATCATTGAATGTTTTTTCAATATCCAAACTTAAACCGGATTGGCTGGCCTGAAATTCTTTTACCCGATCATTTTCCATGACAAATTTAGCATCCTGGATAGGCATATCAATAAACGGACGCAATTCTTCTAAATAAGACGCGACTTTTTCTTTACTCAAGGCCAGTACCGGGTTTCCTTTCTCATGATCTACTTCCAGCCAATTGGTATAAATAGCCGGACCAATATTCCAGTCGCGCCGGATTTTGGTTTGCGGATCAATATAATTTAAACCCAGATCGCCATAATTTAAAATATCGGGCAATTTGCCAATTAATGGATCCAATTCGGACGCCACCACATCTGGTTTAAAATCTTTTTTATGAATTTCCACAGACGCCAACGACATGGATAAAAGATTGTTTCGCAAATCATTTTTTAACCTGTCGTAATCAAAAATTACGCCGTAATGTTCCGGCATTATTTCATAAGTCAAAGGCGCTAAACTGGTTATTTTTATGTTGGCATTGCGCGGCAGATCGCTAAATGCCAGCATCTGATTCTGCAAGCTGGCCATAAACCTGTCTTCCATAACCACGTCCGCCAAAGCATAATGCGGAGAGATTAAACGAAAATATAATGGCTGCCATAAATTTTTCCAAAGCCCGCCGGATCGCCCCGCGGCCATTAATTTTGCGGCCGAGCTATCGCTGTTTAACTTAATCATTTCCACCGAACTATCGTCTGTAGGCACCGCACTAAATTTAAAACTCTGACTGGTATTATCTTTTTGGTAATTAAAATCAAGGCTTTCTGTGGCAATTTTGTTGTTAAAATTTTCAATAAAATCTTTAACCTCCGGTTCGGTCATGCCGCCAAAAGAATGTTGGCCGACATAAACTCCCGGATAAATTTTGCCGCTATAAAAAGCTTTATAGGCCCAGGCATTACCAAAAACGATGAATCCTAAAACTAAAAAAACTCCTATTCCTATCAGGAGATTTCTTTTCCAATAACTCTCACGCTTGCCTGGTACGACATTTTTTAATTTTGACATATACTTTGACTTACTCCTCAATCACCATAATCGGGATATCGCTGTTGGGATTAGCTTTGGGAAGCCTGACTATAAGCACGCCGTTTTTATATTGCGCTTGAACCATTTCCGATTTTACATCTACCGGCAAAACAATGCTACGGGAAAATTTACCCCAATAACATTCCTGATAAAAATGTTCGGCTGAAGGATCTATCGGCGATTTTCTTTCACCGCGAATGGTAAGCAAATCATTGTGCAAATGCAATTCAATATTTTCCGGTAACGTACCGGCCATAGCCGCCATCACAATCAGCTCATCCGGCGTTTGCGCCACATCAACTGCCAATTGCCCTTCGGCCGCGTGTTCATTCTCTTGGTTTTTTAAGGATGAAAATAACGAAAAACCAATCTGATTTTCGGCAGTATTAATGGGAAAAGATACTTTTTTACCAAACATAGAAACAATATCAATTGTGTACTGGTATTATAACACAGTTGAGAGGAAAAGAAAAAATTAAATCAGCTTCAAAACATTCCACCAATTTTCTATGTACTCGGCTCTTTTGTTTTGATATTTTAAATAATAGGCATGTTCCCACACATCCAAACCCAAAATCGGCTGCAGGCCAGACATAATAGGCGCGTCTTGATTCGGCAAATTTTTAATCTCTAATTTTGAATTTGAACCGTTGCGGACAAGCCAGGTCCAACCGGAACCAAAAACTTTGACCGCGGAATCAGCAAATTGTTTTTTAAAATCTTCTACCGAACCAAAAACAGAAACTAATTCTTTGGCCAGTAATTCATCTTTTTGATTGGACGGATCCAAATATTTCCAAAACAAAGAGTGATTAAAATGTCCACCGCCGTGGTTGCGGATAGCTGCGCGGTCTGCCTCTTCTACTTTTAACTCGGCCAAATTCATCAACAGCTCTTCCAGCGGACGCCCAACTAAATCCGGATATTTCTCCAGGGCCGCGTTTAATTTATCCACATAGGCCTGGTGGTGTTTGGTGTGATGTAATTCCATGGTTTTGGCGTCTATGTGCGGTTCCAAGGCGTCGTAGGCATACTCCAATTTTGGCAATTCAAATTTCATATGATTGTAGTTAATGAATAACAAACTTAATTTATCATCTTCTGACAAACAGGGCAATAGTGCGAACTGCGTCCGGCAGTTTTATTTTTGGTAATAATCCCCTTTTTACAGCGCAGACATTTTTCGCCATCACGCTGGTACACCTTTAGAAAATCGGAAAAATTACCTTTGCCGCCATGCGCATTTACATAATCCTTAAACGTGGTGCCTTTGTGGGCAATGGCTTTTTTTAAAATCGCTTCGCTGGCGATGAATACTTTTTTTACACTCGCTTCATTCATCTTGGCTACCGAACTATCCGGACGGATACCAGCAGCAAAGCAAATTTCATCGGCATAAATATTGCCGATGCCGGCAACCAACGCCTGGTTTAACAACACGGATTTTATAGAAGTTTTCCTTTTGTCCAAAACTTTTTTAAAATTAGCTAAAGTAAAATTTGGCGTCAGCGGCTCAATGCCATATTTCGCTACAATTTTTTCTTTTTCCTTTTTATCGACAATCTTTAAATAACCGAACTTGCGCATGTCGTTGAAATATAATACGGAACCATCATTAAACTTCCAGATTACCCAAGTATACTTGGTAGGCAGATCATTTTCTTTAAAAATAGGCAGGTTATGCCCACCTTCAATTACGTGATGATCATAACGATAAATCAGCTGGCCGGTCATTTTAAGATGAATTAATAAAAAACTGCCATCGGACAAATCCAGCATCATCAATTTACCAATGCGCTCAATGGCTTTTACTTTTTTATTTAATAAATTTTTTTTAAACTTTTCGACCGGTTCTTTTATCGGACTTTTGTTTATTACTTCTACGGCAATAATTTTTTTTCCTACAATAACTCCGGTCAAATCACGACGAATGGTTTCCACCTCCGGCAACTCTGGCATAAAATAAAATTTTTAATTTTATAATTATTAATTTTTAAAAATTACAAAATTAAAAATTTAAAAATTAGTTATCCTGCCACTCTTTACTCTGTCTGGCCAACAAACTATGGGCTAACAGTGGTTCGGCCATTATTTCTTTGACCAGTTTTTCCAAACGGCCGCCTTGCGATCCTTTGGCCAAAACCACATCTCCTTCTTTTAATTTTTCCTGCAAAAATCTGCCCGCTTCCCGACTGTTGGCAAAAGAAGTTGCTCTGTGCTCGTCCAATCCAGCTTCTTTGGCCGCTTGAGCAATATATTTGGCCGCTTCGCCAACCGTAATCAAATTATCTACCCCCAATTCGGCTACTTTAAAACCAAGTTCGCGATGGAAATTTTCAGTTTCTAATCCTAGCTCCAACATATCCCCCAAAACGGCATAGCGTTCGGCTCCATCTTTTATAGCCACCTGCGCCAGCGCCTCCAACGCGGCTTTGGCGGCTTCGGGACTGGAGTTGTAAGTGTCGTCAATAATTAAAGTATTTTTTATTCCCGGTATGAGCCGCATGCGTCCCGGCAAACCTTCCAGCTTGCTTAAGGCTTGCGCGCCTTCTACCAAATTTACCCCAAATACAGTGCCGACAGCCAGTCCGGATAAAGCCGCCGAGATCGCGGACTTGGCAATTACTCCCGGTAAATATACCGGCACCACACTGCCTTTGTATAACACTTTAAAATTCAAACCCGTTGGCCAGCCGATTTGTTCATCTTTAAGAATATTTACATCGGTGACCCGCAAATCTGCCCCTTCTTTAAAACCATAAGTAACCACTTCGGCCTTGGTGGTGCTGACGCTTTGCATTACCAATTCATTATCAAAATTTAAAACCGCGAAACCATCCTGTCGGAGATGAGAAATTATAATTCTCTTTTCTTGAGCTATTTTTTTAAGAGTCTTAAAAAATTCGGTGTGCGCGTGCGAAATAAACGTTAGCACTCCCACCTTGCAGGGAGCAAACTCGGTTAGGTACTCAATATCGCCTGGCTTGTCGGCGCCCATTTCCAAAACCAAAATCTCCGGATAGTTTTTATCGCGTTTTAAAATTATTTTTTTTGCTTTTAATAAAACCGTTACCCATCCCCAAATAGATTTACCGGGAGTTTTGTCTACGCCAATAATAGTAAGGGGCAGGCCTATTTCGTTGTTATAATTTTTGGTACTGCGGCGAACAGTAAATTTGTTTTGGAGTACAGCGGCGATCGCTTCTTTAGCTGATGTTTTCCCCACCGAACCGGTTATACCAACAATGTCGGGCTTGTATTTTTTTAAGATTTTTTTGGACAAAACTCTAAGCCAGTATTGTAATAATGATTTAAACATAAAAAAATAAATTTGATTTTACTTTCTGTCTCCGGGAATGCCGTAATAATCCAAGGTAAATTTTGCGATATCTTTAAATACCGGCGCGGCGGTTGACTCCGCCCAATTTGCTTGCGGGGTCTCATACTTAACAAGCAAAACGAGTTTGGGATCACTAGCCGGAAAATAACCGACTAAAGTATGATTTGTATCTTCGTCTGTGTACTCTCCCCGGCTGGCAATCTGGGCGGTACCGGTTTTGGCCGCCACATAATAGTTAGCCATCTTAGCTGCCTGGCTATGCCCCCGTTCAACCACGGAAATAAGCATGGCCGTAATTAGTTTATCAGCACTAGGAGAAATTACAACCTCTGTCTGCAGTTCGGTCTTCTCAACCCGCCCGTTTGGGTGGCGCACTTCACTGACAATATGTGGTTTAGGCATGCGGCCTCCGTTGGCTAAAACAGCATAGGCCGTGACTAGTTGCAAGGGTGTAGCCGAAAAACCCTGCCCAAACGAACCAACGGCATCATAAATCTCGGCAGATTTGCTTAGCGAAGAAATATCGCTCGCCGCTTCAGTATCTAAACCAATTCCCGTTTTTTTGCCAAATCCGAATTTTTCCACATATTCTTTAAATCGGCTCTGCCCAATTTTTTCTTCCACCCAAATCATACCGGTATTTATGGAAGATTCCAAAACATTTGTCATGGTGGCCAATCCGTATGTTTTATTTAAAGCATTATGTATTTTGTGGCCGTTAATAATTCTTTCGCCCGTATCGGTATATGTTGTAAAAGGATTAACCAAACCCAAATCAAGCGCGGCCGACATAATTATGGGTTTGAACACCGACCCCGGTTCGTACGGAGTAAAAATAGAGGTGTTATTATACACGCCAACATCTTTAACATCAGAATAATTATTTGGATCAAAATCAGGCAAACTGCACATTGATAAAATCGCGCCGGTTTTTGGATCCATAAGAATTAAGGCGGCGCTTTTTGCTTTATACTTCTCATACCCCTCCCGAAGGCGCTCGCAAGCTTTATACTGTAAATTTCTATCTACGGTTAAAAGCAGATCAACTCCGTCTTCGGCCTGTTTTAAAGTGCGATCGGCCAAAGAGATGAGACTGCCCAAAGCGCCTCGCTCACCCGCCAAAAAACCGCTTTTACCAGTTAGGTTTTTATCCCAAAAACCTTCAATACCATAACGGCCGGATAAATCCCCGTTTTTATTTTGCCCGGTAAAACCCAAAATATTTGCCGCCAAATTTCCTTCTGGGTAATACCTAAATTCTTGCCCCGTCGTATTTATACCGGGTAAATTTGCCAATTGAATTTGATTTTTAAGATCCTCGGAAACTTTTTTTGCTATAGGCTCGTACGGGTCGCCGCTCTTGGACAACTTGGTTAGTAAAATATTTTTTTCTTCCGGAGTGTAATTTAAAATACCAGCTAAAAAATCGGTGGTAGAACTGATCTGGTCCGGAGGGATGTCGCGAGGCACCGCGTATAATAAATAATACTGGCGATTTACAGCCGCCGGATATTCTTTTGTTTTATCACGGGTATCCTGAAAAAAAATACTGCCTCGGCGCGGATAAAGCTGTTTGTATATTTCATGATTATTTAGCGCCAACGCCGAATAATATTTCCGTTCAACAACTTGCAAAACAAAAAGTCTAGCTATTATAATTAAGGCCATTAGTAAAGTTAAAACAGAAGCGACACGAAGTGGATTGTTGGTCTCTTTTTTTACCGACATTACTCTAGAATACCATCTAAATTAACATCATACAATATTTCTTCATTCAACTGGCGGTAATTTACCAATTCTTCCGGCTTAAACCAAATTTGCGTTTCCCGCTGGGCTTCTTCGGGTTTGTCGGAACAATGAATTAAATTACGCACCGCTCTTTCGTCTTGACTGGAAAGACTGTATGAATCCAAAGTATAATCACCGCGAATTGTGCCAACATCGGAAGTTAGCGGCTCGGTGCCGCCAACCAATTTTTTTACAATTCCTACCGCCTGATTACCAGATAATACCATAGCCACTACCGGCCCGGAAGTCATAAACTTCACCAAAGCGCGCACGATATCTTTCCCGTATTCCACGGCCGGTTTGTCTGCCGGTAAACCCGCGGCCTGGCGATCGGCAACGGTTCGTTCACCCTTTTGGGCAAACCAAGCCTCGTCTTTATTGTAATGGGTCCAGCATTGTTCTTCGGTGGGAAGAACCATTTTTAAACCAACGATTTTTAAACCAACGCGCTCAACGCGTTTAATAATCTCGCCGACTAAAGCGCGCTGAACGCCATCTGGTTTGATCATGACAAAAGTTGTTTCTTTGGAAGGATGGGACATATAATTTAAGATTTATGATTTAAGATTTGTAAGACAACAATTGATTTGGGGTAATGATAGTACAAAATGCTTAAAAAGTCAACATCTCACTACCAAATTTAACACAGCTAGCACATCACGCAAAAACGAAAACTGACTTTACCTTCCGCTCTTTTTAATTCCACAATTAGTCCAGCGGTAATTAATGATTTGTTTGTGATATTTCTGCTGTAACAATAGGCCCGGATGGCTTTTGCCAGTTTTCTTTTTTGAAAATATGAAATAGCGTCATCATGGGCGAAATCACTGCCGGTTCTGGTTTTCACTTCAATAAAATAATAATCATCGCCTTTGGCGGCGATGACGTCTATTTCACCCAGAGTCGTATGGTAATTGCGTTCAATGACTTTAAACCCGTGCCGCTCTAAAAACTTGCACGCTTCGTTTTCTCCCCAATCACCCAAGTCTTTATTACGCCTGGACATAGCTTAATTTCTTTTTGGCAAATATTTTTCCACATTGGCGCGTCTGGCTTCTTCGGCTTTAATTTCGGGAATTCTTTTTAAAGTGTAGCGCGCCAAACGATAGACCCCAAACACCACCACTGCCAGCCACAGCAACAGCCAAAACCGCCAGGCTAAAAAAACAATTCTTTCCTGACGAAAAAACATCCAAAGCAATCCTAAAAAACCCATGGTAATGCCCAAGCTACCGGCTCTCTTTAAGATTAATCTGCTGGATTTACCACTTTGATATTGAGATAAAATTTTAAAAATCAAACCCGCGACTATAAATAATAAAAACCCGCCGATTAGCAACCAAAGAACCGGGCCGCGCGCGGTGAAGGGTTGAGAAAACCAATAATCTAAGTAAAACAAATTTTGTATATACATAACAATTAAACCTTTTCAAAAATTAACGAATAATGATATTCTCCGACATCAACTTTATCCACAAATTTTAAATTATCCTGCGCGGCTAGGCGCATCAATTCATCCGGACTTAACATCGACCCCTCGACCGGGCCCAACATTCCCAGTTTTTTCGCCCAATCAACTACCACCAGATAGCCGCCTTTTTTTAACATGCGCGTCGCTTCTTTGATGGCGCCGACTTTGTTCTTTAATTGAAATAATACATTAACATAAAAGCAAGCGTCAAGAGAGTTGTCCGGTATGGGAGTTCTGCCGGGCAATTCAATATCTGACCAAACTGTTTGGATGTTATCGTAGCCTTCGCTCCGGGCCATGCTTTTGATGCTTTCCAAAATATTTTTTACCACATCTACGGCATAGACGATGCCCTTGTCGCCCACTATTTTAACAGCCGGAAAAACAAAATGCCCGGTGCGACCGCAACCCAAATCGGCCACCCTTTTTCCTGCGGATAGGGATATCTTTTCAAATATCTTATACGGATCAATTAAAGCGGTGCCGGCATGCGACATAAACTAAAAAATTTCTAATTTCTAATTACCGGACGAAAATTTTTCCAACGGTTCCAACTAAAAATCCCTCTATCATGTTAGTTATTGCCAAAAATCCAAAAAATATAAAAACAATGCCGATCAGTTTATACATTAAACGGGTACCGCCATTGCTTCCCAAATGTTCTTCAGCCCAAGCATTGGTGCCAAAATTTTGAATAAACCATTCGGTTTTGAGAATTAAAAATACACCCACTAGAACCATTATGATGCCGATGATATAGCGCATATGATTTCGTCAAAGAAATCATCCCGACACACAGTCGGGATAAACTCATTTAAATTACTCTTAAATTTTACCATTTTTTATAAAAAAAGAGAAGCCTGCCTACCGGCAGGCCTAAAAATTTAATACAAATTAAAGAATCTTCATGGTTAGAAACAGGGCGAATCGATGATTAGATTCAGGTTGGCCGACATCGTCGCCAGGTCGCTCGAGAGGGGCAGGGCCGTTGGCGGCATGCTCGTCGCGGAGGTACAGGCATCCCACTCATTAAAGTATATCGAATGGGTCATCACGGCGAGGATGGTGCCACTGGCGGCCACTTCACTGCAAACCAGCGCCTCATCCACTCCACTGACGGCATTGTAACTGTAGAATAAAACTGTCGATTCGTCACCGATGACGATGATGAACCGAAGCGCATCGGAACGTAACCCGAGCTCGACATCGAACGAACCATTGGCGACGAGATGGACTGCGTAATGCAATGGCTCGATGCCCGATCCGTTGGTGTCCAGTCCGGCAACGACGGCGTTGAACATCAGGTAGTCAGTGAGCGACTGGTCGACCGAGACACCGTCGGGGTCGGAACTGTCAGTCGGGTCAACGAGGCCGAATAGGATATTTGGATTCGCGCCGATATACATCGTCCAGCTCTGGACGGCATCCTTAATGGCGGCAATCCTTTCCCACATTGAGCCAGAACGGTCGATGATGAAGACGATGTCGGCGGTCATAGATATTATTTTCGGAACGCACATCCCGTGTGCCCAGGTGTTGTCGGCGCAGGTGTCGCAGTCGTTGTCCAGCCCGTCACAGTTTAGGAGGCCATTTTCCGCCACCGGCCCCTGCTCGCCTTGACAGAGCGTCCAGCTACCAGCAACGCAAGTCTTTAAACCAACGCTACAAATGCCGATGTCGGCTGTTGCCGGCGGACCGGAATAGCAGTTTTCAATGAGATTTCCGCCGTCCGGCAGTTCGTCGGTCAGACCATCACAGTTATTGTCCAAAAGATCACAAATCTCGGGATGGTCACAGTCGGGCGCTGTGCAATACCCGTCAACGCAGACCTTCCGTGAATCATCACACAAAATTTCTTCAATTTCGTTACAAGATTCGCCGAATGGGTCCGGCGTCAAACACAAGCCGGTTCCGTTGTCGCAGACAGCCGGCTTTTTGCAGGCATCCGCCGAAACAGTATTGCCATCATTGCTACGGCAAAGGCACCTGAAATCGACACAATCGTTCGTGCCCTCACCACAAACATAGCCGCAAGATCCACAGTTCGCGGGATCGGTAGCCAAGGAGACGCAAATGCCCCCGCAATTGTACAACATCGCGCAGTCAATGTCTTCCTCATCATCCTCTTGGGGACGACTCGGTCCACAGGCAATAAAGAGGATATGGGCCAAAATAACACCAAACGTAAACCGATGTTGCAACATCTCTCTACCTCCTTCGTAAAAGGTGTAAATGTATTTTAGGGTACTCTTCTCCTTACTGTCAAGTGAAGCAGGTGATCGCATTTATTGACGAAACACGAACTTATTTGATATATTTGTAATATCCTCCACCCAACAAACGAAAAAGGAGCTCAAGATGAGCGACGACAAAAAACCAGAGAAAAGAGAGCCGGCAAAACCGCTGAAAGATCCGGAGGTTTATGTCAATGTTACTCCAAAAGATAGCAAAAATCCGGAACATAAAGAGGCGGCTAAAAAAGTGCAAAAAAAGTTGGAAGAAAAAGTAAAACAAGCTGTTGAGGAAAACAAGCCGGGCGGCCAAGAAAAACAATTTAAGGCGGTGGAAAAAGAAACAAAGAAGGCGGGAGAAGGCACCGACAAAAATGAAATTGAAAAAATTAAGGTGCGCGTAGCTGGTAAAGATGAAGATGGCGACGTAATCGACCGAGGATGGGGGGTAACCCCCAAAGAAGATAAATCCGCGGCGAAGCTCTTTAAATTTTTATCGTAATTAGAGGTACAAGCTCCAGCAATGGAGCTTGGTTTTTTGGTGCGCGGGAGAGGATTTGAACCTCCATGCCCTTGCGAGCGCAGCCACCTCAAGGCTGTGCGGCTACCGTTACGCCACCCGCGCGTCAATCAAAACTTCCGATCTCTGCCCACGATCATTTCCACCTTACTGTGCGCTAATTTAATTTTTACTTTTATTTCTTTGGATAACTTACCGTCCGCCTCTACGGCAAACGGCTCCTTGCCGGTAATAATCATTTCTTCAAACGGAAAAATACTCGGTTCTTCATAGTTATAACCCCACCAGCCGCTCTTTGTCAATGGGCGGATAAAGGCTTCCAATTTCCCGTCTTGCGGATGCACCACGCGCTGTTCTCTGTCTTTTTTATCTCTTTTCCAAAAAAATGGCTGGAGATTGCAAACTATAACTTCCATTTTATCGACGGCTGTTACCTTAAATCTTTCATCGTAAATAACTTCCAACTTTGCCGGCATGACGCGTAATTGAGAAACAAAATAGCGATTGTTCATCCAGCCTACATCCAAAAATTCTTTACGGCGGCGCGACAAAACCGTGCACGCGGGCACGCCCACCGGAATACCTAAAACTTCGGCAATGGTGTTGTTGGGACCAACCGGCAAAAAACCAAATGCGCAGTCACAAGTAGCGCTACGGGAAAGTATTTGGCCAAAAGTGGCGTCGTTGCCCACGATAACAATCGTTTTGGCGCCACGTTTAATTTCGTCTTCAATGACGGCTTTGGAGTCGGTATAATTTTGTAAACGTAAAATTTTACCGGCTATGCCATAATCAGTGAGGATGACTTCCATTGAATGGATGGTGGAAAGAAAGTTTTTTTGACGTAAAAAATTGTCGTAGATATAAACATACATACCAAGAAAATACCCAAATTTCTAATTTCTAACTAACCGGCAAATTGCGGCGCGGCATCCTCGGCCTTTCTAAAAGTTTTTGTTTTTACGGATTTTTCGCCGACTTCTATGCCCGGCATGGTGATTTTGCCATATATTAGGGCGCCTGATTCAATTTTTAAATTCTTAACATCTATGTCACCGACAACTCTGGAGGTGGAAACTAATTCCAAAGATTCTTTTATTTTCATGCTTCCTCTCACTTCACCGGCGATAGTGGCGCTACCCGCCCGCACATTGGCAAAAATTTTTGCGCCCATTTCCACGGTTAAATGCTTGCTGGTAAAAACGCTTCCCGAAACCGTTCCTTTTACCACAATATTTCCTTCGGAAGCAAAATCACCCTCCACGTTCACGGAAGGACCGACTACGGTTTCTACTTCATCCTGAACGTGTTGGTGTGAACGTTCGCTCACTTCCGGTTCGTTATTTTCTTCGGCAATTTTTGGAACAGGCCTTTGGAAAATCATATTAGAGATAACTTAGACCCCGCTTAGCGAGGCGAGTGAATGAAATTGATATTTATATTATACACCCTTTTTTTAAAAAAACCAATTACGGCGCTAATGGCGCCACGTGTACTGATGGAGTCCTTTTGGGACTGAATGGAATCCAAAAACCAAACTCGCTTCCCTTGCCCAAGCCATCGCTACGCGCCCAAACACGCCCATTGTGCGCTTCAATAAATTTGCGACAAACATATAAGCCCAGCCCCGTGCCGGTGACAGCGACAACCTTTACATTATCTCCGCGATAAAATTTCTGATAAAAATTAACCTCATCTTGCTTGGCAAATCCGATGCCTTGATCGGCAACGCGCACTGCCACGCCATTATCTTCTTTATCAAACATTACTTTGACAATTCCTTTGTCGCTATATTTTACAGCGTTATCTATAAAATTAAATATTACATGATGAATTTTTTCTTGATCGCAATAAACATTGACTATTCTTTTTGGACACGCCCATTTAATTTTCATTTTTTTCTGCTCAGCTTTTATCTTAAGATCATTCATCGCGCTATCTATTAAATCGCAGATATTAACCATAGTAAACTCATACTTAGCCCGCCCTTGTTCGATGCGGGTGATATCCAAAAATTCGTCTACCAACTTTACCAGATGCTCGTTGTTAATATCCATTTTATTTAAAACCCCCACCACCGCTTTATCTACTTTGCCATAACCACCATCTTTAATAAGTTCTATGTACCCTTTAAAAATCGACAGGGGGGTGCGCAATTGATGCGAGGCGATAGAGATAAACTCGGTTTTTTGTTTATCCACTTCTCGCAAACGAATATTGGCCTCTTCAAGGGACTGGGCTAATTTAGTAATTTCTTCGCGCCGTTTTACTTCATTATGAACGCTTCGAATCAACAAATATGAAACCGCCAATACCGCTACTACCACAAAGATGTTTATCATAAACTGTTTGTATGAATCAGACAGAATAAGCTGTAAAATTAAGAAAAAATTTAAAATTAGAATAAAACCTTCGGTAGCAATAACTTTAATGTCCAGCAACTTGTGCTTGAGAATGGCGTAGGTGGTAAAGACCGCTACAATGGTTGAAAAAAACTGACCTAGCCAATTTAGTTCAAAATATCCGAACCACGGCAAAATAAGATTAGTGGTCATAGCCAAATTGGCGGCAAAAAAATACCCGATAAGAATAGACAAAATTTGACTGCGCGCCGCTCCCGCTGAACGACGCATTTTTTTAAACAAATTAACAAAACCTAACAAGAAAAATATACTAATATGCGAAGAATAAACCGCATACAAAGGACCCCACAAAATTATATCTTCGCCTTTATCCACAATAGTTACCCCTCTAATCATCAATGTGGGATGAAAAACAAGAAGCGCGATTAATATATTTTCTATCAGAAGCCCCAACTGGATCCAGAGAGAAATTTTTTTGTCATCTGGAAATACGCAGGTAAACAAAAAAAAGCTTGTGGAAGTGAACGAAGCCATGACATAAAGAAGCCGCGCCCACAATATCACTTCTCCAAAAAGATGACTGCGATAAAAAACTATTGGCAAAACCCACCCGGCGATGGCCAAAATAGCCACTGAATATGCCTTCCCCCCGGGAGTTTTGCGGCCATAACGATACAATAGCCACAACAAAACAGCGTGAATAATAAGCGAAACTGCGACTATAATATTGCGGAAGTCAAATTCAAACATAATAAGGTATTATATACTTTTGTTGTTAAAAAACAAAGCATTCAAAATTTTTTGAATGCTTTTAAGAAAAAATTACGAATAATCGGGATGAACCTCCAGCCGGGCTTTGAAACCCAATTCTTCAGCCGCGCGATTGAACGCTTCTTGACTCTCTATAACTTGAGAGCCGCCAAGTTTTACAACCAATGCTTCCAATAAACAACCCGGAACATCATCGCGCTTAAAATCAGGCAGGCGTGGAAACATAGACACCGAACCGTCTGCAACTGTAATTTTGAACACGGGCACACCCCGATCAATAAACAATTTACGAATCTGTTTACTCATCATAGGGTGGGTGTCGTCGGCCACGATGGCGCCGAGATTAAGATGGCGCGCCACCTCTTCAATATCGTCTCCTTTGGCAGTAAGCACTACCACCACATTTGCTTCCCCCAAAGAGCGAGGATTGTTAGTGTATACGACATTACCAGCTTCTTCATCTTTGAAACGAGGATCAAAAGCGATAACTCGTCTATGATCCTCGGCCAGTACGCGAACTACTTCTGAACCAGTATGACCAGCGCCTCCGGCCACAGCCACACATAACTGCGTGGGCGAATTAACTCCCGAAGTAATCTCGCGAACCGCTTGCCGAACCACAAAACATGTTCCGCGCCTGCCGCCAATAAACGGTTGTTGCGGAAGGACCCCAGAACTACGCGCCAACCATCCAGGCATTTGGCCAGCCAAAGCAATCGCTCCAACTTGAGGAAAACGTCGCCGCACTTCATCGGTCACTGTGACTGCGAGCGTGGCGGAAGCGTTAAACTCTTCCATGCTTTTGGTAGAGGCCAAAATCAGGCCGCGCAATTTCTTTCCGTTCTTGCGGTAACTGATAAATCCAATCAGCCCCAGCAAACCTCTGCGACGCTCTGTTCTTTCGGACCAGCAAGCTCGCTTGTGGCGTTCTTGACCGTAGACCAAGAAAATGAAATCCGGTTTGTAAAAGAAACGGATTACCCGCTTCCACAAGAACTCCAACACGACGAGCGCGATCTGCCGACTCTTGTTCCAGAGCCAAATCTTCCATCTGGGACGCTTTTTTTGAATTTTCATAATCCTCTCTTCCCCGGGTGACAATACTACATCTCTTCCATTGAATCAATAGTAAGTAAATTTAAAGCGTTTTCTAAAACATTTTTTACAGCTCCGCACAATTGCACTCTGGCCGCAATCAAATTATTATTTTCGGCGTTTAATACACTATGTTTATTATAAAAATTATTGAATTGCTGGGCCAAATCAAAACAGTAGCGGGTAATCGTTGACGGATTATAATCTCGCAGAGCTTCGGATACTATTTCTTCGTATTGGGCTAAGAATAATAATAATTGTTTTTCCTCCGGTTTGTCCAATAAATTGTATTTGACTTTAGACTTTTGACTTTTAACTTTAGACTTGGCGAGAATGCTGTTTATTCTCGCCACTACATATAAAATATAAGGCCCGGTAAACCCGTCAAAGGCCGTGGCCTCTTTGGTGTCAAAAGTAATATTTTTTGCCGCTTCATGTTTTAACATATCAAATTTTAAAGCGGCCATAGTAAGAATATGCGCGGTTTCGTTTATTTTCTTCTCACTCCAGTCTGTATGTCTTTGCGCTGATTCCATTTTTAATTTTTCATAAACTTCATCATGCAAATCTTCATATAAAATTACATTGCCCAGCCGGGAGGACATTTTTCCTTCTTTAAGATTTACTAAGCCATAACCAATATGCGTCAGTTTATTTTTGAAACCGATTATTTCTAAAATTTTATAAAGTTGCTTAAAATAAAAATTTTGTTCAGTACCGGTTACCACGATGCTTTCATCCGCGTTAAATTTTTTAAATTTGGCCACTGCCAAAGGCAAGTCGCTGGTCAAATACAAGCCGGCGCCATTTGATTTCCGCAACATGGCGACATCAAGATTATATTTGTTTAAATTCACAATCACAGCTCCACCCTCGCCAATTTCAGCCACGCCTTTTAACAAAAGATCATCCGTCATTTTTTGACCTCTACCCTTTAAATCTTTTTCATAAAACACGGCTGAGTGCCGCACACCTAATTGTTTAAATATTTTTTCAAATTTTTCTATGCTCCACTCTCGGGTTTCCATAAACAAAGGCCATAATTCAGGGTCATGTTCTTCTAATTTTTTCTGAATCTCGGCTACTTCTTTGCCAAACTCCGGATTGTCTCTAACCTGCTGGCTGGCTTCGGCATAAATGTCTCCCAGCCATTTTTGTTTATTGGCCGGAGGTTTTTCATTTTTATGAAATTTTAACAGACCCCACAAGCATTTGACCACATGATTGCCAAAATCATTCAAATAATTTACCGGATAAACTTTATAACCATTTTTTTCGTAAAGCCGAACCAGCGTATTACCAATAGCGACATTGCGGAAATGGCCGATATGAAATTCTTTGTGCGTGTTGTTGGATGGATATTCAATTAAAACTTTTTTGCCTTTGCCGGATTTATTGTCGCCATATTTATCTTTTTGTTTATCTATCTGCCTTAACACGAATTCTGCCATCTCCACGGCGTTTAAATAAAAATTTACATACGGCCCTACCGCTTCTGTTCTTTTTACCAGCTTTGATTTCTTAGTTTGTATTTTTTCTTTTATCTTATCGGCCGCCTCTTTTGGATTTATCTTCCATTCTTTGGCAACATTAAAGCAGGCAAAGGCAATATCCCCCATCTCCGGATTGGGAGGGGTTGTTAATTCTATTTGGCCTTTTACGCCTGCAACAGCCAGAAGGTTTTTAATTTCTTTTTTGACTTCCTGCATACTTACTTTATCTTCACAAAAAATCTGCTCCCTTTTTGCACCACATCTCCGGATTTAACTTGCTCGTCAATTGATTCCACTTTTTTATCGTTTATTTTTACACCGCCTTGCGCAATTACCTGGCGCGCTTCGGATGTGCTTTTGCAAATTTTTGATTCTACCAAAACGGTAATTATATCCATGGCGCTTGGTTTTAATTCGGCAATTTCATCCGGTGTTTCTTTTTTACTGAAGGTATGAACAAAATAATTCCGAGCTACTTGCGCCGCTTTTTCTCCCAAAAAAGTTTTGGTTATTTCCGTCGCCAGCGCCAACTTATATTTCATCGGCTCCCTTTTAATTTCATCGTCCGACGGCACGGCAGCGCGCGCGCACAATTCAAAGCCATTTTTTATCATATCATCAGACCAACTCATCACTTTGCCAAACATATCTTCTGGTGAATCCGAAAAGGCCACCATATTACCTTCGGTCTTGCCCATTTTTTTACCGCTGGCATCAACCAATAATTTTGTAGTCAAAACAAATTTTTCTTTGTTATTATAAATTTTTTGTAAGTCCCGACCAACCAACATGTTAAATGTTTGATCGTTTCCACCCACTTCTCCATCCACATCCATAGCTACGCTGTCGTAGCCTTGCATAAGCGGATACAAAAATTCGTGAAGATAAATTGGTTTTTCCTCCGCTCGCCGTTTTTCGAACATGTCACGCTCAAGCAATTGATCAATTGTGATGTTAGATGATAATTCCAACATGTCCCCCATATGCATTTTTGCCAGCCATTTGCTGTTGTATTTTACTTCAACTTTATTTGCACCTTTAAAATTAAGAATGCTTGCGGCCTGCTTCTGATAATTTTTGCAATTTTCTAAAACTTGTTTGCGGGTTAATTTTTGTCTAGCCGAAATCTTATCTGTTGGGTCGCCAATCATACCGGTAAAATCACCGATAAGCATAATTACTTTGTGACCCAAATCCTGAAACTGACGAAGTTTAAGCATGGTGATTCCATGACCAATATGCAAAGTCGGCGCAGTTGGGTCGTAACCGGTGTAGAGAGTCAGTTGTTTCCCTGATTTCAATTGCGCTTCCAAAAATTCCTTTTTAGGATAAATATTCTCTACTCCTCTGGTTAATAATTCCTCTATTTTTTGCTGGTCGGTATTAATTTTCATATATTTTTTAATTGTTCTTTTAATTTATTTAATTTATCTTGCGCGTCGCTTAATTTATCCTGTTCTTTCTTTATAATTTCTTTAGGCGCGTTCTTGACAAATTCTTTATTGGCCAGTTTAATTTCTAAATTTCTTGTATATTTCTTAATTTCTCCAATCTCTTTTTCCAGTCTAGTTTTTTCCTTAACCGTGTCTACCGCGCCGATAAAATCTATAAACACTTCCCCCCACGGCTCTACCACAACAAGAGAGTTGTCTGGTTTTTCTGCTTTTTGAACAATTTCCAATTTTTCCAATCTTGCCAACCACTTAATCACGGCTATGTTTTTTTTTAAAAAGTTTTCATTTTTTCCAGCGCTGATAAGAATGTTAATCTTTTTTACTTGGTCAATCCCCTTATTTGCTTTTGCATGATTTATACTAAATACTAATGGCCTTATGACACCATCAACTTCACTACCATTAGTAATAGCTTTTATAATAATCTGATGGTCTGAAACAGGAAATTTTTCAATCATCAACATACTTTCTTTACCATACACTTCTTCCCAAATCGTTTCTGTCACAAATGGCATATAGGGATGCCAAAGTTTCAAAATCGTATTTAAAATATAATTTAATATTTCTGATTTATCACCTTCTGCCTTTGCGGATTCAAGATAAAAGTCTGCCAAATCGCCCCAAGTAAAATCACGGAGCTGTTCCCCCGCCATCGAAAAATTAAAATTTTCAATATTTTTTGATACTTCTTTTATAATTGAATGTAAACGACCCAATACCCACCAATCTGTCATGGTTTTTAATTTAGGAATATTCACATCAATCTTCGGCTCATCAATATTCATCAACATAAACCGGGAAATGTTCCACAGCTTGTTGGTGAAATTTCTAAAGCCAGCGATTTTTTCTTCGGATAATTTCATGTCATTGCCCGGAGTATTGCCTGCCAGCAAAGATAAGCGTGTGGCATCGGTACCATATTTGGCAATCATGTCCAATGGATCAATAACATTTCCCAGCGATTTGCTCATTTTTCTGCCCTGTTCGTCGCGCACCAAACCGTGCAGGTAAACGGTTTTAAAAGGAATATCTCCTAAAACATAGGTGGTCATAAGTATCATTCTGGCCACCCAAAAAAATAAAATATCATAGCCGGTTTCCATTACACTTGTGGGGTGATAATTTTTTAGATCTTTGGCCTTAAAATTTGGGTATCCCAACGTAGAAAAAGTCCAAAGCCCGGAAGAAAACCAGGTATCCAAAGTATCTGGATCCTGAGTCCAACCGTCTTCATCTGGCGCTTCTACATCTACCCAAATCTTTTCGTCTTTATACCAAACTGGGACTTGATGCCCAAACCAAATCTGGCGACTGATACACCAATCACGCAGATTATCTATCCAGTGAAAATATGTTTTTTCAAAATGATCGGGGATTATGGCTATTTGTTTTTTCTTTACTACGGTTTGCATTAATTGTTTAAGCGTAACTTTGGCGCCTTTTTTTATTCCCAATTTATTTTCTCCTATCTCAAACGATACTTCCACCCCAACAAACCATTGTAGTTTTGGCAGCGGCTCAATTACATCGCCAAAGCGATCAGAAGTACCGACGTTTTGCACGATATCTTCTTCTTTTTCCAGTAAATTATTTTTCCTTAAATACTCTACAAATTTTTCTCGCGCTTCCAACACCGACATTCCGGCGTATTTTCCAGCCGCAGCTGTCATTTTTCCATCTTCACCAATTACTTGAATAAGACCAATATCATTACCGGCCGCCTTTTGTTTTTGGTACATCCCAAAATCCACAGCGCTATGCGCTGGCGTTACCCCCAAAGCGCCGGTACCAAATTCCGGATCTACGCTTTCATCTGATATAATTGTTATCTGAATAAAACCAGCCGCACCTATGTCTATTTCAAATTTCTTACCAATATATTTTTTATAGCGTTTATCTTTTGGATTTACGGCCACGGCGGTATCACCCAACTTGGTTTCCGGTCTAGTCGTGGCAATAGTAATCGGAAAATCTTTACTATATTTAAAATAATATAATTTACCGGGACGTTCTACGTGCACTAATTCATCATCACTAACTGTGGATTGCCCTTTCACCGACCAATTGATGACCCGATAGCCTCTATAGATTAAACCGTCTTCATACATTTTTTTAAACACGGTGCGTACCGCCAAATTTCTTTCAGGATCCAATGTATACGCTATTCTTTTCCAATCCAAAGATGCGCCTATTTTTTTACACTGATTTATAATGGTATCCTGGCTCTCTTTAGCAAATTTCTCTACCCGTTTTAAAAATTCATCCCTGCCCAAATCATACTTGGTCTTGCCTTCTTTTTCCATCAATAATTTTTCCACCTTTGCTTGCGTGGCAATGGCCGCGTGGTCGGTACCGGGAACCCACAAAGTACGATCGCCTTTCATGCGGTGGTAACGAACCATTACATCTTCTATGGCGAGCATGACCGCATGGCCCATATGTAAATTACCGGTCACATTTGGCGGGGGTAAAACAATAGAAAATGGCTCCGCATTCTTCTTGGTTACGCCTTTGGCAACGCAAACATCAGGGTTAAATAACCCTGATTCTTCCCATTTTTTATAAATCTCATCTTCGTAATTTTTCGGCTCGTAGGCCTTGGACAGTTCGCGCATATACCCAAATATTATAGTAAAGTTAAGCAAATAAATCAAATTGGATAGCCGGCTATCAACAGTTGACAGTACTCAATATTACTGATAAGATGAACTGTTCTGAGAATTAACCTAATTTTAGACAAAATGTCCCTTAATGAAACTCAACAATTCCGCCAACTCCTAGAAAAGAGCCGGCATATCTTGCTGGTTTTAAATTCCGTCCAGAATACAGATTCTGTCTGCGGAGCCGTGGCCTGGAAAAAATGGCTGGAAAAACAACATAAACAAGTTGATATTATTGCCGATAATTTTGTTTTACCGAAAAATTTAAAGTTTATGGTTGGCGCGGAAGAAATCCAGCCGCAGATATCTCATTTGCAAAAATTTATCGTGAAGATAGATGTGACCAATATAAAAATTGATACCTTAAGCTACGATATTAAAGATAACTGGCTGTCCATTTATTTAACTCCCAAACAAGGAATTATTACCAAAAACGATCTGCGCACCGCGCAATCAGGCATGAAATACGACTTAATCATTACCATAAACGCCCAAGATTTGGAATCATTGGGAAAAATATTTTTCAATAATACGGACCTGTTTTACAAAGTTCCCATAATCAATTTTGACAATCATCCGGGCAACGAACATTTCGGACAGGTTAATTTTGTGGAACTTACTGCCACTTCCATTTCCGAAACTATTTATAAAACCCTGGCGCAATTGGCGCAATCGTATATTGACGCGGATATCGCCACCGCTCTACTGACAGGCATGATCAGCCAAACGCAAAGTTTTAAAACTACTAATGTTACACCTCACACTCTTAACATCGCCAGCCAACTGATGAATCTGGGCGCGGACAGAGAAAAAGTTGTTAAACATCTTTACAGAACAAAATCAATTTCATCTTTGAGGATTTGGGGGGAAGCTTTAACCCATATGGAAAGCGACCCAAACCTGGGGCTGGTGTGGACCACCATTACCCGAGAAGATTTTGCCCGCGCCGGAGCCACCGAAGACGAGTTAAAGGAATTAATAGATGAGCTAGTAAACAACTCTCCGGAAGCAAAACTAATTTTATTGTTGTACGAAAACACCCGCGGAGAAAACAAAGTGCATGGCTTTCTTTCCGTAGACAAACATCGCGACGCCAAAATGCTTTTACAGTCTTTCCAGCCGGAAGGAAACAAAAAAACCGCCTCATTTACTATGGTTAACAAAACAATTAAAGAAGTTGAACTGGAAGTGGTGGGGAAAATTAAAAAGATTCTGGGCGGAAAAGTTTAAATTACTTACTCCTTCCATAACCACCACTCCTCCAACAACTCATTGGTATTTTTCTTAGCATTTCCATGACCAAGCAACCCCAAATAAGATTGTAAAGTTTCTTTGGTTGGATGGTCTTTTATGCGCGCAAACATTCTACCTTTGGTGGTGGCTCTTAAAATCCGATGGGCGGGAAAATTCACCCAACCTAAAAAATCAACACCAGAAGCTACGGTGTTCAAAAATAACTTATTGGGATGCAAGAAAAGTTTAAGGTTTGTTTGTAAAAATTCTTGTATTTGAGGGATAAACTTTTCCAACAAACTTTTATCAGCAGATAAAAAAATAAAATCATCGGCATAGCGCGCGTAATGTTTTGCTTTTAGTTTGTGTTTTACCCATTGATCAAAGCGGTTCATATATACATTGGCAAATAACTGCGAGGTAAGATTGCCCAGTGGCAGGCCGTATCCCCTCCTTTCCAAGGAGGGGTAGGGGTGGTTGCCGTTGCTTGCGACAGGCATGGTCTCAAAACTCTCAATAATATTTTGTAAAAGCCAGATTATATCTTGATCTGAAATATACGATCGCAAAATCAACAGTAGTGTTTGGTGATCAATGCTGGCAAAAAATTTGCGAATATCACATTTTAAAACCCAGCAAGTGCGGGCATGGTTTTTACTAACTTGATTAGCCAATGCACGAAAACGGTTGATGGCTTTGTGCGTGCCCTTATCGTTTCGGCAGGAATATGAATCAGCAATAAAAGTATTGTCAAAAAATGGATACAAAATTCTGTATACCGCATGATGCAACAATCTATCCCGCACGCTCGCTTTGTGGATATGCCGACGCTTTGGGTCGTTTATATAAAAACTTTCATAGCCACCATGACTATAGGCGCGATTGACTAAATCCGTATGCAGTTCTACAATATTATCCATTAAGTTGCGCGCAAAAATTTGCACATCAATTTTTTTCTTTTTGCCAATAATAAACTCCTGCCAGGCCAAACACAAATTTTCTAATGAAATAATATCATTATATTTATGAACCAATTGAAT
>ERZ1292623.842-Hain-H51-01um-R1-842-length-31243-cov-13_pt1 | contig 31243 bp, 43 predicted proteins | sample MGYA00564398_ERZ1292623 | MGnify/ENA primary metagenome ERZ1292623 (study PRJEB36523, sample SAMEA6512633) | groundwater metagenome | collected 2019-01-07 | study: AquaDiva: Metagenomics assemblies of 32 groundwater samples
CCCGGCAAGCCACTAAAATCTTTTTTATTTCCTCCCATTCTTCTTTCATTTCGGCGGTTTGCTGCATCTCCTGAACCTCTTCAATCGTCATTTTATTCATTTTTCCTCACCTCCTTCCTTTCTACCCCAAATAGGGGTTATAAAGAAGGGATTCACAATTTATTATTCTTTCGGTAATTTTCTTCCAAGTTCATGTAACACACCTTCAAATACAGTTTGATTCAATGCACTTCTACCAACCGCTCCTTGTTCGGTTGGGTAGATTCTAAAAAATTTATTACTTGTATCTATCAAATTCCAAATACGTTTATTTGTCATAGTAGCTTTTCGAGAAATTTCATCTTCTTTAATTTGTTTAATCGTTGAATCTACTGTATCTTTAATACCAACTCGAATCATTTTCCCGGAATCACTTTGGACTACCATTACACCTATCACTGTACTCATCGCTCTCACCTCCTTCCTTTCTTTGTTTCTTCAGGCAAGAACTCCATTGCCCGAAGAATATTGCATTCTCCGCACCTACATTCTGTGGAATGCTCTGTCTCGTCGGGCACCCACGACGGGTGCCCATCCCCACATTCCCCCATGTGACATCCGTCACATGAAGGGTCAAAATTCATCTCGTAATGCCCCTTCTTCATCTTATTCACCTCCTTTCCAAACTTCTCATTATAATTATAGAGGAATTTTATAAAGAAATCAAGTCTTTTTTTTAAAAAATATAAAATTTATTATGTAATAAAATCAACGAGTTATACAGTTTTAGGGATTTTTCAAAAAAAAACCTGTTTATTTAGACCTGTTTTTAATAACCCCCCTTTGATAAAAACAAATTTTCATATATAATATAGGTAGATAGGAAAGTTGGTGGGGTAGAGGAATCCCTATCTGAAATGGTTGTTTCCGCATATGTACAGCCGTTTCTGGTTCCCCTCACCCCATCAATCCTTCACATATGTAGAGATCTGCATTTAATAAGGAACAACCATTGTGATTATGCCTTTTGGGAAACATGAAGGCGATTTCATTTCTTATATCTTCCAAAATGACCCTCAATATCTTTACTGGCTTGTAACTCAGCAGTGGATGGAAGAGAAGTTCCCTCGTTTATTACATCAAATTGAAGAGATTCTTGGTATAGAACAAGAGGAAGTAAAAGCTGATCTAAGCAGAAGTGTGGAGTTGGTAAAAGAGCGGATCTTTGAGGCCCTCACCTACAGGGGATTCTTAGAGGGTGAAGCCAAGCAGATGATTGATCGGCTTATAAATAATTATAAACCAAACATAGGAGGAGGTGAAGAAAAATGACAAATGAATTCCGTGAAGATACTGAAGAAAGTTTTGAGTTAGCAAGATGTTTATTTGACCCCTTGATGGTCAATCGCGGTCTAATGGAAGAGTATGGATTATGTGCAGCAGTGCTTATAGCAGAACTGTTGGAAGAGGAAGATAGGATGTTAAAAAAGAAGAAGGAGGGTTGGTTTAGCACCTCCCAGTTCATTCTTAGAAAATCCGTTGGACTCACCAGTGAAGAACAGGAGACGAGTATGGAACAAATTCAACAAAGAGGTGTCCTACAATATAGAAAGGAGGGGGATGAATGGATAGTGAAGATCAATCACAAGACCCTGGCGGAGCAGGTACTAAAAGAACGCTTCTCACGATATCTGAAATAGAGGATAAGTTCAAAATCGCTCTTACTCAGGAAGAAATGGATACGCTATGTGAAGAGGTATTCGCAAATAATAATTTCTTGAAAGTATCAAAACGTCTCCTTGCACAGTACTCGGTGCTGGATGGTATTTATATATCCTATCTACTTGAGCAGTATTTCTGGTGGAAGGAGAACGGGAAGGTGGGTAAAGATGGGTGGTTTTACCTAACACGTCCTCATGTCAAGAGCATCACCACCATAGGAGAAACTGCACAGGACAGGATAACGAGAGATTTAATAAGAGAAGGAATTCTTGAGTGCCAGACCCGTAGAGTTGGCAGGAAAAAGGAGAGGCATTATCACAGGCCCAACACTCGGACACTGACGAAAGGTTACCTTAAGTGGGACATCCATGAACCATCTATTGGTGACCTACGGAGGGAATATCATGAGACCAAGGATTTTGACCCCCTGTGTAAAAAAATCTTCAGAGAACAGGAGTTCGTAAAGGTCAGCAAACGAGCAATTAAACCTCTTGGAGCCATGGCTGGGCTATTTCTCTCTTATTTACTCGATCAGTACTTTGGCCTGAAGGAGAAAGGGAAGATAGATGAGGATAGGTGGTTTTATCTGGACGCCGAAAAAGTACAGCAGAATATACAAATATCAGAACCAACTCAGATTACTGTAGCCAAAGAGCTAACGAGGCTTGGAATAGTGGAAACCAAGGTGCAATTTGTTACCAAAGAGTCAGATGGTAGTAGAGAGGAAAGTAAGTGCTTCAAAGTGTCAACACAAAGGCTTATTGAATTATATATCCAGTGGTTCAGAGAATCTCCTGATGAACTTAAGCTCTGGAGGCATGAGGGATGGATGTCCTATGAGGAACAGGAATGGGAAGAACGGCAAAAAGAAATGGAAGAATCTCAGGAAGGTGGGGGGGTTGCAGGGTTAATCAGAAAGCGTTTGAATACCTCATCGGATAATGAACCTGAAGACCAGAATCAGGATAGTGATGAGAGTAAACTTAAAAACCTGGAGAGTAAACTTAAGTACCTGAGTAGTGTAATGTTAAAGCAGGGTGATATGGATGAAAGATTAAAACAAAGGAGTGAAAGGTTAAAACAGTATAGTGAAATGTTAAAGCAGTGTGGTGGAAGTAAACTGTTAAAACAAGCGAGTGAAATGTTAAAACAGTATAGTGAAATGTTAAAGCAGGGTGATAGGAGTGAAATGTTAAAACAAGTGAGTGAAATGTTAAAACAAGTGAGTGAAATATTAGAACAGGGTGGTGGAAGTGAAATGTTAAAACAAGCGAGTGAAATGTTAAAACAAGTAAATAAGATGCTAAAACAGGGTGATAGGAGTGAAATGTTAAAACAAGGGACTAAGATGCTAAAACAAGTGCGTAAAATATTAGAACAGGATAGTAAACTGTTAAAACAAGTGAGTGAAAAACAGGGTGGTGATGGGAGTGAACTTAAAAATCAGGATAGTAAACCGTTAGATCAGGATGCTAAAAACCAGGATAGTGAACTTAAAAACCAGGGTAGTGAACTTAAAAACCAGGGTAGTGAACTTAAAAACCCCCCACCAAATAAGACTTATAATAAGACATATAGGAATAAGACTTATTATAAAGTATCTAAAGATACTATAAGGGATTCTGCGAATCCCCTCTCTTCCTGTACTATTTCTTCTCAAGATGAAAAACCTGGTCCTGATAAAGAAGGTACAGAAACCGAAGAAGGTACAAGAATTAATCAGAGTAAAGAATCCATACATCTTAAGAGAACCAGACCTACTACTACACAACAAGAAGATAAATCCCTACAAGATAGAGTCAGAGAGAAAGTAGGTCCCAAAGAAGAGCCAAAACCAGTGCCTATTCTGGATCCCCTGGTACAGTACATGAACTATAGATTACCTGGTCATAAGATGAAAGGATATAGGCCTGATGGTAAACCCCATAAGAATTACACCAATTTGTTACGCTACATCAAACAGCTTCACACCGGTATGCAGGGTCAACTCTGGGGTCTATCTAAAGGGTACCTCCAGCGGGTGAATATACCACTGTGGGTATTAGAGCATAAGTTTACCGATCGGGAACTCAAGCAGACCATAAGTAGAATGAGTAAGTTGTGGGAGGAATCAAACTACCCCAAAAATAAGCACTGGCTTAGTTGCTTGTCCAGAGACCTGCTGATATATAATCCTGGTAACAAGAGTTCACCTACTCCTTTCAGCCTATTTCTTGAGGTATTTGCAAATGGAGTTAAGCAGAGGTCTGAGGTACTTGTTCGAGAGATGTGGTCTATAAGCCCTTACAAGAAGCAAGGTGAGGAGATTTGTGAACTTTTTAATGTTCATAAAGAGGACTGGGACAAGAAAGACAAAATCCTGAAGTATATGAATAAGATAGCGGAGTTTCGACAGTCACTTCCAAAGAACTATGGTCGTGTGGAGTACTTCACAAGTTATGAACCCGTCTGGTTCATACAAGACTACATTAGTAGGTGGCTCATTCAGGATCAAGCCCTCTGGTACAGGGAGAGGGGAGAAGTGAGTTGTATCAATCCAAAAAGTAAGCTATTCCGGGAGTACTTGGATTTTGATTGGGATGCCTGGCAGGTGGGGGCTTCGTTGGGGCTGTCCTATTTCCTGGATAAATTCTTGTTTGGTCGTTCCTATGCCAAGAAGAAATTAGATGAGGAGTGTGAGAAGGAAAGAGAATATGAATCAGGTGAAGGAGCGCGGAAGCGCATGTTCGGAGAGAATTGCACAGATGAGAGCATCAGGGAGGAGTTGGATTTTATAAAAACTCTATCAGATGAGGAGTTTGACAAGTTATATCCCCCTGAAGGTAGTATTCAGGAGGAAGAACCTTCGCCATCCTCTTCGACCCCTCATTGTTGGGTTGATCCGTTCAGCGCAGAGTCCCTGAAGTTAGTATTTGATGATGAAGAGGGTGACGATACATTTGATGATGGTGAGCCCTTGTAAAACCCCTCGCTACAACAATGTAAAGGGGGTTTTTACCCTTGTTTGCTATTAGGGGTGATACTTTATCCTATAATCATAGAAGTTAAGTTAAATAACCGATTTTAAATAAAATAATAAAGAATGCAAATTAAGAGAAGTGTAGTGGATACTTCATTTGAGAGGAAGATGTTGATAGGGATGATAATATCCAGTCAATACCTTGCCGGTGTGCTTCCCATGTACAGGTTGGAGTACTGTGATGGGTCTGGAGCTGGTGTCGTTGCGGGGTGGTGTATTGACTATTACAAACGATATGAAAAGGCTCCTGGGAAACATATTCAGGATATATTTGAAAGAGAAGAGAGAGGGGGAAGAATAGATGAAGGGCATCTGAAGTATATTGAGATGTTACTCTCCAGTCTGTCTGATCAGTATGAGAGAAGTGAAGAGGAGTTTAATTCTGAGTATCTGTTGGATCAGGTGGAAGAATGGTTTAGAAAGAAGAGTCTTGAACTGACAACCAAAGATGTTCAAGCCCGATTATCTCAAGAAGATGTAGATGGGGCAGAGGAAAAAATAATCAAATACAATGTAGTAAAGAAAGGGGGAAAGACATGGGTTGATCCATTCAGCGAGGAATCCATACAAAAAGTGTTTGAGGTGACAGATGAAAAACCACTATTCCGGCTTAGAGGAATGTTGGATAAGCTATTTGACAGGCAGTTTATGCGAGGTACGTTTATCTCATTTCAGGGACCTGAGAAGAGGGGTAAGAGCTGGTTTCTGCTGGAGATAGCTATGATGGCATATAAATGTAGATGTAATGTGGCTCTGTTTGAAGCGGGTGATTTGACGGAGAAACAATCATTGAGACGGTTGCATACTTATATTTCCCGTCGTCCTGTGGGAAGAAAACAAATTACAGTTCAGTTTCCTAAGTTTGTGCCTGGTGTGCTTAGAAAATACAAGGTAGAGTTTACCCCTATGGTTGTGGATTCAGTAAGTATTAAGGAATCTCAGGGGCATGTGAATCGATGGAGGAGATCTGGGGGTAGGAAAGAGATAAAGATGTCATATCATGTCAATGATTCTCTGAATGTGCGGGAAATAAGAAGAATACTTGATACCTGGAAGAGAGGAACTAAGGAAGATGGTAGTGATGGGTTTGAACCTGATGTAATTATTATTGATTACGCAGATATCATGGCCCCTGAGGACTCAAAAAAAGACTTCCGTCATCAGCAGGATGATCGCTGGAAGGCTCTCAGGGCATTGAGTCAGAGTAGAGCTTGCTGTGTGATTACTGCCACACAGACTTCCGCACGCTCCTATGGTAAACGTTCAGTAGGGGTAGGGGACTTTAGCGAGGATAAACGGAAGTATGGTCATGTAACTGCTATGTATGGACTCAATCGGACACCGGATGAAAAGGATTTATCCATACTCAGAGTGTCTGAGATAATGGTGAGGGAGGGAGCTGGAGTAGGCAAAAGAGAAGTGAGTATATTGCAATGCATTGACCTGGGAATGCCATATGTGGATAGTGCTTGGGAATATGAGGTAGATGTGCCCAAAGGAGAGGGTTAAATCAAAATGGGGAGTAGTATATAATATTATAATAAGTATTTTACGTGTTATGTGCGGAGAATATGGGAAAGTTGATAGTGAACGAAAGATTTATCAGCATCCAGGGGGAGGGGTACTGGGTGGGGACTCCAATGAGTTTTATCAGATTGGCTGGATGTCCTGTGGGTGGTGGTAATAGAATATGTAAAGATTACGCAGGCAGGGAATTCCCCTGCGATACATACTATCAGGGTGGGGATACTATGATGGTAGATGAGTTGTTGGCGTGGTGTTTAGCTATGGGGTTGAATAGGGTCTGCATAACTGGAGGCGAACCTTTTGCTCAAGATATTGATGAGTTGTTAAGTAAGTTATGGTATTGTGGATTCCAAATACATATAGAAACTTCTGGGACACTGCAACCATGTGATTTCATTGCTAAAGGGACGCTTTCAAAGAATATCCCCTGGATTACTGTATCACCTAAAGGCGGGTTTAATCAAAAGGTATTGATCCAGTACGCTCATGAGGTAAAGTGGCTGGTGCATGTGGATTCAGAGTTCGTAGAACCACTGAAATGGATGGTTCCTATCCATAAGTTTCTTCAACCCGTATGGGATGATAAATATAAGCAAAATGTTAAGCTGGCGATAGAGTTAGTTGCAAAATATTCTCAATTTAGACTGTCTCTCCAGGTGCATAAGATGATAGGAGTTTTATAAGTTGGGTGGATTGCTGGTGTTAGATTTCAATAATGTTCTATTCCGAGCCATCTGTGCTATGCCTGAACTATCTTATCGGGGTAAGCCCACAGGGGGGTTATGTGGATTTGTCAAACAATTCTTTTCCTACATTAATCGCTATAAGCCCTCAGCTATAGTAGTAGTCACAGATCAGTCCCCTTATTTAAGGAATATGTTGTATGAGGATTATAAGCGATTTCGTTCGAGAGTTCGAGATCCAGATAAATTGAGAACTATTCAATTGACAAGACAATACTGTAGTGAGTTTTTGGAGATGGTGGGAGTATCTTTGTTGTCGAGTGAAGGGTATGAGGCGGATGATTGGATAGCGACTATTTGTGCTAAGTATAGTAATAGTGGTGGGGTGTTTGAGTCCATAGTTGTGGTGTCTAATGATAGTGATCTATTTCAGATATTTCAGTATGGTGACCATGTTTATTTGCATCGTGGGGGAGGAGGGGTGGGGTTGTATGGTTTGTGGGAGTTTAAGAGAGATTATCCTGCGGTTCATCCTGTATCGTGGCCTCAAGTAATGGCACTGACAGGTGGTCATAATGGACTTCCAGGTATCAAGGGGATAGGTATTAAGAGGGCTATTAAGATAGTTGGAGATGGTGAGGCTATAAAATGTTATCAGCGGGATGAGGAATTTCAGCAGTGGGTTCGGTTAACTATGTTACCTTTTGATGATACGCTATATAATGGTGTTGAGTTAAGTGAGGTTCGGTTTGATGAGGATCTTATTTCAAACCACTTGCTTAAGTATGGAATTAGAAATATACGGGTATCTAAGTACTAATGGATTGGGTGGCTGGTTTTTTGACTTTACTAAGTATATGGTTAGTAGGACGTAGAGAGAGGATTGGATGGGGTGTTTCATTGTTAAGTCAACTCCCGTGGTTTTGGGTTATTTGGTCTAAAGAGGCTTGGGGACTGATCCCATTACAGATGGGACTATGTGTGCTCGCTCTCTATAACTGGTTTACGTGGAGGGGGGAAGAAGATGGATAGGGATGTTACACTTAATAAATTGAAGGAGGTGCATACTGAAAGATGCCGGTTATTGGGAATGGATCTCACAAATCCTGAAAATGAAAAGACCCCTTACAGGTGCGCAAAGGCGGATATGGAGCATTTTTATTCTTCCTCTGTTCTTGAGTTCACGGTTTTTGAGAACCGGGGATATGATCAGATGATTGTAAAACCCCATATCCCTTTTTCGTCTTTGTGTCAGCATCACTTGTATCCTTATTTTGGAGTATGCCATGTGGGATATATTCCTGACAAGAGAGTATGTGGGTTATCAAAATTAGTACGATTAGTGGAATGTATGTCGAAGGGAGCGAGCTCTCAGGAGTGGCTCACCCAAGAGATAGCGAATTACTTACAGAGACAACTATCCCCGGCAGGTGTGATTGTAGTGATAAAGGCAAAACATACGTGTGAGATGTGCAGAGGTGTAAAGAATGACTCGATTGATAGTGTATTTATTACTTCAGCGATGAAAGGGGTATTTCATAAATCGCAAGATCAATCGCGAATGGAATTTTTTCAGTTGATTAAATGATAAAGAAAGGAGGTGATGAGGATGGAAAAAGAGAAGTTAGTGCAAGCAGCAGATGAACTTAATAAAGTTCTTGGTCTGGAACCAGTCATACCGTTGGATCTGTCACAGCAGGAGATTGAGAAGTTAGTAATAGAAGCATCTCGCATGGTTGTTGAAAATGATGTGTTCTCGTCTCCAACATGGTCGGTGTTACTGGAGATGGGAGAATTGTCGGTGCAAGTAAAACAAAAAGTAACAGGGTTGCTTAAACAAAAGAAAGGGAGAAATAGAATGGCAAAAGAAAAGGAAAACTTGGGGAAATCAGTGTGGGGACATAAGTTGGGGAGTGTTTCGGGCAAGATGGATGTGTTGATAACCGAAAATAAACACACGATAGATCAGATTGCCACGCAACTGGGTTGTAGGAAAGAGCGTGTTCGGGGTCATTTGGCTCACCTAAGAAGTAAAGGAGTTAAGGTATCTATCGTGGAAGGCTCCGCGGTCGTAGTAGTTAAGACGGAGTAAAACGTTGCGGATAGTTAAGGCTGAAATTTTGTGGACTCGTGTTTGTGATCTTTCTTGTCACTATTGTGCTATGGTTGATGGACGGACTAATATTCCTTCCCTACAAGAATGGAAACTGGGTGTGGATGAATTGAAGAGGCTGGGATGTCAATTTATCGCTTTCTACGGGGCGGAACCACTTAAGGACCAGGTTGAGAAGCTTGCTGAAGTAATTGCCTATGCTGAGAATAGTGGTATAGCCACTACAGTTATTACGAGTGGACTGGTGAAAGATTTTAGAAGTAAACTCGAGTTGTTGTATTCACATGGGGCTCGCTCTTTGTCGATGTCCTATGATATTGTTCCACTTGATAGGTATAGTGAAAAGAAATCTCGGCATACTATTGATAGTCTTCTTTTCTTTAGATCACTTGGCTTGGTACGTGATGTTGCTGCCATAGTGACTCTGACGAGACATAATTTCCGGGAACTTCCCAGTACGATTATAAGGCTCTCCAACTTGGGCATCTGGGCATTCTTTGATTTTATTCATTGGGATAGGGGGCAACCTGGCACAAAGTGCAAAGAAAGGGATCCTTCTTTATCATTTACGCGAGAAGATCTGTTGGACTTGTCTGATATCTTGTGTAAAGTAGTAGAGTTAAAAACACAAGAGTACTTATGCCATACAAGCACTCCTTTCATTGAGATGATGAGTAGGGATGAATTTTCGTTGTTACTACGATATGATTGGAATTGTGCAAAGGAGAAGGGATTTCCGGCTTGGGTTACAATTGATTGTGATGGTTATGTTTACTGTTGTGATGATTTTCAATCACGTCCGACCAAGCCGTTTTCGATGCTTAAGATATCAAGTGAGTGGGAGGAGTTTTCTCAGTACTGGCAACAGCAAGTGTTATCAATATGTCCTGGATGTTGTTGGAATACTCATATTGATGCTTGTTTGGTAAAGCAAGGGCGTGTTTCTATCAATGATTATATACATGGGAGAGATTCTGTAAGATGATATTGTTATTTAGTGGTGGAATAGATAGTTATGTCGCTTATCATTACTTAGAAAAACCAAGGACTGTATATTTTGATCTTCGTTCAAGATATGCGATGAAGGAACTGAAAGTAGTACAAGATCTTATTCCAAGTACTATTATTGACATGTCATTGGATTTGCATGATAGGGAATATGGAGAAAAAGCATATATCCCGTTTAGAAATTTATTGCTGGCGGCTATGGCTGTAAAGTACTCTGATATTGTGGTGATAGCAGGACTTAAAGATGATCAAGTCAGTGATAAGAATGTGGATGCATTTCTAAAGATGAGTTCTTTGTTGTCTGAGTTAGAGGGACGTGAAATTCATGTGTTGAGTCCATTCTGGGAAAGGACTAAAGAACAAGTGGTCGGGTGGTACATTGACCATGTAGGCCCTGTAGAGGACTTACTCAGGACTGTATCATGCTATAGTCCAGGGGAACGGATTTATTGTGGTGCTTGTCCCAGTTGTTTTAGAAAATGGACAGCATTGAGATCGAATGGACTTTCTATAGATTTCTATAATAACGAACTTATGGATGAATATTATGAAGCTGCTCTACAAGGTAAGTACATATCAGAACGTAATAGCGCCATAATAAGGGAGATAGATGGATATAGCAGTTGATATAGATGGGATACTGACAATAGAATGGGAGGAATGGGGAGATGAAGCTTATAGAAATCGAACCCCTGATATGAAGAATATAAGCATTGTTAATCAGTTGTACTTTGAAGGACATTATATAATGTTATTTACGGCGAGACATCCCGAAGACAGATCAGTAACAACTTGGTGGCTTGATAAACATGAAGTTAGATACCATGAAATTAGATTTGGAAAGCCTCATTATGATTTCTTTTTAGAAGACAAATCTATTCCACAGGGGATAGTTGATATGGGGAGGTATTTAAGGTACAAGTTTAATCGAAGTTGTTGGCGTTATAGAGATGGGAGGATGGTTGATGAAAATGAATATCATCCTTGCTTTTTCTGTGGGTTTGAAATCTCTCTTCGAGTGCCGGATTGTGGGAAATGTGGTATTATGCCATGTCCATCTTGTAAGCGGTGTCTTTGTAATATTCCTTTTATATCGTACTTGACGTTGGTTCGGATTCATGAAAAGTACTGCTGCAATTTGCCTCAATTTTCTGGAGATATTAAGTTAGATGGAATAGTTGATATGGATATAATAAATAGAGTAACACAGGTGGTTAAGAGATGTGCAAAGTTGGAAGGAATGATGGTAGATGAATAAGAAGTTTGAAATTTTCTTGGATTCTGGTGCGTTTTCTGCTTATTCTCAGGGTATTACATTGGACATTGATCAGTACATAGAATTTATAAAAAAATATAAAGATAAACTTGAAGTGTACTGCAGTTTGGATGTGATTGGAGATCCTGAAGCATCTATGAGAAATCAGAAGTATATGGAAGATGCTGGATTAAATCCGCTGCCGGTTTTTCATTACGGAGAGCCATTGGAAATTTTTAAAAATCTGGTTCAAAAATATGATTATGTTGGAGTGGGGGGTATGGTAGGGAGTAATGGAACAGCGCGGGTAACTTCAAGTATCTTAGCATTGTGGTTAGACGATTTGTTTTCCAATTATATATGTGATAAGGATGGGATTTCAAAAGTTAAGGTGCACGGGTTTGGGGTCACTTCTGTAGATCTTTTGATACGGTATCCGTGGTACTCAGTTGATTCAACAACATGGGCTATATCCGCTGGGATGGGGTTGATATTAGTTCCGATCTATAAGAACAATCGATGGAACTATAATAAGGGACCATGGACAGTCGGTGTGTCGAATCGTAATACACTACTAAGTTCTGGCGCCCAGGTCTTTAGATTTATGTCTCCTTTGAAACAGAAGTTGGTTATTCGTTACATTGAGGATGAGATGGGGTATAAGATGGGGAAATCGAGGTTTGAATTTCGTCCTGCTGATTGTGAGTTGAACGAGAATGAACTACCAGTGGGTAAAGTAGATAGAGAAAAAAATCAGAGATGCGTGGAGGTTATAGAGGAGATGGGAGTAAGTAATAATTATATGATGAGAAAGGATATAAATTCTACATATCTTCTTCAGTTAGAAAAATATATGCCGGAATGGCCATGGCCTTTCAAGGTAAAACGATCCAGGGGATGGGGATTATGAAAATATATTTTGCCGGGGCGGGTTATGTGGAAAAGGAAAAGAGATATAAAGTCCCTTTAAGAAGGTTAATTAGTTGGTATGCTATTACAGAAGGACTTTGGGGAGCAGATGATTTCTTTTATTGGGCAATGGGACAAGAACAAGATATTGATGTTGGGGTTAGTGAAAGGAAGAACATAGATGAGTATAATAAGTAAAGAGAAATTGATAAATAGTTTGTTGTGTGTACGACCTGGTCTCGCTAACAAAGAGTTGATCGAGCAAAGTACGAGTTTCGTGTTCAAATTAAATCGCGTATGGACATATAATGATATGATAGCGGTTTCTTGTCCTGTGGATTTACAAGGTATAGAGGGGGTGGTTTTAGCTGAGCAGTTCTATGATCTGGTTACTAAGATAAATGATAGAGAGATTGATATCGTTATGGAAGGGGAAGTATTGTGTGTGAGAGGAAGTAAGTTCTTTTCTAAGTTTACTACTAAGCAAGGGGAAGTTAGCTTGCCTCTGTTGAACGTTGATATAAATTCATCTTTGTGGACTTATCTTCCAAAGGAATTTGTGCATGCATTGAAATTCTGTTTGTTTTCCGTTAGTAATGATCTCACACGCTTAGCCCTGACATGTCTTCATTTGGAAAAGGCTGAAATCGAGTCCTGTGACAATTATAGGTTGACAAAGTTTTTTCTGAGTGGGGATAATTTCGTTTTTCCTTGTGGTATTGCCCTGCCTTTGGTTTCTGCTAAGGAATTGATTAAGTACTCTCCAGTAGCTTTTCTTGTAGAAGAGGGGTGGATACATTTTAAGTTAGAAAACTCTGCAGTGTTCTCTTGTAGAGTGTATGAAGTGGAGTATCCGAGCACTGATTTCATACTTGAAATGGAGTCAGGAGAACCTATTGTCTTCCCCAGCAATATGGTTGAAATACTCAGTAGGGCGGGCGCTTTGGCTGAAGTTGATCTTACTGGGGAACGGGTTGTGTCTATAGAAATACAGAATGGAGAAATTAAAGTAACCAGCCAGGGTCCAGTGGGACAGTATGAGGAAAAAAGTAGAATACGTGTTTCTGGGCATTATAAATTTGAGTGTAATCTTCAGTTTTTACAAGAGATATTGAATCATCTAAGAACTGCTGAAGTGGCGAAAGGTGGTTCTAAGTTGAAATTTACTGGGGATTCCTTTGTTCATGTCATGGCTTTACAGGGTGTTGAGTGAGTGGGAAAGGATTCTTTTCAAAACAAGAACTTTTATTACCTCTGTCAGATATAAGAACAATAAAAGATAATTGTCTTGCTTGTGGGCTGTACAAGGGATGTAAGTCACCCAAGATGCTGGCTACTGGAGATGGGAAAAGAGAATTGCTTGTAATTGCTGAGGCTCCTGGGAGGATGGAAGATGAACAAGGAATTCAGTTAGTGGGTGAAGCGGGGCGGTTATTTAGAAATAAACTAAGTAAATGTGGTGTTGAATTGGATAGGGATTGTGTAAAAGTAAACTCCGTGAACTGTCGACCTGAAAGAAATAAAACCCCTACAAATAAAGAAATTGAGTATTGTAGGCCGAGGGTCTGGGATGTTATTCGGGAAATGAAACCCAAAGTAATTCTCCTACTGGGAGGTGCTGCTCTGGAATCTTTCTTAGGACATAGATGGAGGCGGGCTCTCGGGGGCATATCCACTTGGCGTGGATTTAGTATTCCAGACAGGGACGTAGGGGCTTGGGTTGTTCCTACATTTCATCCCAGTTATGTGAATCGTTCTCAAGGTCAACCTGTAGTTGAATTGATTTTTGAGCAGGATATTGAACAGGCTTTACGATTGCTTGATACTCCTTTTCCAGTGTTTCAGGATGAAACAAAGCAAGTGGAGTTTGTTGAAGAGCTAAATGTAGTTAATGTAATGAAAAAACTATACCATGATTATGAAGGGGGATTAGTGGCGTTTGATTATGAGACAACCGGACTGAAGCCTCAGGTTCAAGGGCATCGTGTTGTGTGTATGTCTATTTGTTATACGATGGATAAGGCATTTTCATTTATGATGCCTCCGAGAAGCAGTCAAGCATTCAGGTGGATTAGTAGGTTCCTGCAGGACGAGTATATAAAGAAGACAGGACATAACATTAAGTTTGAGGATACTTGGTCAGAGGTAATTCTTGGTGTATTAGTTCGGGGGTGGGAGTGGTGTTCTATGCAAGCGGCTCATATCTGTGATAATAGACCAGGTATAGTGGGACTGAAATCACAAGTATATCTTAACTTCGGTTTGATAGGATATGATAGTAGTATTACTTCTTACCTGGATGGTAGAAATAAGAAGGATGGGGCTAACGGGTTCAATAGTATTGATAAGGCCCCGAGAGATGAGCTGTTGTTATATTGTGGTTTGGATTCTTTGTTTCAATGGAGATTGGCCAGGAAGCAAAGACAAGAAATATGAGTGATAGACGACCTATGCTCGTTTTGCAAAATCTTTCTTTTCCCTCGGTTCTTAGAATGATCTTGGATTATCATTTACCAGAATTTAGAAAGAGATAAAACATGAAAGGGTTTTTTGAAAATTTTTCTGATAAACCAAGAAAGAAAAAGAAGTTATCTTCTGTAGTTATTGCATACAAAAGAAGAGATATAGGAGTACAAGATATTATAGTTGCTTTACGCAAGAAAGAGCCAAAGATAAAATTTATTTTTAGTGAGTCATTCAAGGAATATAGTCCAAATGAAAAGACACGCAAAAACAAGGTCGTGAATAGGAATCTTCTTGGAGATATGGGGTTTACTGTGGGTGTGGCTGTGAATAATAGTTCTTATGTGGAATTTGAATGGAGGTATTTCATACAGAAATCTTCTGAAAACAAACTTAAAGGGACTATATATCTTAAACAGCCAAATGAGTTTAAAGGAGATATTAACAAGACAATCTTGTTTTTTGGTGATCATTACTTACTTAGGTTGCTTTCTGATGATGAGGGGCATATTCTGGGGTACTTGCCGGCGGTTAAGATAGGAGATATTCCGAGAAAGAAGTTCATGCAATGTACAACTAAGAAGAATAAAAATCGAGTTAATATTTTAGGAATGACTCCCACTATCAATGATTTTCTACCATCTGTATACAGGACAAGGGTTTCAATAGCAGATTATATCTTGGATCTTGTTCGGAGTGTAGTATGAAATCTATCACAAAACAAGCTTACCAACTTATGCATGAGGGCATTCTTGCCTTGGCGGAGATAGAGAGGAATGGTATTTGTATTGATATTGAATACTGTGAGAAAGCTAAGAAAGAATTACATAAAAAAATAGAGGCTGAACGAACTAAGCTGTATGAGTTTGAAGAGGTTAAACAATGGAAAAGGAGATTCGGTGTTACGTTTAACTTAGAATCTTCTCATCAGTTAGCAAAAGTACTGTATGAAGATATGGGATGTAAACCTTCTAAGATGACTGAGAATGAAAACCCATCTGTAGACCAATTTGCATTGGAATCTATTGATCATCCTATGATAAGATCCTTGCTGAGAATTAGACAGTTAGAGAAAACTAAGTCTACTTACTTGGGGAACATAGTTAGGGAGACCGTGAATAGAAAATTACACCCGTTCTTTAATCTACATACAGTGAAGACATTCAGATCAAGTTCTCAAGATCCCAACTTCCAGAACATTCCCGTGCGAGATCCGGAGATAAAAGAAATAGTGAGAAGGGCATTTATCCCGAGACCAGGACATAGGATAGGGGGAAGCGATTACAAAGGTATTGAAGTGAGGGTGGCGTGCTTATATCATCAAGATCCAAGTATGTTGAAGTATCTCAATGATCCGGCTTCTGATATGCATCGTGATGTATCAATGGATTGTTACATGATAGAGGACACGGAACTGGTAACAAAAAATATAAGGTATTGTGGAAAGAATAAGTTTACATTTCCTGAGTTCTATGGGGACTATTATAAGAACTGTGCTAAGGCCCTCTGGGACGCTATATCCCAGATGGGCCTTAAGTTAACAGACGGAACTCCATTGAAAGAGCATTTGAGGGATAAGGGTATTAAGAGTTATCAGAGGTTTGAACGCCATATTGAGGATGTTGAGTATAGATTTTGGAATGAAAAATTCCCTGTATATAAACAATGGAAGGAGGACTGGTATAGGGCTTACGAAAAGAAAGGTTACTTTGATACCTTAACAGGGTTTCGGTGCAGTGGTGTGATGGAAAAGAATGATGTTGTCAATTATCCAGTGCAAGGTGTAGCGTTTCATTGTCTACTCTGGTCATTGATTCAGTTACAAAGATGGATGAAACAAGAGAAGTTAAGAAGTAAGATAATAGGACAAGTACATGATGAAATAACTAAGGATTTGCATAATGATGAATTTATGTATGTGTTGAGAAATGAAAGAAAGATAATGTGTGAGGATATAAAGGAACATTGGATATGGCTAAAAATAGTGCCATTGGATATAGCAGTTTCGTTTGCTGGTGTGGATAGACCATGGAATGAGGCAGAAGAAGAAAAATAGAAGATGCAGTATAGTGGGAGACATAGTAACAAAGAAAATACAAGAACTTGAATTATTAGTGGAGATTTTGGAGATAGGTAAGAGAGGAAGTTCTATTTTTGGCAGAATTGGCAGTAAGGGAGATATAGGTTGAGAAATAAGGAGAGTTATTGTAAGATGCTAATAAATAATTTGGTGTGGCTATTAAGGTGGAGCACAATAAAGGGGTTAGTTGAATGAGTTTGTATTTGAAATATAGACCAAAATCCTTAGAATCGTTCATGGGGAACAAATCTACAGTACAGGCTCTTGAGGTTGTATTGAGTAGAGAAGAAGGAGTTCCACATGCACTGCTTTTTCATGGGGCGTCGGGCTGCGGTAAAACAACTTTGGCTCGGATAGTGGCAGGGAGGTTAGGATGTATAGATAATGAATTTTATGAAATTGATTCTGCTTCTTACAGGGGAATTGATTCTATTAGAGAAATTAGAAAGTTGATGATGTTAAGACCCTTGGCAGGGAAATGTAAAGTGTGGTTATTGGATGAGATACACCAAGCTTCCAAGGACGCCCAAAATGCCTTGTTGAAGGCTCTGGAAGATACTCCCAAACATGTATACTTTATGTTAGCCACCACTGAACCCAACAAATTACTGGATACTGTAGTAGGCAGATGTATGCAGTTCAGTGTAGGTCCTCTCCCTGATAGGGGGATGATGAAATTATTGCAAAGGATATTAGTGGAGGAAGGAAAAGAAGCTCCTGAAGAGGTCTTAAATTCCATAACCAAGGAAAGTTTAGGTAGGCCGAGATTTGCTCTCGTTATGTTAGATAAGATCATTGATCTTTCACCAGAAAGAATGTTAAAGGCAGTAGAGCAGGTGGCTGCGGAAGAGGATAAAGTTATAGTTCTTTGTAGGGCGTTACTTCAGAAAAGCAACTGGAAGTCAGTTCGGGAGATGATAAAACTGATAGAAGAACAGAATGTGGAGACGGTGCGAAGGGCGGTGCTTGGGTACTGTTCCTCTGTGTTGTTGAATGAAGATAACCCGAGAGCTTACTTAGTGATGGATTCATTTAGAAAACCCTTTTATGACAACGGGAAACCAGGTCTTGTAATGGCATGTTATGAGGTGTTGGAAACTTAACTTAAATCGACATCCCTTATATAATTATACATAAGGGAGAAAGGAGGTGAAATGGAAGAAAAAGATTATTGCAGAGATCTTAGCATCGACATAAATAACTTACACAAAGAGTTTTTGCGTCAGTCACAGTTATTTATGGAATATGCTGAGGAATGTGCCTTGGCACGACGAAGGATGGATAAACTAAAAGAGGGTTTAGATGTTTTGAGGGCGGAGAAGGATTCTGCTATTCGGCTACTATGGTTAACAAAGGGTGTGAAATATACAGAGGCTCAAGTGAGTAGTCATATATTGTTGGATAAGGAATGTAAGGAAGCTTCATGTTGTTATCTTGAATCAAAGTACGAGTATGAAATGATTTCTTCTGCGGTCAAGGCGTTTGAACAGAAGAAGTCAGCATTGGAAAATCTTGTTCGTTTGCACGGTCAACAGTATTTCTCTTGTCCTGAAGTACATGACGAAGATTGGAATAAACAAACTAAGGATATTACTAAGGAGAGGATAAGGACAAGAATGAATAAAGGGGATGAGTAAATGAATAGTTGGTTTTGGTTCACCATAATACTAATTACGCCTATATGGTTCTATGTGATTGCGAGATTTGTAGGAATGGCCTGGTTTAGGTCTAAGATTGAAATAACGAAAAGGAGGGACAAATGTTAAAAATGGATAGAAAGCACCAAGGACAAATGTCATTAAGAGATAAGGTTAAGAAGAGGGCTGAAGAGAGAGAGAATCAGCGTGGCAGTGGATTTCGATATAATCTGCCAGATAATGTTAATTTCTTTACTCCGAAGAAAGGAGTGATGAACTTGGATATTCTTCCTTATAGGGTGTCAGTGGACGGTCACCCATCTGCGAAGAAAGGAGAGTTGTGGTTCCAGCGAACTGTATTTTGTCATTATAGTATAGGGGTAGATGAAAAAGCCTATTTATGCCTTAAAACCATGCATAAAAAATGCCCTATTTGTGACCATAGAGCTCAGTTAGCGAAAAACAATGACGCTGATCAGGATGTAGTGAATGCGTTGAAATCTAAGGAAAGGGAACTTTATAATGTGGTGAATTTAGGTGATGAGAGTAAAGGAGTTCAGCTCTGGGATATTAGTTATCACCTATTTGGGACGATGTTGGAAGAGGAGATAAGGAATGGTAAAGATGAGTGGGCAGGATTTGCTGAACTAAAAGGTGGTTTCTCTTTACAGGTGCGTTTTGGGGAGAAATCCTTGGGAAAGAATAAATTTCTTGAAACCACTCGAATAGATTTTACAGAGAGGGACGATTATCCAGAAACTATACTTAATGATGTGTTGGATTTGGATAGGATTCTTAATGTACTTGAATATGAACAGTTGGAGAAGATTTTCTTTGAAATAGAAGACTCAGAAACAACTCAGACAGAGGAAACTTCTGTGGAAGAAGGAAAGAAGGATCAGATAAGAATACATCATCGAACACCGGTAACTGAGCAAAAAGAGGAAAGTGTGCCTGCTGTAGAGGAAAAGAGGGAAAGTAGTGTAGGGAGAAGAACAAGACCTACCCCTTCTTCAGCATCCTCATCATTGAAATGCCCTGGTAGTGGGGAGTTTGGTAAAGATGTGAATGAATTAGAAGAATGCGCAACATGTGACATTTGGGCTGCATGTGATGAGAAAGCTGTGGAGTTGGAGCAAACTCGTAGGAAGTGATTTAATGGAAAGAAAACCTCTTGTGAATCAGATTAAAGAGGAGTCTATGAAAGTGATTAATGAGGAGAAATCTTCTCATCTGCTAATTCCTACTGGCTGTGCTCTGCTGGATCTCGCTTGTTCGGGTTCTACTGATGGCGGATGGGGGGTGGGGAAGATGGTCAATCTTATTGGGGACTCTTCGAGTGGCAAAACGTTAATAGCACTAAGTATGTTGGCTGAAATGGTCCTGCGTCCTGAGTTTGATGATTATAGGTTTGTATATGATGATGTGGAAAGATCGTTGGAGTTTGATATTGTGAGGTTGTTTGGAAGTAAAACAAAGAAAAGAATTGAGAGCCCGTACTTGGATGATCAGTATCCTGACGTCTATGTTATTGAAGAGTTTCAGTATAATGTTGAAAAGTTTTTAAAATCTGAGAAACCTTTTGTTTATGTCCTGGATAGTTTTGATTCGTTGTCAAGTAAAGGTGAGGTTGAAAGGACAGAGAAGTCAATTAAAGCGAGAGAGAGTGGGAAGGATCTGCCTGGATCTTACAAAATGGAAAAGGCCAAGATAGCTGGGGAAGTATTGCGGCAGATAGTAGGGAAATTGAAAAACTTGCAATCTTTCTTACTCATCATTAGTCAAACCAGAGATAATATTGACCCAATGAGTTTCCAGAAAAAGACTCGAAGTGGAGGCAACGCCCTAAGATTCTATGCCACGCATGAGATATGGTTGGCGGTGGTGGAGAAACTCAGAGATAATAAATATAAACGTGTAATAGGACATAGGATTAAAGCTAAAGTAAGTAAGAATAAGCTTACGGGCAGGTTGAGGGATGTGGAGTTTTCAACTTACTACGACCTCGGGGTTGACAACGTAGGGTGTTGTGTGGATTTTTTGATTGAGGAGGGAGTTTGGAAGAGGGAAAAACTTACTTACGATACAGGGGAACTGGGACTAAAAGGCACAAGGGAAAGCGTTATCTCGCAAATAGAGCAGGGGTTGCTGGAAAAAGCCCTTCTACAACAAACTCAGAAGGCGTGGGATAGTATGGAAGACGGTTTAAAACTTGATAGAAAGAGGAGATATTGACTATGAAAATAACGAAGCGTTTAGAATTTGACTATGGCCATCGTGTTCCTTCTCACAAGAGTAAATGTCGGTCGCCCCATGGTCATCGTGGAGCTTTAGAAGTTACACTTGAAGGCTCTATTCAGTCTGTTCGTGGTGAGTCAGACGACGGGATGGTATTGGATTTTTCTGATATCAAGCTCATAGCTAAACAGGAGGTTGGTGATAAATGGGATCATGCTTTTTTAGTATACAAAGGTGATGAAGTGATGAGGGCCTGTCTTGAAGCAGGAGAGTGTTTAGGGTGGAGAATTGTTGTGTTATCGTGTATTCCTACCGCCGAGAATCTTGCCAATGTTGCTTTTGAAACCTTATATAATGCATATAAAAGTAAATATGGTGATAGATTAGAGTTGAAAAAGGTGAGATTTTATGAGACTCCTAATTCATGGGCCGAGGTCACTTGTTTAGTAAAAGTAAGTTAGGTGGAAATTGGGTTCACAGATATAATATATGAGAAGTGAGGTGGGAACTATTAGATTGTTCGTGAATGGTTGGGAACTACAAGGAGATATACAACAAGTATTTTTTGATCTGTTAAGAGTGAATGTTAATATACATATGAGTTCTTTGATTGTGGTTAAGGAACAAATAGTTGATTGTTGTGAGATAATGTATAAGTACTGTGAGTTGAAGAAACAGCATCCAAGTGTGGTGGGTAAAGAGAGGACTAAGTATTCGAGGACACAGAAGTTTCTTGGTGATCTTATAGATAAGTGGAATAAAGTACATACTATTGTACATGCCCGAAAGTTATTTTATGACCTTTTACTGAGGCTTGATGGGAAGCCGCTGTTGCGTGGTTATGGATTTACTACTAAGTTCAAAGATAAACTTCATGGTGATGCTGAAAAGGAGAGCTGTGTCCAGGGGGCTAAGGTGGCGAAAGATTTCTTTGAAGGTTACACGTTAGTTGGTTTTGGAGAGAATGATTGATTTCTTAGTATTTACATTGTGCGCTGGAGTGAGAAAGGAGGTGCGGTATGGCAGGTGGGGTGCGGTCTGGTCCGGTTAGGTAAGGTATGATATGGTGGGGTCGGGTAGGGTGTGGTATGGCAGGTTAGGTATGGTAGGGTGTGGTTTGGTGAGGTAGGGTGTGGTTTGGTATGGTAAGGCATGGCAGGTAAGGTGAGGTCTGGTAAGGCGGGTTCGGTCTGGTAGGGTATGGTTAAGTAAGGTGAGGTATGGTGAGGTTTGGTCTGGTGTGGTCTGGTGAGGTAAGGTATGGTGCGGTTTGGTAAGGCAGGTATGGTCAGATAAAATTTTAATTAATAAAAGGAGGGCTTCAAATGGAGAAACCAAAGGAGCAAGTGGTAATCAAGGCGCCGAATTTTCAGATGGGCGTATTTGAAATTAAGGGTACATCCCCCTTGGTTGTTCATCGGTTTAGCAGAAAGGTTAAAGAGGAGATGAAACAAAAAATGGAAGTTGGAAAACCAGCTTCGTCTAAAAAGAGGCGGGAGGCTAAGAATACTGATGAGTCGTTCTATGAAGCGCGCTATATTTCAGGAGATGGATGGGATGGGTTCAATGCGTCAGCCATTCGTGCGGCATTGATATCGGTTTGTCGCTTGGTGGGGTTTAAAATGACTTTGGCAAAGCTATCTGTTTTTGTAATCCCAGATGGGTGGGATAAGCACGAACCACAGATACCACTTATTCGTATTTATGCAGAGCCGATGAAGCAAGAAGATATGGCCAGAACTTCGACGGGAGAAATTTATCTCACTGTCAGAGCCGCATATCATGAATGGTCGGCAAAGGTTGCACTTAGATGGGATGCGGATCAATTTACAATGCAGGATATATCAAATTTGCTGCTCAGAGTTGGGATGCAAGCTGGAATTTGCGAAGGACGTTCTGATAGTCCAAAATCCACAGGTATGGGATGGGGATTCTTCACCTTGGTAGGGGGGCAGATTGATGGTAATTAGTATTGAGAAAAGGACTATTCGTGAGGAGCTGGAGGAGATACGAAAGTGTAATGATGGGTTTATCGACCCAGCTAAGATAGTTGAATACGCCCGCAACCCTGATACTGCTTTGCATGGTCAGTTTACATGGGATGATACTAAGGCTGCAGAACAGTATCGGTTTTGGCAAGCAAGGCAGGTGATTCGACTGGAGTTTGACATCATCCCTGGGAAGAATGGAGTGCCAAGGGAAGTTAGGGCATTTGTCTCCCTGATTGATGACCGCCGAGGAGAGGAGGAAAGAGGCTATAGATATATCATTGATGTATTGGATAGTTCTGAGTTGAGGATTAAACTTCTTGAAGAGGCTAAGAAGGAGATGACTATATTTCGTCGGAAATATGGTCTATTGGTTGAGTTGGCGGAGATTTTTGAGGTAATGGATAAAGTAAAGTGAGGTGTGATATGGTTGGGTATGGCATGGCATGGCAGGTATGGTAAGGTGTGGGTCAATGAAAAGAGGTAGTGGCAAAAATAAGGGTAGCGGATTTGAGCGGGATATAGCCAAGAAGCTTTCACTTTGGGTGTCAGATGGTGAGAGGACAGATATATTTTGGCGGTCAGCTGGGAGTGGCTCCAAAGCTACTGTTACTGGTGAAGAGACACAGAGTGGTGATATTTGTGCTGTGCATGAGTTGGGCAGACCGTTTGTTAAGAAGTTTTTTACAGAGATTAAATTCTATAGAAATTTGAATCTTCCAGGACTTATCTTTGGCCAACTAAAAAGGAGTGGGACAACCAGTGGAGTCACAGATTTTTGGATTAAAACCCGAGAGCAGGCGGAGAAGTTCAATAAGTTACCTCTATTGATAATGAAGCAAAATAATTTACCAATATTACTCGGGGTGTCAGCTGAAACTTTATATCAATTTAAAGCTGCGTGGGGTAATATTGTGGTGGGGTTAGCCAGATTTCCACAGTATAATTTGGTTGTGCTGGATTTTGACAGTTTGTTAAAAAATTGTGATGGTGCTATTTCATGGAAATAGAATGCAAAAGGTTTGAGTATCCACACGATGTAGCGATTATATCTCGATTCCCTTATCATGGTCTTGAGTATGAGTTTCAGCTTGTTTGTGAATTAGGTGGTGTGATGCAGACAGCATGGGTTGAGAGCTTTAATAGCGATAGTTTATTGCTATCAACAGTAGGGGATTTATTGTTGTATGATTCAGTTTGTGGTCAAAGCAGCCATATCACGCATATCACGGCCGATTTGGGCAATATAGAAATAGCTACCGATCCACACCCAACATACAAACAAGCTGTGGCAGAAGCAGAGGAATTATTGAACAATAAGGTAGTTCCTTGGCTATCAAAATGTCTTGATAAGTTCGCTCTGTTCTTGCCAGCTACTATGTCCAGAGTTGGTAGCCGTGATTCTATATTTTGCACTAAGCACTGGAACATTGACTGTCTGGACCATAGTCCACTAAACCTTAATACATACTACTGGGAACAGAAATCTGGTATCTTTGGTATTCGTCGACATATTAAAATTCCTTATCACTATACTCCACCAGAAGATTTAATGGACTTACCACCATTTGAGGAGACAATCACTCCACCTAACGATTGGAGACCTTTGATAGGATATTGCAAGGGTAGTAAATGGGTTCAGGTAAGGAGATTAAAATGATAAACAAAATTTACTGGATGGTATCAATGATGACTTAAATGACTTAACAACAGCAATGAAAAGCCTATCTAATAAGCTAATGGAACTATCAACGCATGTGTATATGTTAGTAGAGGAGAGGAGTAAATAAAATGAATGTATTATCACAGCTTTCTATTTGGATTATTGGGTTAAGTTTGGCTGGGTCTTTTGTTGTTGTGGTAATTTTGTCGGCTATCCCTAACGCCCTTAAAAACCCATCACTTTGGGGGTGGGTGGGTATATTTATTGCTTTTATCAGCTTAATATTACTTACTACTTGTTTCCTATCTAAAGAAATAAGTAAAGCATAGGAATAATTTAATCAATTAGCACCAAAGAAAAAATAAAAAGTCAGGATTGTAAACATGAAAATTTTATATGTTCTACATGGTTTAGATGGTAAAGAAAATAAAGAGTAAAGTTAAAAAAACTGATAACTGCAGTAGTGTATTTACTCAAGTAGTTTGTAATAATTTTAAGGATGTGAATGAATGGAAGAAGAAATTAAGAAAGGTAGGTTGGACTGATTTCGAGGTTACTAAGATAAATAAATGGATAATACGAGGAGTAAGTAAGAAATGAAATACCCAGTTACCTTCAATGCAGCTATTGAGGTGAAGATTACAGCTGAGCAAAAAGCATTGGAACTGAAGAAGGAATTGGACATGATAGGAAAGGGGAAGGTAGAATGATGGATAGAGAAACTAAGGATAATAGTAAAAGAGAATCTGGGTATACTCAAGCTACATGCTGTATTTCATGTAAGTATATTAGTAATCTTGTATATGGTAAAAGTATTGGGGATTGTAAGAAATTATCTATAGGTAAATATGTGGATAAAGAGGGTCTTTCTTGGTCTGGTGATTTTCAGGTTTCTTATTATGGATTATGCAAGTTTTATGAGAAAAGAGAAGATATTATATAAGGATATCGTACTATAATGAAATTAATCAAACTCAAAATTCAAGGGTTTAAATCATTTATGATGCAGTGTTATGGGTGTTGTAGTGTAAACATTCTTGTGAGAAAATAATTTACTATGAAGATTCTGATAGCATTTGATTTCCATCTTGATGATAATTTACTTAACGAGTACCGATGATTTTCTTATGTAAATGATAGGAGGGTTTGATGTGTAATATTAATATGGTGCGACCAGATTGGGGGGAGTTTATTAGTAGTATAGAAGGATATATAATGTGTAACTGTGGTTCTATTCTACACACTCGACAGCAAACAAGAGAACATTGGCAGATGGGTCATTTTGATTATGTTGAAAAGGAAGATAAAGTTCTACCATGTCCTTCAGACAAGGTTCTGTAGTGGGTGGGTTTAGGGAATTTAATCCAATGGAGGTAAAGGGGATAGTTAGATGAAGATTTTGATAGCGTCTGATTTCCATCTTGATGACAATCCATTGAATGAGTATAGATGGAGTATATTTCCTTGGCTATATGAGCAGATTGATAAGTATGAAATAGAGCATGTGTTTATTTTAGGTGATTTGACTGAGAAAAAGGATGGACATGATGCCAAGTTAGTAAATAGACTTGTAGATGGATTGATGATGCTTACTAAGTTAGCTAACGTAGATATAGTTTCTGGCAATCATGATTCAGTAGATAGAATGAAACCATATTTTATGTTTCTTAATTACTTACTCGACTTAACGTATCATTATGAACCATCAATATTTGAAGTAGAAAAAGAGAAGTGGTTGATACTGCCATATTCAGATAATCCAGTGGAAGAGTGGAAGAAGTTTGGTTCATTTGAAGGACATGATAAGTTGTTTATTCACCAGGACATTGTAGGAGCTAAAACAAGTAACTATTACAAGATGGAGAAAGGGTTGGATAGAAATTGTTTTAGAAAAGCGAGACAAGTTTTTAGTGGCCATATTCATGTTCCACAAGAGATTGGTAATATTGTTTATGTAGGTGCCCCATATCCAGTAGATTTCGGGGATGATTATGAAGGTAGAATTCTAATTGTAGATGGAGATAAGGTGACCCAATTAAAATATGAGTCTATTCAAAAGATAATGTTGGATATTTATAGCATGGATGAGTTGAGAAAAGTAAAGGTTCGTGAAGATGACCAGGTAAAGGTGCGGTTACATTTAAGGAGAGTTGATATTCCAGATGTGGAGAGATACAAGACACAAATAAGAGATTGGTGTGTGTTGAATGAAGTAGTTCTATGTTCATTGGAACTTGTGCTTATGGTTGATGGGAAAGTGGATGATGGCGTGGGCGATCAAAAGATATTTAAGCAATTAAATGATAAGGAAGTAGTTAAGGAGTTCGCAGAAAGAGAATTACTTGATAATAACTATGTAGATATAGGAATGGAGATAGTGAATGAAAGAGGAGTTTGATAAACTTAGAGATTCTTTATCAGATTTTGATTGGGATGAGTTGTATATAAATATAGATGAGTTCATTAGAAAAGAACTGAGAAAACTCGAAGAGAAGATAGAGAAGATTGATAAGCTGTTGAATGAATATGAGGTTTGCTCTAAGTGTAATAGACTGATTAAAGTAACAGAGGCTTGTGATATTGGTGATAATCCTATTAGTGGTGAAGGAGCTTTAGTTTGTGAAGGGTGCTGGAGGCAGACAGAGTTAAATTTTATAGATGATAAAACTACTTAGTTTAACAATTCAAGGATTTCGTTCTTTTGATGGAGAACAGTCGGTAGATTTCTCCAAGTTTCATAATCCAGGTTTTTATTTCCTAACTGGCGTGAATTACGTCGAGAGGGAACTTGGTGCTAATGGAGTAGGGAAAAGCTCACTTTTTGAGGCTATGGTATTTTGCCTCTATGGCAAAACGAGTTCTAATCTAAAAGCTGGTTCTATTGGCAATTGGAGCAGTGATAGACAGTGCAAAGTAACGTTATCATTTGAGAAACTGGGAAAAAACTATATGCTGCGGAGGACTTGGAATCCTAATTCTCTTGATTTACTGGCTGATGATTATGGGAGAGAAATAGGACAAGATGATGTGGATAAGTTAATAGGTATTAATTTTACTTCTTTTCTATATTCTACTTTTATAGGGCAATTCAATACTAAGTTCTTTGATCTATCTCCTGCAGATAAGTTACAGATATTTACTGAGATTCTGGATTTAGATAGGTGGTTGGGATATAGTGAGAAGTCAAAGAAGATTTCAGATGAATTGAATACTAAATATATAGAGATGGATAAGCAATTGGAGGGTATAAAAGGGCAGTTGCAGGTTGTCAATACGCAAGATTTTGCTATTCAGATTGATAGTTGGGAACAAGACTGTAAGTTGCAGTTAAAAGAATTAAGTAATAAATATGATATTGCGATAAATGCTCATACAAAGTTACAAGGAGAAATTAATGTTCTGCGAGTTACTTATGGTGGTAGCAAACGGAAAGAAGATACTATTAAAAATGTTAGTAGTAAATATATAAATCAGTTAAGGGAACTGGAGAATAAGCATCTGGTAAAAGACAAAGAACTCACCAGAATAGACACATTGCAAAAACAAGCTAATAAAGAATTAGATGAATTAACAAAATTATCTGGTAATGTCTGTCCTACTTGTAAACAATCTGTTAGTAAAAGTCATATTAAGATGTGCAGTGAGGTGGTGTTTACTAAAATTCAAGAATTGATAAAAGATAAAAGTATAATTAATGTTGAATTGAACAAAGTAAAAGAAGAAATAAAAGAAGTAGATAAGAAATTGGATATAGTAGATAAGCAATTGAATAAGGTTATAGATGAAGTTAGGGCTATGGATAAACAGTTAGGTTTGAAAAATAAAGATTTAGTTTATTTGGCAGAGCAGATGGTAGAGTTGGAAAGGCAATATAAAGGGTTGGAAGGAAAAGTGAACCCTTATATTGAACTTCAAAAAGAGACAAAAAAGAAAGCTATTAGGTTGGAGCGATTTATTGAGGTACAGAGGACAGAATTGGATGATTTGAGTAAAGAGAAAGAAATATATAAGTATTGGCAAAGTGGATTTAAGGAAGTGAGGTTAATGGTGGTAGAAGAGATGTTAAAAGAGTTTGAGATTAGTATAAATAATAATGTAAGACGATTAGGGTTATGGGATTGGGAAGTTAAATTGCAGGTAGACAGTGAAACTAAAGCGGGTACTATAAGAAAGGGTTTTGTGGTATTTATCAAATCACCAAAGAACCAAGAATTGGTGCCATTTGAATGTTGGAGTGGGGGAGAGAGTCAGCGTTTACGTCTTGCTGGCACTATGGGATTGATGGATTTGATAAATAGTAGAAATGGTGGTGGATGGAATGTAGAAGTGTGGGATGAGCCAACACAATGGCTTTCTGATACTGGCATAAGTGCAGTATTAGATGTGTTAAAGGACAGAGCATGGAATAATAAAAAGCAGACATGGTTGATTGACCACAGAGATTTACATTCGTATGGTGGGTTTGATGGGATAGTTGAGATAATGAAGGAAGGAAGTGGTAGTAAGATATATATCAACTGGAACATATCAGGAGGATGTTACGCAGACGAAAATAGCCGACACTAATAAATACATAGTCTGTACTGAGTATCGATGGACAGACGGACAGACAACTTGCTATACAACTAATCTTTTATGTTTTGAGGATGCACAAAAGGTATACCTCGAATGGTTGGCAGCGGGATATATAGTATATATTATCAGAACAACAGTACATTGATATGATAAGAGCCCTGTGGCGGAAGCGTTCGACCAGGTATGTACTCTATGATATGGTCGTCCGAAAAATAGACGCTAATATCCATGTAAGAACTGTGAAACATGGTGGGACGAATGGATGAAGTCAAGACCCTCTCGCAGCCCAAATTACACAGTTCGTCCAGGTATCGAATCCTGGCGGGGGCTTTTTTTAGAAAGAGGAAGAGAAAAATGAGTAATAGATTATGTAATCATTGTCAACTAAAAATATATCAAAAAGAGGCAATGAAACGAAACAACAAGATTGTCATAAAGTCTTCTAAGTTTAGATTAGCCCATTATATGAATACTGTATGTATATTTGAAATTCCAAAAAACATGGAAGAATTACCCAAATATATAGAGCCTAATGATGATTTTCCAAATGGAGATGAAATTTATAAAAAATATAGAAGGGGTTGGATGCTGGAAATACCAGAAACTTGTTGTTGTTTAAGGAGGCTTTCGATGATTTGGCTATCCTTAATCCGGTGGCGATATTTATTGTCTAAACCCGCATCTGATGTCAGTCACTGGACTGCTTTTTGGTGTAGGAGGTGGAATCATCCAGAGGGAGTAATTTTTTATAGTAATTATTCAGCACCCGATATGCGATGTAAGAGGTGCAATGATGATCTGGGTTAAGATACAAACTATTAAAAAGCCTCGGCTGAGCAAGACTGATACATAAAGTATCAAAGCCTGGCGAGGGAAAGGAGGGACATAATGAATGTATCTAATTCGGCATGGGAACAGATAGTTATCATAACATGTATAATAGCAACAACGCTATTACTAACCGTATTTACAGTTAGTATCATATACTATTATCATTTCAAAGTAGTCAAGATGACCGAAATGGTAAAGGCAGGTGCAAGCCCAATGGAAGTCCGATGTGCCTTATACCAAAGTTGTCCACAAGGTGGGATAACCATAGAACTAATGAAGTATAAAATAATACAGAAAGTTGATAAGGAGGACAAGAAATGAAATTAAGAGAGTTTGAGAAGAGGAGAGAACAAATACAAGATTAAAGGAGATTAAGATGAAAAAAATAACTAACACCACAAGTAAAGAATATCATCCAGAATGGTGTTTTGGTGTCAATCCAAAAGCGATAATGGCACAAGAGGCGCGGGGGCAGGAAGAGTTAGTTAGTAGCAACCAACTGCCAGTCAGAGTCATTCCTGAAGAGGATAGAGAATTATTAATAGAGGCTGGTGTTAAATTTGGTGAACCTTTACCCAAAGACCCTATATTTTGTGATGTCATCTTGCCAGAAGGATGGAAAATAATAGCGACAAAGCATTCTATGTGGAGTGATTTAGTGGATAATGAAAATCAGGTTAGGGCTAACATATTCTATAAAGCTGCCTTTTACGATAGGTCAGCACATATACTTGTGATGAGAGAAAAAGAATCAAAAGGTGGAGTTCTTTAAAAAGGAGAAACAAAATGCAATGTATGAAAATCCTAAACAAAATAATAGAGGTTGTTATTGTTTGGAACAGTAAAGAAGCTAATGAAAGATTAGCAATGGGATGGATTTTACTACATGGAGGCGTAGCTCATCAAGATGAGGAAGGGTTTAACGCTAAGCCCTGTTTTATATTAGGAAGGAAAGATAATGATAGAGCTTCATTGTTGGCAAAGGAGAACAAATAATGAAATTAAGAGAATTTGAGAATAGGTTTCCAGATAAAAATATATTAGGAGCTGTACTTGATTTAAAGAATTTAGGCTACAGTACTAAGGCTTTAAAGTTCTATTCTGGCGGTCAAGTATGGTTAATAGATGAGAGTACTTATCCGTCAGGCAAGATAATTATTGAAGATATGCTTCTTGACGATTTACTCAATACAGAAGTAATTAAATGGGTTAATCGCCCATCACCCTTAATGGAAGGGGACAAGGTAATGTTTACTGATGGTCATACTGAGATAGTTACAAAAGTTAAAGAGGGTAGTGGTAGTCCATATCCTATAGTTACAGATAAGTCTCAGCATAAGTGGAGTGAAATTACTATAATTATAAAGGAGGAGAAAAATGAGTAAATTATCACTTAAAGAACTACTACTATTAAGGACTGCCGCTCATGTATCTTCGAATCAATGGGAAGAGTGGCGTAAGGATGCAAGGAAGTGTAAGGCTTGCAATATATATGCAGGTGATATTGCACCATGTTTTGAACACAGGGACTGGGAGAGGGAGTTAGAGGTTTT
>ERZ1292623.22-Hain-H51-01um-R1-22-length-173471-cov-41_pt3 | contig 31241 bp, 28 predicted proteins | sample MGYA00564398_ERZ1292623 | MGnify/ENA primary metagenome ERZ1292623 (study PRJEB36523, sample SAMEA6512633) | groundwater metagenome | collected 2019-01-07 | study: AquaDiva: Metagenomics assemblies of 32 groundwater samples
AACTCGGTCTCTTTGTCGCGGTGTCAGGCCAAGGTACTACCAATGGTGTCATGACTTCCTCCGATGGGATCAACTGGACCCTCAGGACAACACCTGCTGTACAATATCAGTGTATTACCTGGTCCAAGGAATTGGGTCTATTTGCCGCATTAGGTTGGCTTTCCGGTGTCATGACTTCTCCTGATGGCATCACCTGGACATCCAGAACATTGCCAGGAGAAGAGACTCTTAGAGGTGTTGCCTGGTCTCCTACACTAGGAGTATTCGTGACCGTTGGCTATCAGACCTCCGTCACCGTCATCTACACATCCACCGATGGAATCAACTGGACCGGTCGCACCGCTCCTGCTGAGGTTATCAATTCTAAGACTGTGAGGTGGGTGCCTCAATTTGGTGCCTTTGTGTCTTTGTCGGTTTCGACAACATCTGACAAACACATGATCTCGTTTGACGGCATCACATGGTTCGTCCGAACCGGTGCCCCCCAGAGGTGGTCAGATGTTGTATGGTCCCCCGAACTTGGTATCCTCGTGGCGGTATCTACAGAAGCCGTGGGTACGCGCAATGTCATGTTCTCCAGACCAATGGGGGTATGGGGTACTATAAATACTCGTCTTACTCGTTCCCAAGTCCTGTCACGAATCAGTCTAGGAGTCTAATATGCTGACCTTGAATACCACCACAGAGACACTGAACCTTGAATCCCGCACGACCGCGTCACTGGATTATATGGTGTCCTATGCGGATCATACGAGTACCGGGTTCAGTGCAAATGCGTCCAAAGGTAACATCGTGGCTGTCGGTAACACCGCGATCCTGACGGCACCAGGTGCTTCAACCGTACGGCAGGTCAAGTACCTGTCGCTACGCAATCGTTCAACGACCGTGAACACCACGGTGATTCTCAAGAAGAATACGGGGGCTACGGAGTATCATTATACCTCACCACTGTCACTCAGGGCTGGGGAGAGTATGATATATTCCGATCAACGAGGATTCCAAATCCTCAATGCCAATGGTCTTCCCTATCTCATTTCCGTGGTCGATGCTCCCTCGCCATCATTCGTGTTTCCTGAATGGTGTTCAGTAGGGAACTTGACCGCGTCCAAATCTCTGTTCTCCAATACCTCCTGGGCGATCTATGTGGGTAGAGCCCCGTTTGCGCTCTCGGGTGTCAATGTGCGGTGTAATGTCACACTGGCGGCCGCCACGATTACTTGGGCTGAAGTGGCCTTGGCCACAGGCCCACTAGTGGCCAACGGTAACTCGGCTTTGACCGTTGTGGGTACCACGGATGTGTCAGGTGTTATAAATACTACGGGTCTGAAGACCATAAAAATAGTGTCGACCAAACCGGTACACGAATATGACGATCTCTGGATCATCATAGGTAATCAGGCCACGACCGTCGCCGAAATTCGTCAAGGTACCGCGATTGACCATCATCAACAAGGTATGGCGTCATCAAAGATCAACACCAAGCCCTCAGACATTCTCGATGTCGCCACAGGATTTCTCACGGAAAGTAACACGGCGGCCAATTGTGTCAGCCTTATTTGCATTGGATACACCTAATGATACTACTGAGTAATACTGAAACATTGACATTGACTACTTTGGGGACAGGGAAGGTTGATTATACGGCCTATTATGCCGACCATACACCCGAGACCTTTACCTTAGGTACTGGGCAGGGTACCGTGTCGGCCGTGACGACCACAACCCTCGTGGGCACACCATTGGTCGCCACTCAGCGTCAAATCAAAACAGTCATTGTGGTCAATCGAGATACCACTCCCACGGCACAGACCGTAGTAATTGCTAAAGGCAGTCAACTACTGACGGCCAATGTGCCTTTGGGTACAGGGGAATCTCTTGAATACCTCGGTGACCGAGGATGGAACGTGTTGAATCGACAGGGTGCCGTCAAGGTGCATAGTGCCATATCAGGTCCTGTCTCGTCGCTCGCATTGGGGCCATTGGCCTCTGGTATAGGAGTCACGACTCGTGCTCCTATCACAGGGGGAGTATGGTCCCTCTATATAGGGAAATCCCCCAGATATCCTGTCTCCTCACTCCAGGTACGCTATCGCACCACGGTGGCCGGTGTAGGGGTTACCTGGGCAGAACTCGGTGTCTATGTGGGCACCTCCCAACACGGGGCTAATGCGACTAGCACGATGACCATGGTCCAGGCCCGTTGTGTGGGATACGCGAATGTGGTCACCAACGTGGAATCCATCGGCATTCATAATACCACAGTTCCCATGCTCACTGGTGTGGTGATTCCCCCCGATGAAGATGTATGGATCCTCTACAATTCGGAATTTGTGACCTCTGGATGCACCCTATCGGCCTCGTTGCATGATGATCTGGTCTCTGGTACACTCGCGGCCTTCACGGCGGCATCACGAAGACCTTCAGTTGATCTCGGACAGGCCGTAGGGCTTTTAGGCCTTGGTACGCTGTCTGTTCACCCCACCTTTCAAGTCTATTGGTAACAACATGATTGCTATTCAATTCAATGAAACGCTCAATGTACAATTCAATACGGCCGTCTCTGTCGATATTATTCTGGCCTATGCGGATCATACGGTTGCATCATTGGTGGCCAACGGGAGTGCCGTGAATCTCTCTACGACCGCCAATACCACGATCCTATCCTCACCATCGGCCAATGGTACCATAAGGCAATTGAAGGGTCTTTCCATTCGGAACCGCGATATTCTGACGACCGAGTTGACCCTTAAAAAGAATGTGGCGGCAGTCGAATACATGATGACGTCCCCTATCGTCCTCAAGGCGGGCGAGACTCTACAATATACCGACCAGTCAGGTTTCCTCCTGACGGATTGGAACGGAAGAACCCGTCAGACTGTTCCTTGTGGGAAGCAACAAGCAGGCGGCATCTATTTTCCTGTGCTATTCGGCCCCTATGCGTATAGTAGTGTCAGCCCCTCCACTCCACCAGGATACCGGATACTGGATGCCTCCGGAGGCACCGTGGCGACCTATGTGGGTCGAGCTCCAAAAACCTGTAGTCGCGTGATGGTCAAATTACGCACCTGTAATAATTCTATCACCCCTGTGTGGGGTGAGATTGCCGTGGCCACTGGGACCCCTGTCATGGGTGCCGGCACTACGTTGACGGTTCGGGGTTTCAATGGTTCCAATAATGCCATTGCCAATTCCTTTCCTAGCGGAGTCCAAATCCTTCAGGGCACCTATTCGAATTATGTGGATCTCTCCTCAGGGCAGACCCTCCAAGCGGGTGATGATGTCTGGATTCTACTAGGCAATGAGGCCGCCACGGGCGCCAATGTTCGTTGCCTTGCGATACCGGATGAACTGCAAACCGGCCTGTGTTTGAATGCGGCCACTCGTCCCTCTCTGAATATTGGTCGTGGGGTTGTCTATACGCTGGATGGGGTAGCAAATCTTTCCCCCCAGGTCTCTGTCTCCTATACATAAATCACAACCTAGTCTTCATTTAGGGATGCTATGCCATTTGACTACATTGCTGTTCCACAGATACCCACGCCCAATGTCCCGGAGCCTATTCCTGCAAACGCAGTCACCTATAAGGTCACGGCCGTTTCAAATACCATCAATGTTGGGGGTTCACTCTCCTATAACACCAGCGCACAAACCTATGATGTCGTATATCAAACGGCCGTCGATCAGTATGCCCGCAATCTAGCCAATAACCTCATCGGTATTATTTCCTCCACCAACTATGCAACACTGGAAGCGGCCATTGCGGCCGCGGTACCATATGGAAATACCATCATGGTATCTTCCAATATCAGTTGTACGGTTAATACCACCGTCCCTTCCAATGTGTACCTGATGGTATCCACGACCTCGGGCCTGATTACTCTGAATGCCTCGCGTACCCTGACGGTCAATGGAAGTTTCACCGCACCTCGTCAGCGCGTCTTTACTGGAACAGGTACAGTCACAGGTCTCCGCAACGCGATCAATATGGTACCTCAATGGTGGGGGGCCATCGGGGATGGGATCACTGATGATACAGCAGCATTTACTGCAATGGAAACTGCCTGCCCTGGTACCGTGGTCGACCTGGGTAATACCACTTACTCGGTGACGAATATTCCGATACTGGAAGATTATCGAAACGGCCACTTTTTCAATTCTACTGCGAATTCCACTCAAGTGGTGGATTCAGGATTCGATCTGCCTGCTCCATGTTTTCATCCCTATGGAGGACAACTTCGTTTACTCAAAGAATATCTAGGAGATCCACTCCAACAAATTGTGAGCATCATATTGATCGGAGACTCGATTACTTGGGGTAGTACAACTCCTCAAAGTGCCAATGTCAACTATCCTTCGGCACATACAGGTATCCTCTCTGACTCTCGGGATAACGAATATTCACCAAGTTGGGCCAATGAATTGCGCCGTTATATCGGCAGAGAATATGCCAACGGCAATACATCGACCGTCAGTTCTCGGGTATACAATTGGGCTGCCGCTGGTTCAAACGGTAACTGCATCACTGAATACACGACCAACCAGGTCCTCTATCCTGTGGCCAACGTGGCCAATACCGGACCGTTCATCTTTAGTTCCAATGGGGCCTCAGTCACAGGACCTGTGGATTTACCTATCACTGGTGTTGCCTATTCCGGGTATCAGATGCGATACGGTGAAGCCAACGGAGCAGGCACAAGCAATGTCTCTGTCAGTTTTGGACCTTTTACCGGTAACACCTTCAATATCATCTATGCGGCCGTCGATTCAGGTTATATGGATTATACGGTGTTTGCCAATGGAGTCAATATTGCCGCCAACACCTTTGCGTCGGCTGCCTTAGGCGGTGATGTGGGTGTTGTGGATATTACTAATCATAATAAGCGAGTCCATACATTCACCTATGTTCGGAATTCCTCGATAGAGATACGCAGCCGGCGACCCAATGCCTCAAATACAAGATACCTGAGAATCAATGCCATTGAGGTACCCAAGAAGATTCGTATAACGAACCAGGGTATCAGTGGTTCTGCGGCTAGAGTCTATCTCAATAACTGCCTCAGTGGTGCCTTTGCGCCTCCTCGCGCCATAGGTATTGAAGACAACTTCGTATTCATGATGTTGGGCACCAATGACCGTATCATTGTCTCGACGAATCCTAATGGTGTGTCAGGGTTTTCCAAGAGCCTTCAGCCGCTCGTCAATGATATCAAGGCAAACTCACACCTGATTATGATGTGTGCGCAGCCTGTATTGACCCAGAATTCTGCCATCTATTCCTTTTCTATGCAGGAATGCCGTGATACACTCATGAAGGTGGCTAGACACAATTCATGTGACTTCATCGATAACTATGCGGTGTTTCCGCGAGACAAGACCTCCTTCAATCTTTGGACCGCCGATGGTCTGCATCCCAATGTGCGGGGGCATTATCGAATCTATCGCAACATCGTAGGCGCGCTTGAACAATCCGACAATCCCGCGTCATTGGCAAACGCTGCGTTCAACCTGGCGAGCAATGCCTATGCCAATGCCAATACCGCGATCTACACGGCCGCACAGATTCGTGCGAATATTTCTAATACCGCACCGATTAATTATAGTATAACCACAGGTGTGATTTCACTTCCTTCTACGGCCAACGGACAAACCTTGATCGGGAATACGGTCTCTGGTACATTTGATGTTGCTGTGATCGCCCAGACGGCTCCCGTCATTGTGGTCAATGGACGGGGCACGATCACACTGTCCCATGCAAGTTCCGGTGTCACATCGTCAGGATATGGTAACTCCAATAGCATTCCTGTGTTCGCAGTTGATACCTTTGGACATGTGACCGCGGTCACCAATACCTCTATTACTGCATCGGCAACACTCCATCAACAAATTATGGCCCGCGTCAGTCTAGGAATCTAATCATGCTGACATTGAATACCACAACAGAGACACTGAACCTTGAGACTCGCCTGGCGATCAGTCTCGATTATCAAGTGTCCTACGTGGATCTGACGGACACCACCTTCACGCCTGGATCCATGCAGGGGAGCATCTCGACAATAGCGAATACAGCGATCCTAACTGCACCGGGGGTATCGACCGTCAGACAAATCAAATATCTATCGCTACGCAATCGCTCCACATCCGGAAACAACACCGTGATCTTCAAGAAGAACACAGGGGCCACCGATTATCATATCACCTCCCCGATCTCACTCCGCGCTGATGAAGGGGTGGTGTATTCTGAACAGGGGGGCTTTGAAGTCCTGAATGCCACCGGGCTCCCCTATCTGATTAGTGTCACGGATCAGCCAGTATCCTCCATCACCTTTCCTGAGTGGTGTGCTGTCGGATCGACCACCACAAACAAATCCCTCTTTTCCAATACGTCCTGGGCGATCTATGTAGGGAAAGCGCCGTGGGCCTTGGCGGGAGCGAATGTGAAATATAATGTGACCACGGCGGCCGCCTCGATTACCTGGGCTGAAGTCGGGCTCGCCACAGGACCGGTCGTCGCCAATGGCAATTCGGCACTCACGGTCGTCGGTACGACTGATATTTCTGGGGTCATCAATTCCACAGGGATTAAGAATACCCGAATTCTTGCCACACACTCCATCCATGAATATGACGATCTCTGGATTATCATAGGCAACCAGGCCACGACCGTGGCAGAAATTCGTCAGGGTACCAACATTGACGAGCATCAACAAGGGATGGCCTCTTCTAAGGTCGATACCCGTCCCTCGACGATTTTGGGTACACCTACAGGGTTCTTAACAGAAAGCAATACGGCGGCCAATTGTGTCAGCCTTATTTGCATTGGATACACCTAATGATTTTCCTCACGGATACAACAGAGACATTGAATGTGGTCACAACCACGGCCGGGAAGGTGGATTTCACGGTGTATTATGCCGATCATACAACAAGCACCTTTACGCCTAGTGCCAATCAAGGCACCATCTCGGCTATCGCTGATACCACAGCGGTCTCTGCCCCAGTGGCCGGTGCCCAACGTCAAGTCAAGACCATGATTATCACGAATCGGGATATTTCTCCTACTGCACAGACCGTCTTTGTTAAGAAGCATGTCGCAGGGGTGGATACCTATCTGACCGTGAATACGGCTCTTGGTTTGGGAGAGTCTCTTGAATATATGGACAGGCGGGGGTGGAAAGTCCTGAATCGCCAAGGCGCCGTCAAATACAAAGCGGCAGTGGTAGGGACTATTTCTTCAGTCTCGTTGGGCCCTATGGCAATAGGAATGGGGGACTCAGCTCGGCTCCATGTCACCGGGGCTTTTTGGTCGACATGTGTAGGGAAATCACCGCGCTATCCAGTGAACTCTTTGCGGGTGCGGTGGAGAGTTAGCACTGCGGGGGTGGGCTATAGTTGGGCCGAACTCGGCGTCTATGTCGGATCCTCACCGCATGGTGCCAACGCCACCGCGACTATGGCCATGGTCCAATCTCGTTGTGTTGCCTATGCCAATGTGACCACCGAAGTCGCCACGATCAGTCGATACGATACGACTCTCACGTCCCCGACAGGTATGGTCATTCCTCCAGGAGAAGATGTCTGGATTGCCTTCAACGGAGAGTTCGTGACCACAGGGTGTACCTTGGTGGCGAGTCGTCAAGATGATCTGGTCAGCGGGTCCGTAGTATTTGTCACAGCAGCCCAGAGAAGGCCGTCTGTCGAATTGGGGCAAGCGGTGTCGCTTCCCGGGCTCGGAGTACTTGCTGTCGCTCCCTTCTTTCAGGTCTATTGGTAATAATATGATTTCTATTCAAGTCAACGAGACCCTCAATCTTCAATTGACCACAGCCGTCACGGTCGATGTGGTCCTGAGTTACGCTGATTATACGGCCGTAACCTTGACGGCCAATGGAGGCCAAACGACGATTTCCACGACCGCGAATACGACCATACTGGAGGGACCAGCCTCAGGTACACAGCGACAACTCAAATTTCTCTCGATTCGGAATCGGGATGTCGTCACCACAGGACTCACTCTGAAAAAGAATGTGGCCGCCGTGGAATATCTTCTGACCGCACCGATTATCCTTAAAGCCGGCGAAAGTCTTCAGTACCAGGATCAGTCTGGATTCCTCTTCTATGACTCGAACGGAAGAACCCATCTCTCGTCACTGAATGGCCCCCAACAAGCCGGTGGAGTGTTTTTCCCCGTGGTCTTTGGACCCTATGGACATCTTGATAACATCACCAATCCCACCGGTGCGCGGATTCTTCATGCTGATGGTGAAACGGTGGCCACCTATATAGGTAGGGCTCCCAAGACCAGTCTGCGCATGATGGTTAAGTATCGGACCTGTAACGCTTCGGCTACGGTCACCTGGGGAGAACTCGCTATTGCCACTGGCACCCCCATCCTAGGCGGGGGGACGACCTTGACGGTCATTGGTGTCAACACCACAAACAATGCCATTGCCAACTCTTTTCCTGCTGGGGTGAACATCCTTCAGGGTACCTATTCCAATTATATCGATGTGGCACCAGGGCAAACCCTGCAAGAAGGAGATGATACCTGGATTCTCATAGGAGGTGCCGCGACCACAGGCGCAAACATTCGCTGTGTGGCATTGGGTGATGCACTACAATCAGGATGCTGTGTGAAGGCTGTGACGCGACCTTCCTTGAATATTGGGAAAGGGGTCGTCTATGATCTGGAAGACGCGGCCAATCTTTCCCCCTACATCAGTGTCTCCTATACCTAAACATATAAATAGAGTGGCAATCTAACCAGAAAAAAGATCAGTGATTCCCTGAAAGGTAAAACAGGCATAAAACATTCATCCATCATATGCCCACATTGCCAGAAAACAGGAGGCAAGAACTCAATGCCTCGGTGGCATTTTGATAATTGTAAACGGAAGGTGGTGTAAGGTGGCTGGATTTGTACCCTTAGAAATCGAACAATGGTCCACATTCTCCAGGGTGATTACGGTGAAGGCCAGCAATGGCTCTGCCCAAAATCTTACCGGATATATGGCCAATACACTCATGCGCCGATCCTATGATTCAGCGTCAAGTAACGTGATTACCACACAAATTACTGATGCCCCCAATGGGCAAATCACCCTGAGCATGACCCCGGCCAATACAGGGTTGTTGACCCCTGGGCGTTGGGTGTATGACACCACGACCACGACACCAGGAGGAATCGTCCAAAGGATGATCGAAGGTATCGTCGTGGTCTCGAATGGAGTCACTCATTAAATGCCTGACATTATCATCACTAATCCGCCCCCTATTGTTGTTCAAATCAAGGGTGGAAAAACCACTGCTATCTCTTCTCCTACCGGGAGTGCCACCCGTTTGGTCCAATTGACCGATGTCAGCACTGCAAAACTCGCCAATGGGTATGTCCTCACCTATTCCTCGGCTAATGCTCGATTTGAATTTGGTCCACAAACAGGCACCGGTGGCGGAGGTGATGCCACAGTCATTGCGGCTCAATTGTCCAGCAATGTAAATCAGTTTCCTGCCAATACCCTTCCGGCAGCCATCACCTATGATACGCAGGATTTGCTTGTCAACATCGGGCATACCGTTGGAGATTCAAAAGTCTATGCCACTTCAAATGGACTCTATCTTATTGTCACAGGGGTTCAGGTTGGTCGAACTATAGGAGGAGGAGAAGGACCGCGGGCATATGATTATTGGTTACGACAGAACGGAGTGGATGTCCCAAATTCAACCGTTCGTGCCGGTCTCCGTGATGTGTCGGATACCATCGTACTCGTGGATAACTTTTCCCTGCAATTAGTCACTGGTGATTATGTAGAAGTCATTCAGGCCGTGGAACAAGCCGGCCTGGGTATGGGCGCTTACAGGTTGTCTGCTCTGGCTAATGGTCCGACCGTACCTTCAATCATCTTCACAATGTTGAAAGTGGCCAGTGGAGCCAATGCGACTCCAAATGTCTTTTCGACTATCAATGTGGCCGGGCAATCCAATATCGTTGCCGATTCAAACAACGACACATTGACGTTCGTGGCGGGTGCTGGCATTGTCATTACCACCGATGCACCGAATGACACGATTACATTTGTTTCAACAGGTAGCTCGGATCAGTTCGCTCGTGACCAAGCGAATGCAGCTTATAACCAGGCGAATACTGCAAACACCACAGGGCAAGCCGCATTCGATAAAGCCAATACCGCGAATGTTACCGGTCAGGCCGCCTTCAATCAGGCAAATACAGACTTCATTATTGCTACCTCAGCGTATTCACAAGCAAATATCGCCACAACCAATGCTGATGCTGCTTTTGCACGAGCGAATGCGGTGTATGCCAATGCCAATACCGCGATCTATACTGCGGCTCAGATACGCGCAAACATTTCCAATACGGCACCGATCAATTATGACCCTTCTACAGGCGTCATCTCTCATGCGCTCTCAGGTGCCACAGCATCAGCATCAGGATACGGCGATGCGGCTACTGTTCCAAAAGTCGTCGTGGATGATAAAGGCCATGTCACATCTGTTACCAATACCACCATCACAATTTCTGCTGCCGCGATCACCAGCGGAACTCTGACGGTTGGGCGTGGAGGCACCGGGCAGACAGCCATCACCGTGAACGGGTCATTATTGATCGGTAACACGGTCAGCGGCGGATTTGATGTCAACTCACTCACACAAGGGACAGGCATTGTTATCACCAATGATAAGGGCTCGATCACGATTGCGGCAACGGGCGGTTCTGCCATCGATCAGTATGCTAGGGATCATGCGAACGCCGGCTTCAATCAGGCCAATACCGCAAATGTTACAGGGCAAGCCGCATTCGATAAAGCAAACTCTGGATTCACACTAGCCACCACCGCCAACACCGTGGCGGCCTCTGCCTACAGTCAGGCGAACATTGCCACAGCAAATGCCGATGCGGCCTTCACTCGTGCTAACGCTGCGTATGCCAATGCAAACACGGCCATTTACACTGCCATCCAAATTCGTGCGAATATTTCCAATACGGCACCGATTAACTATGACGCAACCACAGGAGTGATTAGTCATGCCACCTCAGGTGCCACAGTATCAGGATATGGTGATGCCGCCACGGTGCCTAAAGTTGTGGTTGATGATAAAGGGCATATCACGTCGGTTGTCAATACTGCCATTGTGGTTTCAGCGGCCGCGATTACTTCTGGCATCTTGTCCGTCGCTCGTGGTGGCACCGGTAAGGATGCCACAGGACTGGCTAACGGGCAACTCCTCATTGGTAATACTGTCAACTCGGGATTCGATCTCACGACGATTGCCCAGACAGCTCCGGTGATTGTGACAAACGGAAAAGGCACAATCACGTTGAGCCATGCCTCTTCTGGTGTGGTGGCAACAGGCTATGGTACGGCTGCGCAAATTCCAGTCTTCGTGGTTGATGCGTTCGGGCATCTTACTTCAGTCACCAACACATCGATAGCAGGACTTGATGCGGGGGTTATCACTACGGGCACCTTAGTCGTCGCTAGGGGCGGCACTGGGCAATCAAGTTATACCAATGGACAAATCCTCATCGGAAATACTGGATCAACAGGTCTCGACAAGGCAACTATCGCACAGTCCGCGCCAGTCATTGTCACAAACCTCCAAGGCTCTATCACCATTTCCCATGCACGTTCAGGTGTTGTAGCGGTCGATTCGTATGGATCCTCAGCCATTATTCCAGTCTTTGCAGTAGACGCCAATGGGCATATCACGGCCGCGGTGAATACGGCCGTGGTAATTTCTGCGGCCGCGATTACTAGTGGTACGTTGGCTGTTGCACGAGGAGGCACCGGACAGACAGCCGTCACTGTCAATGGTTCCTTATTGATCGGTAATACCGTAAGTGGTGGCTTTGATGTCAACCCTCTGACACAAGGAAGTGGAATTCTTATCACGAACGATATGGGGTCGATCACTATTGCTGCGACTGGCGGAGCCGTGGCCAACTCCTTTGGTGTGATTGCGGTAGCAGGTCAAAGCAATGTTGTGGCCCACCAGGCAAATGATCTATTTAATCTCGCACAAGGCACAGGCATTGTTATTACCACCGATGTCGGAACAAACACCATCACAATTACGGCAACGGGCGGTTCTGCCATCGATCAGTATGCGCGAGACAAAGCCAACGGGGCAGCCCAAAATTCATTCGTCACCCTCAATGTGGCAGGGCAATCGGATATCGTCGCCGATTCCAACACCGATACACTGACTATTGTTGGTTCGGGTATCACTATTACCACGAATGCGGGTACCGACACTCTGACGATTCAACATCCCTCATCGGGAGTTGTAGCATCAGGTCATGGGGATGCGGCCACAGTACCAAAGTTTATTGTCGATGCCAACGGCCATGTGACTTCAGTGACGAACACCTCCATTGCCATCGATGCAGCCGCCGTCATTTCTGGTACATTAGTGGTGGCTCGTGGCGGTACCGGTCAGTCTTCCTACACCAATGGGCAAATCCTTATTGGTAACACGGTGTCGGGTGGCCTGGATAAAAATACTATTGCACAATCCGCCCCTGTAATTGTCACGAACGACAAAGGTACCATCACCCTGAGTCACGCTCGCTCAGGTGTGGTTGCGGCCGTCTATGGTAATACCTCTATCGTTCCTTCTATCACAGTAGATGCCAACGGACATATCACTGAGGCAGTCAATACCACCATTACAATCGGTGTTGCTGCCATCACATCGGGGGCTACCGCAAATGGCCAAACCCTCATCGGTAATACGGTGTCCGGTGCATTCGATGTCAACCTCATTGCTCAGACCGCACCTGTCATTGTGACAAACGGAAAAGGTACGATCACATTATCACATGCTTCTTCTGGTGTGGTGGCAACAGGCTATGGTACGGCTGCGCAAATTCCAGTCTTCGTGGTCGATGCGTTCGGGCACCTCACAACAGTTACAAACACAGCCATCACAGGTTTGGATGCAGGAGTTATCACGACAGGGACATTGGTTGTCGCCCGAGGGGGTACGGGACAGTCTTCCTATACGAATGGTCAAATCCTTATCGGCAACACCGGATCCACAGGACTTGATAAATCCACCATTGCTCAAACCACCCCAATCATTGTCACAAATACCCAAGGGTTGATAAACCTTAGTCATGCCACGACTGCCGTAGTAGCAGGTACCTACGGAGGTGCAAATCGTGTGATTGGGTACACAGTGGATGCCTTTGGGCATTTGACTACGGCCTCCAACGTAGCGATTGACCAGCTACCCGCTTCAGCACTCACCTCTGGCATCTTGTCCGTCGCTCGTGGTGGCACCGGTAAGGATGCCACAGGACTGGCTAACGGGCAACTCCTCATTGGTAATACGGTCAACTCAGGATTCGATCTGGCAATGATTGCACAAACGGCTCCGGTCATTGTGGTCAATGATAAAGGCGCCATCACACTGTCCCATGCGTCTTCAGGAGTGACTCCGGCCACCTTAGCAGGATCGAATCGAGTCTTAGGCTTTACGGTTGACGGCCACGGACACCTGACTGCCACCTCCAATGTGGCGATAGCGGATTTACCTGCTTCAGCCATCACGACTGGTGTCCTAATTCAAGCACAGGGAGGCACAGGCTTCTCTGGTGCCACGGCGAATGGGCAACTCCTCATCGGTAACACCGTCTCTGGTGGATTCGACCGTGCACCTATTGCACAAACAGCCCCGGTCATCGTGACGGACCTCAAGGGTTCGATCACACTCAGCCATGCTTCGTCAGGTGTCACGCCTGCGACCCTCTCAGGTTCGAACCGAGTTCTAGGATACACGGTTGATACCCACGGGCACCTGACTGCCACCTCAAACGTAGCGATTGATCTTTTGGATGCCAGTGTCATTACCGCAGGCACACTTACGGTTACCAGAGGCGGTACAGGGCAGGGGTCTTACACCAATGGTCAAATTCTCATCGGAAATACTGGCTCCACTGGACTTGATAAAGCCACCATTGCTCAATCGGCTCCAGTCATTGTCACAAACCTCCAAGGCTCTATCACCATTTCCCATGCACGTTCTGGTGTCGTGGCACTCGACTCTTATGGATCAGCCTCAATTATTCCTGTGCTTGCTATTGATGCCAACGGGCATATCACGGCCGCGGTGAATACCACCATTGCTATTCCAGCCAGTGCCGTCACGTCAGGCATTCTTTCTGTCGCCCGCGGAGGCACAGGTAAGGACGCGACTGGTCTTGCGAACGGACAACTGTTGATTGGTAACACCGTCAATGCGGGATTTGATCTTGCGACCATTGCCCAGACCGCGCCCGTGATTGTTGTGAACGATAAGGGTACGATCACATTATCTCATGCGTCCTCTGGTGTGGTGGCAAGTGGTTATGGAACCGCCGCACAAATTCCAGTCTTCGTGGTCGATGCCTTTGGGCATGTGACTTCCGTTACCAACACGGCCATTGCAGGATTGGACGCCGGGGTGATTACCACAGGCACGTTGGTTCAGGGTCGTGGAGGTACGGGATTCGCGGGTTCTTCTGCCAACGGGCAAACACTGATTGGTAATACCGTCAGTGGTGGATTTGATCTCGCCACACTGACCGCAGGTTCCGGTATCACGATCAACAACCTCAAAGGGTCTATTGAAATTGTCGCAACTGGGGGAAGTTCGACCGATCAATTTGCGCGGGACACGGCCAACGGTGCCTTCACGAAAGCGAACGGAGCCGTACAAACAGGATTTGTCACCATCGTTGTGGCCGGGCAATCTGATGTGGTCGCTGATTCCAATACTGATACCTTAACATTGGTGGCAGGAACGAATATGACCATCACCACGAATGCAGGTACCGATACCATCACACTGGCGGCCGCCGGCGGCGGAGGTGGGGGTGTCAGTCTGGGACTCGTCGTAGCCGCAACTCGCGGCTACGCAATGCCATAAATAAATAGTTATCACTAACCAAGGAGACTCATCATGGGATTAGCTAATACCCCGTCAACGGCACCGATTTTTACACGAGAAGCACAAGTCTCCAGTAACTCAGGGGCCTTCGGCGCCGCGGCCTTTGCTCCAATTGTTATCACGGCCACCGCAGATTTTACAGGCGTGAGTGCCAACCACCAAGAAGTCTTTCGTGCCGATGAAAATAACGGAGGATACATTCAGAGAATTCGATTCAAAGCGATTGGGACGAATATTGCTACCGTTGCTCGTATCTACATCAATAACGGAGGCGTTCAAACCGTCGCGGTCAACAATGTGTTTTATGGAGAACAATCACTCCCCGCGACGACATTAAACAATGCAGCGGCGACGGTTGATATTGATTATCCGATGAACTTTGCGATTAACCCAGGCTTTAGAATTTGGGTGGGATTGGGAACGACGGTCGCGGCCGGCTGGCGCTGCACGGCTATTGGAGGGCGCTACTAGCCGTGTATTACATTTCATAGTATTACAAATAATATCAACAAAAATCTTATATTGGTCAAACTATAAGGTCAATAAAGGACGCTACTAATGCTTGATACGTTTTTTCTCCCCACAAAAACAGGTGATAGTGATGTGCAAATATTCACTATTCCTTCCACAGTTACTAATACCCAGTGGCATACGTGGCAAAAGCCGAGGGGCAAAACCATGGCCTTCATGCTCTGTGTCGGTGGTGGCGGTGGTGGCGGTGGTGGGTTTGCTGGCGCCGCTGCTTCGGCCCGAGGCGGTGGTGGTGGTGGCGCCGGATCCGGTGTTGGACGTCTCACCATCCCGGTCATGTTTCTTCCTGATATATTATACATACAGGTTGGTGCGGGGGGATTAGGAAACCCAGGTACTACGTCAGGTGCCGCAGGATCAGGCATACTCTCTTGGATTAGTGTATATCCCAGTGTGACGGTCAATAATATTCTCTTAAACTCAAGCGCCGCGGCCCCCACCGGTGGCGGTACGGGAACGGTGTCCGCGGCAGGTGCCGTAAGTGTCGGCGGGACGATTCCGGTCATCACCGCCGCACCACTCGCTGGGCTTGGTCAATATATGGGGGTCGCCGGCCAGGCCGGCACAATCGGGGGCACCATCACGGGTCCAGGCGGGAACTTGACCCTACCTACCACGAGCCTTCACTGTCTTGGTGGTACGGGAGGTGGGGGCATTACGGGGACTGCACAAGCCGGGGGTGCCGTGACCGCGGTGGCAGCCACGCTGGTCTCAGAAGTGCGCCCAGCACAGGCCGCCGCAGGGATCGCAGGTTCAGGTGGATATCCTGTGCCTGGTATGATGTTTGTGTTTGGTGGTATGGGAGGGGGTTCTGTGGATGCCACGCCTGGAATGTCTGGAGGTAATGGGATCTATGGATCTGGTGGAGGAGGTGGAGGAGGTGGCACTACACCCGGAGGCCGCGGCGGTGACGGGGGCGCAGGCTACGTCGTAATTATTTGTTGGTAACATGATGGATTATTTCAAATGTACTCGGTGCAAACGGAGGCTCCCCAAGCAAGCCAAGGCCATGAGTCAGATTGATTTTTGCCTGGACTGTAAACGATCCGATCTCAAGGATGCCGAGCCATATTTCCGTAATGGACACTGGAAACGACTCCCTAAATACATTGAAGAACTAGGGAATCAAGAACTGAAAGAGCGGGATTAGTCTCAATGGCAGTGTTGATCGATGCAAAAGAGGGATACTATGGCCTCTACGCTGCCGGCAGAGAAGATAAATAGAATCATAGTAATGATAGGAGAGTACGATGTCAGAACCTGTTACGAGAGCCCAATTCGCCGCATACTGTCTCAGAAGGCTTGGAAAACCGGTAATCGAGATCAACATAGACGACGATCAAGTGGATGATCGTATCGATGAAGCCTTGGAATTCTGGTATGACTACCATTTCGATGGGACAGAGAAGATTTATCTGAAACACCAGATGACTGCGGAAGATCATGCTCGTCGCTACATCCTCATTCCAGAAAAAATCAGTGGCGTCACTGGGGTCATGGACTTTGGTGGTGCAGCCTCCTCTGTCAACATGTTCGACCTCAGGTACCAATTGCGCCTACATGACCTGTATGATTTCACCAGTGTCTCCTATGTGAGTTATGAAATCACCATGCAACACCTGAGAACCATGCAAATGTTATTCTCAGGTACTCCTCAGATGCGCTTCCATCGCCATAAAAATCGCTTGATGCTTGATACCGATTGGAACCAAGATGTTGCTGTAGGCACATTCATTGTACTTGAGTGTTATGGGAAAATTGCCCCGGATCGACACACCATCGAGGGGACGGTGAATACCGCGATTAGTTCAACTACTATTATCGGATCGGGTACGACGTTTGACCGTGAATTTTTTAAGGATGATGAAGTCATTATCACGACTGCCAACGGGGATATCTCTGTGCGAGTCACTGATATTTCTTCAGGCACCGTGATGAATGTCACACCTGCGATGTCAGCCACAGAGACGGGGTTAACGGCCTATGTCGCCGGTAATGCCGATGTCTGGAGCGACCGTGTCCTGAAAGATTTAGCCACAGCCATGATAAAACGGCAGTGGGGACAAAATCTCTCTAAGTTTTCAGGCATCCAGATGCCAGGCGGAGTGACCCTCAATGGAGATAAAATTTTTAATGATGCGGAAGCGGAGTTGGCACGAATCAAAGCTGAATTTATTTCCTATAATACCTTGCAAGCAGATTTCTTGGTTGGCTAGAGAATATTACTTATGTTACATGGCCTGTCCACCCAGTAAGGATACATAGCACAATGGCACTCAGACAATTCCGACACTTTATTGCAGAAGGTATTCCAGGCAAGAAGAAAAATAACCTGTCAGTCATTAGTCTTGACACCTTCTTGAAGACCGCTGCCCTTCAGGAAATGTGGAATCCTTTGGGCGCCACGACCCATCCCTTTCCTCATGCTGAATTACAGGGTTATTTGGGGCGCGTGAAGGACAAGACCAAGGGTAAATTGGAGAAGTATGCCAAGCCTTATATTCATGGCAGCAATATTGAAATCAAGGGTGAGCATGGGCAAGAATATGACCTGGATAAACTAAGGGCCTCTGTCACGCAACGCCCCACGCGTATCACGAAGCAGAATGAAAAGATGCAGCATTCCGATGGTACCAGCAGCATTTTCTTTAATGTGGGATTGCCGGCCCTCAAAGGATTAGCCGTAGACGAGAAAACAGGTGAATTTGTCATTGTCGATACCTGTCCAGGCGCTGGGGTCTGCAAGACATTCTGCTATGCCATGAAGGGCGGCTATATTCAATACCCCGCGGCGAGTTTGGGCACGACTCGTGTCCTGAATTTCTTGCTCAATGATCCTGATGGCTTCAAGCATATGTTGAGTAGCGAGTTGGCCGATGCGGAACGCAAGTATACCAAGAAGGGTACCAAGGTGGTCTTGCGTTGGCATGATGCCGGAGACTTTTTTAGCCCTGAGTACATGGACGTGGCATTTGATGTGGCCCGTCGATTTCCATCGATTGAGTTTTACGCCTATACGAAGCTTGCCGCAGTCGCCCAGGCGAGCAATAGACCTGAGAACTTCCTGTTCAATTTCAGTGGTGGGGCACAACCGTCCCAGGAGAAACTGGTCGATTTTGCGAAGACCAAGCACAGTCGAGTGGTCCCCAAAGAGTTGTTCTTTGATCTGATCGCCCGCAAAGGCAATACACTCATCAAGGATGCCCAAGGTCGTATGCAGTTTAGAGATGCCGCGGCTCTTGATGAATTTAAGCATCGCATGGCACATAAGTATGCCATTGGGGATGTCAACACCATTATCACTTATGACGAAATGATGAAGAAACCTGTTGGTCCGACACCCCACTGGAATGTGCTTGTGTGGTCTGGACATGGTGACGATAGTGCCACGCGCAAAGATGTGATTGGGACATATTTGTTAGTACATTGATGAAGAGGTATCATGATAACCATATGGATCTTGTGGTCGGTCTTGACACTCGCCACACCTAAGGCCGACGCTGTACTTCCGGTGGATGAATTTACCAATAGTATCGACTGTGTATCGATGATGAAATCGCTGGGTGCAGAATTGTTATCCATGAAGTCGGAGAATATCATCAATATTACCCTGACTTGTATACCAGTGGGCGCCAGGAACTAATGCCAACGAATCATTACTTTAATCCCTTTCCAGAAAAGATCACCCAGGAACAATTACTGGTCGAAGACCTGGTCATTGAAGCCCTGAAAATCTATTCCATGGATGTCTTCTATCTCCCCAAGGAGAGCCGGGATCAGATTGATCGGCTCATGGGCGAAGAACAACTGCGGTCCTTCGGTTCTGCGTATACGATTGAGATGTATGTCGAGAATGTGTCAGGGATGGAAGGCGAAGGAGACCTGATTAGTAAGTTTGGTCTAGAGATACGTGATGAGATGACCGTCCTGGTGTCCCGGCGCCGCTTTCGATCCACGATGCCATTCTTAGAGAGACCCCGTGAAGGAGATATTCTCTATATCCCGTTGGTACAAAACTTCATGGAGATTACCTTTGTAGAGCATGAGAATCAGCAAGCCATGTTCTATACCTTGGGCCGTGGTCGTGGTGGCAATGTGTATGTGTATTCTCTGCGACTCAAGCAGTTTGTGTTTAGTAACGAACAGATTCAAGTGGGGGTACAGGAAGTGGACGATCAGATTTTGGAGAGTTACCAACTCACAGACCTTATCTTGACTTCAGGTACTGGTTCCTTCGACACCACAAATACCGAAATTGTCTACCAGGGCACAGACTTGGCTAATGCAACAGCCTTTGGTACCTCCCATACGTGGGATTCTGGCAATACGACTTTAAGTATTGCACTAGTCAATGGTTTATTCTCTAATACCGCGAACGTCAAGGGCGCAAATAGTGGAGCACAATGGATCATGAGCACTCTGGATACGAACACTCCATTGGAGCGGCAATATGAGGAGTTGTCGGATAATAAACAGGTTGAAACGGAAGCGAATGCCATTTTGGATTTCGATGAAAATTCCCCATTTGGGAATCCTTAGGATTATGGACATGATGTGGTATCATTTCGACCATTGTAAATTGAAAGTGAAGGTGTAAATTGTTGGGTCACTCCCCTTTCTATCATCGGTCTATCAGAAAATATGTTGTTTTATTTGCGGCACTGTTCAATGACATTTTCTATGTCCGTGAAACAGCCGCAGGGGAAAAGAAGGAACGCCAGAAGGTCCCTATTGCCTATGGTCCCAAGGAGAAGTGGGTTACCAGAATTTATTCTGATCCTGCGCTGACCAAATCTGTGGCGACCACGGTGCCGCGCATGTCCTTTGAACTTCTGGGAATCACCTATGATGAATCCAGGAAGCAACAGAGCACCATCAGGCATCGAGCCACAAATCCTAATTCTGCTTCTTCCCCCCAGGCCCAATATATTGGGGTACCCTATAATTTTGAATTTTCCTTGAGTCTCTATGTGCGCAACGTCGAAGATGGACTTCAGATTGTCGAGCAGATCCTTCCCTTCTTTCTTCCCGACTATACGGTCTCGGCGCAAGTCTCTGAGGAACTGAATATCATCAAGGATATTCCAATCATCCTGAAATCGGTCAATGAAAAAATTGATTATGAGGGTGCCTTTGCCGATGGAACTCGCATGGTCACCTGGGATCTAGTGTTCTCACTCAAGGGGTTCCTCTTTGGACCTGTGAGCAACACCTCAATCATCATGGGGGTGTCTGCTAATGTCGCTAATGCCAATGCCACCGTGACTGGTGGTATCTACATCAACATGTATGTCGATGTGAATAATAAACCTATCCAGAAGGTCTATCTGACCACCAACCCCTATGGGTTTCGTGAGAATGAAGTGATACGTGAACCTAATCGTAGTATCACAGGGACGGTATATGGTTGGGCCAACAACACGAATGCCATCTACTTCTCTGGTATGACTGGGGTACTCGCGGCCAATGATGAAATTTGGGGACTGCAATCGGGTACCCACCGTGTTGTACAATCGGTCGAAACAGTCAATCAAAAAGATGTGGAAATTTTGATACGACAGGCACCTATCTCGGCAAACGCAGATAGTGATTATGGGTATTCCACCGTGATTACAGAATTCCCCGGTACACTTTAATATGAGGTGACAGATGGCGTCTTTGAATGAAATATTGGATGTGGAGGTTCCTCTAATAAAAGAATCCAACACATCCGTTGTGATTCCTCCCAATGTGTCCCATTTAGCCAACAATACGATACAAGACGATTCATTGGATGCGCGATCCAATATAAGATTACTTATTGCTCAGGGTTCTACAGCATTAGTGGATTTACTATCCATTGCCAAAGACGGAAAACATCCTAGAGCCTATGAGGTTATAGCAGGCCTGCTTTCCACTCTATCGGAACTTAATAGTGATTTGCTTACCATTCACCAGCAAGAGCAGGCCTTGGTACAAGAACCTGAGGGACCTGTAGGTGATGTGAATATTCAGAATGCGGTGTTTGTCGGTACAACCGCACAACTAGGTGAAATCATCAAGGCACGTCGAGCAGAGGAGCGGGCCGCACTGGCAGTCAATACCATCACGGTCTGCCCTGTTACCTCCAATACACCATGAGCACCACAAAAACAAAACCTCGTCCAACCTTCAAGGTCAAACCTGTCGGCACGACCTTCTACTTAAAAAATCCTAGACTCAAGCGCGTGGGTGTCCAGCAAACCATGTCGCAAGAGCAGGTGAACGAATTCACCTTGTGCGCCTTGGATCCGGTCTATTTCATCAAGCACTATTGCCGAATCGTACATGTAGACTTGGGTATCATACCATTTGAACTGTATGATTTCCAGGAAGAGATTATCAATATCTACCACCGTGAGCGCAAGGTCATCGTTAAACTTCCCCGCCAGATGGGAAAAACGACAACCACGGCCGCCTTCTTTCTCTGGTTCATCCTGTTTCATGACCAGAAGGTCTGTGCGATCTTGGCGAACAAGGCCAACATTGCCCAAGAAATTCTGAATCGTATCCAAATGATGTATGAAATGATCCCCTCGTTTCTTCAGCAGGGTATCGTAGAATGGAATAAGCGTTCGATTACCCTGGAAAACGGTTCACGCATACTCGCCGCGGCCACCAGTTCAAGTGCGATCAGAGGTTACTCCTTGTCCTTGGTATTTTTGGATGAGTTTGCCCATGTGCAAAACAATATTGCCGAAGAATTCTTTACCTCAATTTTCCCCACGATCTCCTCTGGTAAAGAAACCAAAATTCTCATGGCCTCGACCCCCAATGGTCTCAACATCTTCTACAAGTTCTGGACCGAAGCTATCGCCAAAAATAACGACTTTGTGCCGATACAGTATGCCTGGGATCGTATACCTAGCCGTGACCAAGCCTGGTATCAAGAACAACTCAGGGCCCTGGGTGAACAAAAGTTCCGTCAGGAAGTCCAATGTGAATTCCTGGGTTCCAGTGATACGCTGATCTCAGGAACAAAGTTGGCCTCCATGGCCATGACGATACCCATACACACAGAAGCCGGCTGGCAGGTCTATGAGCATCCTCAACAGAACCATGCGTATGTGATCTGTACCGATCCAGCCCGTGGTTTGGACCGTGATGCCTCGGCCTTCTGGGTCGTTGATATCTCACAGATCCCATATCGAGGAGTGGCCAAGTATCATAGTCACACGATTGCCCCGATGGTCTTTCCTAATGTGATCTATAATGCAGCGATCAAGTACAACCATGCGTTTGTGCTGATCGAAATTAATGACAACGGTCAACAGGTCGTAGACATGCTTCACTATGATTTGGAGTATGAAAACATTTTCAAACTCGAATCGTCCCAGAAAACAGGCTCCAAAATTGCCGGTGGCTACAAAAAGAATATGCGCCTGGGGCTCCGCATGACCGAATCGGTCAAGCGAATCGGATGTTTGAACCTCAAAGCGTTGATTGAGCAGGATAAACTCCTGATTACAGACTTTGACACGATTTCGGAATTTTCGACCTTTACCCAGCAACTTCAGACGTACAAGGCCGAAGAGGGAAAACACGATGATCTGGTCATGACCCTGGTCATGTTTGCCTGGTTGGTCACCCAGAAATATTTCAGGGAAGCCCAGGGGTCGTCTTTGAACATCATGAAGGCCCTAGAAACTGAACAAACGGCCCTGACAGAAGACAATATCGTCCCTTTTGGAGTGATAGACAACGGACTAGAAGACCCCTTTGAAATGTCCGATGGGGATGTCTGGTTCCAAACGAGAGGTATGAGCCAGGAAGAACTACAGAATGCCATGAAGAAATATGTGGAACGGGCTCATGGTCTGTAAATTGCCGTTTTCATAAATATGTGTTGAATTACCAGTGTGTAATGACCAACTTGCATTTTTGACACTTAGATAAGGAGTATCACCAATGGGATTCCTCGTATCACCAGGAGTTAATGTCACAGAAATCGATTTGACCACCATCATTCCGACCTTGAGCACCTCCACCGGAGCACTCGTCGGTCAGTTTATTTGGGGCCCGGCAGAAGAACGTACCTTGATTGACCAAGAAGTTAAGTTGTTTAATACATTCGGCAAGCCTGATTCAAACACCTTTGTATCCTTCTTCTCAGCGGCCAATTTCTTGGCCTATGGTAATAACCTTCGCGTGACCCGTGTCGCCAATACCTTCTCCAACAACGCCGTGTCTGGTGGAAATACGAATGCACGGTTGATTGCAAACGAAACGGTCTACGAAAACAGTTACTATGCCGGCCAAGGTACCTTCGGTCAATGGGCCGCTCGTTATCCCGGCAACCTGGGGAACAGCCTTAAGGTGTCTTCTTGCGGAAGCAAGACCGCCTACGCCAGTAATGCGACCTATCAATCCGGTGGTACACTCACGACCAACGCCGGCGTTGTCGGACCTCTAGTGGTGGGCAATACACGCATCCATATGAATGGGACTACGGCCAACGCCAACGTGTCCGTCGGGGATTATATCCGGTTTGTAGGCGCGACACCTACTGTTCTCGGTCGCACGTATTACAAGGTGAACTTTGCGAACAACAACATGTATATCGTCACCCCAGGCCTGAAGACCAATGTTGCCGCAAATACCTCAATCCTTCGCAAATGGGAATACGCTGATGAATTTGACGGACCTCCTGGTACCTCTTCCTATGCGACAGAAAAGGGTGGTTTCAATGATGAACTCCATGTGATCGTCATTGATGAAAATGGTGTGTTCACAAATAAAGTCGGCACCATACTCGAAAAGTTCCCCAATATGTCGAAGGCCTCAGATGCCAAGGATGATACAGGTTCGTCAACCTACTACCCCAAGGTCCTATTTGAACGATCAAAATATATCTACTGGGGTGACCATGAAACGGGGGGAACAAACTGGGGTACCCCTGCGTTGGGTACCACCTATACCAATGTGCTGATTCCTCGTCGATACTCACTGACTGGTGGTGCCGACAACGCGGTCACCGCGGGCGATCTGATGCGCGGTTGGGATCTCTATAGGGATGCCGACATTGTGGATGCCTCTCTGCTTATCACTGGAGATGCCGCAGATGTTGCTGGCTCCGGTGTGGAAAACAACACGCTACCACAATACATCATCGACAATGTTTGCTTGAAGCGGTTAGATTGTGTGGCGTTCTTCTCGCCTCCACGCGCAACATGCGTCAACAATATCGGGGGTGAAGCGGATGACATTGTGACGTTCCGTAATGGCGTCTTCGATGAAAACGGGGATATCGTTTCAGGGGGATTGTCCTCAACCTCCTACGCATTCTTGGACTCTGGATGGAAGTATCAGTATGATAAGTACAACGATGTCTACCGATTCATTCCATTGAATGGTGATATGGCCGGTCTCTGCGCTCGTACAGACAGAACCCTTGACCCTTGGTTCTCACCAGGTGGTTTTGATCGCGGTCAAGTGAAGAATGCGGTGCGTCTAGCATGGAACCCAAGCCAGACAGAACGAGATACCCTTTACACGAATGGTATCAATCCTGTCGTCTCATTCCCAGGCGAAGGTACCCTCCTCTACGGGGATAAGACCATGCAGACCAAGCCTAGTGCCTTTGACCGTATCAACGTGCGCCGGCTGTTCATCATCCTAGAAAAGTCGATTGCCCGGGCAGCCAGGTACTCCTTGTTTGAATTTAACGATGAATTCACACGCGCCCAGTTTGTGTCCTTGGTGGAACCTTTCCTTCGTGACATACAGGGTCGCCGTGGCATCTATGATTTCCGTGTGGTGTGTGATACGACCAATAACACTGGCGAAGTGATCGACAGCAATCGCTTTGTGGGGGACATCTACATCAAGCCAGCCAGATCGATCAATTTTATTCAACTAAATTTTGTCGCAGTTAGGACGGGGGTTTCATTTGACGAAGTGGTCGGCAAGTTCTAAGTTAGTAGTGGATAAGTTTTAGAAATCCTAAATAACGATAGAATAGAGGAGTATATCCATGGCTTTCAATGTCACAGAATTCAGAGCACAGATGCAGGGTGATGGCGCCCGTCCAAACCTGTTCGAGGTGCAACTCACATTTCCTGTCGGCGTCAATGCCGGGAATGCAAACAAGAAGTTGTCCTTCATGTGTAAGACCGCCTCACTACCAGGTTCGACCATCGGCCATGTGCCGGTGTTCTACTTTGGCCGTGAGACCAAACTTGCAGGAAATCGCACATTCCCAGAATGGACGCTTTCCATACTCAACGATGAAGACTTCTCCGTGCGCAATGCGTTTGAAAAGTGGATGAATGGTATCAACCGACATGTCAGCAACGTCCGTGACCTGTGGGCAGGAAATTCCCTGGGGTATTCCACTCAAGCACTTGTCAGACAGTTTGGCAAGGACGGGTCTACACTCAAGGAATATAAGTTTGAAGGTGTCTTCCCTGTGGACGTTAGCCAGATCGATGTAGACTGGTCTTCCAATGACACCATCGAAGAATTCAGCGTGACCTTGGCCTATCAGTTCTTCACCAGCACATCAAAAAATAATACGGTTATCGTATAAGGAACTGGGGGCCCGGACCCCCAATTCTTATTTTTTACATTATGGAGTTTTATGCCTTTACATCATATCATTCCCCTACACGAGTGGAAGATACGAATAAATCCTCTCGCTGATAGGTATGATCCAGATTTCAATGAGCCGGATAACACAGTCTGGTTGACTCTGAAACAACATGCTCAAGCCCACCTGTTTCTCTTTGAATTACATGCCAATAAATATGATTGGGTGGCATACTCTACCTTGTCTGGTCAAATGACCATGGCATCGGCAAAGAAAGAAGCACAAAGAGAGGCCGGTCGCAGAACAGGAAACCTTAACAAACTTCCTCAGCGAAGGATTGAAAACAGACAAAGAAACTTAGAACGATACAAAAATCCCGAAACTCATAAAATAATGCGTGTGAAATGTTGGGATATTTGTAGCAAAAAACTCAAGGGAGTTCCGAAGTCTGAGTCTCACAAAGCAGCCATGCGGGGGCTTCGTCCTCATGTGAACCAGACCGGTGGTGACAATAACAATGCAAGAAGAATCGAGACACCCTATGGTAGTTTTGGTTCAATTGCTGATGCGGCAAGGGAATTGAATCTCTCGCGTGGTCAAGTGACGCGCATCATTTTATAAGAAAGTTGGTGACTTACGGCCTGGACATTATTTGGTTACAGTCTCGGTAAAACTCCTGATGTTACGCAGGTGGAGAATCCTTCCAAACAGACCCTGGTCATTCCCCAGGAAAAAATCGATGATGGTGCGATTACAATTTCCCAGGGCAGCTATTACGGCACATATGTTGACCTAGAGGGAAGTGTCAGGAATGAGTTAGAGTTAATAACACGCTACCGCGAAATGTCTCTGCACCCCGAATGCTCCGAGGCGATTGAAGAAATCATCACTGAAGCCGTGACCCAAGATGATGATGGTGAAGTGGTGGATATCAACCTCGATAAACTCCTGGTGCCAGCCTCCATCAAGAAAAAGATCACCGAAGGTTTCAATCAAATCAAGTCCATGCTCTCATTCCAGGACCTTGGGGAAGACCTCTTCAAGCGATGGTATGTCGATGGCCGTTTGTATTTTCAAGTGGTCGTGGACAAGGATCGTCCAAAAGATGGTGTCCTTGAACTCCGCTACATTGACCCCCGCAAGATCCGCAAGGTCCGTGAAATCCTCAAGGATCGTGACCCCAAGACTGGCGTGGAATTTATCAAGGCCATCTCGGAATACTATGTCTATAATGATCGGGGTCTGACCGCACAATCCTACACCGCCTCTGTCAATCAGGGTACCCGTATCGCCACAGATTCCATCGTGTTTGTGCCTTCAGGCCTGCTTGATGCCAAGTCCACCATGGTGATTGGTTGGCTCCATAAGGCCATCAAGCCTCTGAACCAACTTCGCATGATCGAAGACGCGGTGGTGATCTATCGTCTCTCCCGCGCCCCCGAACGTCGTATATTCTACATCGATGTGGGCACACTTCCTAAACTTAAAGCCGAACAGTATCTCAAGGACATTATGTCCAAGTACCGCAATAAACTCGTCTATGATGCGAATACGGGTGAACTCCGTGATGAACGCAAGCATATGTCCATGTTGGAAGACTTTTGGCTTCCGCGCCGCGAAGGTTCCAAAGGGACGGAAATCACGACACTCCCAGGTGGGGAAAACCTAGGTAAAATGGAAGATGTCGAATACTTCCAGAAGAAACTCTATAAGTCCTTGAATGTGCCCATTGGACGCTTGGATTCTCAATCGGCAGGTGGAGGGATCGTCGGCCTAGGTCGTGTGGCTGAAATCACACGGGATGAGGTCAAATTCAACAAATTCATTCACCGTTTGCGCAACAAGTTTGCTCGTTTGTTCGATGAAGCCTTGAAACAGCATATGGTCCTCACCGGTGTGTGCTCGGTTGAAGAATGGGCCATTTTTCGTGAAGATATCTCCTATGATTTCAAATCGGATAACAACTTCTCTGAACTGCGGGACGCCGAATTGCTCAGGGAACGAGTGACCCTACTGATGCAGGTACAGCCGTTTATTGGCACCTACTACTCAAATGTGTGGGTCAAGCGACATGTACTACATCAGTCAGATGAACTGATTGAAACAATTGCCGATGAGATCGATGAGGAAACCAAGAGTGGGGAACTTCCTCTGTCAATACCTGGCATGACACCTGATGCCGGCGGTATGCCAGGACAACCAGGGTCCCCAGGTGGAGATGCAGGAATGCCTCCGGCACAGCCACCGCAGGACAACACCATGGACTCCCAAGAACAGCCCCAGGAAAGTCTCACCCCAGGTCTGGATCGGGCCGTCGATCAACAGTTTGCAGGCACACGCAACAAGTAAATGTATATAAATAGGCAGAGATAATCACAAGGAGATATTCACATGAACGAACAATTTGGTCCTATCGGTGATATGATTACCCTCGTGGCTTCCTCACAACATGCTGAAGCGACCCCAGTGCTCCATGACTTACTCGGTGCCCGTATTTTGGATGCCTTGCAGGGGCACAAACAGGTGATTGCCCAGAGTTTGTTTGCACCAAGTGCGGATGCCTTAGCAGAAGAAACAAAGAAGAAGTCCACAAAAGACAACCCCAGCACGGCCTTTGCTGCTCTTGCAAACATGTCAAAGAATATCAAACACGATATCAATAAAGTAAAGAAACTCAAGGAAGAACTCGTCCAAGAGGAGCATGAGTCTGTCGAGGATTTTAAGAAACGCGGGGGCACCGTGAAGCAGATTCCCGCGCACAAGTCCTACAGTGCACCCAAGTCTCAGAAGATCAAGGTGCCGTTCCGTATGGGTAAGTCTGCCATGAGGGAAGAGTCTGAACAGTTAGAAGAGGGCGTGACACGCAAGCATTTCCAGCAAGTCGCGGATGTCATCAAGACGCACCCTGATGCCGCCAAGCGCCGAGAACTCGCGGCCCATCATGCCGGGATTTTTAAGACGCAAAACCCTCGCTTCGACCACAAGCGTTTTTATGCAGCGGCCAACGCCGGCGAACCGGGAGTGTAATGAAGCATCCTGAAGATTTTTCCGATGCAGCGGTCAATAAGCGATCTCTCCAGGCATCCCGCGAACTTGAGGCTGCTACTCGTTCTGCAAAGGTCAAAAGGGTTCTTAATAGCGCGAACATGGACAAAAAGGAACGACGACCCTTGAAAGAATTTACCGACTTTCGCACAGAGATATCAGAACATGTAGGGGTGCCGGCGCCCTCTATGCCTCCCAACATTCTGATCCTCAGACGCAAGACTGTTCGCCAGTTTCCAGGCAATCTCATGGTCGCCCTCTATTTCAACGATAAACTTGGTCAATACTTCTCGATCCCATATGGTAGTGCTGGTCCCGATGATGCGGTGATTACTCCTGTCGCCCTCAAAGAAGAGGAGTTGAATGAAATTTCGATTCCTGTGGCCACTCGCGCCTATCATGCCCGTCAGAACCGCGGTCTTGATGCCATGAACAAAGGTGATTATTCAACCGCGCTACCTCATTTTAAGAAGGCGCTCACCACGATGCGCCAACGATCCAAGAAGTATGAGCGGGAAGATAAGGGCGACACGGTCAAGGAAGAAGTCATCACCGAGGACGCGATCAGCCATTTACAGAAAGTCAAGGCCTTCAAGACCAGTGAACCCTTGTACCACAAAGATAAGTCTCAGACCAAGGTTGATCCCCAGACAGCCAATATGTTACTCACTGTGTATCATTCGTTACACCCTGATAATCGCAAGAAGTTTACCGATGCCTTAGAACATTCACGACCTAAGTTCCATAAAGTGGTTGACTTTGGCTGGAAGCAGGTAATGTAATGAATGCCGTGGCGCTTGTTGCGGAGGGTAAATTTGCCGAAGCCAAGACCTTTATCACTGCCGCCCTCAACCAGATTGTTGAGAAGAAGTTATCCGTTTTGCGAAAAGTGATTTCGGAGTCCATGTTTGCTGAAGGCAACAGGATGCGCCAGGGTCGCACGATCTTGATTCGCCGCAGAATTCGCAAAGGCAAAGTCCAACGTATGATTCGCAAGTCCGCGGTGAAGGGGTTTACGTTGCGGCACGGAAAGATCACTCGTATCCCGATGGCGAAGCGGATTCATGCTCGTATAATCCAACGTAGGGCAGCCAGAAAAAGAAAAGCTCATATGGCCCAAACTTTACGAAAAAGAAAACTTTCAATGAGAAAAAGACGTGCTTTGGGGATTCGTTAATGTATACAATCTATCAGATAACAAACGAAACCAACAGAAAAAGATATGTAGGCATCACGACCAGGTATGACTTATCTAGGAGAATATCTGAACATTTTTCAGATGCCAGGAGAGGTGAACCAAGGCACCTCTGTAGAGCCATCACTAAATATGGAGAGAATAATTTCACAGTAAAAGTATTAGAAGTGGGAGAAAATCAAGAATTTGGGCTCAAGGTCGCCGAGCCTATGTATATCGCCTGGCTACAGCCTGAATATAATAAAACCTACGGTGGAGAAGGGACCCTAGGATATCACCATACTGGGGAAACTAAGCAGATTTTATCAGAAAAGAATAAAGGCAACCAGCATTCTTTGGGCAACAGGCATAGCGAAAAAACAAAGTTACGCCAATCTATATCAAAATTAGGAAATACGAATGGCCTTGGTATCAAACATCCTACCCGATCTAATGAGTCCAGGCAAAGATACTCAGTCATTCAGAAAGACATACCAAAGGGCCCACAGATACGTGTATCTTGTAGTCATTGTCAAAAAGTGGGTGGGGTAAGTGGGATGAAACGATATCACTTCGATAATTGTAAGAATAGATAAGGAGACATCATGCCATACGAAATCAAAAATAAACTCCGCGGGCCCTCTTACCTTCGTGTAGTTGATGGTGCCACCCCCAATCTTACCCTGGAGGCCTTCAGTGCGAATGTTGGTACTGAGAATGTCAGTTCAGTGACATTGACTTCTGTAAAATGGTCCGTTCATCCTACCGTAGGTTCATTGTCAGTTTCGCGGAATGGAGTGGTCGTGCTCAACGTCGCCCAAGCCGGCTACTGGCAGCATGATGAGATGCCTATTGCTAATAATGGTGAGGCAAATGTACTCGTCACGGTGACCAACGGAGGCACCGCACTTATCACGTTCAGCAAGCAGGCAACCTATAACGTGCAAACACAAGACCTTTAATGGTTAGCGGATACACGCTCAACTTATAGCAAAG
>ERZ1292623.843-Hain-H51-01um-R1-843-length-31233-cov-6_pt1 | contig 31233 bp, 34 predicted proteins | sample MGYA00564398_ERZ1292623 | MGnify/ENA primary metagenome ERZ1292623 (study PRJEB36523, sample SAMEA6512633) | groundwater metagenome | collected 2019-01-07 | study: AquaDiva: Metagenomics assemblies of 32 groundwater samples
TTATTTGATATTTGTGTAAGGAGGCTAGTTTAGTGCGGATTTGTACTAATCACCATCTTTTGTAGTTTCTTTTGGTGATAGCCCAATTTCTTTTCTAAAGAATAATATTAAAGCAATAACAACAAGAAGAGCGAACACATAATAAAACTCTTTCTTTAATCTCATCTATCCATATTATAAATCAAGGTATTTATATTTATTTAATTCCTTGGTCTGGTTCTACTTGGGTTTCAGGCTGTTGATTTGATTGTGCTCCGATTTCTTGCTGCACAGACTTTTCTATTTCTCTATCTAATTTTAGGCTTAGTACTTTAGATATACCATCATGCATGCTGACTCCATAAATGAACTTAGAGTTCATTATTAACGCATCATTATGAGTTACAATTATGTATTGACCTGCTCTGATGTATTTGTTAATTAGACCTGCTAATCTTTCTGAGTTTCTTTTATCTAGGGCTGCATCTATTTCATCGAAAACATAGAAATGGTAAGGTTTGAACTCTTGGATTGCGAAAAGCATTGAAAGAGCAATTAGAGTTTGTTCTCCACCTGAAAGAGATCCAGAGTCAAAATATTTTCCTTTTCCTAATTGAATAACTATCTCTACTCCTCCTGCAAATATATCATCTTCGTTTTCTAACCTCATGAATGCTTTGCCTTTGTTATATAATTCAGAAGCATTTCTACTGAATAATTCATTAATTCCTTTGAATGTCTTCATGAATGTTTTTTTCTTCTTTTGATCTATTTCAGCTACAATGCGCATGATTTCTTCTTTTTCTTTTTGCAATGTTTCTACTTTTTCAATTACTTTATCATATTCTACTTTGATTTGCTCATAAACTTCCAGGGCTCTCATGTTAATTGCTCCTATGCTGTGCATGTCTTGTTTGGCTTTCTCTAATTTCTGTTGTAGAACTTCTATTGATGCTTTGATAGGATCTGATTCTGGAACATCTTTCAGTTCTATTTGAATAGATTCTTGGGAAGCTGATAATTTTGCTATTCCTATTTCTATGTAGTTAATTTGGTCAGTTATTTGAGATACTTCTGTTCTTCTTTCTGAAATGTCATAATTGCTTTCCTGTATCTTTAATTGTATTTTATCTCTGTCTTCAAATAGCTTTTTGAATTTCTTACTTAGTTCTGATTCTTCTGCCTCTTTTGATGTTAAGAAAGAACTCTTTTCTTCTAGTCTTTCTTTCATATTGGTTATTTCTTCTTGTAATTCTTCTAGTCCTTTTTCACTATTTTTGATATTCTCGAGAATGTTTTCTAATTCGTGTTCTTTGAATTTAAGAGTTTGGTCCAAATTTTCAGTTGTTCTTGAAGATATTTCTTCTATTTCTCTTAACTTGGAGTTATATTGCTCTGTTATTGATGTAACATCTATTGTTTTGTTTTCTAAAGAGTCTTTTTTGCTGTTTAAATTTAATATTTCTTTCTTTACTACATCTGTTTCTACCAAAACTGACTTTAGATAACGATGTTTTTCATTTGTTATTTTATGATTAGATGATTCATGTTTTAGTTTGCTTATGTTTTGATTTATTTCAAAGACTTTCTTGTTTAGTTCTTCTCTTTTTTGTCTTAATTCTTTAATATTTTGTGTTTCTTTTTCTATTGTTGATTTACCTTCTTCTATTTTACTTAATGAGTCTTTTGTTACATGTTCTATGTGTTGATGAGTCATTTGATTTTGACATAATGGGCAGACATCTATTTTGAGAATTTGTTCTTTTATTTTTTCTGCTGTTCTTATTTGCGCTTCACTAGCTGCTAGACTTCTATTATGATCTATTTCTTTTTTTGAAAAGCTATCTATTTCTTGCATTAACTTTTCAGATTCTCTTTCCATGTTAGATATATAGTTCAAACATTCTTCTTCTGTTTTGAATTGAAGTTCTCTAGATATACTTTCTATTTGTTTCAATAATGAGTCTGATTCAACTTCTAGTTTATGGGATCTTGACTCTTTTTCTTTTAATCTTTCTTTAATGGAATATAGTTCTGTTTTTACTGAAAGAAGTTTGTTCTTTTGATCTTCTAATGCAACTAATTCCACTTTCTTTTTCTTTATTTCTTCCTGCTTTTTTGCCAATAATGGAGATTCTTTGCTTAATTCTCCTATTTCTTTCTTATATTCTGGAACTGATTGTTTAAGATGATCTATTCTTCTTTCAAACTCTAATCTTCTTTTTTGAGTTGCTTCTATTCTTACTTTAAGGCCTTCTATTTCTCCTCTTAGAACATTTATTCTTTCTTGCAAGCTTTCTCTTTCAACACCACTTGATCTCTTTATTAGTGCATTCATATTTGATATATTTTCTTGCATTGAGTCTATCTCTGATTGAATTTCTTCTTGTTTTTGTTTTATTTTGTCTCTTTGAGCTTTTTTCTCTTCTAAAGATTTTTTTGCTGAATCTACTTCTTTCTGAACTTCTGATATTTTCTTTACTAGAATTGAATATCTGCATCTGTTTATTGTATCTTCTAAATCTTTGAATCTTAAAGCTTGAGATCTTTCTTTTTCTAGATTATTAAGAAATGATTTTCTTTCTCTTAATATCGCTGATATTTCTTTAAGTCTTTCCTCTGTTTTTTCTAGTTCATGAAGAGACTTTTCCTTTCTGGCCTCATAAACTGATATTCCAGATACTTCTTCTATTACTTTTCTTCTTTCTTCTGGGTGCATTTTTACTATTGCTTGTATTTGACCCTGTAAGACTAGATTGAAACCATGAGGGTCTATTCCCGCATGCGCTAGAAGTTCTATTATATCTCCCCTGTTCTTTACTTCATTGTTAATTTTGTATATTCCTTGTCCGTTGCTTCTTATTATTCTTGAAATTGTAACTTCATCACCAGAGAGGTTGAAAGTTTTCTGAGAATTATCAAATGTTACTTCTACGAAAGCTTCTCTTGCTGGTTTTACTAGTTTTGAACCTGAGAATAATAAGCTTGTTGTCTTTTCAGCCCTTATTGATTTAGCTGACAATCTACCTAGGGCGAAACATAACGCATCTGATACATTACTTTTTCCGGATCCATTTGGACCAACAACTGTATTTATTCCAGGATCAAATATAACTTCTGTTCGCTTTGCAAAGGATTTGAAACCCTGCATCACCATCTTTTTGACATATGTCATTCCAATGAACTAGAATTCGTTATTTTAAATGTTGTCGGTATTACTTTGGTTATTATTTTGTATTGCATTAATGTTTAAATATCTGGAAAAAGAAACCTAACGGGACAAAATGTTAGACGAATTGGTTATTCCAGAAATGGAAATATTGGTGGGTGATGCACAAGTTATAGGTGTAATAGATTTTCTCTACGGGGATGGTGGTAAGGGTAAAATTGCTGCGTGGCTTGCTCTATTAGCTGATTTGTATTGTCGTGGAACTGGAGGAGCTAATGCTGGACATACATTCTTCTTGAACAATAGAAAGATTATACAACATTTGTTACCTGTTGGGATAGCTTATGATAATTTAGGGAAAACTACTGTATTAGGAAGTGGTATGGCTATAGACCCTCATGAATTGTGTTCTGAATTGGAGCAACTTGTTGCTATAGGTGGAAGTCATAACGGATTAAGAATTGATGAAGATGCAGCAGTAGTTATGCCATGGCATATAGCAATAGATAGAGCAAGGAATAAGTCTCAAGTTAATGGAGGGATAGGTTCAACTGGAAGAGGAATTGGACCTTGTTATGAAGATAAAACTGGTAGAAGGGGAATAAATATGAGAGACATATTGTCTCCTGATGTGCTTACAGATAAACTTAGGAAATTAAGAGAGATTTATCCTGAATTTGCTCAAGAAATGACTGATGAAAAAGTTGTCGAAACTTTAAGGCCAGCTGCTGAGATGTTGAGAGATTACATAACTAATACTGCTACAATAGTTCATAGATCAATTAGAGCTGGAAAGAAAGTTATTTTAGAAGGTGCTCAGGGAACATTGTTGAGTGTTCAACATGGAGTTCATCCTTATGTTACATCTTCTGACTGTTCTATAAACGGAACAGCTGCAGGAGTTGGAATCTCTGCCGGAGCAGTAGATCTCGTTCTTGGAATAGTTAAGTTCCCTTTTATGACTCGTGTTGGGGCTGGGCCTTTCCCAACGGAATTTGGAGGTAGGGATTCTGAAGAATATTGCGCTGCTGAAAATAATGGTTCGCCTCTTAATGGAAGAGTACAAGAATTAGACAGATATGGAATAAAGTATGATCCTGCTAATCCTTCAGAATATGATAGAAAGGATCCTAAAATAATTGAATTAATGAACTCCTCAGATCCTCTCACTCAAGGAATAGGTGTGCGATTGGCAGGAGATGAATTTGGAGCAACTACTGGTAGACCTAGAAGAACAGGTTGGACAGATGCTGTTGCTGTAAAGTATGCAGCTGAAATTAATAGACCGTCCGATCCTACTAAAATGAAGTTAGTTCTTACTAAGCCAGATTCTTTAGCAGGAATTGAAGAGTTTAGGGTAGCTTATAATTATGGAAGACCTAATGCACCCGGAACTACTGATTTTAGTAGAGACGAAATAGAGCAGCGTTCAGTAATACCTTTCCACTCTCGTTATCCAGGTTATGGAGATATAAGTGGTGTAAGAAAATATGATGAATTACCTGGTTCATTAAGAGAAAGTATTACAGATTTAGAAAGATTTATTCGCACTAAAGTTGGAGTGGTTTCTGTTGGACCCAAACCAGAACAAACAATAGTTGTTTAGAATAATTTTCTTTGATTAGAGTTTTTACTTGCTTCTGGAAAAAGCTTCTTCCAAGTTGCCCAAGATTGTCTAACTATTCCCGTTTTTGCTAAATCTTTACCTTGTGATTTAATGAATTCTATTGTAACTGGATCTGCTGGATATCCTGAACCAATATTTCCAAATTGCTTCTTTAAGTTATCAACTGCATTTTCTCTTGATACTTTTGCTAGTATAGAAGCTGCTCCTACAACTAGGTGATTGAAATCTGCTTTGTGTTCACAAAGAATTGTTAAGTTATCTGTATGATCTATAAATGAGATCATTTTATTCTTCCAGGCAACAGTGTTTACTGATGGGCAATCTACAATTACTTTAATTTTGTCTTTTTTGTTGTTTAATTTATTAATTATCTCTGCTGCTTTTTTTGCTTCTAAAGTGTTTAGATTTATTGTTTCTACTGCTTCGTCTATTTCTCTTGGACTTGATTCTTCAACATGATATTTAGATATCTTTTCTATTTCTATTGCTATTTTTATTCTCTGAGAATGGATTAGAAGTTTAGAGTCTTTTGCTCCCAGGGTTTTTAGTTTAGTTTCTTCTGTTGATTTTATTAGAACCCCAGCTAGATACATTGGACCTAAGATAGGACCGCGTCCTGCGTCATCTATTCCTAGTAAATACATAAAATAGATTAGAATTGTTTGTTTAAAGGCTTTTAGGATTAAGCAGCTAAACTTTCAATATAACTAGGTCTTTCTTCTCTGACTTGTTCTACAGGAGTTTCTTTTCTGGATGAGTAGAATGAAAATATGGGAGCCACATATTCATTACCGCTCTGTATATATTCAAATTTCCTTGCTTCAGGCATTCTCTCTTCACCTTCAGCAGTATAACCATGAGCAAGAGGGTTGCGTCTATTAGTATTATCTTCAGTATACTTACGTTCCACTATTATGCCTCCTTCGCCTTTCTCCATTAAACCACATACTGTACACATAAAATTAGCACTAAATTGAGTTATTTAAAAGTATCTATCGCGAAATTACATCTTATTCTTGGTTTGTTTCTTTTTATCTATGCTTAATGGTGTTCTTTTTATAATAAATGATGAAATAAACAGAGCGAGACCTAATGCTCCTATTACTCCTGAATAAACTAAAAAGTTACTTGACAATACGTTTTTTACTACATTAATCATTGATTCAAATATTGGATCTGGAATTTGTATATATTGATCTACTCTATTCACTGACATTGATAAGAAAAATAGAATTAGCGCTGGAATGATGAAGATTATTCCGGCTATTCTTAATGATTTCTTTGTATTTGGTTGCTGTAGCACAAATATTAATGAAATAGTTATTAGAATTAAAATAATTAAAATTATTTTTGATGCTTTGTAATAAGCAATGTAATTTCTTAAATTATCTAAAGACTCTCTCTGTTCTGAACCAACCTCTATTCCATATACTTCTGTCAAATCTACTATATCTCTGTCAAAGAATGAGATATTGTTTGCCTCAAAAAAAGCATCTAAAAACTCATCTCTTGTTAGACCTTCTGGAAGACAAGGGTTTTGTTCATCAAATGGATTTTGACCTTGAGAACACTCATCAATATTACCCACTGAATCAAGAAAGAAATTGCGCAGCTTTTCTTGGTTTATTTTAACAGTTAAATCTAGAACGTCTGTTTTGGAACTCATGTAGCTTAAAAAGTTTGCAAACAGTCCATTAAATACTGGTCTAACTCCTTCACTAAAATCTATGAATGTTGCACTTCCTGCATTGTTTAAGTTTTCTTCTAAGAATATGTAAACTCCTGCACTTTCAAATGCATCAAAATATACCTCTGGTTGTAAAAATGAGGAGAAAGTAAAACCGAAAGATAACAGGATCAGTAAGAAAATAGAGATGAGTGAAAGTATGAAAACACCAGCTCCTTTTATGAAACTCATACTATTGGCTGGTTTTTGAGAATATAAATTTATAGAATTTTTGTATTTGAAAAATCCCACTCTAAACAAAATAGCGGGAGTGGGCACTCGCTAACTGATGTTATCGGTGACTCCAATTCTTACGAATTGAAGTATTTGAAAAATCCCACTCTAAACAAAATAGCGGGAGTGGGATTTGAACCGCACGACCTCCGGGTTATGGGCCCGGTGAGCACTCCAGGCTGCTCCATCCCGCTGTGTAAATACTGGCTTCGAGGGACTTTTAAGCCTTTGCTTTGAAAGCTTTAAATACCGTCATTTTTACATAGAATTCCTCAAAATGACTGAAATATTACCTAGAAAAATTGAAGAGAAAACTAATAATTTAGCAGAGCTTGTAGTAGTTAACAGATTTTATGATGCTGGTTGTGGAGACACCGGCGGATCTGGACTTGTTGCTTCAAGATACAATACCGACCCACTTTATGAGGTAAGATTTAGATCTTCTACATCTAGAGGATCTTTACTTTCTCCTCGACCTGGTAGAATAAGAAAAGACCTGAGAGATCCTTACAAAGAGATAGAATTTGAAGGAACTCTTGCTGATTTAACAATAGAAGATTTAAGAGAAAAGTTGCCAGTCGAAGAAAGAGGAATATGTAGAGCTGTTCAAATAGTTAGTATTGGGGCGAATTGTTATGGAAATAACACTTTAAGAATGAACCTTTTCAAATAAAGATAAGTTTAATTATAGATGAGACTACTTTAATAATTCCATAAATTGCCTAATGCAAAGGTTATTCTCTTTCCAAGCAATTTTTGAATCCAAAATGGAATTAGGAATCCCCTTTTAACTCCTAAAAATTCTGATAAATCTTCTACTTTTTCAGGCTCTACTACCCTTCTGGCCAGATAATCTCCGCAATAAGCTGCCCAATTAAGTCCTGCACAACCCATTGCATATTGAATAGATTTATTATTTTTGTCATAATCTGCAATTGGAGTAAGATCTTGAGTAATATCAATTAAACCTGACCAGTAATGTGTGAAGTTTATATCTTTTATTTTTGGAAATCTTTTCTTTAAATTGTCTATGAATGGTTTAATTATTCTTGCTGAATGATAATATTGAGGGTAATATGTTGCCCATGGAGAGGAACCCCCAACTATAATTCTATTTCCTGAAACTGGTCTATAATGTATATAAATTAGACTTGTGTCCCAGCACATAAGCTCTCCTTTTGGAAAAAGATACTTTATTTCTTCATTGCTTAATGGTTCGCTTACAGCAAGATAAGTTTGAAGGTGGTAGAATTTGTTAGATATATCCTCATTAAACTCTTTTTTCATTTTATCCATGCAAATTATTATATTTTTTGCTTTTACAGATCCTAAGTGCGTTTTAGCAGTATTGTTTTCTATTTTTATTACTTCAGTATCCTCGCATATTTTAACTCCTTTCTTTAAAAGAAGGTTTTTCATTTCCTGGCAATAAGCAAACGAATTTATTCCATAGGAACCAGAATACTTCAAACCTGTTCTGTACCCTAAACCTGGATGATATTTGCTTAGTTCTTTTTGATCTAAAAGCTTATAGGGTAGTTTAAGCTCTTTTCTGACCTCCGCTTCTTTTTTTATTAATTTATCTTTGGATTTCTTAGTTGAAAAATATAAAGAGTCCTGCTTCCTTAGATCACAATTAAAGTTATGTTTCATTATAGTGTTTACAATTAAGTTAACTCCATCAAAGGGAACTTTGTATAGTGCTTTTGCTTTTTTTATTCCATGCTTTTCTATTAACTGATTTATGTCCTCTTCGCTTTCTGGAGTTAGAAATCCTGCGCTTTGGCCTGATGAAGATCCTCCGCAGATTCTCTTTTCAAGTAGGATGACCTTTTTTCCTGCAGATACTAATTTTAATGCAGCATGCAACCCTGCAATTCCGCCACCTACAACAAGGCAATCTGCATGAAGATTTTCTTTTAAAGGAGGACAGTAAGGAGTCTTAATGTCTAAAGAGCCCATGTGGAGCCAGTTTTCGTAAAGCATATTTAATTTAGCAAAGACATTTATTTAAACTATATGCTCTTGTTAGATCTATGAGTGGACCAGGTGAGGGTAAAATACATTTGGGTAAAGCTGATGTGTATATTCATATAAAAGGAAAGTCTAGAGCTACAGTGACTCATATTGATATTGAATTAGATGAATTGAATGACATAATAAAGCCTGGGGAAAATACTTACATAGGTTCTAAAGATGGAGGAGTATTTATTGGGTTGAAGAAAAATATGATTAAAAGAGCTGAGAAGATTGCCAGGAAAGGAAAATGAAGAGATCGCATATTTGGATAATTATTTTTAATGTTATTTATTTGGTTGCTTTCTTCATTTATTATATTTCTATAAATAATTATGAATTCTTGTGGTATATTTTTGTAATAATAATTCTGGGAAGTTTTATAGGACTTAATCTGCATAAAGTTAAGTTTGATAATTTAGTTTTGTGGCTGCTTTCTATTTGGGGTTTCTTGCATATGTTGGCCGGTGGTCTTAGAATTAATGGAACTACTCTTTATTCATTGAGGTTAATTGATATTATTGACAAAGGTGACCAGTTTTATGTATTAAAAATGGACCAATTGATACATTTGTATGGTTTCTTTGTCTCAGCCGTTCTTGTTTATCAATTGATTAGAGCAATTGGAGGAGATATTTCAAAATCTCCTAAATTAATGGTCTTTTTGGCTTGGATTGGAAGCATGGGGTTAGGTGCTTTGAATGAAATGGTAGAATTTGTTGCATTTGTCTCTTTTGCCCATACCGGGGTCGGAGACTTTTACAACATAAACTTAGATTTGATATTTAATGCAGTTGGAGCACTTGTTGGTGCTTTACTCGCAAATAAAATATATAAAAAGGATTAATAAAAAATAAAAATAATTTTTTAGAAATTAGATCAAAAAATCGATGCGTGATTGTTGCTCGATTTTTGGATGATCGAAGTCTCGATTATGTGAGAGACTATCGACATCAATTAATGATCTGAATCTCTATCGTTTCTTTGGAATCCGCCTTCGCTTTCACGCTTCTTCTTGAAGCAGTTTAAGCAATGAACTGGTCTTCCTTCAGTTGGCTTGAAAGGAACTTCGCATTCCTGCTTACATTCTGAACATACTGCCTTGTGCATTTCTCTTGGACCTGAATTAAATCTTCTTGGTCCGCCAAAACTGCGTCCGCCGCCGAATGATCTTCTTTCGCCGCCGCCAAATCTTCTTTCCATTTCGCTTTTTCCTCCGTTCACTTATTCCGGCTCTCGCCTAAATAATTTGATTAATTTGGGTATTTAAGAGTATGTATTTAATATTTTGAACATATTATTTATAAAATTGATATGTGTATTGTAATTATGAGAAAAAAAGACATATCTAGTAAAATCAAGGTAATTTTAATTAATACAGCAATAATACTCTTGATACCTTTGTTTGGAAATAAATTTATTGATGGATGGAATTGGGGTTTCGGTGAATTCATTTTTGCAGCTGTTTTCTTTATAGGCACTGGTTTGATATACAGTTTTGGGGTAAGCAGAGTACGCAATAAGAAAGGTAGATTAGCTCTTGGTATTTTTATAGCCTTAGCGCTTGCATTTATTTGGGTAGTTCTTGCTACTGGTTAGATTTTGAATAAAAAGCATAAACCTTAAAAGTCATTAATCATAAATAATTTTAAGCCCAGATCGCATAATGGAATTGCGTCGGATTGCTAGGTTTTATCACGCAAAGATCCGATTTCGCGCAAGCGATGCCCAGGTTCGATTCCTGGTCTGGGCGTTTATACCTACATATTATCTTAAATGACAATATTTAAATACTTTGTAGGTATACTTATATTATGAAAATAGTAAATAAGAAAAAAGGAGATCAAAAATATTTCTACTTAAAGCATTCATTCAGGAATGGGGAAAAAGTACTTACGAAAGAAAAATACCTGGGCGCAGAAGTTCCAAAAGATATAGAGGAGATTAAGAATAAGTTTAAAGAAGAAATTAAATCTGATTTAAATAAAAAACTAGAAATAATAAGAAACAACTTTCAAAGCGAATGGGAAAGAATTCCTGAAAGTGCTAAAAAGAAAGAGATTGAAGAGATATCTATAGCTTTTACTTACAATACTAATGCTATAGAGGGTTCTACAATTACATTAGAAGAGGTAAGGGAAATAATACAAGACAAAATATCTCCAAATAAACCCCTAAAGGATGTTAGAGAAGCAGAAGCACATAGTGAGATATTTATAAAAATGCTGTGTAAAAAAGAAGAAATAACCAATACCCTCTTATTAGAATGGCATAAAGAAATGTTTGGAATGACTAAATCTGATATTGCCGGGAAGTTTAGAGATTATCTTGTGAGAGTTGGTCCTTATCTTGCACCGGATTGGCAGGAAGTTAAAAAAATGATGGGTGAACTAATTGATTTCATTAAAAATAATAGAAAAATGAATCCTGTGGAGCTTTCAGCAAGAGCACACTACAAATTTGAGAAAATTCACCCCTTTGGGGATGGGAATGGAAGAATAGGTCGATTGCTCATGAACCACATTCTTTGGCATAAGGGTTATCCCATGCTTATAATTGAATACAAAAAAAGAAAATCTTATTATCGAGCCTTGCAAAAAGATGAAGAACTTTTTCTTTCTTACTTTGTACGAAGATATTTGACAGTACATAAGAAAAGATATATCTAATTTGAGACACTTTATTCTCGCGTGTTGTCTGCACACATATTCATTCCGATTGCTATGCTATTGTTGTTTGTCTGTTCCGTAGCCATCACTGGATTTTTGGTTTTTGGAAAGCCAGTAATGTTGTATATTGATGGAAAAAAGAGAGAGGCAGTTTCATTGTTAAGCCACACGATTGGAATGCTAGTACTTTTGACTGCAGTCTCATTTATTTTCTTAATTATACACCATATATAATCAAGCTATTGCTCAAAAAGTGAGATCTATCAAGAGTGTAGCACTTTTGGACTACTTATTAAGCGGCTTACTAGCACCTTTAGATTTATCGAACCAAGAGAAATAACTTAAGGCGCCTGCTCTTCCGCTTTCAATTAGATCTTCTTTTTGCCCCGATTTTAATTCAAACTGGGTTGCGCTGATGCCCAAGCTATCGATGTAAATTGTCCTATGCCAATCTCTATCACTTAAGTGAGTTTTATTGGCGAAATCAATAAGCCCGCCAATAAGAGTTTGAATATAGGATTGAAAAGAATTTACCTTCAAACTAGGCAACGGTTCATTTTTTATTTGATTGTTTATTTCTTCTGGACTGTCCACTCTAAAACCGAGAGTCTCTTTATTGTAATAATTTTCTTTTTTAGTTTTAACATATTTTTCATCATCAAATAGATTGATTGGGTAATTGTAATATAATCCTCCGTCAACATATAGTGAATTCTTATGATTAAATGCTTGAAAAAATAATGGTATGCTCATGGATATCTGCACTGCATCTGCTATAAGCATATTTGGAGTTGTCTCATTGCTTAAGATAACATGTGCCTTGTGATTTACATCTGTTCCAACAATGTAGAGCTGACGCATCCCTTCTTTTCCTATCTTTTCATGAAGCTGTGAAAATGTGATATCTTTGCTTACTTTTTCTGAAAGAACTTTGCCAAACCATTTTCTAAAAGCAGAACCCTTATACCAGCCATATTTTCGAAAAAGCCTGACTATATTCTGAATAATAAAAAAAGAATCATCTTTAAAATTATTAAAGTTAACTTCCTCTAGTTTTTTTCTTATTTCAAGAGGCGTAAAACCAACAGCTAGTAATGCTGCTATTATTGCGCCTGCAGAAGTTCCTGCAACTCTTTCTACAGTTTGCAATATCCCTTTTTCTTCTAGAATATGAAGAGCGCCTACATAAGCGATTCCTTTTACTCCTCCTCCTTCAAAAACAAGGTTTTTGAAAGCATATTCTTGCATACTATTCTTTATTGCTTAGACATATAAATATTTGTGGTCAGATTTATTATTTATTGAAATGTGTTGATGTCTTAAATAGCTTTTTTAAATAATTATCTTGAAACATTTATATACCTGAAAGATTTTGTCTTAATATGTCAAAAAGAGGTTTGTATTTCTTTGCTTTTGCTTTTGCTTTAATTTTTGCAGGATTAGTTTTAGCTCAGTCAGCTAATGCCAACAATAATTCTCAAAGAAATTCCAATGAAACTGGTAAGAATATGACTTATGGTCAATGTGTTGTTTCTGCTGTTGGTATTAAGAACTCATGCTATGAAGGTGTAAAGGAAACAAGAGAAACTTGCATCAATGCAACAAATGAATCTTCTGTAATGTCTCAATGCAAGAAAGATTACAAGAAAGATATGAAGCAGTGCAAGATGGATTTCAAGGCTTCAAAGAGAGAATGTATTCAGAAGACAAAGCCTAAGTTCTGGGAAAGAATGAGACATTCTTTTGCCTAATAATTGTATAAGAACTTATTGAGAAACTCTTTTAAACAACTGATTAATGTTATATAGGGGGAGAGATGAATAAAAAGTTAGATCATGTTGATAAAGAAGTAACTGATTGGTTAAAACATTGGGGATATTACTTTTTGAAGTATTCTCTTTCTCTTGTGTTTATTTGGTTCGGAATACTAAAGCCACTTGGATTAAGTAGCGCTAATGACTTAGTTACTAAAACAGTTTATTTTGTTGATCCTAGCTGGTTTGTTCCACTTTTGGGATGGTGGGAAGTTGCAATTGGAGTTTGTATATTGTGTAGACCTCTTGTTAGGGTTGGACTTATTTTGATGGGACTACAAATGATTGGAACTTTCTTGCCTTTGATACTTTTGCCCGAAGTAATTTATATAAAGTTCCCATTCGTCATGACTCTTGAAGGCCAGTACATAATCAAGAATCTTGTCCTTATTGGGGCTGGAATGATTGTTGGAAGCCATGCACGTGATAGGGAGAAGAAACATAATGCTTAAATCAAGAAAAGCACTTAGTATATTTTTGATATTTGGAATGCTGATATCTGCATTTCTAATTTATGAGCATTTTTCTCTTACTGCCTCCAAATTCTGCACTTTTGGGAATAATTTAGATTGTGGAATTGTAAATAAGAGCCCTTATGCAAACTTAGATGGTATATCTTACTTATTGACCATTGATTTTAATTTACCTTTGCCTTTAATTGATATTTCTGGAATTAATTTGTTTTTTGATTTTATTACAACCAACGCATTTCTTGGGTTGTTGACTTTGCTTTTCGTTTTAATGCTCAACTTAAACTATAAAAAGAGCAAATTTCTATTTGTTCAAAGGAAGAATAATATAAAATGGGTAAGAGGAATAATGATATTTTCAATAGTCTATGGGTTTTATCTATTTCTGATACAACACTTTATTCTAAAGACATATTGTATATTTTGCCTTGGACTAGACTTAACAATTATAATCTCACTAATAATTTCATTTAAGATTAAAAATGGCTAAAAAAGAAACAAAAAAGAAAGGTAATGGAAAACTAATAATTGGAATTCTAGTTGTTGTTGCTATTATCGTTCTTTTATTTGTTATTGGAGGATCAGGACAGTCTTATGTTCAAGAAGACATTGATATTTTTGCTAAATGCCTTACTGAAAAAGGTGCTGTTATGTACGGAGCTTTCTGGTGCCCTCATTGCGCTAAAGTAAAGAAAGCTTTTGGAGAGTCTTTTAGATATGTTGAATATGTTGAGTGCGATCCTCGTGGAGAGGACGAGCAGTCACTTCTTTGTATTGAAAAGCAAATAGAATCTTATGCTACATTTGAATTCAATGATAATCCAAGCACAAGGATTGTCGGCGAACCTACATTTGAAGAGTTAGCTATTGCAACTGGATGTGTTGCCCCAAAGGCTGAATAAATATGGTTGCTGAAATTGCATTACCTGCTTTGCCTATTGTCATATTGACTGCTGCGATTGATTCAATAAACCCTTGTGCGATAGGGGTTTTGGTTTTGCTTATTGCTACTTTGTTAGGATTAAGCAAAGATAAAAGCAAGATGATAAAGGTTGGATTGATTTACATAACTGCAGTTTTTATTACTTATTTGATTGCTGGGTTTGGTTTGCTTGCTTTCATACAGAAGTTCAACATTTCTGAGCAATTAAGTTGGATTGTGGGGGTTCTTGTTATAATTCTTGGTATTATTGAAGCTAAAGACTTTTTCTGGTATGGAAAAGGAATTACTCTTGCTATCCCTGCTAGACGTGCTGAGCAAATAAAGAAGATGATGAAGAAAGTTTCTGTGCCTGGAGCAGTTGTGCTTGGGATATTTGTTGCTGCAGTTGAATTACCTTGTACAGGAGGACCTTATCTTGCAATAACTACTTTACTTGCCAAAATAGGATTTAGTATGCAAGTATTCTGGTTGCTTGTTTTGTATAACTTTATCTTTGTACTTCCTTTAATAATAATATTATGTGCTGTAGCATTTGGAGTTTCGGCTGAGAGAGTTAAAGCATGGAAAGATAAACAGAAGAAATGGATGAGATTATTTATAGGGCTGATTATGATTGCCTTAGGAATACTTTTGATATTGTGGGCTAACGGGACAATAAGCTTTGGAATATCAAGTACAGATTACATTATAAGGGTATTGTTGTAATGAGAACTTCTTGGTTGATTGGCGCTCTTGTTTGTTTTTCGATGGGTTATTTACTTACCATTACTATAATTGGAGCTGTTGTTGGAATTCCATTAATAATATTGAGTTTATTTATAATTATTATTGGAATAATTATTCCTGGTAAAAAAACTATTCATATTCATCATCACAAAAAGAGATAAACTATTGTAAAATTACTGCATAGATTTATTAACAAATTTGATTTATTTTTTACATGGTATATGTTGATGGATTTGTTCTGGTGATAAAAAATAATAGGCTTAAAGAGTATCATAAAATGGCTTCTGAAGCTGGAAAGGTATGGAAAAGATTTGGGGCTATTAGTTATGTTGAGGCTTTAGGAGATGATATGCATCCTGATACTCATGGAATGAAATCTTCCAACTTTCCAAAAATGGCCAAAGCTAAAAGTGGAGAAAAAGTATTCTTTTCTTTCATAACTTATAAGAATAAAGCTCATCGTGATGCTGTTAATAAAATGGTAATGGACTACTTTGCAAAGAAATATGGAGATAAGCCAATGGATATGCCTTTTGATATGAAGAGATTTGCTTATGGTGGATTCAGGTCGATAGTTGACTTTTGATAGAAAGTTATAGTTAATGGTTTATTTCTTGTCTTGAATAGGTTATTAACGAAAGATATATAAATGTATAACTTTTGTAGATAACATGATAAATATACCTTTACAAGCTAGACTTAAGAGAGAAGTCCATAGAAAGATAGCTTATGCTCAAGACCTAATTGCAAAGGAAGTATATCTTGTTTTTGACCGCGCTGTTTTGCATGGAGGCACTGCCATTTGGAGATGTTATGGCGGCAAAAGGTTCTCTGAAGATTTGGATTTTTATTTTCCTAAAGACAAGAAAAGAATAGAAACTTTATTCGAGAATTTGGAGAAGGCTGGTTTTAACATAATTAAAAAGAAGATTTCAAATAGTAGCGTTTATTCTGAACTTGAATTTGATAGAACTTCTGTAAGACTAGAGGCAACTTTTCAGAAAGTTTCAGGAACAATACATGATTACGAGATGTCCGACGGCAACATTATCTCAATATACAGTTTGACTGCTCCTGAATTTTTAGCTGAAAAATCTAGAACTTATCTTAAAAGACTAAAAGTAAGAGATTTGTGGGACGTTTTCTTTTTAATAAAAATGATTAATGATCCACATTCAATAAAAGAAATTGGAGAACTGATTAATAATTATAAAAAGCCTATTGATGAATCTGATTTAAAAGTTATCTTGCTTGAAGGTATAGTTCCTTCTGCTGATGAGATGATACATTATATAATGCAAAAATGGGAAAACAAATACATCTAGGCAAAATTAAAGAATTATTTGATAAAAGTCCTGTTGTTGACTTTAAATCAATTGAAAGAATAGTTGGAAAATCTAAAAAAAGTAGCTATGCCAAACTGCTTATATTCAATTTAATAAGGAGCAGTAAAATAAGTAAAATAGGAAAGGGTGTTTACACCAAATATAATGAATTGTCACTGGCTGTTTTCTCTTTTAAACCAGCTTACCTTGGTCTGCAAACTGCGTTAAGCCATCATAAAATATGGGAGCAGGAAACAATTCCAGTTATTTTAACTGCTGGAAAGTTTAGAGTTGGAATACGCAGTTTGATGAATGGAAATATTTTACTAAGAAAAACCGACAAAAAATATCTTTTTGGCGTGGAATATACTAAAGAAGGGGATTTTTATCTTCCATATTCGGATTTAGAAAAGACACTAATTGATATGGTTGTTTTTAATCAAAAAATGGATAAAGATCATCTAAATAATATAAAAAATAAAATCAACAATAAAAAATTGCTAAATTATCTTAAGAAATATCCATTAAACATTAAAAATAGAGTATTGAAACTAATTGATTAGCTAATTATCTTTTTCTCGTTTTTCTTGAGAATAAACCTACTAACATATCATCAAGTTTTTCTTTGTTATGTGCAGGTCTTTGATTTGCAATGCTTCTTCTAACTATATCTTCTATTTGTTCTGGCAAAGTCAATAAATTTCTTTTTGCTCTTTTTTCTAGCAAATTTATTACTTCTTTATCAAGCCAAATTGTTATACTCTTTTTGAAATGGTGTTCTCTAAGAGCTTCATAGCCTGCATGTATTTCATGCATTGGCCATCCATTGCTTAGAAGAGATTCTGTGATTTTTATGTCTGTGAAACCCCTTCTTCTTGCCTCGAGAATAAATCTGATTAAGTCTGGATTTGCCATCTTTTGTATGTTAAACAATTAAGAGATTTAAATGTATTGAAGATTTAAATCATTAGATTAGTATAGAATTAGATTAAATAAAATAAGTCTTACTCTTAAATTATCTGCGCCTATTTAATCTTCTAACTTCTAATTCTTCCAATTGTTTTTCAAGCAAGCCTGTGTCAGAATTGCCTCTTAATATGGCGTTTGCAGTTTCTAACAATTGAGGAGTAGGAATTGGAGGTCTACTTATATAATCAATAAAAGTCTCTCCATTATCTTTAAACCACTCAACCATATCTTCAGTAACATAAGCCACTGGATTTTGAGGTTTTCTAAGATCTATGATCTTGTCAACATCCCCATCACGATCTCCATCAATAATTGTATAATTTAGGCCTTCTACCTTTATTGGTTCAATCCTTTGAGACTCTGGAATATATTTGATCGCAATAAGCCCAGCTAAACTAACAACTGCTGCAATTGAAGCAGCCTTAAATTCATAAGGCAAATCTCTTAGTTTCATATTTTAATAGAACCAAAGAACTATTTAAATCTTTCTAATGTTATAACTAATAAGTAGTTAATTGAGCTTTGATAGAGTCTTCAATTTGAGATATTTTAGAAAGAAGCCATCCAGCATATAGTTTACTTCTTACCTTTTGGAGATGTGTAAACTTTCTGAACATTGAATGATTTGTAAATGTTCTCTTCAATACAAAGAAAGAACTGTAACTTAGCTCTTAGAGATTAAGAAGGAATAGTGATTTTTTACATAGGATAGTCGAGAGTTAGATTCTCTTTGGGACTATGTATATAAACTAGATTGAGGAAATTTTATATACTATTGATCTTTCTTTTTGTCTATGAAAAAGAGTCTAATATTTATCATTGTTTTTTTAGCAGCGATTATCCTTGCTATTGTTTTTATTAATATTTCTGACAAATCTCAAGATGAAAATGTTGGAAATACAGCTTATGAGCCAGAACCATCCTCTGAAGATATTAGGGAAGTTATACCTTCAGAATCAGTTGCAAAAACATTATCATTTTCTTGGGAGAAAGATAGCGGGTCAAGAATTACAGATGGTTCTGTTCCGTTTGTGCATCGTTTGAAAGACGGGAAAGTTCGTTTGTATTATTGTAGTAGCAACCAAATAGTGTCTGCTATTTCCGGCGATGGCTTAACTTTTACAAAAGAGCAAGGAGTTAGAATTTCCCCTGGAACAGGATTTGAATCTATTGTCTGCGATCCTACTATCGTAGACCTTCAGGATGGAAAAATGAGGATGTATTACAAAGGTGCAGATACTATGATGGGGGGACCAGGAAATTCCATCCATAAAATTTATTCTGCGGTTTCTTCAGATGGATTGAATTTTCAAAAAGAAGGATTGAGAATAGATTCGGAAACTAGCGGCGACAGCGGTTGGGCTTCTGTTCCTGATGCGATAATTCTTCCAGATGGGCGAGTAAGATTATATTATGTGACTGCCGGAAATATGCAGCACGGGATTGGATCAGCTATATCTGATGACGGTCTTAATTTTGTAAAAGAATCGGGAATCAGAGTTGATAATTTAGTGGATCCAGCATTGGTTAAGATCGGAGATAAATATTTACTTTTCGCAGCTTCCATAAATGAAAGATTTGCGAAAGTTCCTAAAGGTATTTATTACATGGAATCCTCTGACGGTCTTAATTTCGGCGAGCCAGTTGCGGTTTTCCAAGGTAATGATGTATATGATCCTTCTGTTTTGAAGATAGATGATAATAATGTTAGAGTGTTCTATGGAAAAATCACACCTCCGCAACAACCTGCTGTTGAAAGTCATACTGGAAAGATAGTAAAATGAAAAGTAATAGGCACAAAACTATTTTTTTAATTAGCTTTAAAGGTACTAAGAAATATGCTCTTGAGACTGAAGTACAATGTTAAACTAAATACCTTTCTTAGTTAAAGAATTTAAAATGTTATTATTCTTCCACAGTAAAAGATCCTGTTTGTTTACACGGATAAGGTGATTTATCCACCCAATACCAATAACTTTTTTATTTTACCGGTTATTGGTTGGAACAATAAGGTTTTATTGATTCTTGTCTAAAATTAAGCACAATAAGCTATTTTACTTTTTATTCAGAATTGCACCGTAATCTTCTTTTAATTCTTTGAATACAATCAAAGTTTCAGTTTCTTCTAAAGCATCGACAAACTCTGAACGAATCTCTTTAATAATTTCTTGGTACTTCTCTTGACTTTCAGCTTCAATTCTAAACTCGTAATCGTGCTCACCTAATGTTTTAAAAAACCAAATAATATTTTTATGTGATTCCGCAAAAGTAAACAATTTATTATAAATCTCCTCGGATTTATCTTTGACATTAATAAAAAGCTTATAATTGCTCATTCCAACTTTGTTTAAGTCAAACAGGAGCGAATATCCCGATATAATTCCATTGGATTCAAGATTTTTAACTCTTGTTCTTACTGTAGAAAATGGAATTTTTATCTTTTCACTAATGTCGACTAAGGATGTCCTTGAACTATCAGTTAATCTAAGTAAAATTTCCTTATCAATTGTATCTAACTTAATTGATGAGAATTCATTATGCATTATTTTCTTTTCTTCTTTCATCTTTGAATCAATAAGGTATTTTTTATGAAATTTGTATCCTGCCAATCTCAAAGATACGTTATAGTCTCTAAGATAATTTGGAAATCTTTTTACGATATTGCTTAGGCTTTTATCTAATTCTTGAAGATTTTTGGCAGTTAAGACTATTGATAAGTCATATCTACCACCCATAAGACCAATATAACCTACTTCCGGATTATCTAATAGAAAATCCATCAGTTCTTTTTCATTTTTCTTATTCAAATCAGTCAATTTAAAATAAACATTTGCATAAATATTAACGCCTAAGGAACTAAAATTAAGTACTGTTTGGAATTTCTTTATAATTCCTTCTTGTTCTAACTTTTTAATTCTATAGTTAACGACCTGTTTGCTAGTTTTAAGTTGCTTTGCTAATTCGGATTCTTTTGCCCTCGAATTCAAATCAAGTAGGTATAGTAATTTTCTGTCTTTTATGTCCATAATTTAACTATTATCTGATTTAGTATATAAATGTTACTATTTGACAAACTTTTGATGGAATAGTTTTATTATTATCTTATTTGTTACTCTATTGTGACAAAAAGTCATAGAATAACATGAAAATGATAAAACAAAATAGACAACAGGTAAGGTCGTTAAAACCTTCGGATATAGAGAGAATACTTCAAATTCAGCAGGAGCAGAATATCTTAACAAAAGATGCTGACACTGCAAGTAGAGAAGGATTTCTAGTATATCTAATGGGTAGAGAAGAAGTCGAGGGATTCATAACCAATGGAAACAAATTTATGAGGGTATATGATGAAGGTCATGGGGTAGAAGGATACATCGCAGCCTATACAAAACAATTTTGGCTAGAACAAGGGAAAGAAGAATTAACACCACATGTTGAGCCAGAATATAAATCAATACTTCAAGGCGACTATATTTATCTAAGACACATAGCTAAGAAAAAAGGCGTATCGGGGAGAGTTGCAATTGCGATTGAGAATACTTTCTATGAGGAATTATCGCAGAAAGGGTATAACCATGTAATTGGAGAGATTGCTATAAAGACACCTTTAGGAGTCAGTAATAAAGCATCCATGAATTTTCACACAAAATTAGGTTTTTATAAAATAGGAGAAAGAGAAGATAACTCGGGATTTACTTGGGCAGTAATGTGCAAAGACTTACAAGATAAAGGAGGTGCAACATAATGAGAGAGGTAATACATGCAAAGATTCATAGAGCAACTGTAACAGAAGCTAATATCAATTATGTAGGAAGTATTACAATTGATAAAGATTTAATTGAAAGAGTCGGGCTCTGGCCTGGTGAAAAAGTATTGGTTGTAAGTGTAACAAGTGGTGCGAGACTAGAAACTTATGTAATAGAAGGACAATCAGGTTCTGGAGTAATTTGTATGAATGGGGCAGCGGCTCACTTGATTAAGAAAGGCGAGATAGTAATTATCATTGGATTTGAACTGACCGATAAACCAATTACACCTAAAAGGATATTAGTAAATGAAAACAATAAATTTGTGAGATACTTATAAAATGGCAACAAAACAATTCACCATCACCAAACGGATCGCCAAACACGGAAACCAAGCCATTATAGTAATTCCTCGGTTAATTGAAGAGAGTTTAAAACCTGGAACAATTGTTGAAGTCAAGATTGAAGTTCTTACAGTTGTCCCATAAATTATTAATCCTAATTGTTCTCGTTCTCCCCTGGATAAATCACCTCTTTGTTTACACCGAGTATATTAAGATAATTTAATTATAATTACTTCTTACCTTTTGGAGATGTGTAAACTTTCTGAACATTGAATGATTTGTATATTCCTTCTAAAATGTCTGTGCCTGCATAACCTGACAACAATGAGAGTCTTGGGTCAAAGTTGAAAACTATTCCTGTAAATATTCCTATTATTATTGCTGTTAATACTGTAATAAGATAATAAGTCCAGATAATTCTTCTTCGCAAAGATAATGCTTTTAGAAGACCAACAACACCTCTAGTTAATCCACCAATGCCTCCGAGCAAAGCTGCTATGAATATTGGATCCATTATTGTTTTCAGTAATTGTTTTATTTAAAGGTTTTTGAATTGATAAAGCTTAAATAGAAAGATTTTGAGCTAATTTTATGGCTGAAGAACAACAAAGATATTCAGAACAAGTTAAAATAGATGCTTATAGCAATTTATGTAGAGTTATGGATGAGACTAGAGATGCTCTAAGAAGATTCTCTGATTCACCTCAAATCCTTCAGTCGACAGATGATGAAGACCCAATTATTCAAGGGGAATTGCAACTAAATAATGAAACTAGAAGAAGAGCTCTTCGAAATCTTTTTAGTGCTTATAAGACTTATATAGATGTGGTTCCTGAAAGGTTTCATGATGAAAAACTTGTTAAAGATATATTGGATATTTTCAAGTGATTTTATTTAACTATCAAAATATATTAATACTATTAATTGCTTATTATTATCATGGATGAAGAATTTGAACAATCTTTAGGGATTGTTACTAGATTAGCTTTAGCATATCATGAATCTGTTCTTGATGTTGCAATGAAGGGTAGACGTCCTACTAAAGTTTATACTGAAGTTAGTCTTCCTCCAGCAGATAAATCCATTGAACAAGTAGATCGGAAAGAAAATGGATATCTTAGGATCCTCGGGGTTAACTTAGCTATGCTTTATATGGGTACCTCTAAAGAGGTTAGAAATCAAACAGATGTTGCTAACTTAGTTGATAAAGTTGAGACTTTTATTAGAAAACATCAAAAGTAGTTATTTTCTAATCTTTCCTGATTGCCAATCTCTTAAGACTAAACGGGCAGTTCTGTCCATATCTATATTTCCGCCCTTGATCAAGAAGTTTCTTTTTCTACCAAGTTCCAGCAATAAAACTTCTGCATCTCCTTCTGCCTCAATATGATAATAATATTCGAATAAACCTGGATTGTCTGCCATTATTTCTGCTACTACAAATTCAGGATTTTTTGTAGAGTCATAAGTTCTTACACCTATCATTGCGTGTTTCTTCAAATGTGCTTGCTGACTTGCTGCCGCATCTTCATCAGACATTACTCCTGGAGTATCTAGAAGCATTATCCCATCCGCAAGTTTTACTTTCTGAATTCCTCTAGTAAATCCTGCTTTAGGGGATGTTCTTGCTGAACCTTTACCTGTTAACATATTAATTATTGAGGATTTTCCTACATTTGGATATCCTATTACTCCAACATGCACTTCATTACCTGTTTTGAAGAATTTCTTGTAACCCACTCCATGTTTATGAATATCTAGATGATCTTCTGAGTCTATTTCTTCTTTGGTCTTTTCAGAGTTCCTTTTTGCTCTTTTGAAGTTCTTTGCCTGCATCTTTATCTCTTGTCTTAATTCTCTCCTTCCTTGATGTCTTTTACACGAAACAAATATGTAATGCGGTAAATCTTTTAGTTCTCCTGATTGCTCCATTTTTACATGATCTATTAGATCAGCTTTGTTTAAAATATAAATTAAGATCTTTCCATGTTCTCTTGCATATTCTTCCATCTTGAAGTTTCTTGTTTCTTGTACAAATCTAGCATCAAGAATCTGAAGAATTATATCTGATGAAGAGATTACTTCTCTTGCAAGAGAAGGATACTCCTGTCTGTGTTTGTTGTGTGAATCTATCTTTCTAGTCTTCCTTGATGAAAAGCTGAATTTTACCCTCATAAAATATAGACTGTTTTATAGTTTAAAAAGGGATTGTTTAGCATCAAAATTCTTTTATAACTAAATAACATATATTATCATGCTTAAAAGATTGTTTTCAAAGATGTCTGTTGGACTTATTGTTACTAATGCTGTAAGACTAATTCTGATACTCGGTTTCTTTAGTTCTTTTAGTAGTGGCAGGGATTTAGCAATGGCATTTTGCTTAATTGCTTTTGCCGCAACTTTTACCCCTAAGATTCTTGCTCGTTTTGGAATTAAAACTGGTTCTGAAATGCAGATAGTTATTTTACTAATAATTTATGGTGCTTTATTTCTTGGAGAAGTTAGGGGAGCCTTTGCTGCCTTATGGTGGTGGGACGTTTTGCTTAAAGGGGTTGCTGCACTTGCACTTAGCTTTGTTGGCCTTACAATTATCCTTGTTCTTGAAGACCAAGAACATTTGGATTCAAGTACATTTATGGTGATATGCTTGGCTTTTGCATTATCATTCACATTGGGAGCTGTTTGGGAGGTTATAGAATTTTCACTTGACAATATATTTGGATTTGCGCTTCAACAGATTGGAACAGGTGTTGTTGCGCATGATTTGATAATTGACGGATTTGCTGCTTTTTTAGTCTCTGCAGGAGGTTACTTATATAGAAAAAAAGGTATATGGAATCCTACGAGCGGGCTTGTTGCTGGCATAATGAAGAAAAATCATAAATTATTTAGGTCTAATAAAAGTTTTGAAAACTCAAGCGATAAAATAAAATCTATGATTGAAAAAGGCGAGGGTCCTAAGCTAGAATTTAAATCTTCTATTAGAACTAACCTCCACACTGGCTTGATTGATAAAAATATGGAAAATGCTATTTTGAAAACAATAGCTGCTTATCTTAATAGTGATGGTGGAATTTTGATTGTAGGAGTTTCTGATAAAGGTGAAATTCTTGGACTTGAGAAAGATTCTTTTGTTAATGAAGATAAACTTAGACTATATGTAAATAATATAATTAAAGATTATATTGGGGCTCAATTTATGCATTTTGTATACTACGATTTGTTTGAGATCGATGGAAAAAAGATTCTTAAAATAGAATGCACTTCAAGCAATAAGAGGGTTTTTCTGAAAGATAATGGACAAGAGGATTTCTATATAAGAAATGGTCCTTCAACAATTAAGTTGCATGGCAACTCCTTAGTTGATTATATTAACAATAAATTTAACTAAAATTGATTAATTATATTTATAAGCTATCATAACTATGTTTTTTTATGAGGAAAGATGTGGTTGTTATTCTATCAGTTATTTCAATTTTTATTTTTCTTTTATTTTTTTACAATAGTTTTGATATTAAATTAAATAAAATAATCACTGGAAATTCTATTGCTGATTTGTTTGAGTCATTTAGAGATGATACTTCTCTTTCTCCTGAAAATGGTGGTGAAGGATCTCCAGATGCCCTTGTTACTCTTGGTTTGGATGAGATTTTTATAAATAACACAAATAGCCTTGCTATTTCAAATCAATTAGCATCTGTCCCAATAACATTTCAAGAAAATGAGGCTACTGATGCAAATATATTTCAATTTATCTTAAGAGATGGTTCTGGAACAAATTTACCTAGTCAAATACAGCCTACTTCTTATTATCCTAAATCTGGGAGCATAAGGACAGCTGTTGCACATGTAAAAGTCTCTCTTAACCCTGGACAGGAAGTAATTTATAGAATTGTTAGAGATCCTAGTTGGACCTCTCCTGCTTTTCAGTTTCACTCTTCTGTTAATACTTTTTTACAAAGTGGACAGGTTAAAGCAGTGAGTCGTGATGTTAATCAGGCTCCTTATCAAGTAACCTTTGATATATCTCAAGCAAGACTTGTTTTGGATGGACCTCTTATAAAAATTTATGAATACCACAAAGCACATCGTCCAATTGGTTCTGCAGACTTAACTCATTTAGGATCTTCTGTATTTTATGTTACTTTTGTTTCTAATGAACCTCTTGCTAGAGTTCAGCACCTGTGGGTAAATACCCATAATCTTGAGGAGCTTACTCGAGTTCGTGATGCTAACAATGAATGGGTTTATAGTGAAGGACAGAATGGGCATATGAAATATCATGACTTGAATCTTTACATCAACACTACTGCTGGAAATTCTATGAGTGGTTTTTTAGAAGATAGACAATATATATTCCCTACATCTATTAGTCAAGAAACAAACGCTGTTGCTGTTTCAATAATGCCTTCTAATGGTCAGGAGTTGCTTGGAACTGATATTAGATCTATGAATCGATGTAGTTCTGGATGCCAATTTAATCCTGGAAATTATACTTGTTCTAGAGTTAGTGGTACTGGTTCTTGCAGTTTAATTGAAAGAGGAGGGTATACTAACCCTCAAAGCCCTCCTAAAAATTATATCGGAACTGGGCAAGGTTTAGGAACTGAAGTTGTTGTTTATTTTTCTAATAGAGTCGGAACAAACTCAAACTATTTTGTTGAAAATGGAATTTATTCAGGTCAATCTCTTGGTCGTTATTCTCTTGTTGATAGCCCTATTTATTCTGAGCTTCCTGATCCTGAATCATTAGGGTCTAAAAATGGATATCTTGGTCATGCTATTTGGAATTTTGCATTAGATGCAAATGAAGAACTTAACGGAGGCAACCTCTATTCTTCAGATATAGGTTCAACTATACCTTTGATGAATAGCAATCCTTATCGTTTTGGAGAGGGTGGAACTGGAAGAAGAGAAATGGGTTCTGCTGGAGAAGGAGAGACTGTTAACACAATTCAAACACTTTACGTCAAGTACATGCTTTCTTGCTTCGAAAGATGTGAAAAAAAATATTTAGATGCGATGAGATATATGAGTATAAGTATCCCTTATATCCCCCATCACTTGGTTGGATTTAATCCGGAAAATCATACTGAAGCTAGCATAGCTCCTTATCGTACTAGACCTTTTTCTATTAGTTCGCAGGTTAACCCTGCGGAGGATGGTACTTTCTGCGGACTGGCAAGAATAACAATTCAGAGAACTGGTCAGCCGTTTACTCCTAAAGATTTTCTTGGTTATTGCGATCAGGTCAACAATTCTCAACCTCATGCTCTAAATTATCCTGTTGGAATTTATGGTTTGTCAAGACAGTGGACTGGGTGGGATGACGCACATTTTGGACCGAATAGACTAGCAAACTATTATGAGTCTACAGGAGATTTAATGGTTTTACATTTATACAAAGATATAACTGATACATGGGCTAGCGTTTTCCATAATGTTGGATCTCTTGGAGGAATAAGAGGACAACAAAGAGGACAAGGAAGAGCAATGGTTGCTATATCAGAATTATATAGGATAACTAAAAATCCTTATTATAAAAGGACTTTAGAGTTTCAACCATCTTTAATTGAACTATACACTCTTAATAGAAATGCTATTGGTAGTAGAGGAACTAATCCAGTTACAGGAGATCCATTTCCTGTCGGATTTATGGGTACAAAGAATGACCCTGCGGCAATTAATCGTCATGCAAGTGGTAATACAAATGTGGGAGTTGCATGGGAAGATGCAATCGTTGATGAAGGACTTTACAATATTTATGCTGATATAACTGATGATCAACTAGTTTTATCTACGATAGAGAGAATATTTGATCATCAACTTACTTATTTATTTCAATATGCTTACAAGGAACCTACTGAAGTAAGAAATGGTGTATCTCTTACTCATTCTTTGAGCGGTCAAAATGTCCCTGTTGCTGAAGGTAGTGGCACTTTCACTCAATGGACTGTCGTTGGTCCAGCTTCTGGATTCCCATTACAAAATTTCAATGATTATACTAGATTTTACCATACTGACAGATTCTTTTATTGGATGCAATATTCAATGTGTGCAATGATTAGGGATTACTCTCAAGACCCTACTCTCAAACAGAAACTAAAAAGAGCTTTTGAATCTGCATATGTTTATTATCTTGGAGGAGGAGATGCAAGTCAGGACTGGGCAGATAGAGGACTTAACTTAGGAAAGTTTGAAGGATATCAGCTTTGTTCATTGACTTATTTAATGAATATTTCTACAGCTACTGGTCAGGGATCTGTATGCACTGATAACGATGGTGATGGGTGGTCTAATTGTCTTGGAGATTGTAATGACAATGATATTAACATTAATCCAAATATTATAGAAAGAGGTGCTCTTTGTAGCGATAGCTTAGATAATAATTGTAACACTTTGAGAGATTGTAATGATGCTCAATGCAGTAATCCTACATTTAGTAGTTCTGCTTGCGTAGGAATAGCTTATTGTGGAAATCTTATATCTGAATCTTCAATAGGTGAACAATGTGATGTTAATCCACTTAATACAGTTGGTGCAAATTCATGTTCTGAAGGTAGATGTGTTCCATCATATGCTTATGCTCCTGGATTAAATTGTCTTTGTTCTTTAGGTGTTGCTCCTCCAACTGTTCGTAATCCAATACCTCTTGGTCGTGTAATGCTTACAAATCCTACAACAATTGGCGTTGGTACTAATGTGGAATCAGTTTGTAAATTTGATATAAGGCCGAATATAGATTACTCATCAATGCAAAATACTTTCTCAACTACTGGTGGATTGACACATTCCCATCAATTAAGCGGACTAATTGAAGGAGCTCATACTTACCATGTTCGTTGTCAAGGAGTGTCTAATAATTTAGTAAATATACAAGACTTTCTGCTTAGATTTACATTAGATGGAACAGCTCCAAGAGTTACTAATCCTGTTCCAGCAAATGATTCTACAATTCCAAATACTAATTCTTTGAGTATTCAAACAAACGTAAATGACGAATATCCAATGGATCTAGAAGTATATTTGAAAAAACCTAATGAACAAGGATTTAATTTGATTTTACAAGAATCTCTTCCTGCTGGAAGTAACATTAGAACTTATACTGAATTGCCTCAACGAATAAATTTAGAACCAACTCTTAATGCATTCTATGATTTTGAAGGAAATACTAATGATAAGTCTGGGAGAAATAATAACCCAGTCACTATACAAGGTTCTAGCACACAGGGAATTTTTGGCACTGGGCGTTATTTTGATGGAAGTCAAAAACAAATAATTAGTTTAGGAAATATAGCTTCCAATACTGCTTCAAATGCAGGTTTGTTACAATTTACAGCAGGCAGAGAATTAACTCTTGAGGGATGGATTAAGCCTGACTTGACACAACCAGGAATAAATAACTCTCCCGGAGGTATTCCTAATGTTTATCTTTTTGGTAAAAAAGGAGACAATCAAGGATATGGTTTAAGATTGATCCAACAGGGTGGAAATTATTTCTTGAGGGGAATAGTTGGTTATCCAAATAGTCTTGGCGGTCAGACTCGAACAGTAACTTCTTCTGGTTCAATTACATTAAATCAATGGCACCATGTTGCACTTGTTTTAAAATCTACAAGTGGTACGAGTGGAAATATTACTATTTATCTTGATGGTCAGGAGGCTGGAAATGCTCCATGGGTTGAGTCAGCTTCTGGATTAAATAACAATAGATTAACGCATACAAATTCTTGGTCATTTACAATGGGTAGTCCTTCTAGAACTCCTTCTTCAAATGAATCTGGAGGATCTTTTACAGGAATTGTAGATGAAGTTCTTGTTTATAATAGATCTCTTAACGCTTTAGAAATCCAAGCTCATGCTTCTCCATTAGTTTCATGGCCTCAAGGAAGATATGATTGGGAGGTTAGAGCAGATGATAGTATATTCTCTGTTGTTAAAAATTATCATTTCTTTATGCAATCTTCTGGAGGAGGAGACCCTGCTCCTATTTTAAGTTCATTGAATCCTTCTACAACTACTACTCTTCCTCAAACAGTTCAGCTTATAGGAAGTAATTTTGTTCCCGGAGCTACTGTTTTATTTAATGGACAGAGTCTTCCTTCTTCTATTGTATCTAGTTTTGTAACCAGTTCAAGAATAGATATTACAATTCCTTCTAATTATCCACTTGGAATTTATCAAATAAAAGTAAGAAATCTTGATTTTCAGACTAGCTCAGCTCAAAGTTTAACCCTGCAATCATCTACTTTGGGAATGCCTTCATGTACAATAAGTTCTTGGCAAACAACTTCTTCGCTTTCTGGATTCTCTACACAAGGAGCTCATGATAGTGCTGCTACCGCATATAATAATTATATTTATATTTCAGGAGGACAATGGGGTACTGTTAGACCAAATAATCAAATATATAGGGCTTCTATAAACTCTGATGGTTCTCTTGGGACTTGGAATTTATTGACTACCATGCCTGAAGGTTTACAGGATCATAAGATGGTAATTAACAGAAATCCTTCTGGAACAGGAGCTACAATTTATCTTATAGGTGGATTGGCAGATAGAGGAAGTGGGGAAGTTGCAATAAATAATGTATATTATGCTCCTGTTTTAGGTGATGGAACAATAGGAAATTGGATTGCTGGACCTAGATTAGATTTCACAACTCATGGACATGATATTGCAATAACTAATAATAAAATGTATAAATATGGTGGTGGAAGTGGTGGTGCTGGAATCAATATAGTTGAGTATGTTACAATTAATAATGATGGTAGTTTAACTGGGGACGGTTCTAATAGTTGGATTAGAGGACCTACGCAAAATCTTCCAGTATCTAGAGCTTATTATCTTGCAGGAGGACCTTATCCTGAATGGGATGTTGCTGGAACAGGAATAGTTGCAAATAAGGTTTATGCTATTGGAGGAGAAGATGACTCTATGTGTGTTCCGACTACTACACCTCCAATAAACACTAACTTAAATTCTGTTTTTGTTGCTACACCTCAATCAAATGGAGAAATAACATCTTGGTCTACGACTACATCTTTACCAGAAGGAAGATTTGATCATTCCGCTAATTTTGTAAAAGATAGTATAATAGTTGTTGGTGGAATGAATCGTCCATTGCATACTTCTAATACTTGTGCATTTCAGGATGCTACTGCTAAAGATTCTGTATTTATAGCAAGATTAGATCAAAATGGTAATATTGTTAGATGGTATAATGGATCTAACCTTCCATCTCCTAGAGGAGACCATACATCAGTAATTTACAATAATAATATTTATGTTTTAGGTGGAAGATCTACTAATTTGAATGGTCCATATCCTTCTCAAGTCTGGTATGCTTCACTTAATTGTGTTCCTCAATCATCTGGAACTGGAACTCCTTTAAGCTTTAGTCTTTCTAGAAACCCTATATCTGGATCTGTACAAAGAGGGAATTCTGTTTCTACTACAGTTACTGCAACTTATAC
>ERZ1292623.844-Hain-H51-01um-R1-844-length-31220-cov-13_pt1 | contig 31220 bp, 34 predicted proteins | sample MGYA00564398_ERZ1292623 | MGnify/ENA primary metagenome ERZ1292623 (study PRJEB36523, sample SAMEA6512633) | groundwater metagenome | collected 2019-01-07 | study: AquaDiva: Metagenomics assemblies of 32 groundwater samples
CGGAAATTTGTAAAACACGATCGTTGTTGTGATTGATCCAATCAACGAAACTCTCGATTTCATCTTCCGGCAAGTTATCAACCAATAAGGTTTTACCCATTGGGCTATCCTTCCTTTCTTATATTTTGGTGTCTTTTTGGCTTCCTACTACATTTCGGAAGTTAGAGACGACCATTATTAATGTTCAGTGTTTACGTTATATACCTAATACTTAAGTCTGTCAAACATAACAAAAACCTCATAAAATGAGGGTATAAAAAAACAAATAAAATTTGATAGCGTGTTTTCGGAGGAAAGGGTTTGTCAGGTTGAATCAACTAACCCTTCTTATATCCGCCCCCAGGAAGCTCAAGCGCTCCACGATTTTTTCGTATCCCCGGTCTATCTCGTGCACGCCCAGTATTTCCGATTCCCCTTCCGCGATCAAAGCCGCGAGCACGTGGGCGATGCCCGCCCGCAAATCCGGCACCGTGACCGTCGCGCTATGGAGCTTCGTCGGTCCATTCACTATCGCGCTGTGCGGGCAATTCCTATTTTTGAAACGGCAAGGAACTTCGCCCAAACACTCGTTTACCACTCTAATGTCCGCGCCCATTAAATTCAAGTCTTTCACATAGCCGAAGCGGTCTTCGTAGACGGTCTCGTGGATAACCGACTCGCCCTGCGCCTGCGTGAGCATTGTCAGGAACGGCTGCTGCCAATCCGTCATAAAACCCGGATGGGTATCGGTCTCCAGCTTGATGCCGGAGAGCGGCCGCGCCCGAAAGAAAAGAATACCCTCGTTCGTCACTTCGTACTCTCCGCCGATTCTCCTCAAATTATTCAAAAAAGTGATAAGATCGCCCTGGTCGGCTCCTTTCACCAATATCTTTCCGTTCGTCGCGACCGCGAGGCACGCGAAAGAAACAGCCTCATTCCTGTCCGGCAAGACCCTATGGCGCGCGCCGTGCAATTTCGGGACGCCGTAAATCGTGACGGTGCGATTCGTGCCGACTTCGATAATCGCTCCCATCTTCTGGAGCATCTTTATCAAATCCGTGATTTCCGGCTCGACGGCGGAATTCACAATCGTCGTCTTCCCCTCGGCCAGAACCGAAGCAAAAATTATCTGCTCCGTCGCGCCGACACTGGGATATTTCAAGGTAATAGCCGCTCCTTTGAGTCTTCCCTTGATTTTCGCTTTATATGAATTGGGACCGGCTTCTATCTCCGCTCCGAGCGCCTTCAGCGATTCCAAGTGCATATCCACAGGCCGGGGACCGATTTTATCCCCGCCTACAATCGGCACCTCCGCCTCCCCCGCCCGGTTCAGGAGCGGCCCCAACGCCAAAATCGACACCCGGTTTTTTTGATTCAAGGAAATCGCCTTGGTGTTTTTTATCTCCGGCGTCCTTATGACGAGATTGGAATCGATGGATTTTATTTCGCTTCCCAGCGCTACGCAAAGTTCTTTCACGATTTCCGCATCCCCGATTCGGGGAAAATTCTCGAACACACACTCCTCGTCAGTCAAAAGAGAAATGATAAGCATTTTCGTCGCCGCGTTCTTAGCGCCGGCCAACTTTATTTCGCCCGTGAGCGGCCGCCCGCCCCGGATTATGAATTTATCCACACATCCATTATATTATTAAAACAATGGAACTCAAAACCCGGCGGACCCTATTTTATTTCCTCATTCTCGTATTCGTCCTGGCGAGCGCTTACCTTCTCGTGACCGCCCAGGGACTGGTTTTGGATTTTAAAAACCTGAAGATTACCGGTACCGGCGGACTCTTTTTGAAGTACATTCCGCCCGACGCAACCGTGGAATTGAACGGCAAAAAGACCGAAGTTTCGCCCGGCCTCATCTCAAGCGGCATCTTCATCCCGAAACTCGCTCCCGGAGAATACCGGATAAGAATTTCGAAGCCGGGTTTCTCCGCCTGGGAAAAAACGTTTAAGGTAGAGAACGGCGCAGTGGTCTCCGCTAGCCAAATCAGGCTCTGGCCCGAAATTTGGGATTTGAGCGTTATCGCGACGAGCTCCGTCCGGGATTTCTGGCTCACGGGCGCGGGCCTGATACTTCAAGGTAAAGACGGCACTCTCCGGCTGGACGGATTTTCTTTAGGAAACAAAAATATTGCTTTGAGCCGGCCAGACTCGTCCCTTATAATCACTGCCGACGGAAAGGATAGATTCGTAACCAATCTTGAAGATTTGTCCCCCGCAACCAATATTGCCGGACTCTTCAATTCATTAAAACAAAGCCAATTGAACCTTTCCGGCACGGTCATTCCTAAAAACTATTTCCTTCATCCCTTCAACGCTAAAATTCTCATCACGACCGGAAACGCGCTTTATTCTCTCGACTTGGTGAGATCAAGACTGGAAAAATTGGCCGATATGGCGGGAATCGATAAAGCGGAATTAAAAGGAAATGAAATGTTTCTTATCGATACGAAAGACAATTTAACGGTTTTCAATCTTTTTCTCCAAACTGTTAGGATTTACGAATCGACTTCCACCGAAGCCATTGGAATAAAAGCGAACCTGGAAGGATTGCCGGCCCCCGACGGAAAAAAGGTTTTTCTGCTTTCGAAAAAAGACACACTTTCCTTGAAAGCCCTGGAAGATTACTATGCCGACGGCGAAGTGAAAAAAGGCGATATCTGGCCCGTCTTTTCCGACCGGGGTAATATAAGGGATTTCGAATGGTTGAGCGGCAACCCGAACTACGCGCTCACGCTTACCGAAGAAGACCTGTTCGTCGTCGAGACCGACCGGCGCGCCCCGCAGAATGTCCGGCTCGTATCCCAAGGAGTGGGCAAATTCGCGGTAGAGGGAAACGAACTTTATATCCTCAAAACCGACGGCACGCTTCTGAAGACGAGTTTGAAATAAAAAATCCCCTTTCGGGTCGGGGATTTTTTTAACGCTTACGCCACTGTTGCGGCCTTCGAGCTTTCCGCAGGCCGTACTTCTTGCGCTCCACTTTTCGGGGGTCGCGCTTCATAAAGCCGAGAGATTTCAATTTGGAACGCCAGGTGGGATTCAAAGCGACGAGGGCGCGGGACAAGCCGAGCCGGATGGCTTCCGCTTGGGAACTCAAACCGCTTCCCCCAACTAATACTGTCGCGTGGTATTCCTTGAGCGAAAGCTCACTGAAGGGAGCGAGGACGGTCTTCTGCAATTTCGCGGTCGGGAAGTATTCGGAAAAAGGTAAATCATTCACGACAAGCTCCGGAGTCTTGCTCGCCGCTTTGCGGCCGGAAAAAAGCCGGACGCGAGCAACCGCGGTCTTCCGGCGGCCGACGGCCTCGATATATTTCTCCTTCTCTTTTTTGGTGATAGCCATCTTATTTTTCGATTATGAGATTTTTAATCCGCTTCGCGTTCAGGCGGTTTTTGGGCAGCATCAGGCGCACGGCGTGGCGCAAAACCCAAGCCGGATTCTTTTTGAAAACGTCGGCGAACTTCCGCTCCTTAAGGTGACCCAAAGGACCAGTGTGCTTATAGTAAATCTTTTGATTGATTTTTTTGCCGGAAACGGCGATTTGCGAAGCATTCGTGACTACCACCCGATCGGCATTCAAAATCCGCGGATTGTAATTCGGGCTCTTCTTGCCCTGCAGCAAAAAAGCGATCTCCGAGGAGAGCCGGCCTAATTTTTTGTTTTTTGCATCGATTATGTGTTCCATATTACTTATTTTACGAATTCGATGATGGCCATTTTCGAGCCGTCGTGCTTCCTCGGGGTAACCGTCTTTACCACCCGGGTATATCCCCCTTTCCGCTCTTTATAGCGCGGGGCGATTTCGTGGTAAACCTTGTAGGCTGCCGCTTTCGGCAATTTCTCCAAAAGCAGTTTCATTCCGGCCAGATTTTGCTGTTTGCCGTAGGTGATATAGCGCTCCACGATGCCCTTCAATTCCTTGGCGCGCGCCTCGGTCGTCGTAATCTTTTCGTGGCTCACAAGGTTATTGGCCAGAATCCTCAAAAAAGACCTGCGAGGGCCTTTTTTCAAACCGAATTTTCTCCCCTTGTGCATGTGCCGCATTTATTTTTCTTTCTTTTTCTTTTCGGGTTTGCCGGAAATCAATTCCGCCGGAACGACTTCGATAGTCAGAACCTTTTCGAAATGGTCTTTCAAAATATTGCTCGCCTTGTGGAGCGCCTCCGAAGGGCTAATGGAGCCGTCGGTCTCTATTTCCAATTTCAAGCGGTTATAATCGGTGCGGTCGCCCACGCGCATATCTTCCGAGTGGAAGGATACCCGGACAACCGGGGAAAAGATGGCATCAAGCACGATCGTGCCGACCGAAAGCCTCTCCATCCGGCGGGATTCGCTCATCACGTAGCCCAAGCCCTTTTCGACGGTGATTTCCATATCCAAATCGGCGGACTTTTTCGAAAGAGTCGCGAGATGCAAATCCTTGTTGATTACCCGCACGAGCGTGGAAGATTCGATATCCTCCGCCTTCACTTCCTTCTCGCCTTTCACGTGAAGTTTTAAAGTCTGCGGCTCATCGGCGGTAAAATGAAAGCGGACTTTCTTCAGGTTCAACGTGAACTCCACGATATCCTCCACCATGCCGGGCAAAGTCGAAAATTCATGGTCTATATTCTTAATCTTAATCTGAGTAATAGCCGAACCCGGAAGCGAGGAAAGGAGCGCGCGCCGAAAAGCATTCCCCAAAGTGACGCCATAACCGGTAAAAAGACCTTCAATGTGGAAAATGCCGATATTATCCTTCTCGGAAATTTTCTTAACCTCGACCGCTTCGCTGATATGTGTATATTTCATTTTTTTGTTTTATAAAATTTAACGCGAATAGAATTGGCCGACCACGTTTATATCAAAAGGTAGTTGCACTCCGGTAACGGGCGGTTTTGCCACGCACTCGCCTTTCAATTCCTCCGCTTTGAGCTTAAGCCACTCAGGCGGGGTGTATTGCTTCAACCGGAGTTGAATATCGTCGAAAATCTTCGCCGAGCGGGATTCGGGCCGCACGGCAACAATATCTTTAATCTTAACATAATAAGAAGGAATTGTCACTTTCCGGCCGTTCACGTGCATATGGCCGTGGGAAACGAGCTGGCGGGCGATTCTCGGGGACTTCGCGAAGCCCAGAAGAAAAACCACGTGATCGAGACGGCTTTCGAGCCGGGTCATGATGCCGTCTTTGTCGGAATTCCGGAACAATTTCATCATCTGGTGGTTGTTCAGGCCGTAGAGAATCTGAATCTTCTGCTTTTCCTGGAGCTGCTTTCCGAATTCGGAAACGGAGTGCCGCGCCTGGCCGTGCTGTCCCGGTCGGTAAGGATGGCGAACCATCGCGCATTTCGGCGAATTACAGCGATCTCCCTTGAGGAAGAGTTTGATACCCAGCGATCTTTCTTTTTTCTCTTTGATTCTTTTCATGTTTTTTATTGCCTGGTTAAACCCTTCTGGTCTTGGCCGGACGCGGTCCGTTGTGCGGAATCGGCGTCACATCCTTAATAGACAGTATATTCAAACCTTTGCCGGCGAAAGAGCGGATGGCGGAATCGCGGCCACTGCCGACACCGCGCACGAAAATCTCCACGGTATTCGGGCCGGTTTTCTCCAGTTTCTGGGCAATGGCTTCGGCTACCTTCGAGGAAGCGAAAGGAGTCGCTTTCTTGGGTCCGGAAAAGCCCAAAGAGCCGGCGGACATCCAGGTAATCACGGCGCCCTTGTCGTCGGTCACGGTGATAATGGTGTTGTTATAAGTAGCCTGGATGTAGATGCGGCCGTTCTCCCAATGCTGTTTCGATGCGGACGAAGATTGCTTGGCCGGCGCCTTTTCGGCCGTCCCCGCTTCCTTTACCGCATCATCTTTAGTTTTTATGACTTTTTTCTTTCCCATATCTTTATTTCAAATCGACTTTCCGCTTGCCGCTGCCGGCCGTCTTTCTGACGTTGCCGCGCACCGTCCGGGAATTGGTTTTCGTTCGCTGGCCGCGCACCGGAAGCTTCCGCAAATGGCGCACGCCCCGATAGGCCTTAATGTCTTTCAAACGAGCGATGTTCTGTTTTATCACCTGCCGCAATTCTCCCTCGATTTTGTAATTCTTCTCTATCATGGACTGGATGCGATTCACTTCGTCCGGCGCCAGATCCTTTGCCCGCTTTTGCAGGTCGATTTTCGCGCCGGCCAAAACCTTGGCGGCCAATGTCGGACCAATGCCGTAGATGTAGACCAGGGCCACATAGATTTTTTTGTTATCGGGTATGTTTACTCCGGCAATTCTCATAATTATCCTTGTCTTTGTTTATGCCTCGGGTTCTTGGCACATATGACGTAAACCCGCCCTTTTCGGCGGACGGTCTTGCAAACGCTGCAGATTTTTTTTACCGATGCTCTGACTTTCATAAAACTTTACAATCTTCGCACGATTCGTCCCCGTTTGTCCAGGATGTTCGCCATCTCCACCATGACCCTGTCGCCGGGGATTACCCGGATGCGGTTGATTTTGAGCTTGCCGGCGGGGTGTGCCAAAATGTCTTTTTCTTCCCCGTTTTCGAGCTTGACCTTCACGCGGAAAAGCAAACCCGGCAGTGCCTCCACCGCTATTCCTTCAATCCTAACTAAAGGCGTATTTTCCATTGACAAACAGAGTGAATTTTAGATAAAAGCGGGAAAAGTGTCAACCAGGTAGTAGAAATTCGGCCAGCTCTGCTAATGTTCGCTTCGCGAACCAGCCGAATTTTCACTACCTGGTCAATCCATTCGATAAATTATTCCGCCACGATTTTCACCTTGCCTGAATAATTGGGAACGGATTTCACCCAAAAAGGCCAGAAAGAAATGTTGGCTTTTTGAAGGCCCGGCAGGGCGAAGATTCGCGTTTTAAGCGTTTCGCCGTCGAGGCCGAGAATCCGGTTCCGGAAATCGTCCAAATCTATCTTCGGTTCGTAGGTCAGAACGCCGTTCACCGAGAAGCTCATCTTGCCGGCGGCGAAATCCGCGGTACTCGTCGAATAATCCATCGAGAAATCCCTGACCGTAATTTCCTCGGTCGACGTGCTCAAGAAATCCACCAAGATATTACGGAGCATTCCATCGTCGAAACCCAATTGGCGCAGCTCCCCCGCCGCGAGGATGCTGAAATTGCCGTCCTGGTCGACTTGGCTCGAAATATTTTCGCTCGTCACTTTGAATTCCGAACCGTTATCCATGACTTTCAAATTCTGCGAATCCAGAATCATCGTTTTGCTTTTAAGCGTGTTTAAAAGCGCTTCTTCTATCTTCATCTTCGCGCCGCTCACGTCGCTTTCGGAGGGAATTATCTGATTGCCCTCCGCGCCGCCCGTCATCGAGGATTTCAATTCGGCATAAAATCCCTTATAGAGCGCTGGTGTTGTCTTGAAGCCGGGTATCTTCCATTCCCCGCTCGGTGCCAGGTTATAATCCGAACCCGCTTTATCCGCCACGACTTTTACATCGATGGAGGACGGCACTCCATTCGCGGTCTTCATACCCGGCACCACGGCCCTATTCACTAATCTGAAAATTTTTCCCTCCGGAGATTCGAAACGGGTGGTTGCGACGAGCGTCTGGGATTTGATGCCGTAAGCGTTCCAAACCGTAAGCGTTCCTCCGGCTTTGGTGCTCACGGTGGAACTGCCGGTCGCGGGAAAATTCATGCTCAAATTGCTCTTCGCGACCGAGAGCTGGCCCGGCAGACTCGCTGCGTTGTCGCTTACCGAAGGAGTATTTACCGCCGTGTCCGCCGTTACCCGGATGGAAAACGGAACGGTGGTTCTCTGTATTGAAATACTGATTATCACTCTGGGTAGAATATCCGCCACCGCGAAATACCCCGCCGCCAAAATGACGAATGTACTTCCGAGCATTATCGCCCAGAATTTTCTTCCGCGCTTCGCTTTCTTTTCGGTATTCCTTTCTATCCTTTCGACATTCCTTTCAATTCTTTCTTCCACTATCGGAGCCGGAACATATTCGACCGGTTCCGCAATCGGAGTTTCATCTTTTTCGGGCGCCGGATTTTTTTCCTTTATCGCGACTCTCGGCTTTTTCGCCCTCGTTTTTCTCGCCGGTTTTTGGCCTTCGATCTTCTCTTCCCCCCCGCGTTCCGCGTTCGGGACTTTACCCTGCTTGACCAAAATTACTTCGGCTAAATCATTGGCAGATTCATTCGGTAGGATATCCATCACAGCTCTTTCTCTGGTTTTGAAAACCGGATTTATAGCCGGAATGGTCGCCAAAGATGCCAATCCCAGAATGCGTTCGTCCACCGATTCTATCGCCAATTCTTTGCCGGCCGTTTCACACTCGCGCTCCAGTATCTGGAAATTATGGACCGAGGAGCCCAAGACGGAATTTTTGGGAATATTGAGGATGATTTTTTCCGCTTCAAGGCCGGTCAGTTGGCCAACCACTTTGTTCAAGTCGTCATTCTTATCCAAAAATATCTTTTTTTCCGATGCCATTGGCTTTTATTTTAACCTAGAAATTGGGAATCAGCCACTTCACCCGACGCCTCAAAAGCCGGTTCAAATATTCGAATTTCGGGAGATCATACTCGAAAATCAAGAGCGCCAGGACATTTTGTTCGATGAGCGGCTCGAAACCCAAAGCGGCCTTTTTTTTCTTTATAACGTATTCCTTCCGCTCCAGCTCCTCGTCAACCCGAACGGCCGCTCCGGGAAAATTCTTGATACGGCCGGAAAAATAGATTTTCGGCCGGCTAATCTTGGTTTTTTTCTTGAGCGGTTCCAAAAGGTCGGCGAGCTCCCGGACGCTTTCGTTCACTCTTCCATCCAGCCATTTTTTCACCTTAACCGAAACCTTATTTTCGAAATAAAGGCGGATTATCACTCCGGCCAAAGTCTCGTCTATGCCGAGTTCGGCGGCTACCCCATTGGTGAAAGCTCCCGTTCCCCAGTTATAGGAGGTTTCGAAAGCCTTTTCGTTTCCGTGAACTTTGAAAACCGAAGTGCTGTTCTCACCAATTTGAACCGAAAAGCTTCCCGATTCGGGAAGGAAATCCCCCAAAACGCTCGCGCTTTCGAAGACGAATATTCTGCCCCAGTCTTTGAAACGTTCCAAGGACGGCAAAGTTTCGCGCGGAACGAAAGTACCCCGGATCTTCAAGTTCAATTCTTTTCCTTCGAAGCCGACCGGGTTGTACATCTTGTGGTTTCCGATGGAAACATCACGCACCTGGACATAGGCCATTATCAAATCCGAGTCGCTGGTTTTCATCTTCTTGGCCGCCATCGCCCGGTATCGGTTCAGGAAATCCCAAAATCCCTTGTGGACAAACTGGTCCATTTCGCTTTCGGTTATCGTTTCGCTGGGTTTCGGACGTTTTAAAGTCACTATATTTTCCGTAGTCGTGGCTTTTTCGCTTCCAAATGAAAAGACGATATAATCCGTCTTCTTTGCGGGACGCTTCACGCCGTCCAAATCCTTTACCGCGTATCCTTCGCAAATCGTGATTTCTTTCTTTTTCAGGTTCCGGTAGGCCCGCGTGACTTCATACGCGCCGTTCCACTCCTCCACCAAGAGAAAATATTCCCGGCTACCGTTCCAAAGATTTTGAACAAAATTCCACGCTTTCCAGACCATTACTATCAGTATAACTCAATTTTTTTCCTACTCCACTGTGGCGCGGATGCGCCGGATGCCGGCTGCCACCGCCTCTTCTTTGATGATTTTGAACCTCCCCACTTCCCCTGTGCGCGCCATATGCGGCCCGCCGCAGAATTCGATGGAAAATGATTTTTCGAATTGGGGATTTTTCGCTGTCGCGCCCTTCGGGCCGACCGAATAGATCGATACGATATCGGGATATTTCTGGCCGAATTCATGCTCCGCGCCGAGCTTCTCCGCCTCCTCGCGAGCGATTTCGCTGTGCACGACCGGCAAGTCTTCCGCGATCTTTTCGTTCACAATCCGCTCCGCTTCTTTTTTCTGCTCGTCCGTCATCTTCGCATCGTGCATAAAATCCATCCGCAAGCGCTCGCTCGTGATGTTACTCCCCCGCTGTTTCACTTCTGGACCAAGAATAGTTTGGAGCGCCTTGAGCAAAAGGTGGTGAGCTGTATGCAAACGCACGGTTTTTTCAGAATGGTCGGCGAGACCGCCCTTGAATTGGCCGGCCGAGGACGTTCGGGACAGTTCCTGGTGTTCCAATTTTCTGCGTTCGAAGTCCGCCTTATTGATTGAAACCCCCTTCTCTTTCGCCAACTCCTCGATCATCTCAATCGGCAGGCCGTGCGTCTGGTATAAATCAAAAACGATTTCTCCGGTCAATTCCGCCTTTTCAAATTCCCACGCTCCTTTTTCCAACGCTTCGGAAAAAGACTTGCTTTCCCTTTCGAACTCGCCAAGCACCAGCTCCCGGTTCAATCCCGGATAAAATCCTTCGTAATTTTCAAACACTTCGCTGAACAAATGCTCGGCCAACCCTTCATTTTTGGAAAGATGCAGATGGACCATTACCCGCCTCATCAAACGCCGAAGAACGTATCCGGCCTCTTTATTGGACGGCTTCACACCATCCGAGATCAAAAACGCGATGCCGCGGATATGGTCGGTTAAAATCCGGCGCGTCCGAATCTCCATTTCTTCCGGCAAAAGGCCTATTATCGACGCGAACAAATCAGTCTCAAAAATATTCGCTTTTTTCTGAACCACCATTGCGAGACGCTCCAAACCCATGCCCGTGTCCACGCCCGGCGTTTCGAGCGGGGTAAGTTTTTGATTTTTCGCATAGAACTGGTTGAAAACGATATTCCAGACTTCGACGGCTTTTCCGGCGGCATTTTTCACATAAATCTCCGTCGTCGGACCGCACGGACCCTCGTTCCCGGTCGGACCCCAGAAAACATTTGTTCCTTCGCGGATAATTTTCTCCTCCGGTATACCGATTTTTTTCCAGATGTCGTACGATTCTTGGTCGAACGGCACGCCGTTCTTCCGCCAATCCCCCTCCGGCACTTTTTCCGGGTCAAAGACGGTCACATATTCTATTTCTAATCCCATCTCTTTAGTGATGAAATCATGGCCATATTGAATGGCTTCTTTTTTGAAATACCCGCCGAAAGAAAAGTTTCCGAGCATCTCAAAGAATGTCAGATGGCTTTCATCCCCCACTTCGTCGATATCCGAAGTGCGGAAGCATTTTTGAACCGAAGCGGTATTCAAAGATTTAAAATCTTTCATAGAATCGGAATCGTTCGTGTAATATGGCTTGAATTGCTGCATCCCGGCGGTCGTCAAAAGCACCGAAGGGTCTTCGGGGATCAAAGACGAGGAGGACACAATGGCGTGCCCGTTTTTTTTAAAAAACTCCAGGAACTTTTTGCGAATCTCGGTAGAAGTCATTTCTAACTATTAAAATCCGGATTGAACTTTAAAGCAAATATTAGGCCCAGAATGAAAAGAACGATTGAGTCAAAGGCCGAAAAAAGGCAGTAAAAACAGAGGGAATGGATTATGAAGAGCTGGACGTACAGAAACCAGAGTGAGGCAAGAAATCCGAAAACCGTGAGAAGCGCGGTTATAAAGAATAGCTTCTCATCTTTTTTTATGAACGAAATGAGCGAAAGAATGAAAATACCAAGATAATAAACCATACCAAGAAGTGAAACTGGAATCGAGCCGACTGTGGCATAAGAGCTTTGAAGCACCAAATCGCAGGTGTTTATAAGCAGACAAACTACCGATACATCCTGGTAATGCGTTATCGTAAGATACGCGGCATCAATCAATCCAAAAAAACTCAATATTAAAAAAATTATCGCTATCTTTCTCATTTTAAATTTATCCGCGGTTTGATTTGGAGAATTTACTATCCAGGCCAAAATAATTTCCGGCATCCGTTACGAAAAATAGTATGAGTATAGCGATATAAACAATATGCTGATCCACGATGAATCCGTTAGCCACAGCCGGAAAAGCATTGCCGGCGAAGTAATACAAAGCCATTAGAAGCGCCCCGGGGATGGCGCTCCATCGCACGAAGAGCCCTAATATCAATGATATTCCCAAGAGCAGAAGCGCCCATTCATTTATGAAGTTCACGACTCCGATGACGCTCGGGCCGGCGAACCAGGCGTACAGTCCCGGAAATGTCTTTGCATTATTCAGGAATCCCGCCGCGCTCCAGTTCGCATTCAAAATTTTCACGAGGCCGGCGTAAAAGAAAAGCCAGCCCAGCATCACTCTCGCGACCGTAAGCCAAATTTTCGTATTTCTGTTTAATTCTTGAATCATAAAATTCTTTGTTTTAATTTCATTATCAAACTAAACAGGGACTTCTTGTCATAAAGCCGCTTGAGCTCGTAGAATTTTGACATCCGGCTCGGGACGGGTGCGCCGATCTTCACGCCATAGGCGCCGCCGGCCTTGGCAAAATGGATTATAAAAGCATCCTCCACCTCCCCCGAACGATGTGAAACGATGGTTTTTACGCCGTTCAGGCGGGCGATTTTCATCGCTTCGCAGGTTTCGGTCACGGTGCCGATCTGATTCGGCTTCACTATCAATCCGCTGATTAGCCCTTCGCGGACCGCCTTCTCGATTGCGATGGGATTTGTCGTCGTGAGATCATCTCCCACCACGAGCGCTCCCGCGGAACGGGAAGTTAATTTCCTGAAGCCTTCTTCGTCGGTTTCGGCGAATGGGTCCTCAATGGACATAAGAAGCGGAAAGGACTTCAGATAAAATTCGTAGACTTCCGACATTTCGCCGGTCGAAAGATTCCGACCGTCGAACCGGTAGCGGCCGTTCTCGAAAAATCCGCTCGCGGCGGCATCGAGCGCGATCCGAAAAGTTGAACCGAATTTATTCCTTTTTATCAAGTCTGAAAGCATCTCGATTGGCTCGAAGTTGCCTGAAAAATCCAGGGAATAGCCTCCCTCATCTCCCAACTTCAAAACAGGGAGATTATATTTCATCTTCAAAAACTTCCCCAGTTCTTCGTAGAAAATCTTCAACTGACGGATACCACTTCTGAAAGAACCTCCAGTTCCGACAACTACCATGTATTCCTGGATGTCCAGATTATTCTTCGCGTGCGCTCCGCCATTTATGAGATTGGAAAATATGAGCGGTTTGGATTTGAAAATTTCTCCGCCGAAGAATTCTTCGTTTAAAATCTGCCACAATTCCTTCTTCCGCGAACGCGCAATGAGACGGGCGAAAGCAATAGAGATGCCGAGCATTAAATTCCCGCCCAAATTCTCCTTCCGAAGCGAACCGTCAAGAGATATGAGTAATTTATCCAATTCACCCACAGTGCCGAATTCTTTGCCGATAATCGACGGTTTTATGGTATTTTCCAGAACTTTTCTGGATTCTTTCGCGTTAAAAACCATCGCCTCGTTCTTCCCCCGGCTTTTGCCGGATGGAATCTGCGATAAGGCGGACTTACCACTCTCGCTCGTTAAAATTACCTCAATCGTCGGCTCCATCCGCGAATCCAACATCTCGTTTATCTCAACGTTTTTTATCCTCATGCCAAGAAATTTCTCGGGTCGGCGCTGTTACTCACGAATCCCAAAATATTCTGAAGTGTCACGGTCAATATCCTCATTAAAGCTTCAACGGTATTGAAAGCGTTGTGCGGAGTGATTAAAACGTTCGGCATTTTTATGAGCGTGTGGTTTTCCAAAATTACCTTCATCGCCTCGCCGCTTGGCTCCGGCCCTTTTTCGTATTTTGTTCCGCTTTCTTCCTCAAGCACATCCAGCCCTGCGCCAGCCAACGTTCCATCCTCCAATGCCTTAACAAGCGCGTCCGTCTCCACAATCGGCCCACGGGCGGTATTCACAAGATATGCTCCCTTTTTGATCAATCCAACATTCTTCATGTTAATGAGATGGCGGGTTTCCGGAGTCAAGGGACAATGAATGGTGATCATATCCGACTGCTTCAATAATTCTTCGAGCGGAAGATATGTAAAACCCATTTCTTTCGCGGCGACTGAATTTTCCACCACGTCGTACGCGACTATTTTCATTCCGAAGCCGTTCGCGATTCTCGCCGATTCCAATCCAATTCGGCCCGTGCCGATAATGCCAATTGTCCGTCCCTTAAGGTCAATGCCCCGAAGACCTTCGAGCGAGAATGAACCGCTTTTCTTAATGCGGTCTACCGCCAGATAAATTTTTCGGGTTAAATTCAGAAGGAGTCCGAAAGCTAGCTCCGCCACCGTGTTGTTGCCATAGCCCGGCACATAGCCGACTTTAATCCCCTTCGCCTTACAAGCCTCAATGTCGATATGGTCGAAACCGGTGGAATTCGTCGTTATCATCTTCAAATTAGGAAAATAATCCAATACTTTCGCCGTTATCCGCGAATTGACGAAAACAGAGAGAATTTCAAAATCATTCCGTTCCGGTAAACTATCTTCCGTAATCACCTTATTCGAAAAATGTAACTCGTGGCCGGGCAGACTCTCCTTCACCGGCTTCTCTTCCCATCCCTCCGTCTCAAAAAATCCGATTTCCATCCCTTAATTCTCTTTCGTTATTAGATAGATACCGAAGATTATCGCGAGCACCGGCCAAAAGAACATTCCCATATGGAAGAACGGGAAAAACTGCTGAACCATGAAAAAGATACCGGCGGCGATGATAATCGCCCCAATAATGACCCGAAAGCCGCTATGTGCCACTACTTTGGCTTCCTTTTTCACTTTCTTGGCGAATTCCTTCACTTCTTCCTTCGGATTCATTTCCATTCCCGCTTCAAGAGGAGTGATGATGGAAAGCACCAGATATATCAAAAGTCCCGCGCCGCCCGGCATCGTGAGAAGCACGAAGATGATTCTGACGAGCGTCGAATCAATATTGAAATATTTTCCCAATCCTCCGCACAACCCGAAAATCATCCTGTCATTCCGCGAGCGATAAAGTTTTTTATGTTCCATATTTTAAAATATAGACTATTTTCCGTTTAATTTCAAAATCGTCTTGATAACGGAGTCCGGATTCAGGGAGATGCTCTTTATCCCTTCCTTCACCAGGAATTCCGCGAAATCGGGATAATCCGAGGGCGCCTGACCGCAGATGCCGATGTATTTTTTCTTCGCGTTGCACTTATGGATTATCTCCGCGATTAGTTTTTTGACCGAAGGGTCTTTCTCGTTCGCGATGTGGGTCACGATGCCGGAGTCCCGATCCAAACCGAGCGTCAGCTGGGTTAAGTCATTCGAACCAATGGACATCCCGTCGAAAATCTCCAAAAACTCGTCCGCCAAGATAATATTGGAGGGAATCTCGCACATCACGTAAATCTTCAGATTCTTGTCTTTTTTCCTGTTCAAGCCGTGCTTGGCCATTATCTCCACCACCTTCCGCCCTTCTTCCGGCGTCCGGCAGAAAGGTATCATCGCCACTACGTTTTGAAGTCCCATCGTTTCGCGCACTTTTTTCAGGGCTTTCACTTCCAAGCCGAAAGCATCCTTGAATTTCGGGTCATAGTAACGCGAAGCGCCGCGCCAGCCGAGCATCGGGTTTTCCTCGTTGGGCTCGTAGCGCTCGCCGCCCAAAAGTTTAGAATATTCATTCGTTTTGAAATCAGAGAAACGGATAATCACTTCATTAGGCCAGAAGGCCGCGCCGATCTTCGCAATGCCCTCCGCCAATTCATCCACGTAGAAATCTGTTTTCCGGCTGTAGCCGAGTGTGATGGCGTCTATCTTCTCAACTAATTTCTTGGTCGTGGGATTTTTTTTCGCCTCGGAGACCAGTTTTGAATATTCGATAAGCGCATTCGGATGGATTTTGATATGCGAAGCAATAATGAATTCCAGCCGTCCGAGTCCCACACCCTGCGCCGGCAGGAAGTGATTTTTGAAGGCCTCATCCGGCGAGGCGACATTTACCATTATCTTCACCTTCGGCTTCGGAAGCTTGTCCAAATGATGTTCCGTGATGCCAAAGGGCAGAATGCCCGCGTATACTTTTCCCTCCTCGCCCGAAGCACAGTCTATAGTAACTTTCTGCCCTGTTTTCAAAGTTTTCGTCGCATTCCCCGCACCCACGATGCACGGTATGCCCAGCTCGCGCGAAACAATGGCCGCGTGACTAGTCCTACCGCCTTTGTCCGTAATAATAGCCGAGGCGATTTTCATAATCGGTTCCCAATCCGGATCGGTGATCTCGGTTACCAGCACCTCCCCTTTTTTGAAATCTTTTATTTTTTTGGTGTCTTTGATGACGCGCGCCGGCCCCGCGCCGATCTTCGCCCCGACGGCGATGCCATTCACGAGAACCTTGCTCTGTTTTTGAAGATGATATTCCTTATATATTTTTTTGTCCGTCAAAGCTTGAACAGTCTCCGGCCGAGCCTGCACAATGAAAAGTTTCTTCGTCCGGCCGTCCTTTGCCCATTCGATATCCATCGGCTGATAGTGTTTGTGGAGCTTCGAGAAGTACTTCTCTATCGTGAGTGACCACTTTGCGAGCGTAAGCACTTCATCTTCCGAAATGCAGAATTTCGCCTGCTGGGACTCCGAAACCGAGACTCTCTTCGTTCCTTCCTTTCCGTATATCAGCTTCACGTTTTTCTTGCCGAGATTCTGCTCGATGATAGCACGATGGCCGGTTTCGAGCGTCGGTTTGAAAACCATGAATTCGTCCGGCGTCACTTGGCCCTGCACAATCATCTCCCCCAGTCCCCAGGAACCGGTGATGATAACGGCATTATCAAAACCGCTCTCGGTATCTATCGTGAAAGCGACGCCCGAGGAGGCCAAATCCGAACGCACCATCTTCTGGACGCCCACCGAAAGCGCGATATCCGTATTGGCGAAACCCTTGTCTACGCGGTATGAAATTGCTCGGTCGGTGAAAAGCGATGCGATGCATTTTTTGGTCGAGAAAAGCACCGCCTCCGCTCCCACCACATTCAGGTATGTTTCCTGCTGGCCGGCGAAAGACGCGCCCGGCAAATCCTCGGCCGTGGCCGAAGAACGAACGGCGGTATCGCAATTCTTGCCGTACATCTTCTCCAGCTTCCGATACGCTTCGCGGACGGCTCTCGTGAGCTCTTTGGGCAAATCTGCCGCGACAATCATCTGCCGGATTTCTTTTCCCGATTTTTGGAGGCTTTTAATGTCTTTCGTGTTTGTCTCTTTCATTATCTCCCGGATTTTTTTGTCCAAGCCGGTCTTCTTGAGGAAGAAGCGGTAAGCGTAGGCCGTAAGCGCGAAGCCGTTCGGGATATTTACCCCCAGCTTCGTCAGATTCGAATACATCTCGCCCAAAGCGGCATTCTTCCCGCCCACAAGCGGCACATCCTTGATACCAAGCTCCTTGAACCACAAAACGAAAGATTTTTTTCTAGATTGAGCCATATTCAGATTAATTCAAAGTATATCACTCTTTTATAGCTATTATCAGATCCGACACATTTGAACCGGTGTCGCCGGTCAGGACATAATCCCCGACCTCTTTGAAAAACGCATATGAATCGTTGTTCTTCAAAAATTCCTCCGGTTTCAGGCCGAGCTTCGCGGATTTTTCATTCGTTATTTTATCACAAAGCGCGCCTGCAAAATCGGTGTTGTCCCGCCCGTCCGAAGCGAAGGAAAGGATCAATTCCCCCTCGCCCACCTCTCCCAAGGCGCCCATAACTACCTCCTGATTCCGGCCGCCTTTTCCCTTGCCTTTCACGCAAACCGTCGTCTCACCGCCATAAAGCACGGCAGTTTTCTTGTCCGTCTTATGGAGGTTTATCGCTATTTCCTTCCCCTTATCTCTCGCCTCCCCTTCCAGAACGTTGGTATGGATGTCGGAATCGAAGCCCAGATCTTTCGCCTTTTCGGACATAGCCGAAAGAGCGGTGATATTGTCCATAAAAACGATATTCGCCATCTTCTCGAAGAATATGTTTCCTTTCGGCGTTTCGAGCGGCTCTATTTTCAAGCCGGTCGATTTTTCGATGCCATATTTTTCCAAGACCAAGCGGGCATCTTCCACCGTCGTCGTGTCTTTTACCGTCGGTCCGGAAGCCACGAATTCGATGCTTCCCCGCACATCCGAAAAAATGAGCGCGACCGAAGTGGCCGGATAGGCGTAGGCCGCGAGGTGGCCGCCACGCGCGAGCGACAAATGCTTCCGAACCGTATTGGTCTCCTCGATATTGGCGCCCGCGCGGAAAAGCGCTTGCAAAATATCCTTTTCATCCTGACAAACCAATTCTTTCGGCTGGCACAAAAGAGTCGAGCCGCCGCCGGATATCACGAACACGACGAAGTCTTTTTCGGCCAAAGAGGAAAGCAATTTGATTATCTCCGCCGTCGCGTCGATATTCCTGGGTTCGGGAAAAGGAGCGGCACCGGTGAAGGTTTTTATTTTTCCGAGATTTCCCTCATGCACGTCGAGCACAATGCCGCCGAAAAGTTTTTTACCCAATATATTTTCGAATGCCCGACCGGCCTCAAGCGCGCACTTACCCACCCCCACGAAGAAAACCCGCTCGAAACGCGTTAGATCAAATTCTCTGCCTTTTACGGTCAGAATGTTTTCTTTGAGAACGACTTCTTTTTTTACATACTTTTCCGTATCAATCGCCTCAAACCCCGCCTCCGCTATTTCCAAAGCGGCCTTCCGAAGGTCAGTTGTCGCGAGTTCCTTGAAGTTAGTTATTTTCCCCATTTAGGGATAATTCTACAACTTTAATCTTGACTCGACACGTTTAAGCATGACCGCGTTCGTAGCCACGATAATGGACGATGCGGACATTAGAAGCGCGGCGATTTCCGGCCGCAGGGACCAACCCAACGAATTATAGAAAACGCCGGCGGCAACAGGAATAGAAAGCACATTATAAATTGCCGCCCAGAAAAGATTTTGTTTCATTTTCCGAACGGTGGCTTTGCTTAAACGGATTGCCGCCACGATGTCGTACGGGTCGGATTTCATAAGCACGATGTTCCCGGTTTCAATGGCCACGTCCGTTCCCGCACCGATGGCAATGCCAATGTCGGCTTGCGCGAGTGCCGGCGCATCATTGATGCCATCGCCAACCATAGCGACAAAATGCCCCTCACTCTGCAATTTTTTTACATAGGACGCTTTGTCTTGCGGCAAGACGTGGGCAAAATATCTGGTGACGCCCAATTCCGCCGCAATGGCTTTAGCCACCTGCTCATTGTCTCCGGTTATCATCGCTACCTGAAGTCCCAGTTTTTGCAACGCGGCTACCGCCCGTTTTGCGGTCGGCCTAAGCGTGTCGGCGACTCCGATTACTCCCACTGCCACACGATTGACGGCTAAAACACTAATGCTGTTGCCTTTCGCCAAAAGTTCATCGATTGCCGAACGAACCGGCGAGAGGTTAATGCCGCTGTCCGATAAAAAAACTTCGGTTCCGGCGATAACCTGTTTCCCATCTACTAACACCCGAACGCCATGGCCCCGAACCGCCTCGAATTGTTCAATCTTATGAACAACGGCCAGTCCGCGGCTTTTAGCTTCATTAAATATGGCCGCGCTTATCGGGTGATTGGAATTTTTCTCCGCGGATGCGGCAATTATAAGGATATCGGCTTCTTGATTGCCCGAAGCGGCGAATACCTTAGTGACCTTCGGCTTCCCCTCGGTTAAAGTTCCGGTTTTATCCATCGCAATCGCGGTTAAGCGCGACGTATTCTCAAGAGTAGCGGCATCTTTAATGAGAATGTTATGCTTCGCTCCGATACCGGTTCCCACGGCCACGGCGGTCGGGGTGGCCAAGCCCAGCGCATCCGGGCAAGCGATGACGACCGTTGATACGGCAAACGTAAGGGCGATCATGACTCCGGCACCTGCGATGAAATACCAACCAAGAAATGCGGCCAGTCCGGAACCGATCGCGACCACCACCAAAACTCCGGCGGCCTTGTCGGCCAGCCGCTGTCCCGGCGCTTTAGAATTTTGCGCTGTCTCCACCAATTTTATGATCTGAGCCAAAACCGTCTCCGACCCGACCTGCTTTGCCTGGAATTTTACCGCTCCGTTTTGGTTTACCGAGCCGCCCACGACCTTGTCCCCGGTTTTTTTACCGACCGGCAATGATTCGCCGGTCACAAGTGATTCATCTATAGTCGTCTCTCCTTCGATAATGACGCCGTCAACCGGCACTTTATCGCCGGGCCGCAATACGACCACATCGTCGTGGACAATCTCGGCACTCGGAATTTCAATTTCATGCCCGTCCCGAATAACCGTCGCCTTAGGCGGTACTAAATCAAACAACGCTCGCAAAGCCTCGGAAGTTCCGCGTCGTGATTTCATTTCCATCCAGTGACCGAAAAGAACGAAGGTCACGAGAAGCGCCGCGGCCTCGTAGAAAGTTTCACTCTCTGGGCGGATTAACGTCAGAAGCACGCTGAAAAGATAAGCCGCCAACACGCCGGTGGCGATCAAAACCGCCATATTAAGCTTTTTCGCTTTGAGCGAATAGTAAGTGCCGGTTATGAAAATCGAGCCGGTCCAGAAAACAATGGGCGTCGTAAGAATAAGCAAGAGCCAATTAATCGGTATCGGTGACGGCAGTTTCAATCCGAGCACCGCTTCTCCCACCGGCGAATAGAGGAAGATCGGGATCGCAAGGAGGAAGGATATCCAGAATCTGCGGCTCATATCTCTCTCCATTGCCTTCGCGATCTGCGGATTGGTCATCGCTATTTCATGGTCGGCGTGGCTCCCCTCGGTTCCGCTCGGGACAGGCATTTTTTGCATGTCGTGCCCGCCGTGGCCATCTGTTTTCTTTTCCGGCTTGCCCGCCATAGCTTTAGCGGCGGAGGGGATGAGTTCCATACCGCAGGCAGGACAGCGCCCCGGTTCATTTTTACGAACCTGCGGGTGCATAGGACAGATATAAATAATTTCACCGCCTTTCCCATCATCCTTCATTGATATTTCTTTATAATCCTGTTTTTTCTTCTCCGGCACCAAGTTCATTCCGCACTCCGGGCAATGGCCTGGCTTATCGCTTCTCACTTCCGGATGCATTGGGCAGATATAAGTTTTCATATTTTTATACTCCGCAGGACGAACCTTTATTTTGAGTCGGCTTCAATGCCGCGACGATTACCTGATATCCCGAGCCGCTCGAATATTGCGCCGAGAGAATATCCTGGGCCGGCACGCTCGCCGGGTCGATTCCTTTCTGGCTCAAAAATTTGCCGATATTCTGGTACGTGTCGGGAAACCAGAATGAATTTACCGTGAGCGCAATATTGTACAACGTTGCTTCATTCGCTCCCTGGCTCGCCGCCAGTTCCATGAGCCCCAACATCGCCATTCCGTGGTTACAATCCGGGAAATAAGTGGAATTGTTGCAACACGGGCGATAGATATTCTGGGTAACCTTGTCTACAAGAGCTTGCTGCTCCGGAGTCAGGTTCATGAACTCATGCATTGAGTAATGATCCATCGCGTTTCCAACGGCGAGCGTCCAACCACCGGTAGAGGCAAAATTCCCTGCCCCACCGTAGCGCGGGTCCGTCATGGGTCCGTTTTCCAAAACAACGTTCTTATTCCCCAAACCGAGCGCCCACAAAAGATTCAGCCAAGAACCGGCGTTCTCCTTATTAATCACCACATTACCGTTATCTTTACTCTCCAATAATTTCTTAAGTTCGGGGCTCAATCCTCCGCGGCCGGCATAGAGCGCCGAGAACTTTTCTTCGTCTATGACGCCCGCCTTTACCAAACGCGCACCGAGGTCGCCCCACCGGACCGGCAGTTCACTCTCGCTGCTTGCCGGAGAAGTCGGGCTCTTTCCTCCCGATTGGGAAATGGCTCCTTTGGTGTCCTGGGAAGGGGTGGCAGAAATTCCGGCCCGATAGATTAATCCCACTGCGATAATAATAGCCGAAAGTAAAATACTTACCGGAATCAGATAATCTCTTTTCTTCTCCTCCAATTTATTTTCCTCCATACGTTAATAGTTAGGTTTCTTATTTATCCGACTTAATTAAACTCGTGTTGTGCATCCAGACCATATACCACGCAAATACCCAGGCAAATACGAACAACTCAATTGCACCAAGAATGACGCCGCTAAAACTCCCCCACACAAAACCCGGCAATAATTCAAAAATAGACCTGTGTAAATCGGCCGATCCTCCAGACAGGAAATATCCATATCCAAGACATAAGAAATAGAGCACTTCCGTTCCCAGAACACAGAGCCAGCCATATCGTTTTAATGAAAGCATTTTTATGTTTTTATTAACGGCCTTTATTTCTTTTTGGAAAGCTTATAAACAGCTAAAATTTCCTTCGCCATCTGCGATGATTTGCCGTGCTGAATCTGATGCATCGCATGCGTTTTCAAATGATTTTCCAACATCAGATCCTCGAAACTGGACAGGGCGTTTTTGATGGCGAACGATTGATTGATGACATCTATGCAATATTTATCCTCCGAAACCAATCTTTCCAAACCCTTGATTTGTCCCGCGGCAATTTTAAGCCGTCGAATCGCCTTTTTCTTCAGATTGGTTTCCATAAACCAATAATACCCCTAGGGGGTATTATTGGCAAGTTGTTGTGTTGGGAATAAGTTACTGTCCTTGAACCAACGGACAGCCGCTTTCCTGCGAAAGCCTGTATAATCCCAATTCTCCCTCAATTCTTCTACCGTCCGAAAATATCCAGGTTGGGTACCCATCGATGCCCATCGCCTTGCATTTCGCTATTTCTTGGGTGCACTCGACATTCGGCACATATTGGAACGAGCTGCCGAAAGCGCGCTTTTCATTCTGGCAATGCGGGCACCAATAAGCGCCGTACATTACCACGTTCTTCGAGGCCAGGCATTTGGCAAAAGTGTCTATCGCTGCATTAGCCTTGGTCGGAACATTTGTTAAGACCAATATTATAGCCACAGCTACCATTACCAGAACCAAAACTCCTACAGAAATTAATGTATTTTTTGTGTTCATGTTTTAATTAAATCATTCTTTACAGCAATCTACCAGCTTATTCACGATATCCTCGTGAGTCCAAGGACCGCCACCTTCCGGCTTTTTCTTCAAATCCGCCGTATTTACCAATTTCAGCCTTAGTGCCCAAAAGAAAGTGTAAAGTTTGTAGGATTTATCGAACATATCCTTCGCCTCCTTCCGCTTCCCCGCGCCCTCCAACTTCGTTCCCACTTCCATTAAGCGCATAGAGGCCGCGAGCAAGTGCTTCGAAATACACCAGGTTTCCCCCTCGTTCTTTTCCATCAGTTTTCCGAGGAGTTCTTTCCGCATCTCCCGCGTTTCCCGAAGCAAATCGAAATAGTCGTCTTTCTTAGTTTTCTCGGCCGTGAAGAAAAAATGCTCTTCCAAGCTTATGAGATTCATCACGGCAATCGATAAATCCTCGTCGAGCGACAAATCGAAATTACCGCTTTTCTTCAATTCCGCCACTTTTTTCATCAGCTCCTCGAAATTTATTTTCTTATCCATATGTTTAAATCAAAAATGTTAACATACCCAGAATAATGACGATTACCGCGCCCCACAAATGGAACTTCCTGATATTATTCTTGCGCCATTCCTGGATTTTGTCTAAGACCGCCCGGTTGCTCGCCCCGAGAAGTATCAAAACCAGCGGCAGAACGAAAATCAGGTTGTAGAAGACGAGATAGCCGAGACCGTTCCAATACGTGCCGGTGTCGTGCAATAACCCCAAAATCAGAAGATAGGGGCCGCCGGTGCAAGGAAACTCGCAAAGCCCCACGAGCGCTCCAAGAAGGAATGCCGTCGGAATGGAGGCTCTTTCCATCAAACCCGCGATTGTTCCGTGGCTCAAGGTCGGAATCGCGAGTCTTACGGGAAAAGACGGGAAAAATTCGTTGATGATGCCGATAAAACCGAGAAGAATCAGGAGCGTCGCGCCGACCTTCGCCATAAAATGAGGAACGGCGAAGACGTGGAGCGCCTGAAGGATTCCTAGTCCGATCAGAAGGTAAGCGATGAATATCCCGAAAATGTAGACCCCGCCGATTTTCAGGATACTGGAACGCATCTTCCCTAAGCTGAAGAGAAACGCGATTGTAAGGAGTAGGACGGAGAAAGCGCAGGGATTGATGCTGTCCACCGCCGCCGCGACGACGACGAGCGGCGCGAGGAACTTTCCTTCTCCGCTCCACTGCCACAAAAACGGCGCAATGCCGGGAGAAAGCTTCAAGAAAGCCACGAGCGCTCCAAAAGCCGCGATTGCTAAAATTATTCCCAAAAATTTCTTGTTCATAATTTTAAGGCCTTACGACTGCCTTTATTCCGAACTCCTTCGCTTCATCGCCGGATTCAAGCCAAGCCAGCCGGTCAACTGGGCCCACGCCCGCCGGACCGTGCGCCGCCGGATCGAAAACCACTCTCACTACCGCCTTTTCACCCGCTTTCAGTTTACGGCCCAATCCGGGCACGAATCCGTGTCCCGGCATTCCGAATGGACCGGATTCTTCGCCATCCGAGGTGAAGTACGCGTTTGTGCACATGCAGGAAGTGAAAAGTTTTTCGAACGCGATTGTCGAGGACGAATCGTTCGTTATCTCGAAATCGTGGGAAACCTTCCCGGCCGCCATGCTAATCTCGCCGAAATCGAAATTCGTTTCAAACGCGCTAATGTCGGCAATCGAGCTCAGTGATGCAATCTTGTCCGACGTTTTTTCCTTTTGGGAATCGGGGTATGAGACGGCAATAAGAGCTATAGCCGCCAAAAGTCCGACCCCCAACCAAATGCTTATTTTCTTGTTCATAGATTTAATTTAATGCGACAAAAAATCCCTTTTGGGGATTGGAGGCGCGAAATCCGATTACTCGACAGTAATTCGAATCAAGCGCCTATTGCGAAAGCGGGAGAACGCTCCAAGCCGGCGAACCACGAAATCATTTTCGGTCCGGAGTCGGCGACCCTGTCCTCATAATTTTTCCTGAAATAAGTCTGGCTTAGGATTTTATTCTTTCCAATCTCCGAAAAAATCAAAGCCAAAGAAAAAGCTGAAAGAAGGGCGGAGAAGAGAAACAGCGGCGAAACGTCCAAAAAGCCCGACTGGCTCAAGTTCTGGATATTTTTGAAGTGGAAAGCCGCGAAAGCGAAGACGCCGTCTTTCACAGGGCAGGGCGTGCCCTGGGTGGCATCGGCGAAACAATTATTGCCCATCGCGCCATGCATCTCGCTCAAACCGACAAAGCCGAAAACGCTGATTGAAATCAGTGCTATTAAAACTATATTGGCGAAAACGGTTTTCATTCGGTTATATAATATCAATTTCTCCCATAAAAGCAAACCCTGCTCCTAGATTAATCCCGGCGTTTGCCAAAATGGGTATTGTCTAGTTCCAAGGCTTAAGAAAAAATTAATTCTCTGTCGCATCGGAAAATTTGACACCCCTGGTAAGGATTATTTGATCCGGAATCTAGTGTGAGCAGGATCACTATTAATTATACCCCTACCCTAAAAACTACAAACCGGCCTCTGTGCACAAAAGTTTGACAGGAATAAGAATAAATGATGACCAGTCGGAATGTTAAGCTTTCTCCTTGATTATTCGAGGACCCCGTTCAAATCGACATCATAAAGAATCGCTTCGTTCACAAGCTTATAATTCAAGAGTTCTTCCGACTTGAACCAGAGCGCGATTTCCTTTTCAGCGTCATCTTTCGTGCCGGAGCAATGGACCAGATTCCGCACCGCGCGCTTGTCGGCATCCGACAACTCGTAGGAATCAATGGTAAAATCTCCCCGAATCGTTCCGAGCTCGGAGGTCAGCGGCTCCGTGCCGCCCGTGATTTTCTTCACAATGCCCACCGCGTGCACGCCTTGCCAAACCATCGCGATGACGGGACCCGAGGTCATAAATTTCACGAGATTATTTAAAACTATCTCCGTTATCTTCAGCGGGTCTTCCGACGGCGGTGTCTTCCCTTTCTTTTTATATGATTCGATTGTTTTCGTGCCAGTCTTCACAAACCACTCCGGGTCGACAGTATAATGCTTCCGGATAAATTCTTCATTCGGCACCGTCATCTTCAAACCAACCAATTTCAAGCCGCTCCGCTCATAGCGCTTGATTATCTCGCCGATAAGGCTCCGCTGGATGCCGTCGGGCTTTATTACCACCAATGATCTTTCTTTTTTCATATTATTTCTTTTTATCTATTTTAATGCGGAGTTCTTTCAGCTGTTCCTCCGAAACGTCCGACGGCCCATCCATCATCAAATCCCTTCCGTCGCCGGTTTTCGGGAACGCAATAACTTCCCGGATGTTCGGCTCGTTTTCCAATATCATCGCGAAGCGGTCCAGCCCCCAGGCAATGCCGCCGTGCGGCGGCGCGCCGAAACCCAAAGCTTCGAGCATATGCCCGAAATTGCTTTTTATCCTAGCCGATTCGAATCCCATTATTTCGAAAACTTTTTCGAGTGCCTCGGGCTTATGGTTCCGGATGCTTCCCCCGCCGATCTCCCAGCCATTCAGCACGATATCATACTGCGTGGTCAGAATTTCCGGAATGTTCTTTTTATCCATCAAATCTTTCATGAATTCCGGCTTCGGCGCGGAAAAAGGATTATGAGTAAATGTCCAAACATCTTTAGATGTTTGTGGTGAGTTTATCGAACCACTATATCGCCCTTCGACACGTTCGAAAAACGGAAAGTCTATCACCCAGCAAAAAGCCAGTAAATTCGGGTCTTCTTTGCCTGCCTGCGCAGGCAGGTCTTTTCGGAGATCCGGCCTATCCGTGCCGTATTTCTCCTTCGCCTCCTTGTAGGATATGCGCGGAAAAGGGATTTCCTGGATTTTTTTGTCGGGATAAAGTTTCCCCACCAATTCAATCAGCAATTTTTCGTTCAGCTCCATCACGTCTTCGCGCTCCACGAAGCTCATTTCCAAATCCAATTGAGTGAACTCCGGCTGGCGGTCGCCGCGGGTATCTTCGTCGCGGAAACAACGCGCAATCTGGAAGTAGCGTTCGAGCCCGGCCACCATTAATAACTGCTTGTATTGCTGGGGCGATTGCGGCAAAGCGTAGAATTTGCCCTCGTAAAGCCGGGAAGGAACGAGATAATCCCGCGCGCCTTCCGGCGTGGACTTGGTTAAAATCGGCGTCTCCACTTCCGCAAATTCTTCCTTATCCAAATAGTCGCGGATGAACTTTATTATCTTATGGCGATGGCGGATATTTTTTTGGAGCCGGGAGCGCCGCAAATCCAGGTAGCGGTATTTCATTCTCGTTTCCTCGCCTATCTCGCGGCCGTCGCTCGTGACATCGAAGGGCGGGGTTTTGGCTTCGGCCAAAATTTCCAAATTCTCCGCCGGCACTTCGTGGTAGCCGCTCGGAATCTTCGGATTTTCCATTCCCGCCGGGCGCTTCCCCACCTTGCCTTTTATTTTTACCACCCACTCCGAACGCAAAGTTTCCGCCTTCGCGTGAAGTTCTTTGTCTTTGGGAATGAAAACTACCTGGACAACGCCGCTTCGGTCCCGCAAATCTATGAAAATTAATTTTCCGTGGTCGCGCCGGACATCCACCCAACCTGTGAGTTCCACCTCCTGGCCTTCTTTCGAAGCGATGTCTTTGGCTAAAGTCCTCATCATTACGGAATTATTTTATCACAAAAAACCTTAATATGTCATCCGCGACCTCGAATTTTATCAAACCGTCCCGGTCGGTGCGGAAGATTCGCGCGCCGACGTCCGCAAGCCGATTCAAAACCTCTTGTGTCGGATGGCCGTAGGAATTCTTTCCTACTTCTATAACCGCGGCTTTCGGCCTTATCGCCTCCAAAAAACTCGCCGACGAAGAAAACTTGGAACCGTGATGACCGACTTTCAAAATATCCACCCCATTCGCCAAATCCGCCATTATTTTATTTTCCGTTTTCTCACCCATATCGCCGGTGAAAAGCGCGCGGGTATTTTTGCTTTCCAATCCGAACACCAGTGCGGTTTCGTTCAAACTCTCTCCCGAAGCAACGGTATTTTCCGGAGGCCAAAGCACTTTTATATCGCTTATGCCATATAGAATAGCGTCCCCTGCCGCGAGCGATATAAGCGAAATGTTCTTATCTTTTATCATTTTCATCAGCCCTTTCGCCGCCGAGGTATTTTTCGGCACGCCATTCCAGATGAATACGCCGACGCGATACCGCTTCAATACCTCTATCAAGCCGCCAAAATGATCCAGTTCGGCATGGCTCAACGCGACGATATCGATATAACGGTCGCGCGGAGACAATATTTTATCCAAATTCTTGAGCACAAGCGCGTCCGGAGGCCCGCCGTCAACAAGCACCTTTACTCCGCCCGGAAGGGATAATAGCTCGCTGTCCCCCTGTCCTACCGGCAGAAAATAAAGCGATAATTTATCTTTCTCCAAGACATCGGCTCCGATTTGCCGAAAAACCAGAATATCCAGAATAAAGAACAGAGCCAGCCAGAAAACGATTTTCCCGAAATTATTCTCGATGAGTTTACGGACGAATTCTTTCATTGTTCAATCTGTTTTTTTTCGACATTTTTACGATAAAAATCGCGATTACAAGGTAGTAAATAATGATGAGTATCCAACTTAACGACATATTCAGGGACAGATTGAAATTGCCGAAGAATTCTATCAGTCCCGTCTCGATTTTTAATAGCGGCCAGACAAACCAGCCGCCGATGAGCGCGAGATAATGCGAGATGCCGGAGAAAACGGCGACGGCAAAACCTAACATCATTGTATATGGAATGAATTCCAAAATCAGCACGTTCGAAACGAGCGAAATCGGCGAAAAATTGCCGAAACTTTGGATTAATATCGGTGCGACCAAGAGTTGAGCGGAGCTCGTCATCAGAAGATTTTCCCGCCAAGAGAAAGTTCCTTTTTCCCCGCCGATCGGCAAATTGAAAAAATCCTCAAGTGCCGGCTTCAGATACACGATGCCGATAAGGGCCAGGAACGAAAGTTCAAAACCGGCGTCGAAGACCAATACCTTGGGATTTATGAGCACCATCAAGAGTCCCGCGAGTGTTATGGCATTCCGCGGATTGAAGATGCGTCCGCTCTCGGTCGCGATAACGACGAGCGCGCCCATAATCGCCGCCCGCACGACCGATGCCTCCGCTCCGGTCATAAGCACGAAAGCGACAAGGAAAATGAAGGCGACAATAAAAGCGATCCTTCTTTTCAAGAATGAAGTGAGTAAAGCCATTGTCGCCACGATGACAATTGAAACATTGTAACCCGAAAGCGCGACCAGATGCGTCGTGCCGCTCGTCTGCAGGGCTTCCTTGAATTCGGGAGAAAAATCGCTCCGTTCGCCTAAAGTCAGGCCGGAAAGAAAAGCCGCTTCCTCGGCCGGCAATATTTCTCCGAATCTATCCACGATGGAATTTTTGAGATTGAACAAGAAAGATTTAAAAGGCGCGCCTTTATTTTCCGCGATTAAATTTACTTCGGGATATGAAACAACTCCGCTTATCCCCTCCTTCGCGAGATATTGGGCATAGCCTGCCTGCGCAGGCAGGCCTGCCTGCTCAGGCAGGCCCTCCGATTCTGGTTTTTTGATTGCGCCATTCACCGAAATCAAGTCGCCATAATGGAATTCGGGATAACGCTCGGCTTTCACAAGTATCTTTACTTCGGCGCCGGAAAGTTTCGTCCGGACGTAAAGAGACTGGGAACTCCCCCGCGGAGCGGGATTATTCACGATCAATCCCTGAAAATTGAGCGTTTCGCCTTTCGGAAAGTATTTTTCGGCAAAATTCCTGTCGGCGGCGGCCGAATAAAGCGCGCCAATGGCTATAAAGGCCGAAAGTCCCGCAATCCAAAAAAACCGCCGATTTTTCTTCCAAAATCCGAATAAAACAAAAACGGCCGCTAAGGCCGCCGTTATTATCAAAATCCAAAAATTGAGCTTCAGACTCTCCAGCCCTACTCCAGCCAGGAAGAATACCGAACCGAAAAAGAAAATATTATACGGCTCCACTATAAAATTATACCACCTCCCAACATACGTCGGCCGCAGAGACCGGCCTGCCTGCGCAGGCAGGCCTGCCTGCGCAGGCAGGCGAAAAATCCCGCTTCGTAGAAGACCGCGGACTGACCCGGCGCCACGAACTTTACCGGACGGTCAAATTTGAGAATTAAGGAATTGGAATTATGAATTATGGAGCGACTCTTAATTCCTGATTCATTATTCATGATTCTCGCCTTCATGAGCGGTTGACGATACCTAACCCGTGCAAGCACGGGAATTTCTAATTTCGAATTTCTAATTTCTAATAACTCCGGATTGATAAAATTTACCCCCGTGATTTCTATTTTTTTCTTGAAAAGCGCCGAATTGTCATCCCCTTCCGCAACCATAAGTGTATTTGTTTCTAAATTTTTATCAGCTACATAGTATGGGCGAGTTTCCGTCTTTCCCTTCATTCCTAATTCCTGATTCCTAATTCCTAAACCCAGGCCGTGCCTCTGGCCGATGGTGTAGAAAAAAATTCCGTCGTGCTCCCCAATCTTCCTGCCATTCGTATCAACGACCAATCCCTTCTTCGGCTTGATGTAGTCCTTCAGGAATTCATCCAACGCCACCTCGCCTAAAAAGCAGATTCCTTGCGAATCTTTCTTTTCAGCCGTGGGCAAGCCCGCTTTCCGCGCGATTTCTCTCACTTCGGGCTTCACATAATCTCCAATAGGAAAAAGACAGTATTTCAGCCGTTCCTGCGTGAGCGTCCAGAGAAAATAGGATTGATCTTTGTTCCCATCCCTAGCCTCAAGGAAAGAAAATATACCTTCTCTCTCCGCGAGCCGTACATAGTGCCCAGTCGCGATATAGTCCGCTCCCATCTCCAGAGCTTTTTTCAGGAACAGCCCGAACTTTATCTCCTTATTGCACATCACATCCGGATTGGGCGTGAGCCCGTTCCGATAGCCCCGAACCATATATTCCACCACTTCTTTTTTATATTCCTTCTCGAAATCGAAAACATAAAATGGGATGCCTAAATGCGCGGCCGCCCGCCGGGCATCTTCCGCGTCCCGTTCGGCGCAACCATCCACATTGAAAGATTTGATGAAAACGCCGGTTACATCGTACCCTTCCTTCTTCAGCAAAAAAGCGGCGACGGAGGAATCCACCCCACCCGATAAACCAACGAAGACCTTATCTTTTATATTGGTGCTCATATTAATTTTTCTTCTTCCGATGGTCTCGGGTCTCCAACGTTTTTTTCTTTCGTTCCGGTTCGTAAAAGAATCGCCAAAAG
>ERZ1292623.845-Hain-H51-01um-R1-845-length-31217-cov-9_pt1 | contig 31217 bp, 24 predicted proteins | sample MGYA00564398_ERZ1292623 | MGnify/ENA primary metagenome ERZ1292623 (study PRJEB36523, sample SAMEA6512633) | groundwater metagenome | collected 2019-01-07 | study: AquaDiva: Metagenomics assemblies of 32 groundwater samples
CCGCGGCGTCGCCGCGGCCGAGCAGGTCAATCCGCGCCGAAGGCGCGGCCGAGAACAACTACTATATAGGCGTGCTTTCCCTGCCCGACCGCCTCCGCGCCATCGTCGGCCCGCGCCGAGTGCTGGAACGCCCCAGTGAGTTGCTGGCATACGGCTCGGACGCGCTGCCGGGATACCAGCGCAATCCCAACCTCGCTGTGTTTCCGGGTTCGCGCGACGAAGTGATCGCGGTGGTGCGCGAACTGGCGAGGGCAAATGCGCCGTTCGTTCCGCGCGGCGCGGGCACGGGGCTCTCGGGTGGCGCGCTCGCCGACGGCATCGTGCTCCTGGGGTTGAATCGACTGCGACGCATTATTTCCGTCGACACGCTGAATCAGCTCGCCGTCGTCGAGCCGGGCGTCGTGAACACCTCTCTGACGCGCGCCGTGGCGCCGCACGGGCTGCATTACGCTCCGGATCCGTCGAGCCAGGCGGCATGCACCATCGGCGGCAACGTCGCCGAGAACGCCGGCGGCCCGCACTGTCTCAAATACGGCGTCACAATGAACCACGTGGTCGCCGTCACGGCTGTTCTGCCCAGCGGCGAGGTGGTCACGCTCGGCAACGCCACGGGGGAACAGACGGGCTACGATCTCGTGGGTGCGTTCGTCGGCTCCGAGGGCTGTTTCGGCGTGGCGCTGGACGTGACGGTGAGGCTGGTACGCAATCCGCAGGCGGTGCGCACGATGCTCGCCGACTTCATGTCCATCGACGCCGCCGCGCACGCCGTGTCGGCCATCGTGGCGCGCGGCATCGTGCCGGCCGCACTCGAGATGATGGATGCCGGCACCATTCGCGCCGTGGAGGCCTCGGTCTATGCGGCCGGGTATCCGGTGGACGCCGCTGCCGTGCTGCTCATCGAGCTCGACGGGTTTGACGAAGGACTGGACGACGACGTGGCCACGGTGTCGTCGCTCGTCATGGCAGCCGGCGCGCGGTCGATCCGGGTGGCCAGCGAAGAAAAGGAGCGCATGAAGCTGTGGCAGGGCCGCAAGAAGGCGTTCGGCGCCATGGGACGCGTGTCGCCGCACCTGGTGGTGCAGGACGCCGTGGTGCCGCGCACCAAACTGCCGGCGATCCTGGCGCAGGTGAGCGAGATCGCCGCGCGCTACCGCGTGACCGTCTGCAACGTGTTTCACGCCGGCGACGGCAACCTGCATCCCAACATTCCATACAACGCGCATGACCACGACGAGGCCGGCCGCGTGCATAAGGCAATGCAGGAGATCATGGAAGCGTGTATCGCCGCCGGCGGCAGCATCACCGGCGAACACGGCGTGGGACTCGACAAGCTGCGCTACATGGACAAGCTCTTTACGCCGCCGACGCTGCGGGCCATGTGCGACCTGCGCGACGTGTTCGATCCGTCGCGCCGCGCCAACCCCGGCAAGACGATTCCCATCCACAGTTGCCGCGAGTGGCACATGGCACCAGGGGCGCGAGCCGCGGGAGCCGGTACATGATCGCCGAGACGCTGCACTGGGCGCACGTGGCGGGCCGCAAGCTGCGCGTCCGCGGCGCGGGCCGCTGGTCGAATGCCGGCCGGCCGGTGCACGCCGACGAAACGCTCTCGCTCGCCGAACACCGCGGCATCGTGGAGTACGTTCCTGGCGACTTGACGATGACGGTGCGCGCCGGCACGACGCTGGCCGAGATCGGGATGGCCACGAGCCGCGAAGGCCAGTGGCTGCCGCTGGATCCGTGGGGCAGTGACGATGGCACGGTCGGCGCGACGCTCAGCACGGCGACCACCGGGCCGTTCTCACACGCGATGGGACTGCCGCGCGACTTGGTGCTCGGCATGGAATTCGTGACCGGCGACGGCCAGACGGTCCGTTCCGGCGGCCGCGTCGTGAAGAACGTCGCGGGCTTCGACCTCACGCGGTTGATGGTGGGAAGCTGGGGCACGCTTGGCGTGATCACCGAAGTGACCGTGCGCCTGCGTTCTCGCCCGGAGCATCGAGAGACAATCGCCGTCGCCTTGACGCCGACGCGCACGGGACTCAACGAACTGGCCGCGCGACTGCGGGCACTCCCGTTCGCGCCGCTGGCATCGGAACTCGTGAATACGCAGCTTGCCGCGCGACTCGGGTTCGGTGACGTCACTGTGCTGCTCGTGGCACTCGGCGGCAATGAGCGCGCCGTGCGCGCCCAACGCGCGGCCATCGGCGGATTCGGCGACTGCGTCTTGGTGGATGAGGCCGTCTGGCCAGCGCTGCGGTCGTCGGAGCGCGAGCCCGTCGGCTCGTGGCGCTGGTCACAACTGCCGTCGCAGTTCGGCGATACGTGGACCGCCGCCGACACTGGCGCGCGAGTGCTCGAATCATTTCACCTGCACGGGAACCCGGCGCGCGGCGTCGTCCGCGTGGTGGCGCACGGCGGAGAAGCTCAGGCGTCGGCGCTGGTCCGCGCAGCGACTGCGTTCAACGGCACCGTGAACGTGGAGTCGTTGCCGATGGATGCCTGGCCGCTGGTGAGTCCCTCGGCGCCGAGCGCGTTGTCGCGCGGCATTCGCGACAAGTTCGATCCAGCGCGGATACTGAACGACGGCATCCTTGGCAGCGACGAATGAACAGCCAGATGTCGGCATCGGACGTCGGGCTCGGACTCGGACTCGGAGTGGCTTCGCCATTGAGCGGCAGCCCGCTGAGCGAGGCACGGGCTGGATTGGATGCCTGTGTGCATTGCGGCTTCTGCATGCAGGCGTGCCCGACGTATCTCGCGCTCGACGACGAGAACGACAGTCCGCGGGGCCGTTTGTTCCTGATGCGGTCCATGCTCGAAGGCGCGCTCTCGCCGGACGACCCGGAAGCACACGCGCATCTGGACAAGTGCCTGGGGTGCCGTGCCTGCGAGACCGTGTGTCCGTCCGGCGTGCCGTACGGACAGCTGCTGGAGGCAACGCGGGCCACTCTCACGAAACGACAGCCGCTTCCGTTCGTGGCGCGGATGATGCTGGCAGTGTTTGCGCGTCCGGTACTCATGCGCGCTGCGATGCGCGCCGGGCGGTTTGTGCGCGCGTCGCGTCTGGGCGCCCTGATCGCCAAGCTCCTTCCCGGTCGCGCGGGCACGGCGTTCGCGATGCTGGAGGCAACGCGGCCGGCACGCCGGTCGCGGGCGTACGTCGCCAAGGGCAGCGGTGAGCGCGGCACGGTTGCGGTGCTCGAAGGCTGCGTGATGGACGGACTGTACGCCGACACGAATGCAGCGACCGCGCGCACGCTGACGGTCAACGGCTACACCTGCGCCGCGGCGGATGGACAGGCATGCTGCGGCGCGCTGCACGCGCATGCCGGCGATCTCGACAGCGCGCGCCGAATGGCCAAGCGCAACATCGCCGCATTCGAGCGTAGTGGCGCTGATCTCGTCGCGTCCAACGCCGCGGGATGCGGGGCGATGCTCAAGGAGTACGGCCGGCTGCTCGCGGATGAACCACAGTGGGTGGAGCGCGCCCAGCGCATCTCGGCCAAGTCGCGCGACGTGAGCGAACTGCTCGCGGCTGCCGGACCGATGCAGGGTGGGCGCCTGGATCTGCGAGTGACGTATGCTGCGCCGTGTCACCTGATTCACGCCCAGCGACTCAGTACGCCGCCGCTCACGGTGCTGGCCGCGATACCTGGTCTGACGCTGGTGCCGCTGACGGACTCGGACCAGTGTTGCGGCGCCGCGGGCATTTACAACCTGCTCGAACCCGGTACATCGGCAGCAGTACTGGAGCCGAAGCTCGCGAACATCGCGAATACCAAGGCCGACCTCGTGGCAACGGGTAATCCCGGATGCCTGATGCAGATCGGCGCGGGATTGAGGCGTGAAGGCAGCGACACGCGCGTCATCCATCCGGTGGATCTGCTCGACGCGTCGTACGCCGCGCGGGGGTGATAGAATAGGGACATGGCCGCCGCAGAAACGAAGATCGAACTCGCGGGACAGTCGGTTGTGCTCACGTACTCGAACGTGGCGGCCGAGTACGAAGCGCTGAGACGGCGGGCGATCGTCGTGAACCGCAGCCACCGCGGCCGAATGCGTTTCGCCGGCGCCAAGGCGGCAGATGTGCTCACTGGGCTGGTGACCAACGACGTCGGCACGATACTTCCCGGCCAGGGACTCTACGCCGCGGCGCTGAGCGCCAAGGGCAAGATCGTCTCGGACCTCCGCATCCTGCGGACAGAAACGGACTTCATCACGGACGCCTCGCCGAGATCGCGCGACGGCTGGAGCGGTATCGTCAGGAAGTACGTCAATCCGCGCCTGGCGAAGTACAGCGACGAGTCGGCCGTGCTCTCATCGCTTGGCGTGTACGGCGTCCAGGCGCGTCACGTAGTGGAGCAGATGACCGGCATCGGTGCCTCGGCGCTGGCGATCATGCCGGCGTACACGCATGTGTCCCTGACACGCGACAGCGCGACGATCATCGTCATGCACTCGCCCGATCTCGAGCTCGAGGGGTTTGACCTGTTCGTCCCGGCAGCGTCATTCGGCGCGCTATGGTCGGCCGCCATGCACGCGCACGCGACGCCGGCGGGCGTGGGCGCGTGGGACATCGCGCGCATCGAGGCGGGCCGTCCCGAGTGGGGCGTGGACATGGACGACTCGACCATGCCGCAGGAAGCGAATCTCGATACGCTCAACGCCATCTCGTACACAAAAGGCTGCTACACGGGACAGGAGGTTGTGGCGCGCGTACACTTTCGCGGCCATGTGAACCGCATGCTGCGTGGCCTGAAATTCACCGGCGCGTTGCCGCCCGTGAAAGCCGCATTGTTCGACTCGAGCAGCAAGCAGGTGGGAGAGATCACGAGCGGTGTCGCGTCGCCGCGGCTGGGCGCCATCGGGCTCGGCATGGTGCGCCGCGAAACCGAGATCGGCGCGACGCTCAAAGCCCGCTGGGCCGCGGGCGCCTCGGGCGACCAGAGTGCCGGCGAGGCGCAGGCCGAAGTCGTCGCCCTGCCCTTCGCCGACAAGTAAGTCGTGTCCGTCGCGCTGATCACCGGCGCCACCGGACTGGTGGGGTCGCACATCGCCGAGCTGCTGCTCGAGCAAGGATGGACGGTGCGCGCGTTGGCGCGTTCCGACGCGAGCGCGCAGGGACTGCTGCCGGGAATCGAGGCGATCATGGGTGACGTACTGGATGAGGCATCGTTCCGGCGCGCGGCGACGGGGTGCCACGTGGTGTTTCACGCCGCGGCGAACATCATCACGCACGGCGGCTGGGACGCGTACCGCGTCACCAACGTCGAAGGCGCACGCAACGCGATCGCTGCCGCGGAAGGCGCCAAGGCGCGACTGCTGCACGTGAGCAGCGTCGCCGTGTACGGTTCGGCCTCGAGATACGACGCGGCCAAACGCGGTGAGAAGACCGACGAGCGCACGCTGCTGGCGCCGCTCTCGGAACGTGCGTACTACGCGCGTTCCAAGCGGGACTCGGAGGCGATGGTGTTGGACGCCCACCGTCAGGGCCGGGTGTGGGCCACCGCCATCCGGCCAGACGTCGTGTATGGCAAGCGGGACCGCCAATTCGTGCCGCGGATGGCAGCGCTCCTGCGCTACATGCCCATCCCTTTGCTCAACGGCGGACGCTCGACGTTGGCGATCGTGCATGCGGCAAACGTGGCGCAGGGCGCGGTGCTGGCGGCGACCAGCGATCGGGCCGGCGGGAATGTCTACAATCTCGCGAACGACTTTGACGTGACGGTACGTCAGTTCTTCGAGCTGGCGGGCCGGGGGTTGGGCCGCCGGCCCTTCTTCGTCCCGATGCCGATGTGGTTGGCGCGCCGCGCGCTCCAGACCGCCAAGTCAGGGTTGCGGTTGTTGACTGGCGGAAGGTTCAACCTGATCAGCAATTCGGCGATCGATTTCATCGCGGAGGACAACCCCTTCTCCTCGGAGCGTGCCAAGCGGGAATTGGGATGGGCGCCCACGGTCGCACCAACTGCCGGCGTGGTGGACGCGTTCCGCTGGTTCGGCGACAGTCAGCGGGTGTGAGAAGAACGAGCCGATGAAAAGAAAGGGCGCGACGTGGTGTCGCGCCCTTCTCAACCTGACGACCGACCGGGACTAGCTCTTGGTCTTCGTCGCTGCCGCTGGAGCCTTGGCCGAGTCCGCCATCTTGGCAGAATCCATCATCTTGCTGGAATCCGTGGCCGGGGCTGCCATCTTGCTGCTATCCATCGCCATCGGTTTTTCCTCGGCCTTGGCGCAGGCCGACACCGCGACGACCGCGGCAATGAGAGCAAAGCGCTTCATGCAGATTCTCCTTGGAGAGTTGGGAACCATCACGAACGCTTGCCCGAATTGCACTCGTTCCGAGGTCCTTGTTGTTGCTGCGAGTAACTTAATTTTGGCGACTGTAGAGTCAAGAAAACCCCTACAAGCATGACCCAGACCACCGTAGTCCGCGGGGCCTGCCCCCATGACTGTCCGGACACCTGCGCCATGCTGGTGACGGTGAAGGACGGGCGCGCGGTGAAGGTGGCCGGCGACCCGGAACATCCGTTCACCAACGGTTTCCTGTGCACCAAGGTGAACCGGTACGTGGAACGGACCTACCATGAGGACCGCCTCCAGTATCCGATGCGGCGCGTGGGGCCCAAGGGAAAGGGTCAGTTCGAGCGCGTCTCATGGGACGCGGCCATTGCGGAGATCGCCGATCGGCTGGGTGCCATCGTGAAGTCGCCGGACGGGCCGCAGGCGATCCTGCCCTACTCCTACGCGGGGACGATGGGCTTGGTCCAGGGCGAGTCCATGGACCGGCGCCTCTTCCACACGCTGGGGGCGTCCAAGCTGGACCGAACCATCTGCTCCACGCCAGGCCTCATCGGCATGCGCATGACGGTGGGTGCCAACGTGGGGGCCGACGCCGAGGGCGTCCCGCACAGCGACCTGATCCTGTTGTGGGGCACCAACACGCTCACGTCCAATCCGCACCTGTGGCCGTTCATCACGCAGGCGCGCGAGAAAGGCGCCAAGGTCATCTGCATCGACCCCATCAAGACGCGCACCGCTGCGCAGTGCGACGAATGGCTCGCCATCCGGCCCGGCACGGACGCGGCACTGGCTCTGGGCATGATGCACGTGATCTTCGCGGGCGGGCTCGAAGACAAGGACTACCTCGCCACGTACACGCTGGGCGAGAAGGAACTGCGCGAGCGCGCCACGGAGTACACGCCGAAGCGCGTCGCGGGGATCACGGGGCTGTCGCGCGATTCAATCGTCGCGCTCGCTGAAGCGTACGGACGCTCCAAAGCCTGCTTCCTGCGCGTGAACTACGGCCTTCAGCGCCACGCCGGCGGCGGCATGGCAGTGCGCACCATCGCGTGTCTTCCCGCTGTGACGGGGCATTGGCGTCGCCCCGGTGGCGGCGTGCAGCTCTCGACCAGCGGCAACTACGCGTTCGAGAAGACCTCCCTGCATCGGCTGGACCTGTCACCGCCCGTACGCACGATCAACATGATCCGCCTTGGCGAGGCGTTGACGCGCCACGATGCCGGCGTCGGCGGGCCACCGGTGAAAGCCTTGGTCGTGTACAACTCCAATCCCGGGGCAGTCGCGCCCGATCGCAACGAAGTCACGCGCGGCCTGGCCCGCGAGGATCTGTTCACGGTCGTGCTGGAACACTTCCAGACCGACACGGCCGACTGGGCCGACATCCTGTTGCCCGCGACGACGCAGCTGGAGCACTGGGACGTGCACCTGTCGTACGGCCACCACTACGTCACACTCAACCGACCGTCGATCGCTCCCGTGGGCGAAGCAAAGCCCAACACCGAGATTTTCAGGCTCATTGCGGCGAAGATGGGACTCACGGACCCGATCTTCCGCGACGACGACGTCGCGATCATCAAGCAAGCGCTCAACTCCACGTCGCCGAAGTTCGAGGGCGTCACGTTCGACGCGCTGATGGAACGCGGCTGGGTGCGTATGCACCTGCCCAAACCCTACCTGCCCTACGAGCACGGCGGGTTCCCGACGCCGAGCGGCAAGTGCGAGTTCTACTCGGGGCGCCTGAAGGAGATGGGGCTGGACCCGATCCCGACATATACGCCGCCGTACGAGTCGCCCGAGCGCGACGCGCCGCTGATGAAGCGGTTCCCGTTGACGCTCATTTCATCACCGGCGCACCAATTTCTGAATTCGACATTCGTGAACATCGGCGCGCTCAAGCGCGCGGCGCGCGAACCGGAGTGTCTGCTGCATCCCGCGGACGCCGAGCGGCGCGGCATCGCCCCCGGCATGCGGGTTGCGGTGCACAACGATCGCGGCGTGTTCACCGCCGTCGCGCGGGTGGAGGCCACGATCAAGGAAGGCGTGGCGTGGGCGCCGTCAGTCTGGTGGGGCAAGCTGGCGAAGGACGGAGCCAACGCGAACCAGACGACGTCGCAGCGCGAGACGGACATGGGGCACGGGCCAGTCTTCTACGACAATCAGGTTGAAGTCTCCCTGGCTGATTGAGTGCTGAACAACACCAGCCTACGGCTTTGGGTAACTCCCGCCTCTACCCTCACCACCCGAGTCTGGGGTAGCATTGGGTAATGCAGCCAAAGACGCTTGGTGAGTTGAGGCGCTCGCCGTTCGGAGTGGAAGGACGGGCAAGGCGATCGGTGAAGGACGAGTTGCGGCAGAACCTTCTGGCGCGCCTCTGCGTCGACGCCCCCCTGTTTCCTGGCGTCCTCGGTTACGAGGACAGCGTGATGCCGCAGATCGTCAACGCGCTGCTCTCAAAGCACAACTTCATCCTGCTCGGCCTTCGCGGTCAGGCCAAGTCGCGCATTCTGCGCTCGCTCGTCTCGCTACTCGACGAGACCATGCCGATCATCGCTGGAAGCGAGATCAACGACAATCCGTTCACGCCGATCTCAAAGTACGGTCGCACCAAGATCGAGGAACTGGGCGACGACACACCGGTCGCGTGGGTGCACCGCGACCAGCGTTACGTCGAGAAGCTCGCCACGCCGGACGTCACCATCGCCGACATGATCGGCGATCTGGACCCGATCAAGGCCGCGCGCGGCGGGCACCTGCTCTCGGATGAGCTGACCATCCATTACGGCATGCTGCCGCGCGCCAATCGCGGCATCTTCGCGCTCAATGAGCTGCCGGACCTCGCGGGCAAGGTGCAGGTGGGCCTGTTCAACGTGATGCAGGAAGGCGACGTCCAGATCAAGGGCTATCCGGTGCGTCTCCCACTCGACGTGCTCCTCGTCTTCACGGCCAACCCCGAGGACTACACCGCGCGCGGCAAGATCATCACGCCACTCAAGGACCGCATCGGCAGCGAGATCCTCACGCATTACCCGGCGTCCGTCGACCTCGGCATGGAGATCACGAAGCAGGAGGCCTGGGCCGACCGCGACCATCGCCCGGTGCGCGTGCCGGATTTCATCTCGGAACTGATCGAGCGCATCGCGTTCGAAGCGCGCGTGGATCGTCGCATCGATCGCCGTTCCGGAGTGTCGCAGCGCTTGCCGATCACGGTCATGGAGAACGTCATCTCGAACGCCGAACGCCGCACGGTGACGGCGGGCGATGAGGAAGTCGTGCCGCGCGTGTCCGACGTGTACGCGGCGCTGCCGGCGATTACCGGCAAGATCGAACTGGAATACGAAGGCGAACTCGTTGGCGGCGCTACGATCGCCAAGGAACTGATCCGGCGGGCGGCGGACGGCACCTTTCAGGATCGTGCCGGCGGCGTGAATACCGACGACATCATCATGTGGTTCGACGAAGGCGGCGCGCTGCTCGTGGACGACGACGCCAAGTCGAAGCTCGTGTACAAGGGGTTCGAGATCGTGCCGGGCCTGCTAGACATCGTCCACTCGACCGGCCTGGCGCCGGACAGCGATCCCGCGCTGGCGGTGGCCGCCTGCGAGTTGGTGCTCGAAGCGCTCGTGGCGCGCAAGCGCATCTCGCGCAACGACGCCGGCGAGTACGGCCGTGCAGCGCCGGAACCGCGCCGTCGGCCCAGTGATCCGTTCGGCGGGAACCTCTCGTAACGGCTGAGAGCGTCGCGGTCATGATCATCACCGTTTCGCGCATGTTCGGGTCCGGCGGACGCGATGTGGCCGCGATCGTCGCGAGACAACTGGGGTGGTCGCTGCTCGACAACGCCGTGGTGGACGAAGTCGCCGCCCGGTTGGGCGTTTCGGTCTCTGAGATTTCGTCGCGCGACGAGAAGGTGCCGTCACTCTCCGAGCGAATCGCGTCGTCCATGACGCTGTCGGCGCCGGAACTGGCGATGCCGCTCGCCGACACGAGCCTGGTGGAACTCCCCGAAGAACGCCTCGTCGCGGTGACGCAGCGCGTGATCGAGGAAGCCGTGCAACAGGGCGACGCGGTACTGGTCGGCCGCGGGGCGCAGTGCATGCTGGCCGAACGGTCCGACGCGCTGCACGTGTTCTGCCACGCGCCGCTGGCGGCGATGGTCGACTACGCCATCAAGCACCGCGGCCTGAATCCCGCGACGGCCGAAGCCGAGGTTGTGAAGACCAACAAGCAGCGCGAGAAGTACGTACGGCGCCACTGGGGCCGCGACTGGCTGGCGCTGGAGAACTACCACCTCTGCATCGATACGGCGAATCTTGGGATTCCGGCGGCGGCCGACGTGGTAGTGGCGGCGGCGCGCGCGCGGTTCAACCTCGCTTCTTGAGTTCCTCCAGCTTCGCGTCGGTGCCTTCAGGCAGGAACATGTCGTCGGCGATGTTCGCCACCTCCTCAGCCTGACGCCACGCTGCTTGCAGCAGCGCGAGTTCGCCCTCGAGGGCGCGTCGCTCCTGTTCCTCGTGTGAGGACATTTCGAGTGCGAGCCTGACGTAGAGCGGCAGCTTGAAGATGGCGGCGCTCGACGGAAACTTGGCCTCGGTCGGGTAGCGGCGCGGCGCCGACTTGGCTTGGCTCTTGAAGAGACGGTCGGTATCCGGATACTGACTCACGAGTTGCACCGCGTCCTGCACCTCCTTCTTGCTTCCGCCTGAGGAGTTGATCTTCGGGAGCAGCTGACCGGCGATGCGCAGTGCGTCCGGTCCGGTCACGTCGATCGACTTGTACGAGTCCTTTGTGAGGCCTGTGTCCGGCGGGAGATAGGAGAGGCGCAGCCGCCAATCCGTCTCCATGCGGGTCAGCTCCGAGTGATTGATGTGGTACTTGCGAAGGGTCACAAGCTCGCCCGTTTCGGGCAGCGTCAGGCGAAGTCGGGTACGACGCTGATCGATGATGTCGTACAACCCCTTCACGCCCTGGTACATGCCCCATCCGCCGCCGGCGATCAGTCCGCTGGTCATGCCACCGATCATAACGCCGCCGACGAGCACGATGCCCGCTGACGTATAGATGATGTTTCTCGTGCGACGCTTGCCGAACTGATCGCCGTAGCGCCACGCGGCGAACTCGGGACGGAGTGCCGTTCCCACGCGCACCAGCTCCAGACCTTCGCGCAGGCGCGCCAAGCCGATGTTGTCGGTGGCCACGCGCAATCGCGCTGATTCGAAGAGGCGCTCGCAATCCTCGATCGCTTCCCACCGCTCTTCGATCGGGGTGAGGTTCCAGCGCTCGCACTTGCGGCACACGACCCACAACCGGCCTTTGGTGCTGTCGAACGCCAGCCGCCGGCCTACCGGAAACCGCTCGATCACCTCGTTGGCGCCGAGTTCGCTGTGGCAGAAGAGGCAGGTGGAGTACACGGCGCTATGCTGCCGGCGCAGCGGCACGGAAGGGTGGACGGCGGAAGGCGTAGACGCCGTAGGCCAGCATGACGATGGCGCCCATGGCGATCGCCCATTGGACGCCGAAGGCGCGCGCCACAACGCCGGCGCCAAACGATCCCACGGTCTGCGCCAGGCCGACCACGACGAACGAGTACGCCGCCATCAACCGGCCGCGCAGATGATCCGGGACGCTGTGCTGCAGCACGGCGTTGGACACTGCGCCGTTGACAATCATGGCTGCCCCCGCGGCAAAGAGCAGCAAGTATGCCACATGCACCTCGCGTGTGGCAGAGAGGGCGATGAGGAGAACCGGAAACGCATAGGATGCGATGATGAGCGACTTGACGCCGGGCTGGCGCCCCGAGCTCGCGGCGATCACGATTGCGCCCACGAAGCCGCCAACGCCAACGCACGCCAGCAACAAACCGTACCCGCCGGCTCCGAGGCCAAGCCGGTCGCGCGCGAACACAGGCATGAGCGTCAAGTACGGGACGCCGAGGATCGAATAGACCGTCACGACCTTCATCAGAGCGGCTACGAGAGGCGTATCACGCATGTACCGCACGCTCTCGCGAATACCCTCCAGCGGACGCACCAATACGGGCGCCGGTTGCCGCGGCGGCAAGCTGACCATGAACAAGCTGGCGAGCACCGTGAAGAAGCTGAGGGCGTTGAACGCGAATGCCCACGCGAGCCCGAAGCGCGAAATCACCAGTGCCGCCAACGCGGGTCCGGCGATGCGCGCCAGGTTGAATCCGCTGGAATTGAGCGCGATCGCCTGCGGCAAGTCGTCGCGCCCCACGAGTTCAATCACCATGGACTGACGCGCCGGGATCTCCAGAGAGCTGATGGTACCGGCGATCAGCGCCAGCACCAGCAGCCAGTCAATGTTGATGCGGCCCGTCCAAGTGAACCAGAAGAGCAGCGACGCTTCCAGCAGCAGCAGCGTCTGGCAGATCTTGAGGAGCCGCAGGCGATTGTGGCGGTCCGCGAGCACGCCGGCGTAGGGCGAGAACAACACGATGGGCAGCGAGCCGGCCGACGCCACGAGGCCCACCAGGAATGCATTGTCGGTGAGTTCCAGCGCCAGCCATCCTTGCGCCATGCTCTGCATCCACGTTCCGATCAGCGACAGCGTTTGGCCGAACCAGAACAGGCGGAAGTTGCGGTGGCGCAAGACGCCAAACGGATTCGACGCGATCAACCGCGGACCCTCGGCGATCGCCCGGCCTCCAGCCCTTCGAGCAACTCCAGAAGTCCCAGGGCTTCCCATGCCTGACCGCGGCGCGACTTGGACGCCGGCGCCAGCACGCCGGCGTCCACCAGCTGCTTGATCGCCTGATAGACGGCGGCGCGCGCCCGGCCGGTGGCAGCGATGGCGACCGGGCCGGTGATCATGGGATGCGCCGGCAGCACGTCAATCACGGCCCACGCGGCCGCGCCTTCGCGCGGGGCCGCTCGGCGGGACAGCCGCCCACGCCAGCGCTCGCCCAGCGCCTGCACGGCGTCGAGATACTCCTGCGCCAGTCGAGCACCGGTGTACGCTGCGCCCGCGAATCGGCGGATCCACGCCGCAATGTCGTCGCCGCGAAAGTCGGTCAGTCCCGCGATGTAGCCGGAACGCGTGGCGGCCAGGACGACGCTGGTCGGCGGCACATAAGACGGTGCAAGGCCGCGGCGCTTGAGGACCACATGAATCAGCGCGCGACCGATTCGTCCGTTGCCGTCGTGGAACGGGTGGATGGTCTCGAACTGGGCGTGCACGAGCGCGGCCTGAACGACTGGCGGCAGCCTCGCATCGTTGACGGCGCGACACAGGTCGCCGAGCAGGCGGCCGACGTGTTCGGGCGGCGGCGGCACGAAATCGGCGCCGCACGGATTGTGGTCATTGCCGCCGATCCAGTTCTGCACAGCGCGCAGCTTGCCGGCCAGCCGTGGCGTGGCGGACGCCACCATGAGGCGCTTGTGAATGGCGATGATGTCGGCCGGCCTGAAGGCCGCCGTCGCCGCCGCCTGCTCGATGGCGAGTTCCATGGCGTCGATGTTGGCCAGGATCTCCAGGGCGGTGGGTCCCACTTTGCGCCCGGCATCAGCGCGCGCTTCGGCGCGCGCCAGCTCGCGCACCCCGAGCTGGAGCCCCTCCACTTTGGAGGACGCAACGGATTCCGTGCGCAACAGCAGGCGCGCCAGCGGCGCCAGAGCCGGCCACGCCCGGCCGTTGAGCGCCGCAATGGCGGTCTCCGCCTCGGACGCCGCGCCGGCCGTTTCGGCATCCAGGGTGACGGCGATGTCGGCAAGCTTGACCGGCACGAACGCCCGGTACCGGCATGCGCGCCGATACCGGGGCGGCGCATGGATGGTGGGATCGTGTCGCCACACAAGGTCGAGAAAGGTGCCGGGCAGCCTGAAACTCCGCTGTTTTCGTTAGTTCAGTTTAGCACGTATCCCGAACTAAAGCAAATTGTTGGTTCAGGATAGCTGGCGTGCCGATGACTACCCGACGGCCCTGCGGGCGATGGGCACTACCGCCCGATGCCCGGCGGCGCGTATCCTGAACGGGTGCGCCGCCACACCTACGCCAAGTTCAGCCCCGAAGCCGCCGATGCGATCGACCTTCAGGCGTTGCTGGACAACCTCGCCGATTTCCTGCTCCAGTCGGGGTTCGCCGGCGGCGGCGAGCAATCGCACTTCGGATTCGAGGACGGCGAAGATGGCGGCGATCGCACCATGGATGCGCTCCGCCAGGCCATCATCGAAGCGCTCATGGCCTCCAGCCAGTTCACACCGGAAATGCTCAAGGCGCTGCGCGGCGAAGGCACGCCGGAATCGCAGGCGCAACTCGCCAAGCTGCTCGACGACCTGATCCAGCGGCTGGTTCAAGAGGGCTACCTCAACGCGACGCAGCCGCCGCAGATGCCGGCCGGCCATCAGCAGATGCAGGGACCCGGTAGCGTGGCACGCGCCGCCGCACGAGACGTGCAGTTCTCGCTCACCGAAAAAGGCGTCGACTTCCTCGGCTACAAGACCCTGCGCAACCTGCTGGGCTCGTTCGGCAAATCCAGCTTCGGCAGCCACGACACGCCGTACCTCGCCACCGGCATCGAGACCGACGGCTGGAGCAAGCCGTACGAGTTCGGCGACACTCTCAACCTGGACGTCAACGAGACGCTCAAGCGTGCGATGGCGCGCAACGGGAAACTCGAAGTGCCGATCGACCTCGACTACGGCGACCTCATGGTGCACCAAGCCGAGTACCGGTCATCGTGTGCCACGGTATTGATGCTCGACTGCTCGCACTCGATGATCCTGTACGGTGAGGATCGCTTCACGCCTGCCAAGAAAGTCGCGCTGGCGCTGACGCACCTGATCAAGACGCAGTTCCCCGGCGACTCACTCAAGGTTGTGCTCTTCCATGATTCGGCGGAGGAAATCCCGCTCCCAGCGCTCGCTGGCGCACAGGTGGGCCCGTACCATACGAACACGGCCGAGGGGCTCAAGCTGGCGCGTCGCCTGTTGCTCGCGCAGAAGAAGGACATGCGCCAGATCATCATGATCACCGACGGCAAGCCCAGCGCGCTGACCATGCCCAACGGGCAGGTCTACAAGAATTCGTTCGGCTTGGACACGACGGTGATCGCGCAGACGCTGCGGGAAGTGGCGTTGTGCCGCCGCAGCGGCGTGATGATCAACACGTTCATGCTCGCGCGCGACCGCGCGCTGGTCGAGTTTGTGAAAAAGGTCTCCGAGATTTGCCGGGGAAAGGCGTACTTCACGACCACCATGACTTTGGGACAGTTCATCCTCATGGATTTTCTCAAACGGAAGACGAGGAAGGTTTCGTAACTGCGACGGCGGGAAAGGGGAAAGGGGAAAGGGGAAAGGGGCAACTACAACGGCGGGAAAGGGAAAGGGAAAGGGAATGGTCACCCGACGCGCCCCTTGCCGCGAAGGCTGCGAACCAGACCGGCGAGGAGCCTGACGGTCTGCAATGCCAACTCCAGAGCCCGCTTGAGCGCATCGGTTTCTCCGAAAACACGGCGGATGAAGTACAGGTGACTCTCCGTTTCCCGAAGGGAAGCATTCGCTATTGACAGGTGCCGCAAATAGTCGGCGCGGGAGAACCTTCCGTTTCCTTCGGCGATGTTCGCGGAAACGGACAGAGACGACCTCCGGATCTGGTTGGCAACGTGCGCCGCGGAAGGAGGCAGAAGGCGCGCGACGCTCTCGCACTCGACTGCGAAGTCAACAGCCGCTCGCCAAACCAGCAGGTCGCGATAGTCGCGAATGACGCCCAAACTCACGCGTCAAGGATGCAGCGACCGGCCTGAATCGCGTCACCAAATCCGTGCCAGTTGGTTCGTTCCCTTTCCCTTTCCCCTTCCCCTTCCCACCGTTGTAGTTGCCCTATTCCCGATTCCCACTTCCCTGAGGCGCGGACAGCGTAGCGGAGATCCCGCAGCAGGTTGTCGAACATGTCAGTCTGACAACTTGAGGGCGCTGATGGTTCGACCTTCTATCGCGGAGCGATCAGCAGTGTCCGTTGTGGTTCGGGACTGACTCAGAGCTCTCCCGCCAGAATCCGGCGAAGGACCGCAGTATCGAGATTCGCGCCGGAGAAGATGACCCCCACTCGCTTGCCCTTCAGATGGTCGCGGAGCTTGATCGCGCCGGCAACCCCAAGCGCGCCCGCGCCTTCCACCAGGTTGTGACTGAGCTTGAGGATCAACCGAATCGCCTCGGCCACCTCGGCGTCGGTCACCGTCACGAACCCGGACAAGCCGGCCGTCAGTGTCGCGAAGGTCATACCATATGGTTGACGCGTCGCCACTCCCTCGGCGAAAGTGTCGGCCTTGTCGGTGCGCAATGTCGCCTTTGCGTGCCACGAATCGTGGATCGCCGGCGCGCCGGCAGTCTGCACGCCATACACGGGAAGTCCGGGGGCCAATTCTCGCGCGACGGTGAGCGCGCCTACGCTCTGTGACCCGCCGCCGACCGCGATCACGACGGCGTCGAGGCCGCCAGACTGTTCCATCATCTCCAGCGACATGGTCGCGGCGCCGGCCAGCACGCGCGCATCGTTCGTGGAGTGCGCCACAACGCGCCCTTCGTCGCGCGCGATGCGCAGCATGGCGTCCACCGAGTCGTCGTACGACGTGCCGGCCTCGACGACAGTCGCGCCCCAGCTCTTCATCGCGATGCTCTTTTCCGGGTTGTTTCCAACCGGCACGCAAATCGTGGCGCGGACACCGAGCAGGTGCGCCGCGTAGGCGATGCCCTGGCCGTGGTTTCCGGTGGATGCCGCCACCACGCCGCGCTTGCGCTCCTCGGCAGACAGCGCCGTCACGAACGACAGTCCGTTGCGGACCTTGAACGAGCACGTGGGCTGATGATTCTCATGCTTGATGAGCAGTGACGTGCCGCCGCCGACGTGGGTATCGAGCAGCGGGTAGTGCCGCAGCGGCGTGGGCGTCAGGAACGGCGACAGGCGCTCCTTCGCAGCCAGGATTTCCGCAAACGAAATCGGCCACGCTGGCGCGGCTGCGTCCATCATGAATGGCTTGGCGATCACTGCGGTCATGGCGCGTGGAGTTCGGTCGGCACGGGCGTGGCGACGAGATCGGTCGTGACCCACAGCACCAGTGCGGCAAGCACCACTTCCGTCAGTGCGGTGCGGCGCAGGCTTGCTGTCGCGTGCGGCGTTCCGAGTCGGCGCCTGGAGCGCATGGAGTTCCACGCGCCAAACGACACCACCAGCAGGACTGCCACCAGCTTGATGATCAACACCTCGCCATAGCGCGACGACGTGAGCACAGAGATCGATCCGAGCCGCAGAGCGCTCGACCCGACTCCGGCGAACACAGCGAGCGGCGCGCCCAGCAGCGCGATCGGATGGAACGAATTCACCAGGGCGCTCACGGCTGCGTCGGCGTTCCTGTCTTTCACGCGCGCCATGGCCGGAATGCCGATGATCACCAGGACGGCAAGCGTGCCGAGCCACGCGCCGATGGACGCGACATGCAACGCATCGAGCGTCACGCTCGGGATGAACCACTTGGCCGCGGCAGCGTGTCCCGACAGCGCGGGTGACAGCGTCATCGCCAGTGCGCCGGTGAGCGCGGTCGGCGATCCCGCCGCGAGCTTGTGCATCCGCAGCCAGAAACCGACGATGACGAGGAGCGCACCGATCGCGCCGATCAACCAACTTTGTCCCCAACTCGTTCGCGCGACGATTTCAGCGATTCCGCGGAGGGGCGCAGCCTCAGCCACCCGGATTGTCCCAGCTTGGAGCGCGAGGCGGAATGCGGCCGCCAGCAAGTAGAACGCCGCCGCAATCTGACCCAAGCCGCGCGCCGCCTGTGCTGCGTCCGCCGTCTGCACGCCGCGCGACGCGAGCGGCGGCAACACTCCATGAACGAATACGATCACGCCGAGCACCACGAGCAGGCCGACGTACTCCCACAGGCGAACGAACCGGGCGCCGGCCGAGGGCGACGGCGAGATCGTTGTCGGGGCCAGGGTTTGCGGCTGCGCAACTTGAACCAGTGTCGGCGCTGACGCGACGGTGTACGAGTACTCGCCTTTGGAGAGGTGGCTATCGGCAGGTTCACCGGCCCTGGGCGCCGGATGCGGGATCACCCCGATCGTGAAGGGCAGCAGCGCAAGCGCGCCGGCCAACGAGCGCGCACGAATGGAGCTGGCAGTCATGGGCGTGGAAGATGACGCGCCGCTAACTTCACGCCAACCCCGCCATGATTTCGCCGCTCCCCGCGCTCGCGTTCGGCTTCGTCCTGGGCATGCGCCACGCCACGGACGCTGATCATATCGCCGCCATCGGCACGCTCGTTGCCGGTGGACCGTCGGCGCGCCGAGCGGCGATCGTGGGCGGGTGGTGGGGCGCGGGGCACTCCTTGAGCGTTCTGCTCGTCGGCGGCGCGCTGGTGCTGTTCAAGCTCCCGATGCCCGTGCGGCTGGCGCTGACCCTTGAGTTTCTCGTGGCGCTGATGCTGATCGGACTGGGCGTGCGGTCGATGCGGCTGCGCGGTGCGCAGGCCGTGGTGCCCACTTCCCGGCCTTTCACCATCGGCGTCATGCATGGCCTTGCGGGATCCGCCGTGCTGGCGCTGCTCGTGCTCGGCGCCACGGACTCGGCGCTCTCAGCGTTTGTGTACCTGCTGTGTTTCTGTGTCGGCACCGTGGGCGGAATGGCGAGCATCACGTTGCTCTTCGCCGTCCCGGCCGTGATTGCGCCGGCGCGCGCGGTACGGTTCGAGCGCGGGTTCCGCGTGCTGGCTGGCGTGACAAGCATCGCGATCGGCCTGGCTCTGGCCCACCGCGTTGGCGTCACGGACGGACTGTTCGCCGCGACGCCGGCCTGGACTCCGGAGTGAAGCAGCGGCGCCGCGCGGATGTGGACATCACGCGCGCGTCCCGATTCAGCCGCGCGGTGCGCGCATGGTTCCGGAAACACGGACGCTCGCTGCCATGGCGCGAAACGCGCGATCCATACCACGTGCTGGTGTCGGAGGCGATGCTGCAGCAAACGCAGGTGTCGCGGGTGTTGACCTTCTATGAGGCGTTCATCGAGCGATTCCCGACGATAGAGGCGCTGGCCGCCGCGCGACCGCGACAGGTGCGCGAATCGTGGGAAGGGCTTGGCTACTACGCCCGCGCGCGGAATCTCCACGCACCGTCGCGTCGCGTGAGCGGAACCCTGCCGTCCGAGCCGTCCGAGCTGCGCCGGCTGCCCGGCGTGGGGGCTTACACCGCCGGCGCGGTGGCCTCGTTCGCGTTCGAGAAGCGCGCGGCACTCGTTGACACGAACGTCGCGCGTGTATTGCGACGGGCGTTTGCGCCGCGAGCGGATTTCAGGACGACTCGCGGAGCCAAGCGGCTCTGGGCGATTGCGGAGTCAATACTGCCGCGCACCGGCCGGGAAACGTGGGCGCACAATCAGGCGCTGATGGAACTCGGGGCACGGGTGTGCACGGCGCGAGTTGCCCGGTGCGAAGAATGCCCCTGTTCACGAAACTGCAAGACGGGAATGGGGAGGAGGGAAACGGGACAACCAAGACGGCGGGATTAGGGAAAATTCTTCCCGGCCGTCTTATTTCCGCGTCTTGGGAAACTTGTTAACGACGGCAGACTTGTATGGGCGCTCCGGCTTGCCGACGTATATCTGCCGCGGCCGCGCGATCTTCTGCTCCTTGTCGTTCAGCATTTCTTCCCACTGCGCCAGCCAGCCAGCCGTGCGCGCCACCGCGAACAGCACGGTGAAGAATTCGGTCGGGAATGCCATCGACCGATAGATCAATCCCGTATAGAAGTCGACATTGGGGTACAGCTTGCGCGACACGAAGTAGTCGTCGTTGAGCGCCGCCTCCTCGAGCTTGAGCGCGATCTCGAGGTCCTTGTCCATGCCCACGACTTTGAAGATCTCGTCCGCCAGCTTCTTCACGATCTTGGCGCGCGGGTCGTAGCTCTTGTACACGCGGTGGCCAAAGCCCATCAGCCGGCTGCCCTTTCCGCTCTTCACCTCATCGATGAACGCGGGGACGTTCTTCGGGTGCCCGATCTCACTGATCATGCGCAGCACCGCCTCGTTGGCGCCGCCGTGCAGCGGGCCGTACAGCGCCGCGATGCCGGCCGCGACCGCCGAGAACGGGTCCACGTGGCTGGAGCCCACGGCGCGGACGGCGTTGGTCGAGCAGTTCTGCTCGTGATCGGCGTGCAGGATGAACAACACCTCCAGCGCCTTCACGAAGACCGGGTTGCCCTCGTACTTCTGCTCCGACATGCGGGCCACCATCGAGAGAAAGTTCTCGACATAGCTGAGATCGTTGTCGGGGTAGATGAACGGAAGGCCCTTGGAATGGCGATAGCAAAACGCCGCCAGGGTCGGGAGTTTTGCCAGGAGCCTGACGATCGAGATCTCGCGCTGCTGCACGTCTTCGATGTGCTTGGCTTCCGGATAGAACGATGAGAGCGCGGCGACGACGCTGCAGAGCATTGACATCGGATGCGCGTCGTAGCGGAATCCGGTGAGGAAGCCCTTGATGTTCTCATGCACGTACGTGTGGTACGTGATGTCGTGCACCCATTTGTCGTACTCCGGCTGCGTCGGCAACTCGCCTTCGCGCAGCAGCCACGCCACCTCAAGGAACGTGGCCTGTTCGGCCAGTTGCTCGATGGGATAGCCGCGGTAGCGCAGGATGCCCTTGTCGCCGTCGATGAACGTGATGGCGCTCTTGCACGACGCCGTGTTCATGAACGCCGGGTCGTAGGTCATCAAGCCGAACTCGTCGTCCTTGACCTTCACCTGGCGCAAATCCATGGCGCGGATAGCGGTGTCGCCTTCCGTGCCGGGCTCGAGAATCGGAACCGAATAGGACTTGCCGGACCGGCCGTCCTTGATGTCGACCGCGGCGGACGTCGCTGCTTTGGCGTCGTCCTTGCCGCCCGTCTTTGCCTGCGTGGCACTCATGCTACGTTCTCCGTAGAGTATCGCGCGCATAGCGGGAATTCGCGCGTGCAGGAATCTACTGGCCCCCTTTCGTCGGCAACATTGCCACCTCTCGAACTCGCGCTGGTCGTGGTTGCCGCGATGGTTGCGGGCATCATGAACTCGGTGGCCGGCGCGGGCACGCTGGTCACGTTCCCGGTCTTGGTGGCTGCCGGGATCCCGCCGGTGGATGCCAACGCCACGAGCACAGTCGCGTTGGTGCCAGGCGCGATGGGCAGCATGTGGGGCTACCGCCGCCACATCGAGGGGTCCCGCCCTTGGGCCTTGGGTTTCGCGTTCCCGAGTATCGCCGGCGGCGCGGTGGGCGCATGGCTGCTGTTGGTCACCCCCGCCGACCGGTTCAAGGCCCTGGTGCCTTGGCTCGTATTGGGCGCCACGTTCCTGTTCCTCATCCAGCGTCCGGCCATGCGTTGGCTGCGCCGCCACCAAGCCGCAGGACAAGCCAGCGACTGGTACGACGGCGACCCAACGCGTGACATCGCGCTCACCAGTACCCGGCCTCCGGTTTCGGTGCTTGGCTACCAGTTTGCCGTCTCCGTCTACGGCGGCTACTTCGGCGCGGGCGTCGGCATCCTGATGCTGGCCGCCCTGGGCTTCATGGGGCTGGGCAACATCCACCGCATGAACGGCCTCAAGAACTGGGGCGGCTTGTGCATGAATTTCGTGGCGGCGGCCATGTTCGCCTTCACGAAGCTCGTCCATTGGCCGGTAGCGCTGGCGATGGCCGGCGGGGCGGTCGTGGGCGGATACATCGGTTCGCGCACAGCGCAGCGCTTGCCACAGGGGCTGGTGCGCGGCGTGATCATCGCCATCGGTCTGGTGAGCGGCGTGCTGCTGCTCTTTTCGCGGTAGATTGCGGGCATGGAGCTCTACGTCGCCCTCGTTGGCGTCGTCAGGCAGGCGCTGTTCTGGGTGGGCGCCGCAGCTGCGGTCATCGCCCTGGTGGATTGGCTGGTGCGCACGCGACGCATCAACCCGTTTGGTCCGGTCGCCCAGTTCTTCCGAAAGTTCGTGGATCCCCTCATGAGGCCGGTGGAGGCACGAATCGTGCGCGCCGGTGGCCAGCCGAGCAGCGCACCGTGGTGGACGCTGGTGTTCGTCGTCGTTGGCGGTCTCATCGCCGTTTCGCTGCTGCAATTCGTGGCCGGACTCGCGCGCCAGGCCTCGTATGCGATGGACAGTCCCGGCGGTGCGTGGCGCGTGGCGGTGGCGTGGACGTTTGGTCTGCTGCGGCTGGCGCTCCTCATCCGCGTGGTGTCGTCGTGGTTCGGGATCTCGCCGTACTCGAAGTACGTGCGCTGGACGTTCGGTCTCACCGAGTGGATGCTGGCGCCGCTGCGCCGGATGCTGCCCGCCTTCGGTCCCGTGGACATCTCGCCGTTGTTGGCATTCCTGCTGCTGGGCCTGCTGCAGAGCGTCCTGACCTGACGCATGCTGCGCGTGACGCCAGTGACCGGTGGCGTGCAGTTCCCGGTGCGCCTCCAGCCGCGAGCTTCCGCCAGCGGCGTCGTGGGAATCCACGGAGATGCGCTCAAGGTCCGGGTGACCGCGCCTCCGGTGGACAACGCGGCCAACGAAATGCTGGTGAAAGTGCTGGCCGGCACTTTCGGTGTTCCGGCCAAGGCGATAACCATTATCTCCGGTGCGACATCGCGCACCAAGGTCGTCCGCCTCGATGGCGTGACCGAAGCAAATGTCAGGCGAATCGTCGCAGCCTTAACGGAGTGACTTGATGAACGTGATCCTGGTGGGCACGGACGCGGCGCTCCTCGAAGGATTGGCGCAGTCGTACGCGTCGAACGGATTCTCGCCGCACGTGGTGCCGACGTTGCTCGAAGCCTGCGAAGTTGCCTCGGAGTCGGCCCCAATTGTCGCAGTGGTCGCCCGCGACCTGGCGATCGCGTCGGCGGGCGACGCCGCGGCCATCCAGCTCGCGCCCGGCGGATCATTGGTTCTCTATCACGGCGGCGACCCAGTCGCCGCGATCCCGGCGATGCTTCAGCGTTCGGTGGTGGCGGAATTGGTCTTGCCGCTGGAGAGGTCGCGCTTGGTTGCGCTCACTCGGAGCTTGGCAGGTCGTGCCGACGTAGTCGGCCGCACGAAAGATCGGGAAATCGAGAATCGGAAATCGGAAACGGAACGACCGGACATCGGCTTGCTGTGACTTGAGTCGGCCACTATCGTCCTTAGTAGTACAACAGAGCTCGTGGCGATTTAACGGCAACTTGCGGCCACGTTAAACAAACTGCTAAAGCGTCCGCCTCCGGCGCCTACGCGTTTGGGGCATTTTTCTTTTGGCGACACCGTATGAAGGCACTTCCACTGAAGTCGGCATATCTCGACGCGATCCGCGATCGAGTGCTGGTCTACGATGGCGCGATGGGCACCAACATCCAGCGCTACCACCTCACGCCGGACGATTTTGGCGGCAAGTCCCTCGAGGGCTGCAACGACCATCTCGTCCTGACGCGCCCGGACGTCATCCAGGCGATCCACGAGTCCTTCCTCGCGGTCGGCTGTGATGTCGTCGAGACGTGCACGTTCCAATCGACGCCGCACCGCCTGCGCGAGTGGGGCATCGAAGAAAAAACGCACGAGCTGAACGTGAAGGCCGCGCAGCTCGGACGCGCCGCGTGTGACAAGTTCGCCACGAAGGACCGGCCGCGCTTCGTCGCCGGCTCGATCGGGCCCACCGGCATGCTCCCCTCCAGCAGCGATCCGGTGCTCTCGAAGATCACGTTCAGGGCCCTCGAGGACACGTGCTACGCGCAGGCCAAGGCACTGGTCGAGGGCGGCGTGGACGTGCTGCTCGTCGAGACGTCGCAGGACATTCTCGAAGTGAAGGCCGCGGTCACGGGCTTCGAGCGCCTGTTCACGGATTTGGGCTTCCGCGTGCCGATCCAGACGCAGGTCACGCTCGACACCAGCGGCCGGATGCTGCTGGGCACCGACGTCGCGAGCGCGCTGGTGACGCTCGAATCACTGAACGTCGACGTGATCGGCCTGAATTGCTCGACGGGCCCCGAGCACATGCGCGAGCCGATTCGCTACCTGACCACGCACGGCATGCTGCCGATCTCGTGCATCCCGAACGCGGGCTTGCCGCTCAACACTGGCACGGGCGACGCAGTGTATCCGCTCGAGCCGGCTCCGATGGCCGACATGCTCGGCGACTTCGTGTCCTCGTACGGTGTCAGCATCGTTGGCGGTTGTTGCGGCACGACGCCTGAGCATCTCAGGGAGATCGTCGCTCGCGTGCGCGCCGTCGAAGCGGCACGCAAGAAGCCGGGCGCGGAGCCGCATCCGCCGTCGGTCAGCTCGGCAATGCGCGCGACGACGCTGCGTCAGGAACCCGCCCCGCTCTTGATCGGTGAACGAGTCAACAGTCAGGGCTCGCGCAAGGTGAAGCGTCTGCTGCTCGCCGACGACTACGACGGTATTCTCGACGTCGCCAAGGAGCAGGTGGACGGCGGCGCGCACGTGCTGGACGTCTGTGTCGCGCTCACCGAGCGCGCTGACGAAGCCGAGCAGATGTCGAAGGTGGTAAAGCTGCTGTCGATGAGCGTCGAGGCGCCGATCATGATCGACTCCACCGAGGCGAGCGTGATCGAAGCAGCGCTCGAGCACATTCCTGGCCGCGCGATCATCAACTCGATCAACATGGAGAACGGCCGCGAGCGCATCGACAAAGTCGTGCCGCTCGCCAAGAAACACGGCGCCGCGCTTGTTGCGCTCACGATCGACCCCATCGGCATGGCCAAGACGCGCGAACGCAAGCTCGAAGTGGCGAAGACGATCTACGACATCGTTGTCGGCGAGTATGGACTGAAGCCCGAGGACCTCATCTACGACGACCTCACGTTCACGCTCGCCACCGGCGACGCCGAGTGGATCAACTCAGCCGTCGAGACGATCGAGGGCATCAAGCTCATCAAGCGGGAACTGCCGGGCGTGTACACGTCACTCGGCGTTTCCAACGTCAGCTTCGGCCTCGCGCCCTCCGCGCGCGGCGTGCTCAACTCGGTGATGCTGCACCACTGCGTCGAGGCCGGCCTGGACATGGCGATCGTGAATCCGGTGCATATCACGCCGTACTCCGAGATTCCCGACACGGAGCGCGCGCTCGCCGACGACTTGATCTTCAATCGGCGGTCAGACGCATTGCAGCGGTTTATTGAGCACTACGACGTGCAGGGAGCAGGGAGGAGGGAGGAGGGAGGAAAAGAAAAAGAGGATCCGACGGCGGGCATGTCAGCCGACCAGAAAGTGCACTGGATGGTGGTGCACCGGAAAAAGGAAGGCATCGAGGCCGCGCTCGACGCGGCAGGTGTCCGCGAACAGCCGGTGAAAGTGCTCAACGAAACGCTCCTGCCCGCGATGAAAGAGGTCGGCGACAAGTTCGGCGCTGGCGAACTGATCCTGCCGTTCGTGCTGCAGAGCGCCGAAGTGATGAAGAAGGCCGTGAAGCACCTGGAGCAGTTCCTGGAGCGCGCCGAAGGATTCACAAAGGGCAAGGTCGTGCTTGCCACCGTGTACGGCGACGTGCACGACATCGGCAAGTCGCTGGTGAACACGATTCTGTCCAACAACGGCTATACCGTATATGACTTGGGCAAACAGGTGCCCGTGAACACGATCATCGACAAGGCGGTGGAGGTCGGTGCGGACGCCATCGGTCTTTCGGCTCTGCTCGTATCCACGTCAAAGCAAATGCCGCTCTGCGTCCAGGAGCTGGACAAGCGCAAGCTGGACTTCCCGGTGCTCATTGGCGGCGCGGCGATCAACCGTCGCTTTGGCCGTCGCGCGATGTTCGTGGAAGCCGAGCGACCGTATGACTCCGGCGTGTTCTACTGCAAAGATGCGTTCGAGGGACTGGAGACGATGGACCGCCTTCAGGACGCGGGCCAACGGAAACTGTTCGTCGCAAAGAACCTCGCGGACGCGAGGAGCGACGTGTTCCTGCGCAGTACTGTTGGTAAAGACATCGCGGTCGGCGACAGCGCCGGCGCGCGCAGCGCCGTGTCCACCGATCACGCCGTGCCCGTCGCTCCGTTCTTCGGCGCCAAGGTCCTTCGGGACATCCCGCTCGAAGAAGTGTTCCAGGTGCTGGATCTCGACGAGTTGTACCGACTGCAATGGGGTGGACGCGGTTCGGGCCCGGAATACGAGAAGATGGTGCACGAAGTCTTCGAGCCAACGCTCGCGCGGCTCAAAGCGGCCGCGCTCAAGGAAGGGTGGCTCAAGCCGCAGGCGGTGTACGGCTACTTCCCCGCTCAGTCACGCGGCAACGATTTGCTCGTGTACGAGCCGGCTGCATTCGCCAAAGACGGCACGCTCAAGCCGCTCACCACGTTCCACTTTCCGCGCCAGGAAGGCCGGGAGCGCCTTTGCATCGCCGACTATTTCCGCGCGCAGGACGCCAGCGACGTGGACGTGGTCGCGTTCCAAGTTGTGACGATCGGCGACGAAGCCACGCGCCGCTTCGACGCGATGCAGAAGGCCGGCGAATACAGCGAGGGATACTTCGCGCACGGGCTGGCCGTCGAGACCGCCGAAGCAACGGCGGAGTGGCTGCACCGCAAGCTGCGACACGATCTCGGCATTCCGCCGGGCCGCGGCAAGCGCTACTCGTGGGGCTACGGCGCGTGTCCCGACCTCGATGACCACGCCAAGCTCTTCAAGCTCCTGCCCGTCGAGAAAGAACTTGGCATGGAACTGACGTCGGCGTTTCAGCTGATCCCGGAGCAGAGCACGGCAGCCATCATCGTGCATCACCCCGAAGCGAAGTACTACGCCGTGCGCGCCCAGGCGTCGGGCACGTTGGAAGGTGCGGCGTGAGCAAAAGCGCCATTGACCGCCTGCTCGACCCCGAGCGCATCATCGTCTTCGACGGTGCGATGGGCACGATGCTGTACTCCAAGGGCGTGTTCATCAATCAGTGCTACGATGAACTGAATGTCCGCGCGCCCGACATGATCACGGAGCTGCATCGCGCGTATGTGAAAGCGGGCGCCGAAGTGATCGAGACCAACACGTTCGGCGCCAGCCGGCTCAAGCTCACGCCATACGGCCTGGAATCACAGACCGCGGAGCTGAACAAGGCCGGCGCACGCCTAGCCCGCGCCGTGGCGGACGAAGCGCCCAAGCCCGTGCTCGTCGCGGGATCGGTCGGGCCACTCGGCGTGCGCATTGAGCCGTTCGGCCCCACGAGCCGCGAAGAGGCGCGCGAGTACTTCCGCGAGCAGATGCAGGCGCTGAAGGACGGCGGCGCGGACGTCTTCCTGCTGGAAACGTTCGGCGACCTGCACGAGATCGAACAGGGGATCCTGGCCGCGCGCGATGTGTCGAAAGACATGCCGATCATCGCGCAGATGACCGTTGGCGCGGATGGACTCTCGCCGTTCGGCGCCACGCCAGAAGACATCGCGCGCTCACTCGACGCCTGGGGCGCGGACGTGATCGGACTCAACTGCTCTGTGGGGCCACAGATCATCCTCGAGGCCATCGAGAAGATGGCACCGCTCACGCGCAAGAAGCTCAGCGCTCAGCCGAACGCCGGCATGCCGCGCGAGATCAGCGGCCGCAGCATGTATATGGCCAGCCCGGAATACATGGCCACATACGCGCGCCATCTGGTTCAGGCCGGGGCCCGCGTGGTGGGCGGATGCTGCGGGACGACGCCGGAGCACATACACGCGATGGCTGAAGGGGTACGCCCTCTCGCACCACGACTCGCTGTAACGGCACGCGAACGGCAGACCCAAGACCCAAGGCCCAAGGCCCAAGAACCAAGTCAGGGTTTGAGCGTGCCGAGGGTTGAGGTCGTGCCGCTCGTCGCGCGATCCAAGTGGGGAGCGAAGATCGCGAAGAAGCAGTTCGTCACCTCAGTCGAGATCGTACCGCCGCGCGGCGTGGATGCAACGCGCATGCTGGCGGACGTCCGCAAGCTCAACGACGCCGGCGTGGACGCGGTGAACGTGCCAGACGGCCCGCGCGCCCAGAGCCGCATGGGCGCGCTGCTCACCAGCGTCATCATCGAGCAACAGGTCGGCATCGAGACCGTGACGCACTACGCGTGCCGCGACCGCAACCTGCTCGGCATGCTCTCCGACTTGCTGGGCGCTGCGGCCGTCGGACTGCACAACATGCTGCTGGTCACCGGCGACCCGCCGAAGATGGGGCCGTATCCGGACGCGACGGCGGTGTTCGACATCGACGCCATCGGGCTCACCAACCTCGTCGCCAATCTCAATCGCGGGCTGGATCCGGGCGGCAACGCCATCGGCAAGCCCACGAGCTTTGTCATCGGCGTCGGCGTGAATCCTGCGGCGCTGGACGTGCCGCACGAGATCAAGCGCTTCGAGTGGAAGGTGGAAGCGGGCGCGGAGTTCGCCATCACGCAACCGGTGTTTGATCCGGCGCAACTCGAGTCTTTCCTCAAGAAGATCGCACACGTCAGGATTCCGATTGTGGCCGGCATCTGGCCACTGGTATCCGTGCGCAATGCGGAGTTCCTGGCGAACGAGGTTCCCGGCGTCACAGTGCCCGAGTCGATCATCACGCGCATGCGGCAGGCGAACGAGAAATCCAAGGAGCACGCCGTCGCCGAGGGGATCGCGATTGCGCGCGAGATGTTCGAGCGGGTGAAGCCGGTCGTGCAGGGCGTCCAGGTCTCGGCGCCGTTCGGAAAGGTCGACCTCGCGCTTCAGGTCTTTCAGCAGTGACGTCGCAGGACAAGGACGACGATTTCGCGGGGATGCTGCAGCGCGTGCGCGCTGCGTCCGACGCGGGAGCGCCGGCTCCGAAGGGATCGCGCGAACCGCCGCCGGAAAAAAAACAGTCGCGGGACTCGTCGTTCGTCTCGTGGTCCGGGCTGATCGCAATCGCCGTCGTCGTAATTCTGGGGGTCGTCGGCCTCGCATCGTTGAGCACCTGGATTGCGCGGCGCATGGTCGCGCAGGGGGCCTCGGCCGACAACCCGGCGCTGCGCCGGCGGCAGCTGCAGCAACAACGCATCCAGCGCTACGTCGTCCCAATCGACACAACGATCTCTCCGGTGGAGGCCGGCCGCCTTCTGCACGCCATCGGCAGCGCGGGATTCGACGGTCCACTGCGTCCGTGGGAGCAAGAACCGGAGCCGAAGTTCGGGGCGCCATGTTGCCCGCAGTGGACGCGCGCAGCTTCGCGGTTGTTTGCATCGAATCGCGATTGGATCGCGGCAGTGTTCCCGGCAGCCCGGCGCGGCCTCACCACCGAACAGCGCGCACTCCTGCGCAGCGTTGCGCGAGACCCGTCACTCGCTGCATTTCGACGCGTCGCGCACGCCCGCGCAACAGACCTTGGCGCGCTGTGGTCGGTTCCGGCGGACACCCAGGTGTCGTGGGGCGAGCTGCCCACGGTTCGAGCGGCGGGGCTACGGCAAGCCGCTGTCGCCAGTGCTGCCGCGGCGGCGCTCGACCTCGCCGACGGACGGACGGCGAGCGCGGAACTCCGGCTCCGCGAGGTGATCTCAGTCGGCTTTCTCATGCAAAGAAACGCGCGCTCCCCGTTCGAGGAGTCCGTTGCCGGCTGGATCGTGAACAGCGGCCGCGTGGGGCTCGAAGCGCTCTACCTCGCGATCGGCCGGGTCGACGACGCGACCTTCGCGTCCGCGAGATCCGACGCGCCGATCCCGGTCTCGAACGCCAACCGCCGCGTGAATGCCGGAGATCTCGAAGCGACGCTGCTGCGCCGCATCCGCGACACGACGGAGCTCACCGGCATTCGCTGGCAGCTGTTGCTCGGACCATTCTCGTACCTGCCGTGCACGAGCGTCCGCCGGGCACTCTTTGGGCCAAGCGCTCCGTATCGAGCGGCACTCGCGGAGTTCCGCGACGCGCTGGTGGAGTACCCGTCCGATGAGCGCCGGCTGACCATGGTCGTTCGCGGTGTGCCGCAGATGATCGATCCGTGGATGGGGTTTCGACAACGCAACACTGAACGGCCGGTGTGGGCAGAGTTGGCATTCACCGTGACGCGCAGCAGGCAGCTCGAGCGCTGCGCGTCTTTGTTCCGGCGCTAGCGGGAACCGGACAACAACTGCTTGTCGCGGATTGCGCAGATGGACGCGGCCTCCGCGATAGTCAGTTGTGGTTCCTATATTCACTTGAGATGCGTCCCCCACTGACCCAGCTGTCCGAAGAGGAAGTCATGTTCCGCGACGCGGTGGCCGCGTTCGCGAACAACGAAGTCCGGCCTCGCGTGAAACTCATGGAGACCGCCGGCAAGCTCGACAAAGCGCTGGTCGAAGGCGCGTTCGGGCTCGGCCTCATGGGCATCGCAGTGCCGGAATCGCTCGGCGGATCCGGCGGCTCGCTTTTCATGGTGGCGCTCGCCGTCGAGGAGATCAGCAAGGTGGATGCGTCGTCCGCGATCCTCGTGGATGTGCAGAACACGCTCGTGAACTATCCGATCAACCGCTCCGGATCGAACGAGCTCAAGGCGAAGTACCTGCCGCGTCTCACCAGCAAGACCGTCGGAGCATACGCGCTGTCGGAGCCCGGTTCGGGCTCGGATGCCTTTGGCCTCACAACGCACGCACAGCAGAAGGGCGACGCCTGGGTGCTGAACGGTCGCAAGATGTGGATCACGAACGGCGCCGAAGCCGAGATCTTCGTCGTGTTTGCCAATGCGAATCCGGACGCGGGCTACAAGGGCATCACGGCGTTCATCGTCGAGCGCGGCTTCCCCGGCTTCGCCGTCGGCAAGAAGGAAGACAAACTCGGCATTCGCGCATCGAGCACCACCGAGCTGATGCTCGACAACGTCACCGTGCCCGCGGCCAACGTGCTGGGCCAGGTGGGTCAGGGCTACAAGATTGCGATCGAGACGCTCAACGAAGGACGCGTCGGCATCGGTGCGCAGATGATCGGCGTGGCGCAGGGCGCACTGGCCGCGACCGTCGAGTACGTGAAGGAGCGTCA
>ERZ1292623.846-Hain-H51-01um-R1-846-length-31214-cov-8_pt1 | contig 31214 bp, 23 predicted proteins | sample MGYA00564398_ERZ1292623 | MGnify/ENA primary metagenome ERZ1292623 (study PRJEB36523, sample SAMEA6512633) | groundwater metagenome | collected 2019-01-07 | study: AquaDiva: Metagenomics assemblies of 32 groundwater samples
GCGGCCAATGTGTAAATTGACTTCAATCCACACCGACTAAAAACTTTCTCGTAAGCCTGCCTGACTTTAGCGTAAAAATCCGATAAATCCTCCTCTGTTTCATGGAAACTATACAAATCTTTCATCATAAACTCTCTGCCCCGAAGTATGCCGGATTTCGCCCTCGGCTCATTCCTGAACTTTGTTTGTATCTGATAAGCCGAAAATGGAAGGTCCTGATAAGAACTTATATATTTTGAAACTATTTCTGTAAGCACTTCTTCGTGCGTCCAACCCAAGGTAAATCCCGCTTTTTTCTCTTCCTTGCCTCTGACCTCAAAACCGACTTCTACGTCCCATCTGCCACTCGCATCCAAGTATTTTTTCTCAACCAAGGCGGGCATAAAAAGTTCTTGCCCCCCAATAGCATTCATCTCCTCTCGAATTATCCCGGCTATCTTTTGTATAACCCTCCAACCTAAGGGCAGAAAAGAATAAATTCCCGCGGAATTTTTATAAATAAAACCGGCGCGTTCAAGAAGTTTTGCGTTAGTACTTACTTCTTCCGCAGGATCGTGTTTCTGAGTTTTAGTGAAAAGCTTAGACTGCCACATTAAACTCAGACTATATTATTCTTAAAGTTTATCAAGTTTGAAATTTTATGTTTAATCTTATAAGTATTCCCGTGCCTCAAAAGCCCCAAATAAGAATTGATTGTTTCTTGCGTCGGATGAGTTTTTATCCTCTTGAACATCCGTCTTTTGGTGGTTGTTCTAAGCACTCTATGATTAGGGAAATGAACCCAGCCCAAGAAGTCTATTCCTGAAGATAGGGTCTTAATGAATATTTTGTCCTGATGTAGTCTCAGTTTCAGTCTGTTATTCAAGAAATCGCTAATTTGCGGAATAAGCCTCCTTAACCAATCTTTGTCTTTAGAGAAAATCACAAAGTCATCTGCATATCTTATGTAATATCTGGTCTTGAGTTTATGTTTCACGAACTGATCAAATTCATTCATGTAGATATTCACGAAAAGTTGCGAGGTGAGGTTGCCGAGAGGCAAACCGACACCTGGCTTTCCTGAATGAAAACTACCGATTATTTCTTGAATTAACCACAGTATATTTTCGTCAGGTATGTATTGCTCCAAGATGCCGACTAAAACATTGTGGTCAATGTTTGCAAAGAATTTTCTGATGTCGCACTTCAAAATCCAGCAGGTCTTGGTGTTGTTTCGGCTCATTTTATAACCAAAAGAGCGGAAACGATTAAGTGCTTTGTGAGTACCTTTGTTTAACCGGCAAGAAAACGAGTCGCTTATAAAGGTCTTATCAAAAAACGGATAGAGAATGCGATGGATAGCGTGGTGCAGAAGCCGGTCTCGCACACTTGCTTTGTGTATATTTCTCGGCTTGGGATCTGAAATATTAAAGGCTTTATAAACATCGTGCTTGTAGGTTTTATTGATTAAATCATCATGGAGTAATAGAATATTATCCATTAAGCGCAGAGAAAATCCCTGAACATCTCTTTTGCCCCGCTTGCCCTTCACAAATTCTTGCCAGGCTAAAAGTAGGTTTTCCACAGAGATAATATCTTCAAATTTATGGATCAATTTAATTCTCATTTAAGTGGTTTTACGCCCCCCCCCCGAGGGAAAAAATTTCGCTAATGTCTCAATTCTAGACAAGTTCATTAATACATACAAAATTTGGCAAAGTTTTTGGCCAAACTTGCCAAAATTAACTCGCTATACTCTCGGTGAAAAGATTGACTGCTTATTTTTAGAAATGCTAGAACTTATATTTGTTGCTATCTATGCTCCTAAAAATAGAAAGGCGGAGATAATAAATAAAATTAGTTCTAAATTTGACAAGCTCAAATTCTTTTTTAGAATAAGTTGGGAGATAAAAGCGTTGGACAATAAAAAGTATGCGCATATTTCTGTAGCCTTGTCTGAAATCGGAAAAATGCTCGGTGGTTGGAAAAAACAGATTCTAAAATAAAAACCCCGCAAAGTGCGGGTAAAAATAAAGAGAGTTTCTGACCGCCGCAAAGCGGTAGTTGGAGTTCCAGTCATCACTCCACCAATTCAGATTCAGGTTCCGCTTCACACCATCGTTCCAAAGATACGGGACGTTCCGGTTGCCATTCAGATTGCGCCAAACAGAGCCGATTGTACACAGTACCCCCTGAACCACCACCCTTTGAAATGCTCTTAGAGTTGTATTTTATTTGGGACGCAGAGTCCTCTGATATCGTGCACCAAGTATCTTTATTTTTTGGATTTCAACCGCCTGAAGCCGTAACCGCAGACACGTCGTCTACCATCCAATCTTATTTTACAAAAATTATATTCAATTTGAAAATTAGAAATGAAACAGCCCCGAGAGGAAAACCTCTCGGGGCATAGCTACCAAGGAATCCAAGGATTCCTTTACTTGCTGACCGCCGCAAAGCGGCAGTGGGAGTGCCAGTCAACACCCCACCAACCCAGACCCAGGCGCCGCCCCGCACCACCGAGCCAAAGAGACGGGACGCACCGGCCGCCACGCAGATGGCGCCAAACAGAGCCGAGGGCAACTATGGGGTACTTGCGTTGCTCTTCGGGGTTTTGGGCCCCGAATGCGAGGAGCTCTTCGATCGTGGCGGGACGGAAACCCATCTTGTCCAGTTCGCGAAGTGCATCCTCCGAACCGATGTTGCGGTTGAAGTGAACGAGATGGAGTGATACCTCCTCCTTGCCGCGGCGGGTGTTCGGGAAGTGCTTCTCCGTGATGTCGGAGTTCACCCAGTCGTACTTGCCTGTCGAGACCATGTCCGCGAGGGACTGGTTGTAGTTCACGACGAGACGGAAGGTGTTTTCAGCCATCCGCTTCGTACGCTTGTAGAGTTCCACCATGCGCGCCGCGATTGCTTCAAGCTCGCCTTCGTTCTCCTTTCGAGAGAGAAGGTAGAAGCACTCGCCGACCTCGCCGCCCATCTTCTTCACCATCGCGACCAAAGTCACGACGATTTCGAGGAGCGCTCCCATTGCGCTCACGAAGGATGACGTCTTGCTTTTTGTTGACATCGCCTACTCCTTTCCTTGTGGCTAACCCCTCACCCAAACGATTGTCAGGGCCCCAGGTTTGCCAGTTAAACAGCTCCAGGCAGTCTACCACAACGAGTTAGGTTTGTCAATAGTCTATTCTAAAACACCCAACTCCTTAAGGAATGTTTCGTAGTAAGTCATGACTCTTTTTGCGTCGGAAACGGAAAGAGTGAATCCGGAGGTGTGCACCAAATCGTTCCTTAATCGGTGGGCACGCCATAGTTTTTCCAAAGTGTTCAAATTCATAGATTCCATATGTTCCATTCTTTCCCCCATAGTCTCGCCCTTAAGGCCCATCTTTTTCAAAATATCATCAATAAAATTATCCGCTTCTATTATCCCCAATGTAAAGGATTGTGGCGGCGCACTCTCTGCTTTTTTCAATATCTTTTCCCATTTCAACATCAAACCCTTATCCTCAATCCTCGGTCTCCTCTTTTCGGCCGTAAAAACAAAACGAGGTCTCAACTCCAAGGATTTCATAAAAACGAAGACTAAACCGGCAATTAAGAAAATGTCACACAGTATAAAAAAACCTTGTACCAAATAAGCAAGGTCTGTCCATGGCAGGTTTACAAACCATCTATAGAGGTTATATGGGGAATTTAGAATGCTTATCATTTTATTTGAATCTTTCTATCTCATCTTCCTCGCCGAAGATTTGCATACCAGCAGGAGGACCCGTCCTACGCGACTCAACGTGACTCAAGTGAGGTGCCGTAAGGACAAAAGTAGTCGGTGGATGGAAAATAGTCGCTAATCCTTCAGTGTTCAAGAGAAAACGTTTTGGATTGAAATTCGAATTAAAAACAAAAGAAGTAATAAGCTTGCCCACGTCGGTCTCCAGCGGAACTTCCCGATTCAAGAAATTGGTGAGCATTCTGTGTTTTCTATATTCCGTCCTTTTGTTAACAAAAACGTGAGGCCAAGCCCACGGACTTGTGGAGGTGGAAGTTACCCAATTCTGATCAAACGAGTTCATATTCAAAAGATTAAATTGATTAAAAGACCCCATGATTCCGCTCAATAACCCCCTCCAATCAAGTGATCCCTTGGGCCCAACCCCCACTAACCTAATAAGCGTGTTAAAGGCTGGCTTGGAAAGATTGGTCTCGACAGCTTCAAGCAAATCCACTTGTCCAGGACTCCGCCCGATCGGCATCTCTCTCGTCGTACCTTCTTCGTCATCGTTTACAACGATTTTTGTAAGAGGTTCCTGCAATTCCGCGAGTAAGTCTTCAAATTTTTCTCCCCACCCACCACCAGCAGGCGCGGCTAATATTTGAACAACTATTAAATCATCTCTCTTCGCCTTACTCAAAACCTCTATCAATGAAGAAATTGGATCAATATATCTATCTTCTTCCACATCCTCAAAGGCTGGATAAGTCCTAATAGGGTAGGCCCCCTCTTTACTTAATATTAACTCCGTACCTCCTATATCCAATCCTTGCTCATATAATTCGCCCAGCGTTTTGGGTAATTTTTCTGCATAGTCATCAACTTCCACTATATCCAAATTAGGATATTGAGAAAAAAATGCCGCTTCAACAGCGTTTCTTTGGCTGTCTCGGACACGAACATAAAAATGAATCTCGCCTTCACGGCTTACGATTTCAAAACCGAACGACCGAGTTACCTCCCCGTTCAAGTATTTGGCCTCAAGACTATAAGGTGCGTTCCTTAAAGCACTCAAAGAGGCTAAAACCTGTTCCATTGCTTTGGGGGTCTTTTTTAATTCTCGCGGCACTTTGAGTTCTAAAAGAACATACTTCATAGACCTCTTAAAAAGTTCTTGCCGCCAAAAAAGAAGTAACGATTTGAATGGTGGCAACAAGAGCAGAAACAACCAAAACCACCATGTAAGCAAGAGAAAATCTAGTATAGCCCTCACAATAGCCCAAAGATTTAGGCCCGGGAGTATAAATAAAAAAGCGCCACTTAAGGCGAGTAACAATAAAAGTATCCAAATTTCCTCTTTGTTGAAAATCTCTTTTACAATGCCTCCGAGATGACCCAATATATCTCGCAACATTTATACTTAAGCCTCCTTAGTGCTGTAACGGCCGTCACCCAACCTCTTGAAATGCCTTCTGTTTTGAAGACTCAAAAGAATAGTGTTCTCTTTTAAAATTCTTTCCGCGCTCACAAGTTTAACAACTTCATATGAGGCGAGAGGTCCATTGCCCTTAAGTAAACGACCGATCACTTCGCGAACTGTACCCGAAGAAAAACCATGTTCCTGCAATGCATACATTCCCCGGCCAACCAATACGAAGCGCTCGTCCTTTATAAGTTCGTTATGAACGGTTTGAATATTGGCTTGTTTCTTATCAATACCAAAACGAGTTATTGATTTTGCTATTTCTTCAAAGTGGAGCGGCTTGCCGTGTTTGTGTAAAACAAGATACGCCTTGTCACGAATTGTTTTCGGTTCTATCTCCGGCCAAGAACGCAACCCAAAATCACCAAAGACATTTGTGCCTAGGTGTTTTGGAATAAAAAGCATCTTTTGCATGACTGGGTTTTTATATTCGGCGAGGACAGTTTTCTGAGAAATTATTTCGTATTTATTATTACTCTCCAAAAACTTGGTAGTCTTTTTCACAGAATCCAAAAACTTTTTATTGGAGTCTTCGTCCGCATACCAGTAAGCCTTCGTATCGTCATTTTCCTTAGAATAGTTCGGGGTGCCTGCAGTTAAAAAGATAAACCTTAGTTTAACATCTGCATTTTTTACATTCTTCAAATCGGTCTTAATGTTATTCTTGAGACTCTCTATATAACTAGAATCTTCTGACACGCCTCCCATACTAACCAAATGAGCGTTCGCAATAGACACAAAGTCGTGAGCTTCAGCTTTGATCTTCTTGCTTAATTTGTAAGTGCACTGCTCTTCAATTTGCCTTACTCTTTCCCTCGTAACACCAAGTTCATCGCCTATTTTTTGGAGAGTAGCACGCTTGCTGGTCTTCAAACCAAAGCGTTCGTTTATAACCCTAACCTGGTTAGAATTGAAGCCCGCAAGCAAATTGTTTATGAAATGGTCTATGTTTTTAACCATGATTTCTATACTCTATCATATTTATTAATTATGGTCAACCCCCCGCCTATTTCCCTCTTCCCCAAAGATACAAGACAGGACTTGCTATAAAAATAGAGGAATAAGTGCCGAAAATGGTTCCCACCAAAATGGTCAGTATGAAATAGAAAAGAGTTGCGGGTCCAAAAAATAACAATGCCACAAGAACCAATACTAGGGTGAACGAGGTGTTTATGGAGCGAGCGAATGTTTCTTTTATACTCTGGTTTATAGTCTCGCCAAAGTTAATTTTTCCGCGATTAGTCAATAAATTTTCTCTGACCCTATCAAAAACCACAATCGTGTCATGTACCGAAAAACCCATAACGAAAAGTAGGGCCACAATAAAATTGGTGTCGATTTCAACCCCTTTCCATTTTCCCAATAATGCCAGAAGGCCGGCCGGAATGCTTACATCGTGCACTAAGGTCATAAGAGTGATTACGCCATACTTCCAAGACTGAACCGAGCCAGAAACTTTTCTGAACGCATAAGCAATGTAAAGTGAAATACCAACCATAACGGCGAATATGGCCCAAATAGATTTTCGCTTTAGCTCTGAACCAATAATTGGACCGATGCTTGAGAAACTCTTCTCTTCCAATGATCCCAATTTTTCTATTAATATTTTCCTGTATTTCTGATGATCTTCTTCGCTTAGATCTTTCGTGCGAACTATAAAACTTCCGTCGCTTGCGGATGTTACGAAGGCCTCAACATTATCTGCGACGAAAATAGATCTGATTTGGTCTTCGTGAACCGTATTTTTAAGATCTGGAAAATAAATCTGCCAAGATGTTCCCCCTTTCAAATCTATACCAGCCCGCAAACCGAAAACGGCTATTAAAATCCAGCTCGCAATAATAAGCGTGGTTGAAAAGGTTAGATATATATTTCTTTTTTCTATGACTTTCATAATTGTTTATTTTCTTTATTCAAAAATATCCTAAGAAGCGTCCTTGTTATTGTTATCGCTGAAAACATAGAGATTACAACCCCCAAAAATAGCGCTAGGGCGAAACCCTTAACAAAACCGGAAGTGAAATAATAAAGCACGGCTGAAGTAATCATGGTGCTTATATTAGAATCTCTAATTGATGGCCAAGCCCGGATAAATCCCTGTTCGATTGCAGAAGAACGACTTTGTCCTTTCTTTAACTCTTCTTTGGTGCGTTCGAATACCAAAATATTGGCATCAACCGCCATACCAATTGATAGTATAACCCCGGCAATACCAGCTAAAGTGAGGGTTATGGGGATTATTTTAAAAATTGAAAGCGTAATCGCTATGTACATAAGAAGGGCAATAGCAGCAAAAACACCAAACCGACGATAATAGATAATTATAAATAGTATAACGAGAGCGGTACCAATGAACCCCGCCTTTACTGCTTTCTTGAGCGCGTCTGCTCCAAAATCAGCGCTTATCGTCTGTTGGTTTATAAGTTTTACAGGCGCGGAAAGGGCTCCCGCATTAAATCTTTGGACGATCTTCAGTGCTTTATCCAAGCCGAATTGTCCGGTAATCCTTGCTTTGCCGCCAGAAATCTCACCTTGCACATTAGGGCAACTATCTTGGGGGCTTTCCGGGATGATTGGGGCATCATCAATAAAAATACACAATGGTTTACCGGTATTTCTCTTGGTTATCTCTTGGAAAATTTTTCCGCCCTCGTCATTTAGGGTGAATCCAATCTCGGGGACATACGTCTGCGGATCCCTTGAAAGCTCTGCGTTAACTATATACCGCCCGGTTAATTGCGTTGGGACAATCAAAGTGCTTGTTCCCACTTCCTGAAATTCTCGAAAATCTAAAAAGGGGGTTTCTCCTATAAGTTTGATAGCTGTATCGACATCCTTTATACCAGCGAGCTCCACGATCAAACGCGTATATTCGGCTACTTTTTGAACATAAACCCTTGGCTCTCCTACGCCCAATGGATTGACTCTTTTTTCAATAACGTCGCGAAGGCCACGCACAACCGAATCTTTTTCAGTATTTGTTACGCCGCTCAAATCAATTTCATAAGTGAGAAAGGTGCCGCCAGCGAGATCTAAGCCGAATCTCCAAGGTCGAGCGTTGCTTATTCTATTCCATAAAGGTTCGTAATCAAAAAAACCCGCAGCAAGTGAGAAAACAACTAGAACAGCAAGGAAAATGGCCTGTTTTTTACGATTAAACATTACAGCACTAGTGTATAATAAAAATAATGAGGCATCAACTAGGCACTATTGTATTAGGCGAAGTTTCAAAATCAGTCCGCGGAACGATATTCCAAACACCCGTCTTGCAAAGCGCGCCGCATTATTTTGAAGCCTCTGTTCCCCACCAAGTAGTTTTGGGTCGGGATAAGGTAAAAATTGATGGTCATGACACAACCTTTGAATTAAGAGGTTATCCGCCAGACATTCTCTTGATCCAAGTAGTAATTGATGTCCCAAATATTTTCGACAAGAACAATATTTCTGACTTGGAAGAAAAAATATTCTCTGAATGTTTCAGATTGCTCAAGAAACGAGGCGGCAATAAAGATCTGACTGAGGTTTATTCCGTTTTTATGGTTTCGGACTATTCCGGAGAGCCAGAACAATTTCTAAGCCATGCCCCAGTAATCGCCTCACTTTTGAAGTCCGAGAAAATGACATTGGACCAAAAAGAAATTGACTATACGCTTGAATCACAAATCAAGTACGCTAGAAACGACTTAAGCGTGATTGATTGGGACGGCGCCTTCTTATTTGATCCGGAAGGGAAATTCGAACCGACCACCGAACTTCTCACGCTCGCCAATCTCCAACTCCTAAGACACAGAATACTTGACCGAGAACTTGATGGACGCCTGGAACACGCTGAAAAGTTACTGGAATTTCCCAAGAAACGAGCTCATACCACAAAAGAGTTGTCTGAAGATATGAGGGATATTATAAAAAGCCGGATGGCCTCTATTTCCAAATTCCAAGCACTAGAGCGCGACATTAAGCTTATTGGCGATTGGTATTATGCCCGACTTTATGACCTTGCGGTCAAAAAATTTAAAATAGAAGAGTGGTACAAATCCATCAAGGACAAACTGGACTCGCTAGAAGATGTTTATTCAATGATAGCGGAAAATTTCACGGTTTCACGAAAACAAAGGGCTGAATGGATTCAAATTATTGGTTTTTTTGTCCTTCAAATTGGCTGGTTTGGCCTTATTATTCTCGAATTTTTTTACTTCACAAGGCCTCAATAAACAGGTTTAGTAGTGTAAAATCAAAAACCCGCATTTATTCTGCGGGTCAAACATTGAGGTCGTCTAATATCTCCAGGGCCCTCTTATAAGCTAAATCAATCGTCTTTGAAAGGTCGCCCTTCTTAAAATTGGTATATGTAAGAGTGCTAACTCCCTCTTCCAAACTAAATTCAATCACCTTTCCTTTATAAAAAGAGAGTACTTCATCCAAGAGAATGTTAGATGCCTGACTATGGAGACCCAACATACTGGATAACCACGACTGATTTTTGGCAACTTTGTGGGTTGAGGAACGACTGCGGAAAACGAAAACGGTGTCACAGCCATCATCAAAGAGGGATCTCACACCGAAAGTTATGGCGTCAGAATATTCTACCGCTGGCCCCTTTGGATTTTTCTGTATATAAACGGGTGGAAAAACACCCCGAGGACTTACCGAAGCAAGAATCGCCTGCTTCAGAATATCCGGATTAGATCGAATGAGCTCATCGCGATTGGAAAACATCTCCGTTCCGCGAGTTTCGTGATTGAATACAACAATATTGAGCTTCACCGGAGAATCAATAAGTTTTAATGGATCAAAACGCCGAGATAAATCTTGCACTCCTACATTCGTGAGAATGTGCGGCTTAAGCAAAACTATATTCGCAAGGGTTTTGGGATTGAAAATATCAAAAATATATTTTGGTCCCCTGTCCTCAATTGAACGCATTTCTTTTTGCTTACCTCCATCACCCGATAATCCACTCCAAATCAATTCCAAACCCCTTGAGCCGTATTGCAGATAACCGGCAAAATTGAATGTGGCAACCGATACTGCTGTCATGCAGAAAGGAACTATGCCCCGCTCTTCAATTGCTTTCAGATATCCCACCTGGTCAACACGTGAGAAAGCCCCGCCCAAACCCAAAATCCCAACCTTACCCAATTCTCTCAAGGGCACCATCCTTTGATTTTGTTTTAAAAGAGCTTTCGCGATTTCTGACTTAAATATAACGCTCGAATAAAAATTAACAAGGCGTAATAAAACCGCCTTAACTTAGGCGGTTTAGAGTTTCATTCTTGAATTCCAAGAATCTATTATCTTTGATTGATTGGCGTATCTGCGCCATCAGGTCGTTGAAAAAGTAAACATTGTGGATTGTGGCAAGGCGTGCCGCACTCGCATCTTTTGCTTTGAATAATCTATTCAGCTCGCCTCTCGTAAGTCCTTCCGCGCAAGCGGCGCATGCGCAACTCATCGAGCCTGAAGGCTTCTCAGAGCCTGAACGGCCTTCCTGAAGCGGGCTTACATCGCCCGAGAATCTTCCTTTCAAGATATTTATCCTCCCCAAAGAAGTCCATATTCCGCCGTGCCTCGCCTCGCGGGTTGGCACAACGCAATCAAATGTATCAATTCCTTCCTCCACTCCTTCAAAAAGGTCGTTTATTTTTCCAATTCCGAGCAAGTGTCTTGGCGCTTCTTCTCTTAAGAATGGTATCGTCCAGCGGATTACTTCAAACATTTCAGCACGAGTGTTCCCTAATGAACCGCCGATTGCGAATCCGTCAAAGGGAAGTGAGCCGATAAATCTTGCGCTCTCTTCGCGCAAGTCCCTGAAAGCTCCGCCCTGAACGATGCCGTAAAGCTTTTGGTCTCCACGCTTTTTTTCTTGTAGACCAATTTTCGCCCAAGCGTGAGTTCTCGCGAGCGCTTCCGCGGTATAAGCATGGTCGTGAAGTGGAGATGTGCATTCATCAAATGCGAGTATGATATCCGCTCCCAATTGCTCCTGTATCTGCATTGAGAGTTTGGCATCAAGGAAAACTTCTTTTCCTCCGTCCATGAACCAAACACCCTCATCCGTAATTCGCACCAAATTTTCTTGAGCCTGCCTGCCGGCAGGCAGGGAAAAGCCCTTCTCACCTTCGTCCGGAAAAATATTGGCTATTTTACTTACGCCGTGTTCGCGCGCAAACCCCAAGCTGAATACTTGGAAACCGCCGCTATCCGTCATGAAAGTTCCGTTCCAGCCCATCGCTTTGTGCAACCCAGGGAAAGTTTTGAGCTTGTCTCCGAGCGTCTGCCACAAATGGTAAGTGTTTGAAATCACCATCTGCGTTTTGGTCTCTAGGATGTCTTCTGGCGTGAGACAGCGCACCTCTGCGTGCGTGCCTACCACCACATAGCTCGGCGTTTCAACCTCGCCATGTTCAGTTGTTAAAATGCCAACACGGGCTTTTGTTTTGTCGTCTTTTTTTAGAACTTTAAACATTGCCCTCCCCTTGTTTTGTATTGAACAAGATGTCCTACACTTTAGAACAAAGAAGTTTCTTTGGCAATTTTATATTTAATTTTGTGAGTATTGCCGTGTTTCATTAAACCTAAATAAGAATTAATTGTCTCTGGTGTTGGGCGAGCTTTTATCCTCTTCAACATCCGTCTTTTGGTGGTGGTTCGTAAAACCCGGTGATTGGGAAAATTGACCCAGCCCAAGAAATCAATGCCTGACGTTAAGGTTTTTATAGTTATTTTATTTGGGTGTAATTCCAATTTTAATCCTTGGATCAAGAATTCGCTTATTTTTGGGATAAGCCCCTCTAACCAATTTTTATCTTGCGAGAAAATAACAAAATCATCGGCGTATCTTATGTAATACTTAACTCTAAGCTTATGTTTTATAAACTGGTCAAATTCGTTCATATAAATATTCACAAAGAGTTGCGAGGTGAGATTTCCAAGCGGCAAGCCAATGCCCTGTCTCCCGGAGTTAAAACTGCCTATGATTTTTTGAAGAAGCCAAATTATTTCTTCGTTCGGTATATACCGCCTCAAAATATCCATCAAAGTTTCATGGTCAATATTCGCAAAGAACTTTTTGATGTCGCATTTCAATACCCAGCAAGTCTTAGTGTTATTCTTGCTCGTCTTATAACCAAAGGAACGGAAACGGTTAATGGCTTTATGAGTCCCTTTCCTGATTCGACAGGAAAATGAGTCGCTTATAAAAGTCTTATCAAAAAACGGATAGAGAATCCGGTAAATAGCATGATGCAAAAGTCGGTCTCGGACGATTGCTTTGTGAATGTTCCTCGGTTTTGGGTCGGAAATGTTGAAGGCTTTATAAGGGCTATGTTTATATGTTTTATTGCGTAGATCTTCGTAGAGTAATAGAATATTATCCATTAAGTGGAGAGAAAACTCCTGAACGTCCATTTTACTTCGCTTGCCTTTAACGAATTCAGTCCAAGCCAAAAGCAAATTCTCTACAGAAATAATATCTTCAAGTTTATGAACCAACTGAATTCTCATAATAGTAATATTGTACCCCCCCCCCGAGGCAAAAAATTTTACTCAATTACCCGTCTTGGGAAAAATAACCGATGCCTACAAACTCTGGCAAGAGTTTTTGCCACATTTCCCCAAAACATCTCGATATACCCTTGGAGTAAGAATAGATAATCTATTCTTGAACATTATTGAAATTGTCTTTTCCGCTGTCTCTAATGGATCTATAAACAGGCTCGCAAAAGTTAAAAATTCGACGTTAACTCTTGATTCCTTAAAATTCCTCCTCCAAATTTCTTGGGAAACAAAATCACTGGACACAAAAAAATATGTATTGATTTCAGGAAAGCTCGTCGAAATAGGAAAAATGCTCGGTGGCTGGTTAAGGCATCTTTCACAAAAAACTTCCCCAATTCAACTTGGGGAAGATAAGTAGTAAGCTGCGAGAAAACACGCAGTTGCCATCGTTCCACTGGTCATCATCCAAGTCGTTGGCATTGAAGTTCCAGTCGCGATCGTCGGAGTTCCGGTTCACATTCACCACGACCACGCGTTATCGTACGATGCACCGTCCACGACACTGCGCCTTGATTAATCTTAGCGCTGTATTTAATTCCGAGCCTATAAAACCCGATGATGCACCACACCAGCTGATTTCTTATTTTCTTGAAACCTTTCCGCCGAAGCCGTAACCGCGACGATATCAAAAAATTTCATTTTTATTATAACAAAAAGCGCCCCGCCCGATTCGTAATGTTCTACGAATCGAACGGGGCGCAACTACGACGAAATCAAGAACCCAAGGGTTCAAGAATCCGCCTCCAGCGGATCAGCTGCGAGAAAACACGCAGCCGCCAACGCGCCACTGGACAGCACCCAAGGCGCTGGCACCGAAGTCCCAGGCGCGACCGCCGGAGTCCCGGCCCACACCCACCACGACCACGCGAGCATCCTTGAGCTGCACGTGGAAGATGTTGGCGTATCCGTTCGTAAGGAGGGTGCCGGATTCTCCGTTCGGCTGAGCCTTCACAAGACTCGAGATCACTGCCGCGAACTCCGCGACCGAGAACGGCTTGGGGTTGCCGAGCTCGTCCTGAATCTCCGAGTCGTACATCGCCTTCGTGAGCTCGGTCTTTGTGAGGACGTCCGCGAATGCGGGCACGAGCTCGAGAATCTCAGGAAGAACCCAGTTCTTGAAGTTGTCCCAGAAATACAGCTCCGGGGAGCTGTCCGTTCGGAAGAACGAACTCTTCACGAAAGACTCCGCCTTGACCGCGATGTTCTCCGCGATGAGACGAAGGTTCACGAGGGCGAGCTTCTTCGCGCCCACGATGAGCTTCGCGATTTCCTCGCGGAGCTTCTTCGAGGTAAGGATGCGACGCATTTCTTCGTCGCCGCCGCCCAACGCCTTCACTGCGTCCACAAGCGCCTTCCAGATCTCAAAAACGATTCCGAAGGCCGAGAGGTACTCACTCTTCTTTGACCGTGACATATTCCGTCCTGTTCCAAGGGCACACTCCTCATTTCGCAGGATGCGAAACATAGAGCTTGCCAGTTAAACAACTGGGGTTAATGTAGCATACAATGCAAGATTTGTCAACATACAACAAACCAGCACCTGACAAGCCCCTGATTAAAAATACTTGCCCTAGGTTTAAACCTAGGGCAACTGTGGCATAATAATGTTATAGCTTATAACAAATCAACAAATTGGTTTTATGACCAGAAGAGAAATATCCGAGGAAAATATAAGGAATATACAGAAATCCAAGAGAAGTTATTATATTACCCTACCTATTCAGCTTATTAGAGAGTTTGGTTGGAAAGAACAGCAAGAAGTGGTGGTAGAGAAACGGGGGCGGGAAATTATAATCAGGAAATTTTCTTAACCACCGTCTTTGTGTTTCGGCTATTAACCCTTCTTCAAGTGCTCAACTACATACACCAAATCCGAACCAACTTTCTTGCGGGGATTAAATATATCTTTCGGGTCAAAGATTTTTTTAACCTGTTCAAAGAGTTTATATATTTTTTCTCCAAACATTTCCTCCAAATAATGACTTCTTATTAAGCCGTCGTTGTGCTCCGCCGAAATTGAGCCCTTATAGCTCAAAACCAGTTTATAAACCTCGTCTCCGGCGGATATTATCTTTTTTCTTTCCGATTCGTCTTCCAGTTTCATTAGCGGGATTATGTGAAAATTACCGTTCCCAACATGGCCAGCAATCGTGTACAAAAGTTTGTACCTGTCCAAAATTTCATATAGCCTTGGCAAAAATTCCGGCAAGTGAACTGGGTTAACTATTATGTCGTCAATAAATGGCGCTGTTTTTTTATCCTTAACCTTATTGCGTAGGAGATTGAAGCTCTCTCGTCTTATAACCCAATACTTCCTGCTATCTTTCTCGGTAGGGGCTAATTTTGTAAGAACTTTAAATTGCTTCAAAGCACTGTTAAGCACTTTTAACCTCTCGTCCACTTTTTCTTGGCTATCTTCTTCAAATTCAATAAGTAGTATGAGTTTCGGCATTCCATAGAGCAAGACCAGTAAAAATTCGGGCAAAAAGCTTAACCCCAAAGAAAATAGATTTTTAGCTCCCATAAGCTTCAAAAATCCGGGGAAAAACTTAAGCGCAAGGCGAAGCGTATGGTCGTCAAAAGATTCAAAACTCGTTGGCTTAAAAGGCAAAACGATATTGATAATGTCCGCGAGGTTTTTGAGATTATCCATAAAGACGACTGCCATTCCTGAATATTTTTTAGTTTTCACAAGCCGAAGTTTTATCTCGGTCACAATCCCCAAGGTCCCCTGCGAACCGACTATCAACTGCGCCAAATCAAAATTGGTTTTGTCCCAAACATCCCAAATTTTATATCCAGATGAATTCTTTGATACATCGGGCTTAGCTTCTTTTATTGCCTTATAGCTCCCGTTAACCAATTTATAAACTTTTCTGTAAAGTTCGCCTTCAAAATTTTTCTCTAGGAGTTTCTTGTTCAGTTCTTTTTTTGGAAGAGATTTCAAAACATATTCCTCGCCGTCAGCAAGGACTACCTTAAGCTCCATCACATAACCCTCCGTCTTTCCATAAACAAGCGATTTTTCCCCTCCGGCATTATTGGAAACTATTCCGCCCATTGCGCAGAGCTCGCGCGAGGCAGGATAAGACGGGAAAATTAGCCCTCTTTTTAAAGTTTCTTTCTCAAAGTCGCGGTAATAAACTCCGGGCTCTACGACAGCATATCCCCCCTCCTTCGCTGAAGCTATGGAGGGCGAAGCTATTTTTTTGATGCGGTTAAAATATTTAGTGAAATCCAATATGATTGAGTCGTTTAAGGGGCCACCAGTCATATCAGTTCCGGCAGATCTTGCCGTAAGCGATAGATTATTAAGTTTCTTTTTGTTTTTAACCGCGAATTTAACGAGGTTCTTGATGTCCTCAACATCTTTCGGGAAAACGACTACTTCGGGCCTTACTTCAAACAAACTCGCATCATGGCTGTATTTATTGAGCGTTTCTGAATCCTCCAAAACATCTCCGTGCAGGAATTTTTTAATTTCGTCAGAAAGCATTATTTTATTATATCCTAATTTGATAAATGTAGTGTTGAGTTATAGGATAGGAGTCAGATAGTTAACAACCCAAAGGAGACACCTTTGTACAAAATAGAAAGGTGGCCAGAGAAATACCGAGATGACAATGCGGCGATGCTCTTTACGCCGATTTTTGCAGTAATGATGATAGATATGGTTTTAACAATTTTTCAGCAACCAGCCAAATATTGGTTGGTTGGCTTTGAAAATTCTCGTGAAGACAATATGATTGGCAGATGGCTTTTAGAAACCCACCCCCTAGTATTCATTTATGCATTTCTGATTTATTTAATAATCACCCACCTATGCATAACTCACTTCAAACCCTTATATAGATTTGCGGCAATTATAGGACTCCTTATAGGACATGTTCCGGCAGCAATGGGACGATTAGACACCGTATTTGAAGCTGCCTTACTCCACAATATACCCAAAGGTACCGCCATAGAAAGAGATTTGATATTTACAATCGATATGGCGCTTATAATCTATTTTTCGCTCTGGATGGCAAAAACACTTGAAAAATATATAAACGGAATTAAAAAAAGAGGCATCGAAAAAACTTAACCCCCGCAACAACGCGGGGGCAACTTTTTACCATCTTCTGCGGACTTCTTTATGGTAAGTAATTGCAAATCTGTGCGCCGCATCGCGGACTTTGATAAGAGTTTTAATATCAACCGATTTGGGCAAGACGCCTATCAGGTCATTCCTCTTCCTTTCCGCGCCTTTCGCAATACCTACAACAGGGATGCGGAAGCCATATCCGTCTAAAACCGATTTGGCGGCATTCACCTGACCCTTGCCTCCGTCAATCAAAACCAGCTCGGGCAACGGCCATTCGCGATGATGAAAACGGCGCTCAAGCATTTCTCTCAACATTCCTACGTCGTTTGGAGTATGAATTGTCTGTATCTTGAATTTACGGTAATGATCTCTTGCTGGTTTGTCGTTAATAAAAACAACCATTGCGCCCACCGCGGAGGTGCCAGAGATATTAGAAATATCATATCCTTCAATACGATAAGATTTTTTACCGCTCGCGGTTGAAATATCGGGCTTATCGTCAGAAATAAAAGCCACATCTTGAATATGCTTAAGAGAAAAGAGTTGGCCTCTTAATTTTGTCGCTTTCTCAAACTCCAATTTTTTAGCGGTGCTTTTCATCTCTAATTCGAGATTCTTAATAATCTTCTCTTTCTTCCCAGAGAAAAATAGTTTCAAATGCTTTATGTTTTTCAAATAATCTTTTCGTGACATTGCTTCCACGCAAGTTCCCGGACACAAACCTAGTTCATTATCAAAACAAGGCCGTTTGAATTTTCCCAGCTCTCTGGGATTATGCGTGCTAAACGGAAATATCCGCCTTATAACCCTCAACGCCTCGCGTATACTTCCCGCCGAGGTAAACGGCCCAAAACGCTTACCCTCTTCTTTTTCCTTGCCCCTTACAAGCATCACGCGGGGAAATTTGTCTTTGGTAATCTCAACATACAAAAAACTTTTATCGTCCTTCTCTCTAATATTATAAGGCGGTTCCAATTCTTTAATAAGCTTGGCTTCCAAGATTAATGCCTCAAGGGCGGTGTCGGTTTTCTCATAATCTATTTTTATTATTTCTTGCACCAGCTTTTCAATCCTTGAATCATGCGGCCGCAAGAAGTAACTGGAAACTCTCCGCTTTAAATTGCCCGCCTTGCCGACATAAAGCACCTGCCCAGAAGCGTTTTTCATTAAATAAACTCCGGGCGAGTCGGGAATGTTTTTATATAAATTGCTCATAAAACCTTTCGTTGACTTATTCTATCTTATTTGCTTTCCTGTAGAGAGATGATTTTTAATAAAAATGCAGATCGGAGAAATATGGTTCGCGGAAGCCTTACGCTTATACCCGGAAACATGTTCGCGGGGAAGTCAGAGTTCTTGATTGTCGACATGATTCCAAGGCTCCAAGAACATGCGAACAAGAAAGTTCTCGTAATAAAACCTGAAAAAGACACGAGAAGTGGGGTTGGCAAAATAAAGACGAAGCCGGGCAAAAGAATGGAAGAAAGAACAATGGATGCAATTGAGGCGCCAAGCGATGATATGGGCCGGATGCTCACAATGATTCAGCACGAGGAAGAAAAAATTGCTTCCAGATTCGATGTTTTGGCCTTTGATGAAGTGCAATTTTTCGACGAGAAAGGCTTCTATCGTCTTGTGAAACAGCTCTTGCGGGATGGATATGATGTCATCGCCGCAGGGCTTGAGCGGGATTTCCGCAATGAACCTTTCGGACCGATGTCTTACCTAAAACTTCTTGTTGATGACCAGCAGAGCGTTATCAATCTTGATTCCCGAACTTATTGCAGAAAATGCGGCAAGCCTAATGCGCACTATCCGCAAAGACTGGTGGACGGCGAACCGGCCCGATACGATTCTGCGCAAGTTGTCGTAGGCGGAGCCGAGGCATATGAACCAAGATGCGGAGTCTGCCACGAAGTTCCCGGCGAACCGAGAATTCTACCGAACTAATATCTATAACCCCAAAAACACTTTGGGGGTTTTATTTAAGGACTTTTTTCAGATACTTTGCGGTGAAACTTCCCGCTGTCTTTGAAACAAGTTCCGGAGTTCCCGCAACGACAACTTCACCTCCCTTGTCTCCCCCCTCCGGACCTAAATCAATTACCCAATCAGCTGTTTTAATAACATCTAAGTTATGCTCAATAACCACAACCGTATTTCCCCTATCAACAAGGCGATTCAAAACTTTTAATAAATTATTAACGTCAGCGAAGTGAAGTCCTGTCGTGGGCTCATCTAATAAATAAAGTGTTTTTCTCGTGTCTCTTTTACCGAGCTCGGCAGTAAGTTTTATACGCTGCGCCTCTCCGCCCGACAATGTCGTAGCCGATTGGCCCAACTGTAAATAGCCCAAACCAACTTCTTCTAAAACTCTCAAACGATCGTAGAGCCACGGAATGTCTTCAAAGAATTTGGCGGCTTCTTCAATCGTCATCTTTAAAACCTCGTAAATATTTTTATCTTTGTACTCTACCTCAAGCGTTTCTCTATCAAATCTCTTGCCCTTGCAAACATCGCACTCCACATGAACCGTAGGCAAAAAATGCATTTCTATGGCGATTGTGCCGTGTCCCTCGCAGTTCTCACAGCGGCCGCCTTTGACGTTGAAGCTGAATCTGCCAGGCTTATAACCCCTAACACGAGCGTCTTCGGTCCCGGCAAATAAATCCCTAATAAAAGTCCAGGCGCCCACATAAGTCGCGGGATTTGAACGAGGAGTACGACCTATGGGCGATTGATCAATATTTATTAGCCGGTTGATATATTCCAGCCCTGTCATTGCTTTATGTGTCCCCGGCTTATAACTTGCCCCGTTAAATTTATTTGCAATGGTTTTATAGACGACATCATAAACAAGCGAGCTTTTGCCTGAACCAGAAACGCCCGTAACGGCCGTGAAACGCCTAAAAGGTATCTCAACATTGATGTCTTTCAGATTATTCGCAGTTATACCCTTAATTTTCAAAAAATCGTGGTCTTTGGTGATCTTTCTCCTTTTTTCCGGAACCTCAATGAAGGTTTCGCCCTGTAAATAAGAGATCGTGAGAGACTTGGTTGTTTTGTCAGTTAATATTTGAGGGATTGGGCCTTGTGCAACTATTTTACCTCCGTGCACTCCCGCACCGGGCCCTATATCAATCAAATAATCAGAAGACCTTATTGTTTCTTCATCGTGTTCAACAACGATAATAGTATTCCCTAAATCACGAAGGTCGTGGAGTGTTTTTATTAATTTATCATTATCCCTTTGATGCAAACCAATTGTGGGTTCGTCTAAGATATACAAAGTACCGGTGAGTCGTGAACCGATTTGAGAAGCAAGCCGGATTCTCTGCGATTCACCGCCAGATAATGTCCCAGCCTTTCTATCAAGCGTGAGATACTCTAGACCAACATCCAGCATGAATTTCAATCGATTTTTAATCTCACGAAGGGGGGCTTCGGTTATCTCGGCAAAACGCTCGGAATTTTTCTCTTTTATTTTGGAGAAAAAATTATAACTTTCAGAAATAGGCATTCCAACTATATTGGAAATGTTCTTATTGCTTATAAGCACGCTTAGCGCCTCAGGCTTCAAACGCTTCCCAACACAAACCGAACAAATTTTTTCCGACCAGATGCTTTCTGTACCTAATCCATGACAGATCTCGCAAGCACCATAAGGGCTGTTGAACGAGAATAACCTCGGTTCAATTTCTGGAAAAGAGAATCCGTCTTCTGGACAAGTAAATTTAGCCGAAAGCGATGTCTCGTCGTCTCCGATTATAGTGACCACATCGTTTCCATACTTTAAACCAGCCTCAACCGCTTCTGAAACGCGCAACCGATTGTCTTTTTCTTTTAAATCTAAATTGTGCGGAACCCTGTCCACCACAAGCTCGATGGTGTGAGCCTTATATCTACTGAGTTCAATTTTGTCTCTTAAACTATAAAATTTGCCGTCCACTCTCACTTCTCTAAAGCCGGCGTTCAAGAAATCATAGAGCATTTGATAATATTCCCCTTTCCTACCGCGCACCGCTGGGGCGAGAATTAATAGGTTTTTGTCTGATTTTCTTGCATTATAAATCCTTACAACCGCATCAACTATTTCTTCGTTAGTCATTTTCTTGATTTCCTTGCCACACTTCGGGCAATGAGGAACTCCAGCACGGGCAAAAAGGACACGAAGGTAATCGTAAATCTCCGTGATCGTGGCAACGGTTGAACGCGGATTGGCCGAATGATGCTTCTGATCAATAGAAATCGCAGGCGACAAACCCTCAATTTCATCAACATCCGGCTTGTCCAACTTGCCCAAAAACTGACGAGCATAAGCCGATAACGACTCAATATATCGCCTTTGACCTTCGGCAAAAATAGTATCAAAGGCCAAAGAAGATTTACCCGAGCCAGAAAGACCAGTAAAAACTGTCATTTTGTCACGAGGAATTTCAATGTTTATATTCTTCAGATTGTGCTCGCGGGCGCCTTTAATTTTTATTTTGTCTACCATACTATTTTTTAATTTTTTTGTTTAGTTCTCTTATTTCGTCCCTTAGGATTGTGGCTAACTCAAACTCAAGATTCTTGGCGGCCTCACGCATTTCTTTCTCCTTATCTTTAATGAACTGCTCAATATTTTTCTTCGATTTGGGCAAGGCTTTCAATTCCAGTTTCAAAATGTCTTCCACTGGCAGAATATCCTTAATCTCCTTAATAATCGTCTGCGGAGTGATATTGTTTTTTGTGTTGTATTCAATCTGAAGTTTCCGCCGACGTTCAGTTTCTCTTACCGCCCTATGTATAGAACCAGTAATGTTGTCTGCATAAAGCAAAACTTCTCCGTTCACATTTCTCGCCGCGCGTCCTATAGTCTGAACGAGCGATGTTTCGCTCCTCAAAAAACCTTCTTTATCAGCATCTAAGATAGCAACCAGGGACACCTCGGGCAAATCCAGCCCTTCCCTCAAAAGGTTCACACCAACCAAAACATCAAAATTCCCCCTTCTTAGGTTAGTCAAAATTCTAATCCTGTCCAAGGTTTTTACATCACTATGAAGATAAGATGCTTTTATCTTTAACTCTTGAAGATACGCATCCAAATCTTCAGCCATTTTCTTAGTAAGCGTTGTAACTAAAACTCTTTCTTTTGACTTAACTCTTTCGGCAATTCTAGGAAGCAAATCATCAATCTGCCCCAAAGCCGGACGAATCGTAATCTTTGGGTCAATTAGTCCTGTAGGCCTGATAATCTGCTCAACCACTTGTTCGCTTTTCTCTTTTTCAAAAGGACCTGGGGTGGCAGATGTGTAAATTGTTTCGTTCAATCTCGCCTCAAATTCAGAAAATCTAAGCGGGCGGTTGTCGGCAGCGGAAGGCAATCTGAAGCCATATTCAATAAGCGTTTTCTTTCTTGAAGCATCTCCGGCGTGCATACCGTTCAATTGAGGAACCGTAACGTGTGATTCATCTATAACAGTCAAAAAATCTTTTGGGAAATAATCCAAAAGAGTTGCTGGCGGTTCTCCCGCAGACCTTCCAGACAATTGTCTGGAATAATTTTCAATTCCGTGGCAATACCCAATTTCACGCATCATAGCTAAATCACCCTTCGTCCTTCTTTCTAATCTTTCCGCTTCCAATAATTTCCCTTCCTTTTCAAATTGTTTAAGGCTGTCTTTTAGTTCTTTTGCTATATTTTTTAAGGCGGCCACCCGTTCGCTACCACGCGTGATGAAGTGCCGCGCCGGAGATATGAAAACTTCCGGGGTAGTCGGTGTCTTCCCCAGTTGGAAACCCTTAACCGGGTCAATAACAAAAATCTCTACTATCTCATCATTGTTAAGCTTAAAATTATAGGTAATCTCTTCGTAAGGCGGCATAATTTCCCAATTATCTCCCCTAAGGCGGAATGTTCCGCGTTTCAAATCGGCATTAGTGCGCGTAAACTGCATTTGAATCAATTGCCTAACCAAATCCTTTCTGTTTATTTTGTCGCCGACTTTGAAATGAATAATGTTAGCCGCATAAACTTCCGGCGCCCCCAAGCCGTAGATGCAAGAAACCGAAGCCACGACTATCACATCCCGCCTTGTTAAAAGCGAGGTTGTGGCGGCGTGGCGGAGCTTATCAATTTCATCGTTTATCATCGCCTCCTTGCCGATATAAGTATCGGTTGTGGGCATGTAAGCTTCCGGTTGGTAATAGTCGTAATAAGAAACAAAATAATGAACCGCGTTTTCCGGAAAAAGTTCTCTTAACTCGTTGCACAGCTGTGCAGCAAGGGTTTTATTATGAGCTATAACGAGGGTGGGTCTCTGCACCTCAGCAATTACGTTTGCAACGGTGAAGGTCTTGCCGGAACCAGTAACACCTAATAGTGTTTGGTGTTTTAATTCTTTCTTTAAACCCAAAACAAGCTCCTTGATGGCTTTGGGCTGATCTCCTTCGGGTTTAAATTTTGATACTATTTTGAACTCGTTCATAAGCAGAAAGACCCGCCGTCTTAACGACAGGGGGCGCTTGTGTTTTATTCAGTTAGGCTAAGTTTAAATTAAAGGTGGGATTTGTCAAAACAAAAAACGGGGCGTCACCCCCGAATACGTATTTTTATAATTCTATTTTGACGGCGCTCTGGACCGGATTGTATCTCTGCATCAGGCGCCTAACGACAAAAAATGCTATTAGAGAAATAAGCACACCTCCAAGAATATCGCTCGGCCAATGGACGCCGGCAATGACGCGAGCTACTCCGTTTAAAACGGCCAAGAACATAAACCAGTAACCAATTTTTTTGTTGAAACTAAATAACACAAGAGCCAGGGCAAAATAAAACGCCATATGCCCAGATGGGAAGGCGTAATGGTTGTCTATAAGAAGCGGATCAAAATTCAATGCCTTGAACGGTCTCTCGCGATGCCAAAGAAATCTGATTACTTCGGTTAAAATACCTCGGGACAAAATAAGAGTTAACGCTGTGAGGATTAAAAAATAAACCCTTTTCTTCCATGGCTTCAATTTCACTAGGAGGATAAAAGCTACGATAGCCAAAAAATAGGGCAGATGCTTCGCAAAAAAAATAATGATTTGATCTACAACTCCAGACTTTCCGGCTAAAGAGTGGAATAAATTAAAAACAATGAGCTCCAAGTTCATTGTTTTACTTTCTCACGAACGGCAAGAGTCCCATAACACGAGCTCGCTTTATGGCGCGGGATAAAGCACGCTGATGCTTAGCGCAAACTCCAGTGTGGCGCGGATCTATAATTTTAGCCTGCGTAGAGATAAACCGGCGAAGGGTTAGAGAATCACGATAATCGACGGCTTTTAAATTCTGTGAACAAAAATTACACTGACGCATATTTTAGAATGGTATATTTTCCGAATTTATTTCACCTTCGTCCAAATTAATCTCTGGTAATTCTTCTTTTACAGGCGTGTCGGTGCCTTGGGCATCATTATTGCTATTGTTCTTTGGCTCAAAACCACCCGCGCCTTGAGAACGCGGACCAAACTGAACTTTCTCGCAAAGTATTTCAGTAGTGCGCCTATTCTGACCTTGTTTATCCTGCCAACTACGGTTTTGAAGACGGCCTTCTATCATGGCTAAAGAACCTTTCTTTAGAAATTGATTAACTATCTCCGCCTGTCTGCCCCAAACAACAACATTATGGAACTGAACATCTTCTTGTTTCTGCCCCGCTTTGTTTACCCAGACACGATTAGTAGCTATTGCAAATGTTGCAACCGACTGGCCAGACGGAATCGCCTTCAGCTGCGGATCGGCCGTTAATCTGCCAATCAAATATACTTTGTTTAAATTCATTATTTTAGTATTTCTTCTATTCTCTTCTCGAGATCTTCATTTGTCAAAGCAGGCTCGAAAGTCTTTTTAGGCGCAGCTTCTTTTCGTGGAGCACGTTTATACTCTATTGGTTTTCGTTCGGATCCTTCTTTCATGCTCGAAACGCGCACTTTGTTAATAAGGTATCGCAAAAGATTTTCATTTAATTTCAAATCTGAAACGATATTACTAAGAGCGTCTCCGGGAGAGGTAAAATTGATTATGCCCATGAAACCATAGTTTTCGTGTTTTATTGGGTACATCAGACGAATTTTCTCGATAGTTTTTTCGCCCAAAACTACAGCCCGATTCTTTTCAAGAACTTTCTTTATGGGTGCGGAGTCTTCTAATTTCGAAATAAAAGATATTTCGTAAGCCTGTTCTTTTATATCTAGCTCGTTCATATTATTTTTATCTTCCTCAAGATAACAGAGAGGTTAAGGCAAGTCAATTAATTTTATTCGGTTACCGGAATATTTTCCGCAACCACTATCTCTTCTTTCGCAGGATTAATAATATCTCTTAATTCTTGGAGTTTATCTTGCGGTATGCCTAAATATCCGGTCCCTACAGGAATAAGTTTTCCGATAATCACGTTCTCTTTTAATCCTCGGAGCGTGTCTGTTTTCCCCTCAACAGCAGCGTTAACTAGAACCCGACTTGTCTCTTGGAAAGAAGCGGATGATAAGAAGCTTTCGGTGGTAAGGGCAACTCTTGTTATGCCGAAAATAAGCTGTCCTCCCTTTGCCGGAGTTTTGCCTAATTTCTTGATTTCTTTGTTTAAATGCAAGAATCTTGATTTTTCCACTACGTCCCCTGCCATAAATTCTGTGTCACCCGCATCTTTAATCAGAATTCTTGATAGCATTTGCCTAACGATAACTTCGATATGCTTATCATTAATAGACGAACCCTCAGGAACATAAATTCTCTGAACCTCGTTTATAATATAGTGCTTAACAGCCTCGATGCCTTTATAACTCATCAATTCGCGCAAATCCAATGGCCCCTCGGTCATTGGCTGGCCTTTTTCTACCCGATCCCCTTCTTTGACTTTCAGATTGATTCCGCCAGGAACTAAATATTCTTCAACCAGCTTCTTCTTTGCTTTAGACGTTTTCTTCGCAATAGATGTATTCTCCGAAGTAACATCTTCTTTTATTTTTATAATTCGTGATAATCCCTGATCTGCAATATCCTCTACAATTCCAGCGGCCTTGGCTATGACTGCCTTGCCTTTTGGTGGACGCGCCTCGAAGATTTCCTCAACCCTAGGGAGACCATTGGTTATATCAACTCCAGCAACACCTCCGATATGGAAGGTTCTCATTGTGAGCTGTGTTCCTGGCTCTCCGATTGACTGTGCAGCCACAATTCCTACCGCTTCTCCTATTGCGATTAGTTTGCCCTTGCTTAAATCAAAACCATAGCAAGCGGAACAGATGCCATAAGTACTTTTACAAGTAATGGGCGAACGAATCTTTACGATATCTAATTTAGAATCGTGGATTTTTTTTGCAATTTCACGGCCAATAATCTCTCCTTCACGGACGACAATTTTTCTATCAATCCTTATCTCCTCAAGCGATGTTCTAGAATATAAACGATCGGCGAAAGAGTAATCAAACTCATCGCCTTCTGATCGAACCATTTCCAAGCCTTCGGTCGTCTTACAATCAGGTTCTTTCACTATTACATCCTGAGAAACATCAACTAACCTTCGTGTTAGATACCCAGCTGTTGCTGTCTTCAAAGCCGTATCGGTCGATCCCTTACGAGCCCCGTGTGTGGAAATAAAATATTCCAAAACTCCAAAACCTTCCTTAAAAGATGATTTAATTGGAACTTCGATTTCCTCACCCTTCGGATTTGCAACAATACCCTTCATTCCCATCATCTGATTTGCCTGAGCAGCCTGACCACGCGCACCTGAATTAATAATCGAGAAGACTGGATTAGACTTGTCCAAATTTCTCATTATTAATTCTCCCAGTTGGGCTTTAATTTTGGCCCAAAGAACTGTTATGTTTTCCTTTCTCTCTCTGCCCGTAAGCAAGCCTTCATCAAACTGTGATTCAATTAGCAAAATTTCTCTTTCTCCTGCTTCTATTATTTTTTTCTTTTCCGGCGGAACCACAGTATCTAACATTCCCCAAGTTACGGAGGAAAGTGTGGCGTACTGAAAACCCAAGTTCTTGATGGCATCAAGATATTGATGCGTGGTTTCTATGCCACGAATTTCTATAATATTAGAAATTAACTTTGATAAAATTTTCTTATTTAACTGTTCGTTAACAAACCCTATTTCTTCTGGTAAAACTTTATTGAATATCAATCGTCCATAAGTGGTTTCTATGAGTTTGGATTTGTGCAGAACTTTTATTTTCGCATTCAAATCTAAGAAGCCCTCTTCGAATGCGAGCATCGCTTCGGAGAATCCAGAAAAAACCATCCCCTCGCCTTTTGCTCCAAGTTTCTCATCAGTCAAATAATAACAACCGAGTACAACGTCTTGGGTGGGTGAAACAATCGGATCGCCACTTGATGGTTTCAATAAGTTTCTCGATGCATCCATTAATTCGCGCGCTTCATATTGCGCCTCTACCGTTAAAGGTAAATGCACGGCCATTTGGTCGCCATCAAAGTCTGCATTGAAAGCCGCACAAACAAGAGGCGGTATTCGGATTGCTAAATCTTCTATTAAAAGCGGCTTAAACGCTTGAATACCCAATCGGTGGAGGGTGGGCGCTCTGTTCAAGAGAACCTTCTTGTTTGCAATAACTTCCTCCAAAATTGCCCAAACATCGGCTGTCCCCTGTTCTATCAAACGATTGGCTTGTTTTATGTTATAGGCCAAACCGCGGTCGATAATCTTGTTTATGACAAATGGACGAAAAAGCTCCAATGCAAGATTTTTTGGTAAACCGCATTCATTCAATTTCAGTTCTGGACCGACAACGATTACGGATCTTCCCGAGTAATCAACTCTTTTACCAAGCAAGTTTTGCCTGAAACGCCCCTGTTTGCCTTTTAACATGTCGGCTAAAGATCTAAGAGGCCGCCTACGAGTAGAAAGTATTTGGCTACCCAAATGAGCCGAATTGTCTATTAAGGCGTCAACGGCTTCCTGTAACATTCTTTTCTCGTTTGTGATAATAACCTCGGGCGATTTTAGTTCAATAAGCTTTTTTAAACGATTATTACGGTTAATGACCCGGCGATAAAGATCGTTCAGGTCCGCTGTCGCATACCGTCCACCGTCCAAGGCAACCATTGGACGAAGCTCTGGCGGAAGAACAGGAAGTATGGTCATGACAGTCCACTCGGGCTTAATTCCAGATTTGGTAAGCGAGTGTATAAGCTTCAAACGACCCAAGATTCTTTTCTTTTTGTTTACGTCTTTCACTTCAGTGAGCTCAACTTCTAATTCTTTCCTTAGTTTATTCATATCCATCTTTTCCAAAATTTTCCTAATAGCACCCGCCCCTCGATCTGCTTCAAAAACATCACCGAAAATTTCAGCCAAAGAATAATATTCTTGTTCGGTCAAAATCAATCCCGGCTTCAAGACAGAAAGGATTTCTTCGTGGCGCTCTTTCACATCTTCCATGCCCTTAGTAGCTTTTTCTTTACTTAATGATCTAAATTCCGCCTTGATTTTACTTAAGGCTTCCTTGCGAGTCTCGTTGTTCACTGAGGTGACGATAAAAGCGGCATAATAAATAACTTTCTCCAGTTTCGGAACAGAAATATCCAAAAGAAGGCTGAGTTTCGAAGGAACAGTCTTAAGAAACCAAATATGAGTGACTGGTGCCGCAAGGGTGATATGGCCCATTCTTTCGCGTCGGACTATTGATCTTGTGACTTCTACTCCGCACTTTTCACAGGTAATTCCTTTATATCTTACCTTTTTATATTTACCGCAATAGCACTCATAATCTTTGGTCGGACCAAAGATACGTTCAGAGAACAAACCGTCTTTCTCTGGACGTTGTGTTCTATAATTCAAAGTCTCAGGCTTAATAACCTCGCCATGAGACCATTGCAACATCTCTTCCGGAGACGCAATGCTTATAGATAACGATTTTAAATCTACGCTTCTTTCTGTTCTTTCCATGTTTTTATTTATTGAGTATTATTTTCTTTTTCTTCCACGAAGTTTTCGTCTCGACCATAATTAACATTCAGACCCAAAGATTTCAATTCGTTTATCAAAACCTTGAATGAGGCAGGAACGTTTGGTTTTTTAATTTCTTGTCCTCTGATAATAGATTCAAAAGCGGCGGAACGCCCCAAAACATCGTCTGACTTAATAGTGAGCATTTCTTGCAAGGTATGTGCCGCGCCATAACCCTCCAGCGCCCACACTTCCATCTCCCCAAACCTTTGCCCTCCAAGTTGCGCCTTACCTCCAAGCGGCTGTTGGGTAATCAAAGAGTAAGGTCCGGTAGATCTCATGTGAATCTTATCTTCCACCAAATGGTGGAGCTTCATTATGTACATATAACCCACTGTTATGGGTGATGGAAACGCTTTGCCCGTAAGTCCATCATATAGAGTCACCTTTCCGTTTTCGGGAAGACCAGCTTTTACAAGCTCGGCTTTAATATCTTCTTCGGAAGCCCCTACGAAGTTGGGCACAACGGCTCTGAAACCCAATTCTTTCGCGGCACGCCCAAGATGAACTTCTAAAACTTGACCCAAATTCATACGAGAAGCGACGCCTAACGGATTCAAAATTACATCAACCGGAGTGCCGTCTTCCAAATAAGGCATATCCTCAACGGGCCTGACTTGGGAAATAACTCCTTTGTTGCCGTGCCGGCCAGTGAGCTTGTCGCCAGCCATTATTTTTCTTATCTGCGCTACCTCTATCTGTATTTTCTTAATTACGCCCGGATCAAGCTTGTCGCCTTTATCACGTGAAAAAATTTTAATACCGATTACTCTCCCCTGTTTTCCGTGTGGTAATGTTAGAGACGTGTCTTTTACATCTCTCGCTTTTTCCCCGAAGATAGCCCGCAATAGTCGCTCTTCGGAGGTTAGTTCTGATTCGCCTTTTGGAGAAATTTTTCCGACTAAAATATCGCCGGTCCTCACTTCAGCGCCAATACGAACTATTCCCTCTTCATCTAAGTTCCTCAATTTGTCTTCGGAAACGTTAGGGATGTCAGGGGTTGTAATTTCGGGGCCCAACTTAGTATCACGCACAGAACACGCGTGAGTTTCGATATGTATAGATGTGAATAAATCTTCTCGAGCTACCCTTTCCGAAAGAATTATCGCGTCCTCGAAATTTCCGCCTCGCCATGGCATAAAAGCAATGAGCATGTTTTGACCCAAAGCGAGCACACCATTGTCTGTTGCCGGACCATCAGCTAAAAGAGTTCCTTTTTTTACCTTATCGCCAACTCTAACGATTGGGCGTTGAGTTAAACACGTGGATTGATTCGATCTCTTAAATTTGAAAAGCGTATATATTTTATTGCCAGACGAGGTTTTTATGGTTATTGATCTACCATCAACCTCAGATACCGTTCCATCAACATCCGATATCACCACCTGCTTGGAGTCATACGCTGCTTTTTCCTCCTGCCCAGTACCCACAAGTGGCGCCTCAGATTTAATAGAAGGAACTGCTTGACGTTGCATGTTGCTTCCCATCAAAGCTCGGTTTGCATCATCATGTTCTAAAAATGGAATTAAAGAGGTGGCAGTGCTCACAAATTGAATAGGAGAAATATCCATGAGATCTAGTTCTTCTCGCGAGCAATTCCCCGGTTTACCCTTTAGGCGAGCCGAAACAATTTCTTCTCCTATAAGCCCTTTTTCGTCAGTTTTGGTGTCAGCTTGTCCAATATTATATTTTTGTTCTTCAAACGCATCTACCCACAGAACATTCGAGGTGACTCTTCCTTTTTCAACCTTAAAATAAGGTGCTTCTAAGAACCCGAATTCATTGACACGAGTATAGCTTGCAAGATAACTCACGAGACCAATATTCGCTCCTTCTGGAGTTTGAATCGGACAGATCCTACCGTAATAAGATGGGTGAACGTCGCGAACTTCAAACCCGGCTCTTTCTCTTGTTAATCCACCAGGACCCATAGCGGACAATCTCCTTTTATGCTCAAGTTCGGCCAAAGGATTAACTTGATCCATAAACTGAGAAAGTTGTGATGAAGCAAAAAAATCTCTCACAACCGCGGTTAAAACCTTATAGTTTACAAGTTGTGCCGGTTGCAGAGTCTTTCTATCAAAAGTGGACATTCTGTCCTGAACAGCCCTTCTCATCCTTGCGAAACCTACACGGAGACGAGATTGCACAAGTTCGCCCACAGCTCTTATTCGACGGTTACCCAAGTGATCGATATCATCCGGCTCAGCGTAAGTATCGGAGTTCAAACGAACAACTTCTCGCACCATTGCGATTATGTCTTCAGCATCCAATAGTCCGCCCTTCTTCTTCTGGCCAAGATCAAGCCGCTGATTCAATTTATATCTGCCAACAGGACTTAAATCATAACGATCAAAGCGCTTAAACATCGCCTCTATTAAGGAACGGGCG
>ERZ1292623.847-Hain-H51-01um-R1-847-length-31203-cov-8_pt1 | contig 31203 bp, 31 predicted proteins | sample MGYA00564398_ERZ1292623 | MGnify/ENA primary metagenome ERZ1292623 (study PRJEB36523, sample SAMEA6512633) | groundwater metagenome | collected 2019-01-07 | study: AquaDiva: Metagenomics assemblies of 32 groundwater samples
TTTCGATAAGCGCTGAAAGCATCTAAGCGCGAAGCCAACTCCAAGATGAGGACTCGATCCAGTGCTTTGCACTGGTAATAGATCCCTCGAAGACTACGAGGTTTCCCGAAAAATTGCTTTCAGCAATCTCGGGACTCCCGCAAACATTGTGGGAATCCTGTGGTTTTGCTGAAAGTGATGGGAACCCCGCGATCACCGCAAGGTGATTCTGCGGGGGATAGGCTCCAGGTGGAAGCCCGGTAACGGGTGAAGCCGAGGAGTACTAATGATCGAAGCAAGAAAGTCGGCTAGCAATTCATAATCATTTCAAACCCCTAATCCTTCTACGAGTTGAGTACGGGGATCCACTTCGTTTGGCATTCCGAACAGTGGAATGTAAAAGTGGGGATTATACTGCCGCTGTCCCACCCGTTCCCATTCCGAACACGGAAGTGAAATACGGCAAGGCCGATGGTAGTCGCAAGGCGAGAGTAGGTAGTCCCCACTTTTGCATTAGAGAACACGGAAGTATGTCCTGGAAGGGATATGGTAGTCGCCATCAATGTTCTTTGTTTTCCTCGCTTGCCAAGGAGAAAGGGAAATCTATAATACAATGATGAGGTTACCTCTGTTGCGAAAGAGGATTTCGATTATCTTACTACTTCTCTTTTCTCTTCTCTTTTTGAATATTTTTTCGAGAGAGGTTCGGAACTTTTTGTATTCGTTTTTTTCTCCTCTCCAATCGACATTGTGGGACGTGGGATGGAATGTTTCTGATTTCTTTGGAGGAATCTTTCAGGGAAATGATGTAAGGAGAGAGAATCAGATGCTTGAAAAAGAAAACCTTGTATTGCTCGGGCAGGTTGCTGAACTGGAGGATCTCCAGAGAGAGAACAAAGAATTGAGAGAAGTTTTGAATCTGGGAATCGAGAAAGATTTTCAAATGGTACTTACAGAGATTATAGGCAAGAGTATTGGGCAAGACGTCATCATCGTGAAAGGAGGTAAAGAACAAGGGATTGGGGAGGGAATGTCCTTGATCACATCAGAGAAGGTGGTGGTAGGAAAAGTGCTGGAGGTGTTCGATAACTCCTCTCGAGTTCAACTTCTCTCTCATCCCAAGAGCACGTTTGATGTTCAAATTTCAGGAAGACAGGTTACCGGTGTGATCAAGGGGCAAGGAAGGTATCGATTGCTCCTTGATTTTGTACCGCAAGAAGAAATACTTAAAGCAGGAGACCTCGTTGTCACGAGTAGTTTGGGAGGGATTTTCCCTGAAAATCTTTTGGTTGGCAAAGTGGAAGATATCGTGAAAGGCGGCGCAGAACCTTTTCAAAGAGCTTCCGTTTCCCCATTTTTTGATATCAGATCGCAAGCTTCTCTCTTTGTCATTACTTCCTTATGAAAAAAATTCTTGTGGTGGGAATTCTGCTCTGTCTGTTTGTTGCTTTCCAGACGAGTTTCCTTCCACTTCTTTTTCCGAAAGTTGGAATCGTGAATCTTGTGATGATCGCAGTGCTTCTCATGAGTATTTTGAAGATCTCGGACTTCCAAATGAAAATTTTTGGAGCTTTTTTAGGAGGATTTCTCCTCGACGTTTTCTCTGGAACTCCTCTAGGGTTTTGGGTGTTGATACTAGCGGGAATTTCTCTTCTTCTTCATGTCGTTTTCCATTATTATGTTCGATTTCCTTTCATTCAAAAATCTTAAACACTTATCCGTGAAGCGACCGGGGCAAGAGATTGAACTCCAAGAAGTTTTTTTTGATCGTTTTGTCCAAAATCCTACCCAAGAGCTCGAGGTTCCTCTTTCGAAGGGAATCCTTGGGACGCTCTATGGTATTTTTCTTCTGATTACAATTCTTTTTTTATCAAAAACATTTTATTTTCAGATTGTGGCGGGCTCAACATTGAGCGCACAGGCCGAGAGCAATACCATTCGGAGTTTCCCTATTCGATCGGAGCGAGGAGTGATCTACGACAACTTTATGCGCCAACTCGTATTTAACAAACCGAGTTTTGATTTTGTCTGCGACAAAAGATACATACCGCAAGGGAGAGAACGGCGAGAGAAGGTATTGAGAGATGTGGCTGATCTTTTTGGAACTTCACTCGGAGACTTGAAGGTTGCTTTCGATGGAACCAATCAATCCGAGATTCTGGTGAGAGAAAATCTTTCCCGTGATCAATTAATTCGAGCAGAAACAAAAACACCACTTTTAGAAGGGTGTGAGGTTCGGAGAAATACCTTGAGAGAATATGTGAGAGAAGGAGGACTTTCTCATGTGTTGGGCTACACGGCAAAAATCTCTCCAGAGGAATTGAAAAAAGGGAAGAGTTATTTTGTTACTGATCAAATTGGAAAAACAGGAGTTGAGAAGTCGTATGAGGAAGTCTTGAGAGGAGAACCAGGAAAGCGTTTCGTGGAAAGGGATACATGGGGAAACGTCATAAGAGAGAAGGGGCAGACACCTTCAAGGTCCGGGGAAAGTCTTGTGCTTTGGTTGGATTTGGAACTCCAGCAGAAGATCCAGGAAGCGCTCCAGAAAAACCTCGAGAAGATAGGAGCGAAAAAGGGCGTAGCGATTGCCATGGACCCTCGCACCGGGGGTATTCTTTCCATGGTGAGTATTCCTGAATTTGATAACAATTTATTTTCTCAAGGCATAAGCTATGAACAATACCAAGATATCGTCGAAGATCCATTGAGCCCTTTTTTTAATCGAGCAATCGCTGGACTTTATCCGACCGGTTCCATCATCAAACCACTTATTGGAGCAGCTGCTCTCCAAGAGCGTATTATAGATTCAGCGAAAAGCCTTGTTACCGAGGGATTCATCAAAGTGCCACACCGCTACAATCCCGAAATTGTCTACACCTTCCACGACTGGAAGAACCACGGATCAGTTGCAATGCGAGATGCAATTGCAGTATCAAGTAACGCTTACTTTTATATGATTGGAGGGGGGTTTCAGGATCAGGAGGGACTCGGGCCATCACGTATAAAAAAGTATCTGTCGCTTTTTGGTTGGGGTAAGGAGACTAGCCTTGATCTTCCGGGGGAAGCTCGTGGTCTCATTCCAGATCCCGATTGGAAAAAGAAAGCAAAAGGGGAGGGATGGTGGGATGGCGACACCTACTTCCTTTCTATTGGACAGGGTGATCTGCTTGCGACTCCTTTGCAGGTGACAGTAGCTTTTGGAGCGGTGGCAAACGGCGGGACACTCTATGAACCGATGATGGCAAAAGAGATCATAAAGAATTCAGATGTGCTTTTTCGAGAAGGCGGAGGGGCCGACAGGCAAGAAGGGAAAAAGGTTTTGATTGCTCCTCGAACGATTCGATCCGATATTATAGATCCCGAGAATCTGAAAGTGATTCGAGAGGGAATGCTTCAAGCCGTGACGAGAGGATCTGCGGTGATGCTCAACGAATTGCCAGAAGCGGTTGCGGCGAAAACCGGAACTGCTCAAACAGGCAGGAAAGACGAAGAAGGAAAAGATTATCTCTACAGCTGGGTTACGGTGTTTGCGCCCTACGAGACTCCCGAAGTCGTTCTGACGATTTTAATTGAGGAAACGAAAGAAGGAAGTTTTACGGTGCTTCCTGTTGCAAGGGAAGTATTGAAATGGTATTTCACAAAAAAGTAACATCTCCTAAGATGTCTCAATTTATTACCCCAGAGGGGCTCGAAAAATTAAAAGCGGAATTGGAATACTTACAGACGGTAAAGCAGCAGGAACTCGCCGAGCGACTCCGAAGAGCAATTGCTCACGGAGATTTGAGCGAGAATTTTGATTATGCAGACGCAAAAGAGCAACAGGTAACGTTGCAAATGAAAATCAGAGAACTCCAAGGCAAGATAAGAGATGCGAAAATCGTTTCTGCGACAGCAACTTCAGGGAAAACGCAGATAGGGTCGAAGGTCTTGGTCCAGAGCGATAACCAGAAAATCTCCTTTCTCATCGTTACCGCGCAGGAAGCGAATCCTTTGGAAGGGAAAATTTCCGTTGAATCACCTCTTGGTTCTGCGCTTTTGGGAAAGAGAGAGGGCGCGAAAGTAAAAGTGCAGGTGCCCGACGGAGAAATGGAGTATAAGATCTTGAAGATTGACTGGTAATTTTTGGGTTTGGATGGTACACTGTGAACCATGAAGAAAAGCAGGATTTGGGCTACGGTGTTTGTTATTTTTCTGGGAGCCCTTATTGCCGGTGCCTTTGTTTTTCCGGGGTACGTCAATCGCGGCATTGATGCGGTGAACGCAAAGAAGAATGAAATTTCTGTGTTGCAAAAGCTTCCCAATGTGCCTCGTGTTCCGTTGATTCCCTTTCGTCTTGGACTGGATCTCCAAGGAGGGATTCATTTTGTGTACGAGGCGGATCTCTCGCAGATTGGACAGGGGGAGCATGATTCCGCGATGCAGGGGCTCCGTGACGTAATTGAACGGAGGGTGGATCTTTTTGGGGTTGCAGAGCCACTGGTACAGATTCAGGGCTCGGGCAATACGCGCCGTCTCATCGTGGAGTTGGCTGGAATTATCGATCCTAACGAAGCGATTCAATTGATTGGCCAAACCCCATTTCTCGAATTTCGAGAACCAAAAGAAAATTATGAGGCGATTAGAGAGAACAATCGAAAAGTTCTCCAAGAGGAAAAAGGACAAATAGAAGATCCTTTTCAGTCAACGCCCTTGACCGGAAGATTTTTGAAAAAAGCGACCGTAGGATTCGGCAATGTCGCACAAGAGCCGATTATTGAGCTTGAATTTGATGATGAGGGCGCAAAGTTGTTTGAAGAGATTACTGGCCGTAATGTGCAGCGCCCCCTTGCGATTTATTTAGATGGTCAACCCCTTCAAATTCCCGTGGTCCAGGAAGTGATTTCTGGAGGAAAGGCTCAGATTACGGGACGTTTTACTCTCCAGGAGGCACAGCGTATTGTAAGAGACTTAAATGCCGGAGCCTTGCCCGTGCCCATTACTCTGATTTCCCAGCAGAACGTGGGACCTACCCTAGGAAAAGTTTCTCTTGAGCAAAGTCTCCGCGCGTCTCTGTTTGGGTTTTTGTTTGTGGCTGCGTTTATGATTCTTTTTTATCGGATTCCCGGATTTATCGCCTCCATAGCTCTTCTTATCTATGTATTCTTGATGCTTGCTTCTTTCAAATTTATCCCCGTTACGCTCACGTTAGCTGGAATTGCGGGATTTATCCTTTCCATCGGCATGGCGGTGGATGCGAATGTTCTCATTTTTTCGAGGATGCGAGAGGAACTTCGAGATCAAAGGAGTTTTAGCGGGAGTATTGAGGAAGGCTTTCGGCGCGCGTGGCCTTCGATCCGAGACGGAAACGTGACGACCTTATTGGTGGGACTCATTTTATTTTGGTTTGGATCTTCGTTTGTGCAAGGATTTGCGCTTACGCTCTGCATTGGAATTTTCGTAAGCATGATTTCCGCAATTTTTGTAACCAAGACATTCCTGCGAGTTTTTGCGAATACAAGACTGGAACGGATCGCATGGCTTTGGAGATAAATCATGAACTTCTTTCGCTACACGAAATTATATCTTTTCTTTTCGGGATTTGTGATTGTCGCAAGCATTGCAAGCATTGCCGTGTTTGGATTGGATGTGGGAATCGAATTTCAAGGAGGAAGCATCCTGGAGATTGAGTATGCGAAAGAAAGACCTTCCAATCAGACGATTCAAGAACAACTCTCGGGATTAGATATTGGTCTCCCGATTATTCAGCCCATCGGAGAGAAAGGTGTGATTATCCGAACGAAGCATCTTTCCGGAGAAATCCAACAGGTGCGCGAGAAATTGGGGAGTGAAGCGATAGAGAAACGGTTCGAGTCTATTGGTCCGGCGATTGGAGAAGAACTTCGAGGGAAAGCAATTGTTCTTACTCTCTTTTCCCTCGTAGTCATCAGCCTTTATATTGCGTTTGCCTTTCGCAAGGTTACGCAGCCAGTAAAATTTTGGCAATGGAGCGGAGCAGCTTTTCTCACGCTTGCCCACGACGTACTGGTAGCTCTAGGGGTGCTCGCTCTGCTCGGGAAGTTGCAAGGAGTCGAGATTACAATTCCCATTGTGGTGGCACTCCTTACGGTTGTGGGATATTCGATTAATGATACCGTGGTTCTGTTCGATCGAATACGAGAGAATCTGGTTAGAAAAACAGGAGTCGATTTTCAAGACACGGTAAACAAGAGTTTGCGCCAGACTCTTTTTCGATCATTTAGTATTTCTTTTACGGTTATGCTTTCTTTGTTTGCCATATTCTTCTTTGGAGGAGAGACCGTGAGATACTTTTCTTTAACCTTGCTCATTGGAATTGGGGCTGGCAGCTATTCATCGCTTTTCATGGCTCCCGCGCTCCTTATCACGTGGGTGGGGAGCAGGAGGGCATCTTGACAGAGTTTTATACATTTGTTTTAATAACCCAACATGACATATCCTTACCGAAAGATTTGCTTTACTCTTATTTCTGACTTGCCTTCCCGGGCAAAAGATATTTTGACGAGGCGTTTTGGTTTGAATGACCAAGAGCCCCAGACTCTCGAAGCGGTCGGGCAGATTCATGGAATCACCAGAGAAAGAGTGCGTCAGATTGTGGAGGCAGGACTTGCGCAAATACGAGAGGAGATCAGCTATCAGGCAAGAGCACAGGAAGCACTGCGATATTTCTCTGATAGCTTAAAGAAGCTCGGTCATTTGAAACGAGAAGATTTATTCATAAAGACTATTGATGCGGAGCCCATGCCAAACCACATAATCTTTCTTTTGCATATGGGCGAGCAATTCCATGGGCAGAGAGAAACGGAGTACTTCCATCCCTTTTGGTCAAACAAAAAAGAATTCTTTGAGAGCGCATCCGATCTTGCGAGAGAGATGTTGAAGTATTTTGAAGGAAAAGAGAAAGCCATTCCCTTTGATCAGCTCAAAGAAGATTTGCTTGGAAAGTTCCAGGAGACAACACAGGTAAAAGTTCCTTCTCATACCCTCCTTTCTTTTCTTGAGGTTTCCAAGCGCATTGGACAGGGATACGATGGATATTGGGGACTGAAGAGATGGGCTGAAGTGCGCCCCCGGGGAATAAAAGATAAGGCATACCTCGTATTCAAACAAACGAAGCGACCTCTCCATTTTTCCCAAGTCGCAGAGTTGATTAAAGAATTGCAGGAAGCGTTGGTTGATCAGAAGCAAAAAGAGGTATTGTCGCAGACCGTGCATAATGAGTTGATCAAAGATCCCAGATTCGTGCTTGTGGGAAGAGGGACTTATGCTTTGAGTGAGTGGGGGTATAAACCCGGTACCGTAAAAGAAGTAATGGTGCAGATCCTCAAAGAAAATGGAGTCTCGATGGAAAAAGAGGTGCTCGTGAAGAAAACATTAGAGCAGCGTCAGGTGAAAGAAAACACCGTCGTGTTAAATTTGCAAGATCGAAATTGTTTTTTCAAAGACGCAGAGGGAAGATACTCACTGATGGAGACGACACCTTCGTGAAATCCAAAATCAAAAATGGATATTTCTTTCCTTAATCCTCTGCTGGCGTTTGTGTGGGGATTTCTGAAAACATGGTGGTGGATATTCCCTCCATTTTTTCTGTTTCGTCCTTTTATCTATTTCTGGCTGTACTGGAGGAGTGACCTCTTTGATGCAAGAACTCCTCGTATTACCCTTGAGATAAAAATGCCTCAAAACGTAGAGAAGCCCCTGAAAGCGATGGAGAGCGTTTTTTCAGGTTTTTGGCAGATCTACGATCCTCCCAACCCAAGAGAGAAATGGCTGGAGGGTCAGTATCAGTTAGGATTTGCCATCGAGATTGTCTCTGTTGAGGGACAGGTGCATTTCTATCTTCGAATTCCCAAAAGCCAGCGTAAACTCTTTGAATCAGCGGTCTATTCTCAATACCCGGATGCAGAACTTCAGGAAGTGGAAGATTATACGAAAGCAATCCCCCAGAATATCCCCAATAAAGATTGGCGCATGTGGGGTGCCAGTTACAAGCTCAATAATCCCTCCTGTTATCCTATCAAAACCTATTCGAAGTTTTTTGAGGTGAGTCCTGACACAAAAGAAGAAAAACGCGTAGATCCCATAGCAATTCTTGTAGAGGGGCTGTCGAGATTGGGAGAAGGGGAGCACATGTGGATTCATTTTCTTATGACACCTTTCTCCCCCGTCGATGAGGCAGGAAAGCCCTATGTTGCCCAAGGAAGAAAAATTGTTGATAAATTGGTGCGAAGGCCAGAGCCAGTAAAACCATCTACGGTTTGGCAAGATCTTGGAAGCGTAGGGTCCGTATTGGTCACGGGAAAGGCTCCCGAGGTCCCTCAAGCTCAACAGCAGCAAGAAATTATTCCGCCCGAGATGAAGTTAACGCCAGGAGAAAGAGAAATTGTTTCCGGAATTGAAGAAAAGCTCTCGAAGCCCTCGTTCGACACCGTGCTTCGATTTGTCTATATTGCGAGGACCGATAAGTACGACAGCTCGGCAAAAGCGCTTGCCATGAGTTACTTTCAGCAGTTTAGCACTGCTCACGCGAATTTTCTGCGACCTCTAGAGACAACAAAGGTTCACACGATCCTTACGTTTCCCCTTGATAGGAGGAGAGGATATGTGCGCAGGCGTCGTCTTTTTGTGAGGCACATCAATCGACTTGGTCCTTACTGGCCAGCATTTGGGGGTGGCTCCTTTGTGTTAAATATTGAAGAGCTCGCGTCTATGTTTCATTTCCCAAGCAAGATCACATTTCCTTCTGGTGCTGCACCAAGAGTAGAGGTAAGGAAAGGGCAAGCACCTGCAGGATTGCCTGTACAAGAAGAATGAACTATGGCTGAAATTAATTTCTTTGGAGAAACAGACTTCCGGAACATTAAACGGAAATTCGGCATCAAACTCGACGATCGACGTCGGCATTTTTATGTCATTGGGAAAACAGGGATGGGCAAGACCGAAATGTTAAAAACCATGGCAATTCAAGATATTCTGGCAGGTCATGGAACGGGCTTTGTTGACCCCCACGGAGAAGCAGTCGAAGAACTTTTAGATTTTATTCCGAGGGAACGCATTGGGGATGTGGTATATTTTAATCCCGCAGATATTACATACCCCATCGCGTTTAATGTGATGGAAGAAGTAGCTGCAGAAAAAAGACATATTGTAGTCTCCGGCTTAATGTCGGTGTTTAAGAAAATATGGCCCGATGTATGGTCGGCTCGCATGGAGTATATTTTAAATAATGTAATCTTGGCTCTTCTGGAATATCCAGGTTCCACCCTTCTGGGAATCAATCGAATGCTTGCGGATCCTGACTATCGAAAAGAAGTATTGGATAGAGTAAAAGATCCTGTGGTAAAAGCATTTTGGTTCCAAGAATACGCAAGATATACTCAACGATATGAGGTGGAAGCAACTGCGGCAATCCAAAACAAGGTTGGCCAATTCGTTTCCAACCCCCTTATTCGGAATATTATAGGGCAAACCCATACGACGGTTGATATGCGAGAGCTCATGGATACGCAGAAGATTCTTCTTGTGAATATTTCCAAGGGAAGAATAGGGGAGGACAATTCCCGTCTCCTCGGAGGTCTTCTCGTCACCAAGTTACAGTTGGCGGCAATGTCGCGGGTTGATATCCCAGAGGAAGAACGAAAAGATTTTTTCCTTTATATCGATGAGTTTCAGCATTTTGCGACCGAGAGCTTTGTGAATATTCTTTCGGAAGCTCGAAAGTATCGTTTGGCGCTTGTTTTGAGCCATCAATATATTGCGCAGTTAGACGAAACGGTCCGCGACGCAGTATTTGGGAATGTGGGCACGATTGTATCGTTTCGCATAGGGGCCGAGGATGCGGAAGCTCTCGAAATGGAATTCACTCCAGAGTTCACCCAAGAAGATTTTGTAAATCTCGGAAAATACAAAATTTATGTGAAGCTTATGATCGACGGAATTGCAAGCCATCCTTTCTCGGCTGAAACTCTTCCTCCTTTGGATGTCCTGAAAGAATCGCAGAGAGAAAGAATTATACAGGCGTCTCGAGATCGATACGGCACAGCAGTTGAGCTCGTGGAAAAAAGTATTGCGGAATGGTCTCTCATCAGAGAACCAGCGCAGCAAGGTCCGCCAGCAGCAATTCCGCGAGCCCAGGAGCAGATTTTATATGACGCAAGATGTTCACAGTGCGGAAGGGACACGAAAGTGGTATTTCCTCCGGATGGAAAACGCCCCACGTATTGTAAATCCTGCAGGAAGAAGTTAATGCTTACCAAGAGAGCTCCTGTTCGTGAAGGGGAAGAGAGACCTCCGAGGAGAGATCTTGGGGGAACGATTTCACTCAAAGAAGCTTTGCACCACGAACCTCAATTTTTTCATTCACAAAGAAGAAATGAAAGACAAGGGAATGTCTCAAAGCCTCAAGAGCCAAATCGTGAAGCGCTTAGGCAAATTTTGAGAGAAGCATTAGCCGGTGGGCCGACCACGAAGAATCCTTTGGAGAGAGGGGAGAAGAAGAAAGGAGTTCTCCAGCCAGGAGAGACGATTTATTTTAAAGAATAATTCCCAGAGCAAAAAGGCATGAGGACAATAAGAGATTTTGTGATTGAAGGGAAAAGAGTGTTGATCAGATCCAGTTTGAATGTGCCTCTTGGGGAAAATGGAAGTATCGAAGATGATTTTCGGCTGCGCCAGAGTATTCCTACCATTCAGTATGCGATAGAAAAGAGAGCAAGGTGCATCCTTATTGGCCATCTGGGAAGACCAGAGGAAAATCAAAAACAAAAGATAGAAAATAAAAAGTTAAGTTTGAGAAAAGTAGGAGAACGGCTCGAAGAGTTGTTAGGAAAAAGGGTGATGTTTCTCGATGATTGGGGAGGAGAAAGAGTTCAGGAAGCAGTCAGAGCAATGAAGCCTGGAGAAGTGATGCTGCTTGAAAATCTTCGATTCTTGAAAGGAGAGAAGGAAAACGATGATGACTTTGCAAGAAGTCTTGCAGGGTTAGGAGATATCTTTGTCAATGACGCGTTTGACGCGTGTCACCGAGCCCATGCGTCTATCGCGGGAATTCCTTCTTTTTTGCCCTCTGGGGCAGGATTTCTGCTGGAAAGAGAAATAAAGATACTCTCGGAGATTCGAGAGCATCCTCAAAAACCAATGGTGGTGATTGTTGGGGGAACAAAAGTTGAGACGAAAGCAGATTTTCTTGACGAAATGTCTGTTCGTGCTGATACGATTCTGACAGGAAATCCCGTGTATGAGGAGATTGTACAGAAAGGACTTTCGTTTCGCGGATCGGAGAAAATCATAGGACCAGTTGATGGGATTCCTCAACAGAAAGGAGCGCTCGACATCGGACCGCGTACCATTGCGCTTTTTCAGGAGAAAATGAGAGGCGCAAACACTGTTTTTTGGGCAGGGCCTCTTGGGAAAATTGAGGAAGAACAATATACTATAGGTTCCCTCGCAATCGCAAAAACTATTCTGAAAAGCAAAGCCTTTTCTGTTGCAGGGGGAGGAGATCTGGTTGCGTTTTTAGGGGAATATGGTTTGCGCGACCAATTTGATCATGTTTCCACAGGAGGAGGAGCAATGCTCGCCTTTCTGGCAGGAGAAAAATTGCCAGGATTAGAAGCCCTTCATGGTAATTTGTAAATCTTTTGTGAAAGAGATGGAAATCAAAAATCTTACCAAAGCTGCAAGGAGAATTAAAAAGGCAATCAAAGAGAAAGAGCATATCATCCTCTATGGGGATGGAGACTTAGACGGCATCTGCTCCGTGATCATTCTTCAAGAGGCGATCAAGAGTCTTGGCGGTATCATAACAGCGTTTTATTTTCCCGATAGAGAGAAGGAAGGATACGGCATCACGCGCAAAGCGCTCGCTCGTTTGAAACATCACGCGCCCGCGCTGCTGATTTGTTTCGATTTGGGCATTTCGAATTTTGAAGAGATTCCAATTGCCAAGGGGCTCGGTTTTGAAGTTATTGTGATTGATCATCACAAAGTATTAGGGAAGCTTCCAGACGCGGATATTGTGGTAGATCCAAAACAGCCGGGAGATGAATATCCTTTTAAGGAATTCGCGGCTTGCGGTTTGGCTTTTCGGTTGGGTCAAGAACTGTTGGGAAGAGATCTCTCAGATTCGCTCCGCAAAAATATGGTGGAGCTAGCCGCCTTGGGGACGATCGCAGATATGATGGCAAGAGAAGCTGACAATGTTGCAATTATCCAAGAGGGACTCGATGCTTTACCATATTCTTGGAGGCCGGGAATCAGAGCATTTCTTGAGTCGGATCTTTTTGGAGAGCCGTGGCCTTTGCAAGAAAAGGTGCAGCAGATGATTTCTATTTTAAATGTGCGAGATACCAAGAAAGGATTGTCAGGCGCTTTTCGCTTTTTGACTTGTCCTTCGTTGCTGAAAGTAAAGAGAATGCTCAAAACATTTACGGAAAAAAGCAAAATCCGCAAAGAACAGATTAAGAAAATCGCAGAAGAACTTCGAACGCGCATTTTTCATAAGAATGCAGATTCCGCGGTGTTCGAAGGGGGAGAATCATTTGATTATGAATTGCTTGGCGCGGGAGCTTCCATCATCTCAAGAGAATCGGGAAAACCGGTGTTCCTTTTCAAAAAAACTCGTAAGGAAAGTCTCGGGAGTGTGCGCGCGCCTGCTGGTTTGGATACGGTAGATGCAATGCAGCATTGTGCAAAGTTTCTCCATACGTATGGTGGGCATCCTCAAGCTTCAGGATTTCGCACAAGCAACGAAAATTTGGATCAATTGAAGACATGTCTGATGCAGTACTTCGAGAAAAAATCGAACTCGTAAGCGCCAGCCACGCAAAGAAAATTCCAAGCGGGCTTTCATGACTTTTTTCGAACGCGTCTCGTAATTCTTGCATATGCAAATAATACGAGATAGAAGAATTGTGTGAAGAATTGTGTAAGGTGAGGTAGTAGCGCTTTGACTACTTGTGCTAGGCTAAGCCTAGCACAAGTAAAATTAGCGTAACTCCGCACTGGTGCAGATAAAGTTCCCTGCGCGAAGACCGCAGGGTATTTGACTAAGGAGAATAAAGGGTTTTGAGATGACCTCGACATAATTTTCTTTTTACGGAAATCCGTGATAAAATATAAAAAATTATCTATCCTTCGAACTTCATGGAGTTTATTCTCGAACGGATCGCATCATTCGTAATCTCTGTTATCGCAACAATAGGATATGCGGGGATAGGCGTCCTTATGGCTTTGGAGAGCGCAAACATCCCCATTCCTTCGGAGATCATCATGCCCTTTGCTGGATTTTTGGTGTTTCAGGGGAAACTTTCTCTTGGTTGGGTTGTCTTTTGGGGCGCAATAGGAAATCTGGCAGGATCTCTTGTTTCTTATTATCTTGGATTTTTCGGAGGGAGACCTTTTCTCGAAAAATACGGAAAGTTTTTTCTCATCAGCAGACACGATTTGGAATTGGCGGATCGTTGGTTTCAAAAATATGGGGCGATTACTGCTTTTGGAGCTCGTATGCTTCCGGTAGTGAGAACATTTATTTCTTTTCCCGCCGGTGTTGCACGAATGAATATTTGGAAATTTTCTCTCTATACTTTTGTTGGTTCTCTGATATGGAGTTTCCTTCTCGTTTATGCAGGGATTGTAATGGGAGAGAATTGGCACTTTCTCGAAGGTTATGTTCGCAAGTTCGATTGGGTTATTATTGCAATGATAGGGGGTTTGGGAATATGGTGGATACAGAGACACCTTCGAAATCTCAAAAGTAAAAATAGATCATGAGTAAGACATTTATTGTAGGAAATTGGAAGATGAATCCCGAGACAGAACATAAAGCACTGGAGCTTTTTACTATGGTAGCGAAGGGCGTGGAGAACCTGCAAAAAATAGAAGTGGCGATTTGTCCTCCTTTTGTTCATCTTCCCAATCTCCCGCACGGGAGGTACAAGATATCGATTGGAGCTCAAGATTGTTTTTGGGAGACGAAAGGAGCTTTTACAGGAGAAGTATCACCCTCGATGTTGAAAAGTTTGGGATGTTCGTATGTCATCTTGGGACATTCAGAGAGAAAAAATTACCTTGGGGAAACAATCGAGATGATCAACAAAAAACTCCATGCGGTTTTGGAAGCAAGTCTTACTCCTATTGTATGTGTTGGAGAAAAGGAGAGGAGTTCAGAAAATAATCAAAGACAACTCCAGAAGCAGTTAGAAGCCCTCCTCAAGGGTATGGAGAGCTCCCAAGAAGTCCGAAAGATTGTACTCACCTACGAACCAGAATGGGCAATAAGTACCACAGAGGGGGCTGAACCCGCTTCTCCTCAAAGAATCCGGCAGTCTCTCTTTTCCATCCGTGCTGTTCTTGATACGATGTTTGGAAAAGGGACTGGAGAAAACATAAGGATTTTATATGGGGGAAGCGTGAATCGCAAAAATATAAAAGAATTTATCGAGGAGGGAAAAGCTCAAGGCGCTTTGGTTGGTTCAGCCTCTTTAGATGCAAAAGAATTTATCTCACTTGTGAAAAATGCGAGAGTAGGGTAGAGTAAAAGAACATGGATTTTTTTAATGATGGAAAATTCTATAACCCGACGAAGGGCAATCTCTTTTTGGAAGAAGTAATCGAGGAGATAATCTGCTATATGGGAGAAAAGCCCACCAAATCATATGAAATTGTCGTGGGATGCGACTCTTCTGCGAGCGAAGACCCAACCTTTCCTACGGTGATTGTAGTTTTGAGAAAAGGAGAGGGAGGGAGATTTTTCTTAAAGCGTATTCACTATCCTGCCCCAAGAAAGTTTTATAATCTTCACGACAGGATTTTAGAGGAAGTGTTGCTTTCCTGTCAACTCGCTTTATGGTTGCGAGATAACTTTGCAACAAAACTCCAAGAAAGAGTGCTTCAAGTAAACTATCAATTCCAATACATCCATGCAGACATTGGCGAAAACGGAGCAACCAAAGATATGATTCGAGAAGTAACTGGTCTCATCCGAGGGAACGGCTTTGAGCCAAAAATAAAACCGGAGTCTTTTGCCGCCTCTACGGTTGCGGATCGATTCTCTTAGTTCTTTCATAGCACTTTCAATCCGGAAAGGAGGGAGCGTTGAGAAGTCCAGTTGAGGTCGCTCAAGGGTGCGTGGGAGTTTCCCGGTACAATTTCTGGGAGGAAAACTCTCGCCCGCCTTCTATGGTGAATTGTTACACATTGATTGAGTGGATATTTGCACAATGCGGTATCTTTCTCCCGAGAAGTCTTATAGGACAATTGTATTATGGGGATCCTGTTGCCCCTGACTTATGGAGGCCAGGCGATCTCCTATTTATTGGTGATTGCCGCTGGGGCGCATACCGCGATGAGCAGAGAGCAAAGAATGGAGTAGGACATAATGGGATTTTCGCGGGAGGGGGCATGGTGATTCATGCTTCGTCGAGGAAGGGGACGGTGGTACGGGAGGGCTACCAAGAATTTTTAGGGTATGATAAAGCTAGATTTCGGGGAATATATAGGGTGATAGAAGGGTAGATAACCGTAGCGCGAAATCAGATTTGTCTGGTACTTCGCTTCGATATTCAAGCCCACATGGGCTTGATTTTTTTATGGAAACATTGTTTTCTATAAGTGGGATGACCAAGAAAAAAGCAAAAGTATTCGTAGCAATGTCAGGAGGAGTGGATAGTAGCGTTGCGGCAGCGCTTTTGAAGAAGGGCGGATTTGACATGGTCGGAATATACATGAAGTGTTGGAACGCAGATGACCCTTTGTATAGAGGATGCACTTCAGTAGATGACGAGAGATCGGCAAGATTAGCGGCAGCGCACTTGGGAATTCCATTTTACACTTGGAATTTTATCAAAGAATATCGAGAAAGAGTGGTAGAATACTTGCTCGAAGGGTATCAAAAGGGGATTACTCCGAATCCTGATGTTGCATGCAACAAAGAGATTAAGTTCGGGTTGTTTTTTGAGAAGGCAATGATCCTTGGCGCAGATTTTGTTGCAACCGGGCACTATGCAAGAGTTGAGCATACAGATGGCAGAATGAGTATCTTAGCAGGTAAGGATAAGAACAAGGACCAATCTTATTTTCTCTCATTTGTGAAGCCGGAAGTTCTTTCTCGGGTATTGTTTCCCGTCGGGGATCATACCAAAGAAGAAGTAAGGACGATGGCTCGGAAGTTCGGTTTGCCAAATGCCGAGCGCAAGAGCAGCCAAGGGATTTGTTTTGTTGGGAAAGTCGATTTCAGGAAATTTCTCATGCGATACATCCCCTCGCAGACAGGAGATATTGTAGATATAAGCGGCAATACATTAGGTAAACACGAAGGAGTATTTTATTACACCATTGGCCAGCGAAAGGGGATTCGCTTGTCCGGAGGACCTTATTATGTGATAGGCAAGGACATGGAACAAAATCTCTTGGTGGTGAGCAAGGATGAGAAAGATTTGTATAAAAAAGAAGTAAAAGTGCGAGACATCAATTGGTTTGTTTCTCCAAGCGAGAGATCTTTTGGGAATGTTGCGGCGAGGATCCGATATCGTCAGCCCTTTGCACGCTCAACTCTTCATATTGACTCTGGGGACAAAGTATGTATAATATTTGAAGCACCACAGCGGGCTATCACTCCCGGGCAGATCGCCGTGATCTATCGGGGCGATCAGCTTCTTGGAGCAGGAGTGATAGAGTAGCACTTTTCTTTTCTATATCTTTGTTTTATAAGGAGGGAGGAATATATGGCTTTTTTGCTCAGAAGTTGTAGCAAATGTGGTGGTGACCTAATCCTGGACGAAGGTGACTGGAATCGAATCTATGTGGTAGAATAAATAACCTTACGTATGCAGGTATGAGTTCAAAACAATTGCGAGAGAAATTTTTTGACTTTTTTCGCGAAAGAGGGCATACGATTGTTCCCTCATCTTCTCTTATTCCTGATGATCCGTCAGTGCTTTTGACCACTGCGGGAATGCAGCAGTTCAAACCCTATTACACAGGGCAGGCAGATCCCATGGTTTCGTCCCATCCTACGTTGAGTGGAAAATCGCTGGGGAGCTATAATACAGCCTCCATTCAAAAATGTTTTCGTACTTCTGATATTGATGAGGTAGGAGATGAACGACATTTAACCTTCTTTGAAATGATGGGAAATTTTAGTTTTGGGGGATATTTCAAAAGGGAGGCGATTGCTTACGCTTATGACTTTCTGAAAAATGTGCTGGGATTGGAAATTGACTACGTCACGGTATTCGATCCTGCAAAAGTGCCAGAAGGGGATTGGCGAAAACATGGCGTGCCCTTCGATGAGGAGTCATACGGACTTTGGAAGGAAATCGGCATGCCCGAATCAAAAATTCGTCGCGAGGGCATCGATAACTTTTGGGGGCCAACCGGAAAAGAAGGTCCCTGTGGCCCCACCACAGAGATTTACATCGAAGGTATTGAAGTTTGGAATATCGTATTTAACCAATTCTATTGCGATAAAGATGCGAAACTCACGCCCCTTAAAATTCAAGGGGTAGATACGGGCATGGGCTTGGAGCGGCTCGCGATGGTAAGCCAAGGTGTACCAACTATTTTTGATGCCGATTTATTTACGGTACCCTTCGGACGTCTCTTATCAACTCCTGGGGGAGCGGATATAAGAAGTAGAAGTAATCGCATATTGTTTGATCACCTAAGAGGCAGCATATTTTTGCTTGCAGATGGAGTTCGGCCATCCAATAAAGAAGCGGGATATGTGTTGAGGCGAGTCATAAGACGCCTCTTGGTCCATTCAAAGAAGTTATTCATTCCGCAAAAGTCTGTGATTGAGGCTATAAACAATGTAATCAAATTCTATGAAGATTTTTACAGTGAACTCAAAGATAATCAACAAGTGATATTGCGAGAATTCGAAAGAGAAGCGAATAAGTTTGCTTTAACCTTAGAAAAAGGGCTCAAAGAGTTTGATAAGAGATATCCAGGTGCCAAGACCCAGCGTGTAATTCCAGGACGACCACTTCAGTCATTTATTGTAGGTCAAAGGGTTGGAAAGGACGCTTTCGATTTATATCAAAGCTGTGGATTCCCAGTGGAGGTGATTAAAGAATTGTTGGAAGAAAGGTTATATCAATTTGATGAGAATGAATTTCGAGCAAAAGTTGCTGAAGAGTTTGAAAGGCATCGTGAGATTTCTCGCGCAGGACAAGAACGAAAGTTTGGGGGGCATGGTTTGTTGCTCGATACAGGAGAACTGAAAGCTGTAGATGAAGAGGAACTAAAAATCGTCACGAGGCTCCATACGGCTACTCACTTGACGCAGGCGGCGTTGCGCAAGGTGCTTGGCGAGAGACTGCATCAAGCAGGGTCTGATATTACGGCAGAGCGTATGCGTTTTGATTTCACGTTCGATCGAAAACTTACTCCAGAAGAATTACAACAGGTGGTAGATTGGGTGAACGAAGTAATCCGAAGAGATGTGCCGATGGAATATAAAGAGATGCCGTATGAAGAGGCAATACACACTGGCGCCCTCTATTTTGAAAAAGAAAAATATCCTCCCATGGTAAAGGTGTACCGCGCGTACGATCCTCAAACAGGAGAAGTATTTTCGAAAGAACTTTGCGGCGGTCCCCACGTAACCCATACAGGGGAACTCGGCAAATTCAAAATTCTCAAAGAAGAAGCAGTGGGAGCAGGAGTCCGCCGCCTCCGAGCAGTTGTTCAATAAATTACATTGCCAAGTTATTCACAATTGACACATTGTTCTGGAAGGAAAATAATAAATGGTAGCTCTTTCGCATCTAATATGAAAGAGTAATTTACTCAAGCCACATATAGGGGAGGGGAAACCTCTCTTTTATGTGCCTTGCGAGCAAGGAGGATTGCATGAATATGCCGAGAGCTCCGTGAGTTTCTGTTGCATGAAAGGCAATATCTGGAGAGACATCAAAAAATAAAAGGAGAAGAGAATGAGTCTCATCCATAAAAAACTCCAGGGTTGGATCCTTGTTGCCTGTCTGCTCGTAGCGTTTTTGGGCGTAGTGATCGCTCAAAGCCAAGTAGCCGAGGCCTCTCATCCAGGCGTTGGAGGGGACGTGCTCATCTTGAGCACTACCATGGGTGGCGGTTTTGAGTCTACCCAGGCGACGGCCCTCGGACTGACGTCTGATGTGAGAACCCCTGCTCAATGGGCGGATATGACCGCCGCTGATTTCGCGAGCTACAAGGCGATCGTCCTGGGAGATCCAAACTGTGTCGTGGGTCCAGGCCCGCTCGCCGCGGCAGAAGCGAACAGGGCTGTCTGGGGCCCGATGGTCAGGGGCAATGTCGTGATCATTGGAACTGATCCCCAATTCCACCAATTCCAGGGTGGTACCCAACTCACAAAGGACGGGATCAACTTTGCTGCAAGCGGCTCGGGAACAGGGCTGTACGTGACCCTCAGCTGTTACTATTTCAATGTGGGGGCAAGCACTGCCGTGCCGGTTTTGGACCAGCTTGGTAGTTTCAAGGTACAAGGGCAAAACGGCTGCCCCGACTCGGCAGTCATCGTGAACCCGGCCCACCTTGCCATGGCAGGGTCGACCAACGCATCTCTTTCGGGCTGGGGCTGTTCGATGCACGAGTGGTTCGATACATTCCCCGGTTCATTTGAGGTGCTGGTCAAGGAAACTTCAGGAACTCCCGCAGACCGGCCGTATATCTTAGCGAGAGGCGGAGATCCCTGTGCGAAGCCTACCATCACAGGATCCGGGATGATCGTTGGAACCGGAGGTAACGATATTATCCTCGGAAGCGATGGACCTGATGAAATCTATGGCAAGGGCGGGGACGACATCATCTGCGCGAGAGGCGGGAGTGACACCGTTTGGGCTGGCGACGGCAATGACACTGTCTTTTGCGAGGGCGGAGACGATGCCGACTGCCAGGGTGAGGGCGGCAAGGATCACATATTTGGCGGCCCAGGCCATGACTTCTTGTATGGCGGACCCGACTGCGACCGCGTGGAGGGTGGCGACGGCAACGACAACATAGACGGTGGTGGTGGCGACGACCGTCCCACCGACGGTGTCCTGGGAGGCTGCAAAGATGGCGGCCTCTTTGGCCAAGGTGGCGAAGACACCATCAACGGCGGCCTTGGCGGCAACGACTACATTGATGGCGGCCCAGGCAACGATCCTGACCTTAGCGGTAATACGGGTCGCGATGTAGTCCTTGGAGGCGACGGCAACGACCAACTCTTCGGGGATCACGAAGCTGATACCCTTAATGGTGGTTCTGGCAATGACATCATCTGGGGTAGCAGTGGTAACGACACCATCAACGGCGGCCCCGGAGACGATACAATGGTGGGCCACGACGGCAACGACAGCCTGACTGGCGACGCTGGCTTTGACAGCGCAGATGGTACAGGAGGGATCGATACTTGTGATGCGGAAATCGAAGTAGACTGCGAAGTCTAATTCATTTCGCAAAACATGACAAACAGGAGCAGAAAGCGATTTCTGCTCCTCATTTATTTTCGTTTTTGCTAGAATTGAAAAGATACAGAGTTATTTTTATGGAAGCACAAATTTCTCAAAGAAAAAAAAGAGTAGTGGTATTTGGCATTTTTGATGGAATTCACGAAGGACATCGGAGTCTATTTACGCAGGCAAAAGCGCATGGGGAGGAACTTATGGTGATTGTTGGGAGAGACAAAGCGGCGTTCCAGTTGAAAAATAAAAAACCGAGATATTCAGAAAGGGAGCGTTTGCAACTGGTTTTGCGAGAGCACATGGCAGATGGCGCGGTATTGGGCGATGAAGAGCAGTCGAGTTATCGTGTGCTCGAAGAATTGAATCCGGATCATATCTGTTTGGGATACGATCAGCAAATGCTCGGGGAAGATTTGCAAATGTGGATGCAAAGAAAAGCAAAGAAGATCCCGATCTCGTTCATGGAGCCCTATCAACCAGATGTGCTGCATAGCTCGATTTTGTGAACCCCCTCCGTTATAGTATGATACGAAATATGAAGGTTTCTTTTTTTTCCACGAGATCGCAGAAAGAACGATTCCTCGTACTGGATCTTTCGAATGCATCTTTTGATTCTGCGCTCGGAGAGAAGGGAAGCGACGAAAAACTCCGTATGCTCTCCTTGGAGAGGAGAGAAGTGGCCACACTCTCCTTTGAGAGAACGCTCGAATATCTGTATCTGGAAATCCAGAAATTTCAGCCCCATAAGATCATTTTTAGTTTTCCCTCCCCGATGCTGAAAGCGAAGTTTGTGACGCAGGTATTTCGTCCAACAAACCCCAAAATTCCTATTCAAAGGAGAGAAAAAGAGTTCATTGAGAAGACCGTGCTCAAAGGCGCTCTCCAAGAAATGCGCGCGAGTCTTTCGGCAGATTCCGGGATTTTGCCAGAAGACTTTGTGAGAGTAGATCTTTCCGTCAAGGAAATAAAGGTTGATGGGTACGTCGTATCTTCTCTCGAAGGATTGAAAGGATCGCGCATTGAGTTTATGTTTTTGGGGATATTTCTTCTTCGTTCGTACGGAACGATTCTTCAGAGGTTCACTCAAAAATATCGAATACGAACCTTCAAAATTTTGCATCCGGCTCAAGCCGTTGAAAACTTTGCGCAAAAGACGCAAAAAGGAGGTCTGTATCTTGATATCGAAGACGAAACGAGTCAGATTTTTGCAATACGAGACGGAAGACTTTCTTTCGCGAGCAGCATTCCGATGGGAGGGGATCATTTTACAGAAATTTTTGTCGAGAGTCTTGGGATGAAAAAAAACATCGCACGAGAATTTCAAGAGAAATACTTTCGAGGAATGATTTCCGAGGAGCTGCGAACGAAGCTGAAAGCGCTTTTATTGCCCGCCGTGAAGAACTTTGCTACACTAGTGAAGAAGCAGCTCCGTGATATTGAAGGTGTTTTTTCGCCCCGCATTTTTATGTTTGGAAGAGGAAGTTTCTTAAAGGAAATCCATGAAATTTTTGAAGGAGACGACTTGAAGAATTTGCCATTTTCTCGAGTTCCGGAAGTTTCTTTTCTCTATCCAAAAGATGTACGGAGTATTGATACACCCCATAAAACCAATCCCCAATACACCTTGCTATTTCTACTCATTCCAGAATGAAGAAAAAAGTTGTTGATATTATTCCTCCTGGAGGATCTCGGAAGAATCCCTTGGTCCAGATGCCTTCCGTTCTGACCAAGCAATCCAAATCTTCTTTGTTTCTTATTTCAAGAGGAGTCTTTGGCGTATGCGCATTCCTCGTACTCTTCTTTGGGGTACTCCATTTTGTGTTTGCGAAAACTCTGATTTCCGTCTGGCCGCAGAAGCGAGAACTCCAGGTGCAAGCGACAATCCAGGTGCAGGTGGGACAAGAGAAAATTCATGGGGAGCAGAAAATCATTCCTGGCCAAATTCTCCAAGTAGAGAAGGAAGTGACGAGAGTATTTCCTGCCTCCGGAAGAAAATGGAAAGAAGCAAAAGCGCAGGGAGTTATTCGGGTGTATAATACCAACGGGATAACTCCCCAGTCTCTTGTGGCGAACACTCGTTTTATATCCCAAGATGGCAAACTTTTTCATTCCAAAACAAGAGTAACTGTTCCCGGGGGACATTATGAAAAGGGAAAATTCATTCCGGGAGTTCTTTCCTTGGAGGTTATCGCGGCAGAATCAGGAGAGGAGTACAATAGTACGCCATCGAAATTTTCCCTTCCTGGTTTGGTGGGGTCTCCCCTTTACACCAAGATCTATGGAGAGTCTCTTGAAGACATGAAAGGCGGCCTGAAAAAGGAGGTTGCGATCGTCAAGGAAGAAGATTTGAATGATGCGCGCGCAAGGCTGCTCGAAAGTCTCCAAGCGCAAACAAAAGAGGAGCTCTCCACAAAAATCCCCTTGGGCAAAATCCTTTTGGCAGCATCGCTTCTTTCAGAGATTGTCGCGGAGAATTCTCTGGTAAAAGCAGGTGCGGAACTCGATCAATTTGCCTATGGTGCTACGGTAAGGGCAAAAGGAATACTTTTTCATGAGGAAGATGTAAAGGTTCTTGCCGAACGTATTCTCCGAGAACAGCTTGGAGAGGGAGAAAGGCTGCAGGAAGGAACCATCAAGATTGAATATCCTGAAAAAGATATCCGCCAGAATTCCGATGCCTTCTCATTTCGTGCGGATATGTTTGCAAAAAGTTACCACCAAGTAGATCTTGGCAATATCCAAAAGCGCGTCGGAGGGAATTCAAAGGCGCAAGCGATCAACATTTTATCTGCCTACCCATACTTAGCGAAAGCCGAGCTTTCATTCTGGCCGTTTTGGGCTCGTCGTGTTCCGAAAGATCAAGAACGTATTGTAGTTGAATTTCGGTTGTAATTTCCCGGGGCAGTTGACGGCCCTCCACATTTTTGATACCATAGCGGCGGAGAAGAAAATATCAATGAACAGTCCTGAAAAGAGAGATTTACGAAAAATCGGAGAGGTGCTTGAAGCATTGCCGAGTTTACAATTTCGAGTTAAGCTTGAAGACGGTAAAGAAATCTTGGCGTATCTGTCCGGGAAGCTCCGAATGCACAACATTCGCATTTTGCCAGGGGATCATGTTACGGTCGAGACAAGTCCATATGATGAGACAAGAGGAAGGATTGTATATCGAATGAAATTATGAAAGTTCAATCGTCGGTGAAAAAGATATGCAAAGACTGCAAGGTAGTGCGAAGAAAAGGAGGGAGGATCTATATCATATGCAAGAAAAGTCCAAAGCATAAACAACGTCAAGGATAGCCTTCAAACACATGCCTCGACTCATGGGTGTAAATATTCCAGATCAGAAGCACATAGGTGTCGCGCTAACCTATGTGTATGGCATTGGAAATTCATTGAGTAAGAAGATTCTCCAAGAAGCAAAAATCGATCCTGCGACAAGAGCCTCAAAGCTCAATGGAGAGGAGGTGAATCGCCTCAAAGAGATTATTGAAAAAAATTATCGAGTCGAGGGAGAGTTGAAGCGAGAGATAATGACAAGCATTCGAAGGTTGCGAGAGATTGGTTCTTGGAGGGGATTGCGGCATACCAAACATTTGCCCGTGCGCGGTCAGCGTACGCGAACGAATACAAGAACGGTGAGAGGGAATGTTCGGAAAACCGTAACCTCGGGCAGGAAGCCGGCTGCATCGCCGACATAATACATACTATAATCCTCCTTTGCTGAAGCTTCGGAAAGGCGTTTTGCTTCATACCTTGCCATCCGCAGCTTTGAGTGAAGCGAGACGTGAAGGATGGGAAAAAAACGCGTAATTCAAAAAGGGGAACAAGAGCTCTCCCAAGAAGGGGAAGCTTTGGTAGTCCCGAAGACCGCACCTCAAGAAGCGCTTCCCGCGACCCCTGAAAAGAAATTAAGGGAGGGGAGAGTGTATATTAATTCTTCTTATAATAATACGCTCATGACCCTTGTCGATCTTGCGGGCAACGTTATTTCGAATGTAAGCGCAGGATCGATTGGTTTTAAGGGTACCAAGAAGGCCACCCCTTTTGCAGCTTCGAAGGTTGCGGAAGCACTTTTTCAGATCGCGCGCAATAAAGGCATTGAGAAGATCCAAGTGTTGATGAAGGGGATTGGTTCAGGGAGAGATGCTGCATTGCGTTCCATCGGAGGAAAAGGAATTGAGATTGTTTCCATAAAAGATATTACCCCAATCCCTCACAACGGCCCCAGACCACCAAAGGCCAGAAGAGTATAGTACGAGAACGATTCACGAAGTCAATTCTTATGCAAAAAGGAGTTATCAGAAAAAGAAGATCAAGTCCGCCTTCTGAATACGCAAGGCAGTTACACGAGAAGCAAGGGTTAAAACAGGAATATAGTCTCAAGGAGCGTAAGCTAAAGCGCTATGTGAAAAAGATTTTATCAAAATCGCGGAGGGGAGACGTTGCCGAGCTTTTGCTTGGACAATTGGAAAAGAGACTGGACAATGTCGTATTTCGAATGGGAATGGCGCAGACACGCAAACACGCAAGGCAGCTTGTCTCCCACGGACATTTCCTGATCAACCAGAGGAGGGTTACGATTCCTTCGTATTGCGTGAAGAAAGGGGATTTCATTACGCTCCACCCCTCTTCTCACAAAGAACCCGCGTTTGAACATCTAAAATTGGCATTGAAAAAATATCAGCCGCCAGCATGGATTCAGTTAGAGAAGGAAAGGGTTGAGGCTACGATTGTGGGAGAACCAACAGTCAAAGAACTTGCCTCTCAACTCGCGATCCCCCTTCTTTTTGAGTTTTATTCAAAATAATAATTTTTTCACGATTATGATTCCTTTATCCAAATCACCAAAAGTTCTTGAGCACAAAGGTACCAAAGGAGTTTTTGAAGTTGAGGCGCTTTATCCGGGATATGGCTATACGATTGGGAATAGTCTTCGAAGAGTGCTTCTCTCTTCTCTCGAGGGAGCAGCAGTGACCCAAGTAAGAATACAAGGAGCGCCACACGAATTTTCCACTATCCCTGGAGTGTTAGAAGACGTGTTGATGATCCTTCTCAATATAAAACAGATGCGCTTCAAACTATTTTCAGATGAACCCCAGAAGGCCACCCTCAAGGTAAGAGGTGAAAAAGAAGTGAAGGCGTCTGATTTTGTATTTCCTTCACAGATTGAATTGGTAAATAAAGATCTCCCCATCGCGCATCTTACAAGTAAATCCGCTGAATTGGAGATGGAGATACAAGTTGAGAAAGGGGTGGGATATGTGCCGGCAGAAGAACGAAAGAAAGAAAAGGAGGAAGTGGGAATCATTTCTCTCGATGCTATATTCACTCCTATTCAGAAGGTGAGTTCTGTGGTAAAGAATATGCGGGTAGGGGAGCGCACTGATTTTAATCACCTCACCCTCGAAATTGAGACCGACGGGACCATAACTCCTCAAGAGGCGTTGTATCGGGCAAGTTCCATTCTTGGGAAACAGTTCCAAGTGGTCATGGAAGGGTTGCAAGAGCAGACGGGAAAGGAAGAAAAAAGGGAAGGAAAAGAGAAAAAGAGAAAGACTTCCAAAACGAAAAAATCGAAGAAATAAAGTTTCGTGCAATCTTTTATGAAAAAACGAAAAAGAGTTCGTAAATTTTCTCGGAAAGCCGACAAAAGAAGGGCAATGCTGTTTTCGGTCGCAAGAGCTCTTTTTCAAAAGGGAAAGATTGAAACGACCGAGGCAAAAGCAAGAGCGATTTCATCTTTCGCAGAGAGGCTTCTTACGAAAGCAAAGCGAGGGGACTTATCGGCTCATCGGAAGTTACGAGAACATTTTCAAGGTTCGCTTGTAAAAAAAATCATGGAAGAGATTATCCCTTTGTATCGAGAAAGAAAGGGGGGATATACTCGAATTACCAAACTTGGTCCCCAAGAAAGCGATGGGAGAAGGATGGCAATCCTTGAACTGATAAAGTAATAAAAGAAGTATGGATCGGAAAACCCATATCATTGATGCCGCAGATCAAAACATAGGAAGACTTGCAACCAAAATCGCAGTATTGCTTCGCGGGAAACATAAATCTCAATTTGCGCCGTATCGAGATGACGGTGATTTTGTAGTCGTGAGAAATATTCAGAAAATGAAGTGGAGCGGGAAGAAAGGTAAGCAAAAGATTTACTATCGTTATTCTGGGTACCTCGGGGGTATGAAAGGGGAGACATTAGAAAAGCTCTTTTCGCGCAATCCAGAGAAAGTACTCAAAAAGGCCGTATGGGGGATGCTTCCGGAGAATCGGTTAAGGCCAAAGCAAATACAACGGTTTCGTTTGCAATAACACCATGCCACGCATCGTACGCAAAAAAGAAATAAAGAAGTCTCCAAAAGAAATCAAGGAAGTCGAGGCCCCTCGCAAAAAGGAGACATATTATGAAATGGTAGGGAGGCGGAAAGAAGCGGTGGCAAATGTGCGCGTGCATGAAGATCCAAACGCAAGCATGACCGTAAATGGGCAATCCTTGGAAAACTATTTTCAAGAAAAAGAGTATCAGAGAGTAGCTCAAGAGTCGCTTGGGAAAGGAGCATCTGGCAGATCGTTTGCCGTATCAGTAAAAGTAGAGGGGGGAGGACTTCATGCGCAAGCCGAGGCAATCCGACAAGGTATCGCGAGGGCTTTGGTTAAGATTGATGAGGGGTTGAGGTCGAATTTGAAGACCTTTGGGTTTTTGACTCGAGACCCGCGGATGCGCGAGAGAAAGAAATTTGGATTGCGGCGGGCGCGGAGAGCGCGTCAATGGAGAAAACGCTAGTTTTCTATCTGATCAATTTCTCTGAAACGGAAAATTTTCCTTCACTTAAGATATAGAAGATTTTATTTTCTGGCTGCCAGAAGAATTGAGGTTTTGGCATTTGGAGGACATCAACGATATTGATGGTGTCTCGATCATCGATTTCAGCGACTTTGATTGTATCTCCAACCGAAAAGAGAAGATGATGGGAGTCAAGCCATGAGACGTTTTCGATCGGTTGGCTTACGCGCGTCAGAAATACCTTCTCTCCCTTTTTTCGTTGAGGTTGTTCATTTTGGTTCTCAAGATAGGAGATCCAGATTTCAGAGCCATCTGAAAACGCAATCTTCTTTTCGTCAGGACTCAAGGAGACGTAAAGCGCAGAAGAAGAAGTCTCTTGGAAGTTTTTTGTTCCATCGTTCAATTGAAAAACTTTTTCGTTCTCCTTGAGAAAAACCCTTTTATTCAAGAGCAGAATCTCGTATTTGGTTTCCGAATGTACGGGGAAGGGTTGAGTATTGAGGGCACTCGAACTTGAATTGAAACCCATCTTTTTTCGCCAGATAAATCCCTTGGTATCGAGCCAGAGAATCTCATTATCCTCGAGCGCAAATGTTACGACGTTTCCCAGTCCGACAGGAACGGCGCTTTTGGTTGTGTAATTTGCCTCCATAAGGATAGAAGAAGTCGGGAGATGCTGGATAAAAAGGATTGTATCTTTTGTCCCTGGGAGAAAACGGATCTCATCTCCTTGGCGCCCAAGAAATTCAAGATCATATGAAGTTTTTGAGTTGAATTGCGTAATAGAACGATGTATGGTTTCGCCCGCGTTGATTTCGAGGAGGATTGCATCTCCACTTGGAGACCACTGGAGATTCCAGAGATTCTCTTTGCGTGTTTTTGGTTCAAAGACCTTATATTCACTATGTTTCTCCAAATCCCACTTAGTGAGTTTCCATTCTCCTTCAGAATTCATTTTTTGAAGGATTGCTTCCCGTCCATGAGGAGCAATCCAGAACTTTTGAACTCGGCTTGCGAGAGTTCGTGTTTTGATTTCGCTCGGAATCAAGAGAATATTTTTCGCCGAAGTTATGTGCTTTGGATGTATTTCAAGCGTTTTTTTCCAGGGATGGTACCCATCTTTGGAAACTTGGATGGCATAGCGTTGAGGAATAAGATTTTCAACTACGGAAATGTCAGAAATCAAGCTCGTTGTATCCTCGAGCTTGCCATCAACAAAGACATTCACTCGAGACGGGGTTATTTTGAGATAGAAGGCTCCGACTTGCGTAATTCGTTTTGCTTTCCAGTCAATTCGATATCCTTGAGAGTAAAGTATGAGGGTGGGGGTGGCAAGAAAGAACACAAGAGTCAAACTTAACAATAAAACGATCCTTTGGTGTTTGGTCATGGTATGAATAGTATAATGCATCAACCAAAATTTGACAAAAAAATGGGAGTTGCAATGAGAAAAATTTTGCGCTACAATAGGCGGCGATGGACAGATTTGTTATTCATGGAGGCAATCCCCTCAAGGGGGAGATTGAGGTGCAGGGAGCAAAGAATGCTGCTTTCCCGGTTTTGGCTGCAACTATTCTTACCAAAGAAGATTGCATTATTGAGAATCTTCCGCTCATTGAGGATGTATCTCGAACTGTAGATATTTTAGAGAGTATGGGTGCAAAGATTGATTGGCTTGAGGAAAGAACGGTACGGGTGAATACAAAAGATCTCGATCCCTCGCAGATCAACAGAAAGCTCATTTCCATGCTGCGGGGTTCGGTGCTGTTTTTTGGGCCGTTGCTTGCTCGGTTTGGGAAAATAAATCTTCCCCAACCAGGCGGCTGTATTATTGGCGCAAGGCCGATCGATACGCATCTCGATGCGTTTTCTCAATTGGGTGTTCAGATTTCTCCAACCCGAGGGGGATTTGAAATGCAATTTTCTGGAGAACTCAAGAATCAGGAAGTCATCTTGAATGAGTTTTCCGTCACTGCGACAGAAAATATATTGCTCTTTGCGAGTTTGCTTGACACGCCCGTCACTCTTAAAATCGCAGATCAAGACTATCAAGTTCAAGAGTTGATTCGATTTCTTGAACAAATGGGGGTTCGGATTCGCATCCCTGAACTTCATACGATTGTGATCGAGGGAGCGAAACGCTTACGTGGAGTACGACATTACCTTATTGCAGATCCCATAGAAGCGGGAACCTTTATTGCCTTTGGCATTGGGACAAAAGGAACTATGGCAGTAAAGAACGTGGAGATTCGTTTTCTCGAGTTATTCTTAAAGAAGCTACGAGATTTTGGCGCAAACGTAGAAATTCTTCCTCATGCAAGGAGGGGAGAAGTACGAATCTTCCCCGCAAAAAGATTGAAGATCGATAAAATTCAAAGCTTAATGTACCCCGGCATTCATTCGGATTTACAAAGTGTTCTCGGCGTGCTCGCGACTCAATCGAAAGGATCAACCCTGCTTCATGATCCCCTTTACGAAGGGAGATTGAAGTACTTGGAAGAATTGAATAAAATGGGGGCAGAAGTTTACTTTACCGATCCCCATCGAGCGATTATCAACGGGCCTACAAAACTTTATGGCGCCGATCTTGGGACCTTTGATTTGCGGGGCGGCGCTGCACTGATCATGGCAGCTCTGATGGCAAAAGGGAAAAGCACGATTACCAATATCTATCAGGTAGATCGAGGATACGAACGCATCGAAGAACGTTTGCAGAAATTGGGAGCAGATATTAAACGAGTAAAGGGTTAATTCCGTTATGTTTGTCACTAAAGTTGGCATTGATCTGGGAACATGCAATTCCTTGGTGTTTATTCCTCAAAAAGGGGTAGTGCTTAACGAACCCTCCGTTGTCGCGGTTGGTGTTGGAGACAATAGAATCTTGGCAGTGGGAGAAGCTGCAAAGGAAATGACCGGCCGCACGCCTGACACCATTCGAGTATATCGGCCTCTCCGAGAAGGAGTGATTGCAGATTTCAGAGTAACGCTCGCAATGATCCGCTACTTTCTGAAAAAAGTTATTCCTCGATATCAGTTCTTAAAGCCCGAAGTGTTAGTTTCAATACCCGCCGGCGTCACGTCCACCGAGAAAAGAGCAGTTATTGAAGCTACGCAACTCGCAGGGGCAAAGGCAGCTTATGTAGCAAAAGAACCAATCTTGGCTGCGATTGGAGCGGGCATTCCCATCAATTCTTCCTCGGGGCACATGGTGGTTAACATTGGAGGCGGAACCACCGAAGTAGCAGTTATTTCTTTGGGCGGTATTGTAGTGGTAAGCTCCTTGAGGGTTGCGGGAGATAAGCTCGATCAAGCAATTGCAGAATTCATCAAGAGAAAGCACAATTTAGCGATCGGAGAAAATACCGCAGAAGAGATTAAGATCAAAATTGGAACAGCGCTTCCGGAAAAGACAGAGACATTTGTAGAAATCCGCGGAAGAGACTTGGTGCATGGATTGCCAAAAAACATCAAAGTTTCTTCCAATGAGATTGCGCAAGCAATTGCAGAGCCTTTAGAAGAGATCATTTTGAGCATAAAAACTCTCTTACGAGACACTCCTCCCGAACTTTCTGCAGATATTATGGATAAAGGAATGGTTCTGACCGGAGGGGGAGCATTGTTGAGGAGTATCGATCAACTCATTGCCCAGTCAATCGGAGTTCCTTGCTTTATCGCAGACGACCCTCTCGCCTGTGTAGCAAGGGGAACAGGCGTGGTGTTAGATAGTCTGGAAATATACAAGCAAAGCATCATGAGCAAAAAATAGAAGTAGTTCACGTGCATGAAACAGTTCTTTCTTCATCAGTGGGAATTTTTGAGAAAATCTGCTGAACTTGGACGACTTTCTCACGCTTATATTTTTTCTGGCAATGATCGTGAAGCGAAAAGAGATACTGCTTTTCGTCTCGCAAAATTTCTCAATTGCGAACAGCAAGAGAGGAAGCCATGCGATGTCTGTAAATCTTGCAAGGCAATTGA